>RCNJ01000038.1_pt1 | contig 113977 bp, 123 predicted proteins | sample 2041171 | NCBI WGS metagenome assembly RCNJ01 (sample SAMN09708213, study PRJNA481090) | feces metagenome | biome: feces | host: Pygoscelis adeliae | place: Antarctica: Rookery Lake | collected 2010-03-01 | reverse complement strand
TCAATTTCAACTACCCCCTCCCTCAATCAAAACAGCAATAACATTTTGGTAAATATTATATTTGCCCAATGTTCTAATGCCAAGAGAAGTTCGGATAAAGCTCGCGAACTCTCATAAAATTTGAACGTTCGTTCAGTGGATTTTGACTGGGTAGGGAATTCGTTCGTTGGTATGACTGGGTACTACCCAAACCGTTCAGTGCCCAAGTCTGACGGAGACCACCTATAAGAAAGGTATCTACATCCAAGTCCGAGGAACTGCACGACCATGAAAATATATAACCAGACGCAGAAGCAGAAGTGGAATGAAGAGATTACCAAATCTAGCCTCTGAGCATAAAGAAACCTCGGTCAGAGTAACACATGGTGGTTCTATGCGCCCTTTTCCATGCTTGCAGTTTCTCGAACAGTAGCTTTCCTCGTGTACCAAATCGAGATTTAGCTTGGCGCAAAGTGAATGATATTGCTTGATGACAACGGTATGGGAACTACGTGTCTGGCGAGTGCCCACTAAGGCACTAGGTAGGAAGGGGTTCCGAAGTGGCTATTAAACGTGTCTTGACCATACTATGTTCATAATCGTAGCCCACTATCCAAGTGGCATGCATCCATCTGTTCTCGCTGGCTGCTACGGTGCGTTGTACTCCTAACCCTCGATCTTGGCCGGCGGAAAGTTTAGATGCGTATTAAGCAGCGGAGATTTCCAAGTTTAAGGTCATAATTGGTGCGAGTGTATGGTCGGCGTGGCTGATGGCGGTTGCTACAGTACTTATCCAAGGCAACAGTGGGACGTATCTTGGTAATGATGATATGTTTGGTGGCTGAGGAAAAGTCCTTTTTACACGCCACACTGCACCTCATACAATGAACTGCTCCATATATGGCAAATCCGGGTGACTTTCTGACAAATTCTTGCTCTATGTGGTATCGACTTCCCGCTCTCGCGCCAAATATGCCAAATTTGAGTGCTGTTCCCTTTCACTTATGTCTTCGCTCTGCACCCCTCAATTTCCAACTCTGTTCATACGGCATCCATACTTGCTCTCGTCGTCAACTGCTCGTTCTTGTTTCCCAGCTTTGATATCTGCAAGAACGCATCTACTCCGTAACCATTCAAACTCTGCAGCTCCAGCGTGCCAGCCCAATACTCCGCATATATCCTTGAGAGTGGCAGACCCATTCCCAATCTCAAATTCGGAGGCCTGCTCGATAAAGAGGAGAGCGAGCTATGCTTCCCTGGAGGTATTGGCTTTGCGTTCTCGTCCGGATTTCTAAGTTCTTGTAGGGTTGCAGCCATTTTGGGGACGTGATGTAAGTTCTCAAGTCTAGACTCACTTCGCGGTCCCTTTGAGAAAGACCATAAGTGGGGTAAGATCTCTCGGGCGATGCCGCCGCCCTGATCTGATACTCTGATGATGACATGTTGTGGTGCCTCACAAATTAGCACCTCTATTGGCGGTGGGTTGCCTTCATTCCTTAAGCTTCGTTGTTTCTCGACCACTGCCTGAATGGAGTTTCTGAGAAGTTCGCCGATAATATATTCGAGGTGGCTTAGGATGTAAGGAAAGGTTACATTCTCATGGCCGACAAGTTTGATTTCTGGAAGGATGACATCTGGTCCATACGCACTTCTCGCTAATTTCTGCACCTCCTCGGCACAGCGTTCGACAACTTCTTTTGCGTTGCATCTCAGGAATACCTCGCCGATAAACTCAGAATAGTGTTGCTTTTTTGCTTCCGGAAAGTGCCACGGTGAGTTAAATGTTTCCGTCAATGCAAGATGTTGCTCTGCGATCACCCTTCTAGATATTCTCTGCGATGGCTGTTAGTTTCCAATTTGATGAGCTTCCATAGAACGTACTGAGCGAAGAATGGTGTTCATGAATTTGTCCATGTCCTCAGGCCTCATGAGGTGTCGGCATTCAAGGATACCCATGGCGAGTTTTGGGATAACCGGCAGGTGTTGCTCAAGAGTATGGCCAATATTCTGACACAATTTCTCGTTGTCTTCGAGCGTCTTCACCTCTCTGACTTTTCTCAGACTCTCGAATGCTTGGTAGTACAATTCGTACACGTCACTTATATGCTCATTCGACACCACCACGTATGGCAACGTTTGCATGTCTCGTATCCGATGAGCCAACCTAATGATTATGAGCAAAAAATAGTGCCATATGAAGCGTTCTAGCTACCTTGCTGGCAATTCTGTCCGCACATAGTTTGCCGAACTAATCAGACGAGCCTCGGTCAACGACCTCCCGAATACCATCAATTGTCTCAAACTGATTGGTCTCGCCTCTTTGGCTACCCATCTATATGGTTTTAGTAACAGCTCTTACAGTTCGAGCCATCGACTCACTCATCAAGAACAGATGCTGGCCTCCAAGGAGGTGCCGAATGTGACCATCTTGCTATCGGCCTGGTCAGGGCATTTTTGAGAGGTGACCATAAATTTTGTGCAAAACGGAGCTTGCCAACCGGTCTGGAATTGCACGCCGTGGAGAGCCTACAAAGAAGGAAACGAGGCCTCAACATAATAGCCAAGTCCTCGTCGAATCCAAAATGGCAAGATATAAGCGCTTCCCCTGTAAGCCTGCTTAGTACGATAAGACTTGGCCTTGATAATTGCCTTTGGTGTATTGGACGTGGTTGTGACAATTGCCGTTATTCACGTGCTGAAAGTGATAATGCGTAAGTCGGCCTGGCGATCTCAAGAAGATGCGCGAACAGTGACGTTTGAGTTGTGATATAAAAGAATCGCTCGAATACAATGCGACAGGTACTCCGCAGAGGAGGTACAAATTAAAGGAAGTGGTACAAGATGAGGGTTGATGTTGCTACACTCGTCTAATTTGTGGCACTGGGTCACTTATATACGGCGTGAATCGTCAACTAATGGGCCGACAACGGCGGTAGGTTGGTGTGCCTGGTCGGGATGCCAAGTTGAGCTCTGTGCTTAGAGTTCAGAGTTGTCACTGCAGCCCGCCCTGAGTCCTGGCAGTCTCAGCCTTGCGACGGAGCAACTGTGGCGCACCAATGCTATAGAAGCCACAGTCACTCTTCCGTTGCCTGTGATGACCAGCGTGAAAGTTGTGGTTGTATCAAGTGCACCTGGAGCCGAACACCACCGTCGGATACTGGTAGCCTTGATATAGGTGAGCTACTGTTTATTTGGTGCTTATGCACCTGAGTTCAAAAAAGCTTGTCAAACAGACCTGATTACAAGTGACAAGTGCTTTCAACTTGCTCTCCTTTGAAGACTCGATGGAGGGGTGCGTACTAGTGACAGCGGGACTAAGGAACGTGCGAGGCCTACCACCACTGTGGTGATCAGATCAACTCTCAGGGACCATGGCCGTTTACTCACAACAGAGTCTCCGTTAATCACAATTCCCTTCTGAATACTTGCTGCTGTCTTCATTGCATATATTGCCACATTCGTGTTTGCACTTCCTTGCCTTTCAACCACGAGCTTTATCATTCAACTCGCTTCTAGCCACCTCGCAATACCTGTATCCGAGCAACGTCGTCATTGTTGAGCCGCGACCTTCTGAACTTCACACGCAAAGAGCGCCCATAGCTTCTTCTACCTCAACATCACACTTTGCTTTGCTAAGCTACCTTTACGGAAACTGCCATCCAACCTATATCTCTTTGGCAGAAAGGCAGCTGCTTCCCTGGCACTCCGCGACCAGGCTTTACGAATACACGACGATTCATCCCCGGTGAGTGCCCTCTGAGAAGACGACACAAGCAAACCGTTCACGCCTCTTTGGTTTGCTCTGCGTACTCGCAAATTCCCCCCTTCCACTTCGAAAACATTCTCCTGTGCGGGGCGTCCATTCGATACCGAAATCTGTCCTATGCTAATCCCGATCCAAGACTGCTTCATGGAGGAGCGCCTCCACAGCGAGATGCAGCTCGGCGAGAGAGATACGGGCCTCGATGCGCCTGAGAGCGAGCGCGATGATATTACGCTTGTCGACGCCGATGAAGTCCCCGAGAAATTACCGGCTGAACCTGCTGCGGACGAATGTGAGCAGTGATCTCTCTTCCTGCCGAAGAAGTGCTAATAGCGATACCAGATGAGAAGATGCAGGCCATTGCGTTCGATCCCATTCTCGACGAACCCGAAATACTCGTCACCGATCACTTTACCTGGAACATAGAGAATTGGCGCCATCTACCGAAAAAGATGCACAGCCCCGTCTTTGAAGCTGGAGGATACAAATGGTCAGTGGAGTTTAGCTCAGAAACCCGAAGTAGCTGTGGCTGACAAGGACAGGCGCGTTTTATTCTTCCCTGTGGGCAACGACAATGTCGACACATGCTCTCTCTATCTTGAGCTCTACGATGGAGACAATATGGCGGACGACTTCCACTGCTGCGTCCAGTTCTCGCTGGTGCTCTGGAATCCCAATGATCCTCGACTTCACACAAAGCCCCGCTCTGCAAACCACCGTTTTGTCAAAGGTGAGGCCGACTGGGGCTTTCAGAGATTTGAGAGCCTTAGAGACCTGATTTACAAAGAATGGAATGGCAGCTCGCGGCCTCTCGTGGAGAACGAGGCAGCGAACTTGACTGTTTATCTCCGCGTTGTAAAGGACGAGACTGGAATATTGTGGCACAGTTTTCGCGAATATGACTCCAAAAAGGAGACGGGTTATGTTGGACTGAAGAACCAAGGCGCCACATGCTACCTGAACTCACTCCTTCAGTCGCTCTATTTCACCAATGCTTTCCGCAAAGTGAGTCTCTTCAGCGGACCTTATCCGATCCACCCACTAACCCTCGGTAGGCCGTTTACCAAATTCCGACCGAGCACGAGGCAAATCTCATGAACAGCGCGTATACTCTTCAACGACTCTTCTACCAGCTCCAGACATCGAAGAACGCGGTCAGCACTAACGAGCTCACAAAGTCATTTGGATGGCAAACGAGGCATATCTTTGAGCAGCAAGATGTGCAAGAGTTATCCCGGAAGCTTATGGAGCGCATGGAAGACTACATGAAAGGCACTGCGGCGGAAAATGTTCTTCCGCAACTTTTTTGTGGAAAAGTTAAGACGTACATCTCTTGTATCGATGTTGATTACGAGTCGAGCCGCGTGGAAGACTTCTGGGATATACAGCTAAACGTTCGTGGGAACAAGAACATCGAAGAAAGTTTCAAGGATTACGTTCAAGTCGAGAAGATGGACGGCGAAAACCAGTACTTTGCTGGGGAGAGATACAAACTCCAAGACGCCAATAAGGGAGTGATTTTCCAGAGCTTTCCAGAAGTCTTGAATCTACAGCTGAAGAGATTTGAGTACGATATTGAGCATGACGCCATGATGAAGATCAACGACCGATACGAGTTCCCTGAGGTTTTCGATGCATCGCCATACCTTTCAGACGATGCCGACAAGTCAGAGCCCTACATATATCAGCTTCATGGCGTACTGGTTCATGCCGGTGACCTTAATGCGGGTCATTACTACGCATTCATCAAGCCGACGAAAGATGGCTGGTTCTATAAATACGACGATGACAGGGTGACGAGGGCCACCAAGCGGGAGGTATTAGAAGACAACTTTGGCGGGGAGGCCAAATTTCCACCAGGATTCCTGAAAGGTGCGAACGCGCCAATACGACAGAACAGCGCTTACATGCTGGTTTATATTCGCCAATCAAGAATAGATGAGGTTTTGCAGCCAGTGACCGAGGACGACTCTCCTGCGCATCTTCAGCGAAGGCTGAAGGAAGAACAAGCACACCGCGATGCGTTGAAGAAGGAGCGCGAGGAGCAGCACCTTTACATGAATGTGCAGGTGGTTAGCGACAAGACATTTAGAGAGCATTCTGGCGTCGATGTAGGCCTGTTCAACATACCGCGGGCAACTCCAGGTGCAGCCAAAACTTATCGTATGGCTAAAACATCGACTTTGAGGGACTTGGCTGAGAAGGTGGCCGAGGATTTGAACCAAGACGCTCGCAGGATACGCTTCCGCCCAATGATCAACCGCCAAAACAAGACCGTGAGACCCGATACGCCTTTCTCTGACGACAGCATACCTTTAGAGAAGACATTCAGAATGGCCAGCTCTTCTGCTGAGTATCGTGCATGGGCTGAAGTGGCGGAGGAAGTGGACGAAACCGGCAAGCCCATTTGGAATGCGCCGAGTGAGAAGATTGATTCAATACTTCTATTCTTGAAGTGGTTCGACGTAGAAAACCAAAAGCTACAAGGTATTGGCCACTTTTACATCGGGCAAAGTCGTAAGGTTTCGGAGATTCTCCCCCTTATATACAAGAAGATGGGATGGGCCGAGAAAGGTGCGGATAAGCCGCAACTCAAGTTTTACGAGGAAAGTATACACCCACACAATGGTTATTCTCCTAGTCTAACGCTTTTCAAGGAAATTAAGCCCCAGATGATAGACACCTTGAACCTGGACTTGAATATCAAGGCGGCAGAGTTACAGGATGGCGACATCATTTGTTTCCAGAAGTGCACGCCTAAATCTGCCGTCGAGGACAAAGGGTTAGTACATACTGTCGGCAGCTCTGAGGAATCCTTACTGAAACTAGCCAGTGCTTTAGCCGGAGCGACATTTTCCAAACTTGTCGGATCAGTGACCCAGAAACCCCAAGCCGTTGAGCCTGTCAATGGTGTCAGTCAGCGCCCAGCAGATTGGATAGAAGACGTACCGCACTTTTACGACTACCTCATGTTCCGCAAGGTCGTCCGCTTTTCTCCACACCCAAGAAACGTAGAGCCTTATGACCAAGCTATTGACGTAGAGATGAGCAGCAAGTTCACTTACGATCAAATTACTGCTAGAGTTGGGGAGCGGTTAGAGGTTGAGCCCACGCACTTACGCTTCCACACAATCAACGCTTCCAGTGGGAACTTGAAGCCACTGAAGCGCAATATCAACCAGTCGAGCCAGACTTTGCAGAATATTTTGAACCCAACTTTCAGTACTTTTGGCAACAGCAGCACGAAGTCGGATGAGTTGTGTTACGAAGTTCTCGAAATAAGCCTGAGCGAGCTTGAGACGAAGAAGCTTATGAAGGTTACTTGGCTTAGCGAAGGCATCACCAAGGAGGTAAGAGCCACGCTAAATTGTGTATTTACAAGTGCTAACCGAGACAGGAAATATACGACATCCTCGCACCCAGGACCGGCTTCATATCTGACGTGATAAATCTGCTGATACAGAAGGCCAAACTGAAAGACGAGGCTACCAAGGGCCCCATTCGAGTTTACGGAGTCCACAACAACAAAGTCTATAAGGAGTTCGGCCGTGATTACAGCGTTATGAGTATCACCGACTTTGTGTCCGTTGTGGCAGAGCGTGTGCCGGGAGAAGAAAGGCATTTGAAGGACTTTATCCATTGCTTCCACTTCCAAGGCGAACCTCAGAAGTCACATGGGATTCCATTCAAATTTGCGATTAAGGAGGTTAGTAATCAGTGTCCCGATTTATGAGAAAACGACTAATTTCTGTAGGGCGAGAAGTTCGTGGATACCCGAAAGCGTTTAGAGAAGAGGACAGGTTTCAAGGGCAAGAATTTTGAGAAGATAAAGTTTGCTGTCGTCAAGCGTGGTGGATCATATGCGAAGCCAGTGTATCTCCAGGGTGGTATGAAGACTTAGAGCTTTTGTATTTGTATGGCGCTAACTCTTCTTAGATGATGTGCTTTGGGATGTCGCTCCCAATGAAGATGACCTTCTCGGCCTTGATCATCCTGACAGATCAAGTCGCAATCGCAGCGTGGGACCAGATCTCTTTCTCAAGTAGATTAAGAATTGGCTAGAGATTAATGCATTTGATAGTTATGATAGCAGGATAGAGTAGTAACACCTGCTAGTAAGGTAGTGGTTCGCATTGGCTGGAGCATTGTAAACTTGGGCTCTTCTGCCTTGCATTGGGCTTTGCGGTGTTTGTGCATTCTGCAAGAGCTTTCAGCTGCATTTAGAGGCCAGATACCATAGAAAAGCAAAATTTAGTGTACATAATCTCTAACAAATGCGTGAGATTCTGCTCACTTTAATATGAAAATACTTCGCAATTTATGTGTACTATGCTGTCTCCCTTTCACCTTGATGACATGTGACGTGAGAGCTTGGTGGTTGCGGCAAGGGTGGTGACAGCGGCAAACTCCGCGCAAGCCACCAATGCCAGGGGCCAGCCACAGAGCTACGGCAAGTTTCGTGAATTGTGTCAAGAAGTCCGACTGATAGCAAGGTCAATCCAACAACGACACGACTAGAATTCAATATGAGGGTCTCACCACTCATTTGCGGCATCCTGGCGACTGTGTTTACTGTTGTGTCCGGTACCGCCCTCACATACAAGCTCAATGCCAACGAGAAAGCGTGTTTCTTCAGCGACGTGAAGCATGAAGGAGCCAAGATCGCTTTCTATTTTGCTGTAGGTTATGTGGCTCCTGGGCACTTTCCATAGCTAACCATCTATAGGTCCAATCGGGAGGCTCTTTCGACGTGGACTACGAGGTTGTTGGACCAAATGAGAGGCCGATTATGGATGGACAGAAGGAGCGCCAGGGCGACTTTGTGTTTACTGCCAGCGATGCGGGAGAGTACAGATTCTGCTTCAACAATGAGATGAGCACCTTCGCCGAGAAGTATGTCGACTTTGAGATTGCTGTGAGTTAACCTTCGACACTCCTGATACTCTCACAGACGCTAATGTGTGTGCCTTCTAGGTTGAGAATGAGGAGCGCGCCAGCCTGCCATCGAAACAAGGAACCTCCCCAGAGCAGACCAGCGCATTGGAGGAGTCGATCTTCAAGCTCTCTGGACAGCTCTCTACCATCACAAGAAACCAGAAGTACTTCCGCACAAGAGAGAACCGCAACTTCAGCACTGTCAGGAGCACTGAGAGGAGAATCTTCAACCTCTGTGTTATTGAAGGTTTGATGATGGTTGCCATGGCATGTCTCCAGGTCTTCATCGTGCGCTTCTTCTTCCAGGTAAGATCTCAGGCCGATGTACGGTCGTTGACGAAGCTAACACTCTATTTACAGGGCGCAAGGAAGGGTTACGTATGAACGGGCAGAGGGTAAACTGCATGGTGTTAGGGGATATTACGGCTGTTATTTGGCTATATGAATCGGATGATGAAGCATGAAAAATAAAGCACGACTAGAGAGTGCTCTGATAGGCATGTCCGCGAGATGAAGGGAGCATTAAGTATTATTGTAGTTTGAGCGCACATGACAATGATATTAGACTTTGATCTGATCATTAAAGTACGTACTGCTCAGTTAGCGCTTGCTTAATCTTCAGAGTTAGCTTCCACAAATATAATAATAGCAGGGGGTCCCTTATTTGATGAACAATAAGGACATGGCACTTTGAAATGTGGCTTGTGCCTCTCTATCAAGGTTGAGGACGCGTCTGGGATCCTTAGCGCCCTTATCGGCCTGTGGCGTATTGGCGTGGATAATTTGGGTACCGTACCTCAAGCTACATTACCATGCTTTGATAGCAAACTAAAAACCTTCCAAACCACAACGGGCCCACGCAATGTCGTCCATATCTGCTTCATTAGCGCAAGCATTGCCGACTCCGAAGTACACTGGCGAAGAAGAGGAGATCCCACGGCACGCGCAACAGCGTGGTCCACGCATCATCGCAGCCTGCGCACTAAACGACACGCAAATCGTCCTCAAAAAATCCGGCCCACCACCATATGGACAGCGAACAGGATGGAGGCCTCGTGGCGCCGAGGACTTTGGCGATGGAGGCGCATTTCCAGAAATCCCGGTTGCGCAATACCCAATGGATATGGGGCGCAAAGGGCAGACCACTAGCAACGCCCTAGCTGTTCAAGTCGACGTGGAAGGAAAAGTCAAATACGACGCTATCGCCCGCAGAGGCCACAACGAGAAACGAATTGTACATGCGTCATTCAAGGATCTGATCCCGTTGCGCCAGCGCGCAGATGCCGGAGACATCAACCTCGACAGACCGGGCGAAGAAGAGGTCGCAGCCACCGCTCAGAGGACGAAGGATGCCCTTGCTATTTTGGTTAGTGGTGCAGAACAGACACAGAAGCCAAAGAATGTCAACGTGGGAAACAGGAAAGAGCCGACATTTGTGCGATACACGCCAGCGAACCAGATGGGAGACAGCACCAAGAAGAACGATCGAATCATGAAGATTGTGGAGAAACAGCAGGATCCGATGGAGCCACCAAAGTTCAAGCATAAGAAGATCCCAAGAGGCCCGCCGAGTCCTCCCGCACCAGTCATGCACTCGCCGCCGAGAAAGTTGACAGCGGCAGACCAAGAAGCTTGGAAGATTCCTCCTCCAGTATCGAACTGGAAGAATCCTAAGGGTTATACCGTGCCGCTGGATAAGCGCCTGGCTGCAGATGGAAGAGGACTGCAGGATGTCACCATAAACGATAAGTTTGCGACATTTGCAGAGGCCTTGTTCACGGCCGATAGACATGCCAGAGAGGAGGTTAAACAGAGAGCACTGATGCAGCAGAGGCTGGCAGAAAAGGAGAAGACACAGAAGGAAGAGCATTTGCGCATGCTGGCACAAAAGGCACGAGACGAGCGTGCGAATGCTGGAGCCGCTCGTCGTCGTTCAAGATCGCGGTCTGGCAGCTATTCTGGATCGGAGTCGGAGTATTCTCGTAGCGGTGATGAGGATGAGGAGGTAAGGGCGCGAGAGAGAGCTCGCAAAGAGAGACTGAAGGAGGAGGAGAGGAAGTTGCGTCAGGGAAGGATGGGCCACGAGCGCAAGCTCCAGATGATGGCTCGCGATCAGAACCGTGATATTTCTGAGAAGGTGGCGCTTGGACTGGCTAAGCCGACGCAAAGCTCAGAAAGCATGTGGGACTCGCGACTTTTCAATCAGACCAGCGGCTTTGACACGGGCTTTAACGAGGACCAGCATTACGACAAGCCACTTTTTGCTGCACAAGATGCTATGTCTAGCTTGTATCGTCCGAAGCAGAATGATGACGATGACTTTGACGAGGAGGCAGCAGACAAAGAGCTTGATAGGCTCAAGAAGGGCTTGGGAAAGAGTGGCTTCAAAGGAGCTTCAGATGGTGAGGTGAGTTATCTGAGCGCAGTTGCTGTGGTTGATAAGCTAATAATTTGCTTTTAGGCTAGGACAGGACCGATTCAATTTGAGAAGGACCTTGGGGACGATCCATTCGGTGTTGCCGATATGATTTCGGAGGTGGAGAAGAAGACGGGCGAGAAGAGATACGGCCTTCAGCAAGAGGAACGATCATCGAAGAGAGCCAGAATGGACAACGACGATGTGGCTTAGACTCCATATATCGGACGCGATTGCTCTCATTAATATGCTAGGAAATTGAGCCGCCTCGTGAGGTATTTAATAGATGTATTGGTCTTGACGAAGGCGCAAGCACTATAGTTAGGCTCAATAAATGTATTCTGACTTTAGCCCGGAGCAGAGGTCCGTTGTCCGTTACTCGGGAAGGATATATCCGTGTAGAGCCTGAACACTTTTTGAATGCCGCTTATTGTCACTGATGCAGTATAACCTGGTGAGTGGCAGCCTGGTCAGTAGCATAAACTGCATTGCGGCATCTCAGCGATAGGTTTCTGAAACCCCATACACTTGGCCATGAACCTTTTTTGACCTACCACATGCTAGCGAATTCTCGGATTTTTTTTCCATTTCACATAGAGCCTATAGGCATAAATGCCAAGAATAGACATTTTGGCTACCATGGCCGAAGAGGGCTGAATTTATGCCTACTTCGGCGTAAAATGAGTGCTTACCAAAGAATGGACCCATCCACTAAGTTACTGGCATTATCTGCGGTTAAGCATGAAAAGCTCAGATTAAAGTGCTTGCCCCAAACCAGGTTATCCTGTACAGTCGTCGACCTGTCAGGAGCAGACGGAGGACGGCTGAGATAGGAAGTATTCTACTGGCAGTAAGTGTGACACGGGCGTGGGGCCGAGGACAACGTTGCGATCCACGACGCCCACTGACAAAGGGCCGATGACGAGGGCGGCGCATGGACCATCCGCCCCAGGCGCGCGTTAGACATCGCTTCGAATACTGTCAGGCCGTGTCTTGGCTGACTCCCGTCCATTTCAGTGGAGTTGCAGTGGTTAGGCTCAGATCGAAGATGGAGAAACGTTGCCGGGGGTGGAGGGGGCGAGAAATGGTCGCTTGTCAGCCACAGGGTTGACATTGGCATTTGCCGATGAAATTGCTGCGGAGAGGTGGTGTGATAAGCGGTAGGCACATCAGACAGAAACTAGCGAAAAATGAGGAATTGGGGGACGCATCGACACAATGGCTCTTCTCGCGCACTGGTTGGTGCACACTTCCCAGTCTGAGTCTTTTTTTTCCCCTAGGTACGTACAAGGAAGACTTTGAGTACTATCGTGTACACATCTCCCAAACCCGGCATTCACACCGTTGAGAATGAAGTCTGCATCACCACTAGGACTATAGTGTGCCTTCTTAGGCTATATATGCGGATACTTCACATTCAGGCTGCCGATCAACGTACGAATTTTTTTTGGTGGAGGGGGTCCATCTTTCAGCTTACGGTTTCCGTGCATTTCCGACGAAATTGAGCATCCAGACCTATCTAGTTTCTCCTCCTGACGCCAAATGATGTTCAAAGATCCTTCGCCGTCGCCTTGGCCGGCAGCCATCATGCAGCTAGAATGCAAGCATTCGCAGGCGTTACTAGGATGTGTTAAGGATCAAAAGTACAGAACGTAAACTACCGCCCCCAAAATAAGCGATGTGGCCAAATCGCCGTGTTGCAATATTTCGCTGAGCGGCACATGGTTGCTCGTTTAAAAATGTGTTCTCCAACAACGATATTAGCCGTGCGCTTGAGCTGTGAACGTGAAGAAGTGGGTGTGCTCGCCGATGCGGAGTAGTGTTGGACTTTTTGACTGCATCCTCGGCAGAAGCTACCAAATAAGCACAGTAGCGACCCCATGACGCTAACCGATGTTGATATGCAGCGACGCCGCCGTCCTCGGCAGATGACACCTTGCTACAGTATTTTTACTGGTGCTTAGAGGAGATGCAGGAATGCTACTATCCTCGGTGCCGCACCGAGGAAGTCAAATCCGGCGCATCACATGGCCAAGACCAACGTTCTCGGCAAATATACTGCAATTGGCTATTTACAAGGCCGCGTAAACCCACCCTCATCGCTAGACTACGAAGTGCGAATACAGTCAAACCTTCTTATACCGAACGCCAAAATCAGCGGTTTGGGTTCGTTATGTCCAAGTTTCACTGTATCAAATCGAGCCTTGGCACTCAAATCGCGTAATTTCGGCTTAGTGTCCTGTTCAATGAGACCAACATGGGGACCTTGAGAGGCGACGGACCTTGGATTTCACCAAAGTTTACAACGAACCACACAAAAACTTCGACCTTTTTCGGAAAAAGTGTTTGTTATATCCAATATCGAAGTTTTTGTTATTCCCTTACAAATTATACGGGATCTGAGAATTCTGTTCGTTAAAGCCAGGATTTCGCTATAAGCGGGCCCGATATAAGCAAGTTTGACTGAGGCGATGGTTACACAAGCTCCACGCTGTCTCACTCGGAGGTCCTTCCAGCCGAGTCTTTCTTGGCACAATTCCAGTCCGTAAACAGAAAGTGATGTCCCAATGTCCTTATCGTACCACGCTGGACCTCGCCACGGCCAACAACACCCTGAAGTTGGAGCCGTAGTGTAGGTGCCCCCGAAGCACCGATGCCACTTGGGACACCTTTCGGCGCATACTGATCGAGGCCGCCAGTCCGCCTTCGGTGCGTCGGCCGCAATTAGCACACTTCGCCAGACTCGGCCATTTTTGATTAGTATTTTCTGGAAAACCAACACATCTCAGAATCTTCCGTCATGAGGAGACAGATCATATGTTATTTTCCTTGCCCGTGATGCCGCCATACATCTATCTGATAGCCGAAACTCAACGGCCGGCTGATGTGCGGGTGGAAATCGTGGCAAACCCCTTCTGGGCATATTCCAACACGGCAGCTTCAGGCTTCATGGAGCAATCCGGCGCAGAACTCCATCTCTCCCGTCCCATCTATGGAGTTCTGTGCCATCCGCCATCCCGGCCTCCCCTCTTCCCCTCTTCCCCTCTTTCCCTCTTCCCCTCAAGCCATCAGCTTGTCGCCGACTTCCAAGACTGCTCGGCCGCGTCTATTTCTGCGCTCGTACATTTAAGTGTGCCGCCGTTGCCACTGCTGGGTTCGCTCAATTAGAGGCTGGGCGGTATCCGTAAATCTTGTGGTTTCATTTACCGCGCTGATCGGTTTTCAACCCCCGACAGATCTGGAGGTAACTATAATCTGACCTATCCACTCACAACCACCACCACCCATCCAAATTTCCTAAACCATGCTCCGGAATGTGTACCGCGCTTCGGCATTTCTCGCACGAATAATGGAGCGGCTGCTCAATTGAACGGCAAAATAGCTGCATTTTGTCTTCCGGCTAACTAGTTTAGTGCTGGCCGCCTGCCAATCACTGCCGATGATCAATTGCGCACGCCTCGCCGGCATATATTAGCTCCGTCTATGGGGAGCCTCTACCTCGACCAGCTGGAGAAGACGGGCGCGTTAGGCCACCACAGGAGACTTAGGCCCGTGGGTCGTGGAACCGTGGAGCTTGCGTTGGAGCTACCGAAGCTGTCTAGTGTCTTTATCATCCTATGGCCGCACAGCAATTGGTGCTTATGACCTGGCGACCAGCATGTCATCGAAGTTTAATACAGTCCACTGAGGCCCAACAATGTTACCTGTACTAGCGTGAGCCAGCCGGGGCAACTGGCCGTTGGGTGTGATGGAATACGACCAAAAGAATTCCTCTAATACTTACCGATGCCCTGTCTCTGCTAAAAACCTCCAAACCCTTGGTCTTGTCTAGCCAGTGCCACCATTTGTCAAGCCGCCGGAGCGCCATTTCTTCCCACCTTCCGCATCCTTCTGTAACGACCACTGCCGGCGGAGAACGCAAGCCATCAACATCTACAAGAGAGCCGGCTTCGTCTTGGCATTGTACAGCGGTGGACCAGTGCCATCGCGAACCGAAAAACCACGTTAGCTTGAGCAAGCTTCGATTCTGACCAGTGTCAACTGGCTCAGTTGATTCTTCCCGATCATTCGTGCAGCTCAATTCCACTCACGACCATTTTCGATCTCTTGCGTATCATCACCATCAATCAGCCACAACCCTTTCGTCTTGCTTGCATTTGTGCCTTGCAAGCTAACCTTACACCCATACACTGGGACAGGGCACCCAAACCTCTGGCCGGTATCTGATTCCGTGACACGCAATATATTTGTCCCTGCTTGGCTTTTCCAAGGTAACGCGACTTGGACAACAAAAGAGAGAAAGTCTCAACCCAGTCCTCTGGGAGCTCATGTCGTGCGACCCTTCACCTGCTCTTGGTTTGCAACAAGTGCAAGGCGCAGAGTAACAAGCATTTGCGCATGAGATACAAGAGCACGACACAAGTACCGAACTAAAACCCTCCCTCAACCGAAATTCACACACGTTCAGAGGGATTGCATTCTCAGCCTTGACATGTCCCCAACATATACACAGCATCGGTCCTTACCCGCTGTTCAACACGACAGTTTCCACGATTTATATAAGACTAGCTCTCAAAGACCTCGAGACTCCCAAAGTGGTCGGATGTTTTCCGGTGTAGCACAAGAGTCGAGCGGAAAAGATGACTGGAAATACTCGCAGCCTGAAGCTTCCGCCTCAATACAAGCTCAATACCATGCTTCTCCAGCAATAACGGCACCAGAAGTCGCCCAACCGCGGCGAACGATGGGACCGAGAATGAAATCGGCTGAACAATTGCCTCCTCTGAGCAGCATATTTCAGTCATCACAGATACCCTTCTCTTCCTACTCATCTAGTGGCACAAATGTCAGTCCAACTAATGGACCTCATTCGCCCAGGACTGTGCATGGCACCTCCGTAGCACGCTTTCAGCAGCAATACTGGGACAGCTCTCCCTATCCTCGCCCTCACTCTCAGCCATCTGAGCAGTTCGCATACTCTCATCCTTCGCAGCATTCCACTTCGGAACTCCCGCCCCCACCTCCTTACCTTAGCCAGAGCAAGCCAAACTCACCGGGCTTCTATGACCCCACCAGTTCCGAGCCTCGTGAGAACCTTCGTGAACGTCATCAACCTACACCTGGGCACTGGACTCCGACAGATCAGCCGTATGGTGACAGCTGCCCTCCCGCAGCCAGAGAAGCAGCATCCTCCTACGCAAATCCCGATAGGAACTCAATGCCGCACGGGAATAACTCAATCACGCCAATTGCATCAGTGCCAGAGTCGGCCAAAAGACAGCACCACTCTGAGATGCCAATATTGTTGAGCTCGGGAAGGAACGAACAGCAGACGTCTTCTGCCAAGGCTCAAAAACCAGCACCCGCGAAGGACACGTTAGGACCAAAAATTTGGACAGGAACTCATTTTCTTCCACGCTTCGTGCGAGGAGCAGAAGTGCCGGGAGAAGGCCGGTGCTACTTCTATGATGATGGGAGTTACTGCAGGACGATCATAGATGACGAACCAGTTAATGCACATTGGGGGGTGACAAAAGCAGGGAAGCCACGGAAACGTCTTGCTATTGCTTGTATCACTTGTCGCGAAAAGAAGATCAAGTGTGACCCGGACTACCCCCGTTGTGTTCAATGTGAGAAGTTCGGGAGAGTGTGCAGGTTTAAAAACGCGTAAGCCTAAGTCTACGTCCTTTCACTCTAAGAAAGAGCACCATCTAACTTGCATTAGCCCTCGAGGTGGACAGGGGTCGCCTGAAGCATCATCTGCGGACGCGGATGAGGCGAATCCCCACCCTGTTTCAGATGCCGCTGAGTTTGACGCATCAAAAGTCGACCGAACGGATCATCCGTACCCTAGTCTAACATCCGTACAGCAGACTCCTAGAGCGGAGCTGGAAGAGAACAACGACTTGAAACGGCGTAGAAGCGGCTATGTTGGCTACACAGCGGTCAGTGATAGCAAGAGAGAGTCCTTCCACGCAGATTTGCAGTCAACAAGCAGGTCGCAATATTCTCCGATATTACATCCTCAGTCATTCAACTGGGTTGTGAGGAACGCCATCGCAACAAAGAATCCATTTGATACCGACAGGGGATTTGCATTAGAGCTGCTTGATTTGTACTTCGCACATATCAGCGGGACGACTTACTGCTTTCTGCCCGAGCACCACTTTCGTAGATGGGTGTCTGATGCTAGCATACGAAAGTCTGCAGATGACCTCGTCGTTATATATGCCGTGCTTGCAATGGCAACCACATTTTCCACTAGAGACGACTTTAAGACTCGAGGAGCTGAGTTTGCAGCGATATGTCGTTACACAGCAAATGGTCGCGAGCCTTCCGTACAGCTTGTGCATGTAAGACTACTTCTGGCATTATATTATTACGCAATCAATACTTATAGTGAACCCTGGGACTACAGTGGCGGAGCGCTACGCGCTGCGCTCGGCCTCGGCTTCAATCTGGAGATGACCGAGTCGGAGGTCGATTCGGCTCCCTCGATTTATGGCCTCAATCGGCACGGCTTTGTAGAGTGTCGTCGGCGCACCTTCTGGTCTTGTTACCTTATGGACCATTTCACAGGCTTCTGCAATAATTCTCTCAGCACCATCGATCCAAAGGATATCTTCCTTCGCGTCCCAGCAAAAACGAAACACTTTCAGTCGCAGGCCGATGTCGAGACGCCATTCTTTAATTCTTCTGGAATCCCAATACCTAGTGTTCTGGAGAATGCCGGAGTTATGGCGTATCTGGTTAATATATGCTATATATGGGGAGAAGTCAGGCAAAACATCTATAGAAGTTCACAGCCGCATGGTGCTGTCAACCCTGAGCCGTTCTCTGTGTTCTACGAGAATATCAGTATGGGGCTTGATGCATGGAAAGCTTCGCTACCGGAATGTCTCAAGTTCACGGCTGCAAACCTCGACAACAAGCTGAACCGTGGAATTTCGGGGTCCTTTGCCACCATGCACGCCATCTTTCACAGCACCCATCTGAAGTTGAACCGCCACTTGAAGCAGGACACTGTTTCGAGGAGTCAATTACAGAAGAGCGTCTACCTTTCGTATGAGCATGCTACCACTATGCTCCAACTTGCGGAGACTGTTGCAAGTCGTGTAAACAGGATGCCGAACTCTCCGGAAGCCAGTAGACCATTTTCAAGCTTGTACTCTGGATTCGCGTTTCAAGTAGCGTTCGACACCGTGACGGCCAGAGGGAAGCTGGCAGATATCCCGGCTTTAAGACAGCGCTTAGAAGGAGCAAAGCGAATTGTGGATGAGTTGGCACAGTTCTGGTACTGTGGAAGGCAGCAGCAGTGGAAGATGGCAGCAAGACTTGAGCTGCTGGCCTATTTAGAAAAAGAAGGATCATGGAACACTGCGAACGGAGGAAGGGCGAGTCACTTCTTGGACCAGGTTGCGGTTAACACCGAGCTTGGTATCTATGAAGTCAAGCACGCTATTGATGAGACGGCCAAGAATACTGATGACTGTATCTATAAGGTAGGATGGGATCTGTACAGCAAGTCCCTCGAAGAAGGCAGATGGAGCAAGGACGAGGAGGTTGCATTGAGACAAAGGGGAGTAATATAAAACGGAGGAAATCTAGAGAGCAGGTCTCGATGACTTACTGGAAGTGTATATAGTGCCGATGACGGGTTGCTTTTGCTTAGATGATACCATGCATGGGATTCGGTTGCATTGCACGGTTGTTTGGGACTTGGGTCATGCATATACACGAGCATACACGCATATATAACGGCATTAGAGATAGATGATACTACATAAGGAATACTCTGATATACGAAAGCTATCCACCTCAATATTACATCACAACTCCTACCTTACCGACTTTGAGATGCCCTTTGCAGCCAGTGCTCAGATGAAAATTTTACCCAACAAGAATGATAATAGCCAGTATTAGCCAAGCCACTTCTGCATGATTCCCAAAATAACAGCCGGAGAGAATAAGCAACTGCCGCAGGTCAGCAAATGCCGCGACCTAAAGACGGGACAGCGGGCCGATGAGCAGCGACCAGACAGCTAAATCCCGCTGGTGCGCATGATAAGCATCCAAGATCAACGTCTCTACGGAGTACTGTAAGTGCATCTCGGATGACAACATTTACTGCTCTGCAGAATGTCTGCCGTAGCTCCCGTGTCTGAAACCGTGGCATCGGTACTCGCTTGGCACGGGAACGTGCGAGCCACTCGTGGAAAGAAGGAGAGCTTTATGCGGGGTGTCGTTGCTATGAGGGACCTAGGATTGATATGGTGGTTTCTGCCAGGGTGAGTGGGCGGTGAGGAAGTGACGCCTGGGTGGTTATCTTGACATTTGGTGGATCGAGGTTCAGCATTCGTCAACCAGTTAGCTGTCCAACTTTTGTCAATCTTTTGTTATGTGCTAGCTCCTTTTCGACCTCTTTGTAATTCGTATCACCTACCTTCCCAATACCAAAAGCAGACAGTTACAACCGCAATGGTATTCCCTTCTACACCTCTCTCCACCCTCCCCGGCACCCCATACCCAATCCACGCCCTCACCTACTCCTCGTCACCCGGCACATACATCCTCACCGGCTCCGGCGACAAAGCAATCCGCCTCTACAACCCCTTCCCGTCCACTTCTGGTCCACGAGGGAGCATAAAGGCAGGAAAACTGGTACAGAAATTCGAAGCGCATGGCTACGAAGTATTAGACATCTGCGTCGCAAGGTAGCTCTTCCTCCCCCTTCTCCTCCACACATTATGCAAATCTCATGCTAACGCAAAATGGCAGCGATAATGCAAGGTTTGTCTCATGTGGAGGTGACAGATCAGTCTTCCTCTGGGACGTCCCAACCGCCAAAACAATCCGCCGCTACGGCGGCACCCACGGCCACAGCGCACGCATAAACACCGTCTGCTTCGGTGGGCTGGACGACTCCCTCATCATCTCCGGCTCCTTCGACGCCTCGGTCCGAATCTGGGATACCAAGCAGGCAAGCATGAAACCTATACAGATCCTCACCGAAGCAAAGGATTCGGTGCAGGTTGTTATGATAGGTGCGAGGCAGGAGCAGATTGTGTGTGGGAGCGTGGATGGGAGGGTTAGGACGTATGATGTGCGCATGGGACGGGTAGTGACGGATGTGCTTGGGGCCCCGGTTACGAGTCTGTGTTTGACGATGGACGGGGAGGGGTACCTTGTGGGTACGTTGGATGGGGAGGTTAGGTTGATGGATATGGGGAGTGGAGGATGCGTCAAGACATATGAAGGAGCTAAAGGAGGGGAATACAGGATACGGAGCACTTTTGGCGGGAAGGAGAGGTGGGTTATAAGCGGGACGGAAGAGGATGGGGAGGTGGTGGCTTGGGACACAATGACTGGCAAGGAAGTCAAGAGAGTAACAGTGCCACGAGCAGAAGGAGCTGAAAGGCATAAATTGGATGCCTTTGGTAGAGTCAAGGAGCGAAAGAACGTGGTAAGCTGCGTAGCCTGGAGGAATGGTGGACGAGGGAACCAGTGGTGTTGTGCTGGCACGGATGGTGCGGTCACTGTTTTTGCTGATGTGGATTGAGGATTGAAGCAGTTAACTTGAACCGTGATCTTCGAGATGCGTCGACCGTAAGTGTGAAGGAAGTTAGGCAGTTGACTAGCAGAAACGCTTCGAATTCATCACTCTGGCACTAGATGGGTCAGGACCCCTGCTAAAAGACAAGGTTAGCCTCGTGCACATGGAAACGTGTCAAACCTAATAGCAGAACGCCACCAACAATATGTCTTCAAGCCAGTAATAACTGTTGTTCACTGTGATGGAGTTGAGGTGCTCACATTAGTTTTCTTGACAGCCAATCGGTTACGATAAGCTTTGAATATAATTTTTTGAAATGCATAGTGTCCACAGCTGGCTGGTAGCATCCATCTAAGTAGCACATAGCTTCGCGCGACGAGATACGGCATATGGTCTCGTTGCATTATTCACATACCAACCTCTTCGCCGCCCTATCTTCTCTCACTCGAACTTGATAGTATCGCCTCCCTCAGCCAGAACCTTGACCTGCGGCCTCTCTCCCTTTACTCCGTTATCACTACCAGGCGTCATAGCGACAACTTCTCCCTTCTCATCCACAAACTCAAATCTGTAACGAGACAGTAAATGAGGAATAGCGCTTAGTTGTGGTCCGTAACGTGCTGTGTTGTCGTAGAGCTCGAAGAGCGGCACTGCGAGGAGCTTCATGTTTTTAGGGACGGAGAGAACCTCTGTTTGCGCTGTTAGCTGTGCTCATATAGTTTGGGGGTTCGGTATTTTAAGACGACGTAGGAAGGCAACTCACTAGTCTCGGGCAAATGCACTAAATACAACTTCTTGCATTCCTTCGGTCTGCTCACATGCGCCGGCACAAACGGATACATAAACGTCTCAAAGTTCGGCCTCCACCACTGCGCCAAACACTCTCCGATTTCCCAACCTGATGGGTCGCCCGCCACTGGCGCGAGGCGGTCGTCGAGGACGCGCTCTAGTCCACTCCTCTTTGTATATCCTTCCACCTTTGTGTCTCCCTCGCTCTTGACATTCCCCTCGGTCTGAACACCGTTCTCGGCCTTGGTAATAGTTTCAGTGTCCTCGCTCTCCTCCGCACTTAGATAATCTCCCGGCAACTTGAAGAACGCATTCGCAATCTGCAGCATGAGTATGTGTGGATGGTTGTGCTCATGGCATACCAGGATCCCCTCTACCGTTCTTCTCATTCCATGTTGGTTGTAGTGTTCTTGTAGGCGCTTGAGGCGGGAGTGGACTGATGGATCTTCTTCGGGTTGTGGCGCTTTGGTAGTAAAGTGGTAGTTGGACAGTGGGTAGAGGCGCAGGGCGGGTGGTTGGTGGGCGGAGAATGGGAGAGGGAGAGTTGGCGGGTAGGAGCTTTGGAGATGGGTGGGTGGTATGGTCGACATGATTATTTGGAGATTGTGATGGGCCAGTGTGGTAAAGTGGAGTGAGGATCGGTTGTCGACGGCCCTGTGTCTGACAGAGGCGGGCTGTGTGAAGTCGACGAGACGGCGGTATATGCTTGTCGGAGAAGTGAAGCTTGATCAAAGTTGATCGCGCGGTAGTCAGGGTTGGGTACGGTTTAATAACGTGTATTCCTCAACATTGCAGACGTAGCTTCATAAACGAAGATTCTATAGGCCCGCAAAGAAGATCACGTATGGATGGGATAAATGTTTAATCGTGATGATGCTCAATGGTTAGTTGAGTCGCATGAGCGTTGTGGAAGCGCAACCCAACCCACAAGGGTGCTGTTTAGGCGCGGGCGGTGACGGACTAATAAAATACCGCCGCCTGGTAGCCGCTTAACGCGTCTCCTTCTCAACATCGTTTCTACTGCTGTGTACTTGCCAGTTTCAAAGGTCGTGCTACGTCACGGGAAAGCCACCTACTTGAGTCACGAGGAGATATGAGCAACAGTGGAGATTTTACGCGCGCGAGTGCCGTGTGTTCAAAGCGAGACTGACAACTACACGAACTTGAGGGATCTCAGCTCTCGCGGTGCAGCCGTCCGGGCGCAAAGATGGGGGAAACTTTTCATAGCGGTGAAGGTAAGTAGCTTGAATGCGTTGTCAAGATTCCGATGCAAACGTGGTGGGTGTTCTTCTATATGCACATGGCCTCGATGTGTAACTCTGTATTCTCCACGAGTTCGGTGTGAGTTTGCTTGCATTCGTGCTGCTCCATTCCCACCGAGGTCAAAGCCAGCTTCTGCCGTCCCCCTCTGCTCTCTCTATCGCGCTTGCCATTTTTGACGACCTTGAAGCTGGATGGTCATCGCCGCAAGGAGTCCAGAATATCTTTTGCGCCTTATCACATCAGGTTCACTCTGTCTGCGGCTCAGTGCATCAAGGACTGATTCACTGCCGCCTTCTCTTCCCTTTACCTTGCACTCTCCTTTCTACTCACGACACGACGACAAGAACACTCTATAATCGCCAAAATGTGCTTCGGATTCGGAGCTCGCCCATACGAGGACTACGAGCTCGAGGAGCGCTGCGACATCAAGCACAAGCACACCACCTCCTACGTCCTTCCCGTTCACTCGAAGCATCGCTGCAATCGATGCCATGGTTGCCAGTGTGGCACTTGCCATACCAACTGCCCCGGAGTGGGATATAGGTCGATGCCGACTATGCCATGTAACAACACCTCGACCCACGTCACTGTCTCTTTGAAGCACCCCCAGCCAGCGGTAAGCCTCCCTCAGAACATAATCACTTACCCTCATGGCGGTGTGATTCATCCTGCGCCAGCATGGTATTTGCCGCCTGGAGCTCATCACCCAGTGATGGTTGTTGGTGCTGGCTACACGGCGAACCATTGTTGGAACCCATAAATGAGTTTGGGGAGAAGGAAGAAAGGCGCCGGCAGCGCTGAGGATGTTGTTGATGATGATGTTGTCTGGGTCGGAAATTGGACGCATACGACGATGAGTGTTTGGAGTCACTTGATTGGACTGCCCGTGACCAGCGAACCTGTTTGGAGCGAGGAACGTGGCAGAGGAAAGAACGACAAACTAGCGGACTCGGACAACGGAGAAAGAGGCAACAGCAGAACGAGTGTACTGGAAAGCAAAGCACGCCTTGTCCAGAAACAGGCTTAGCGCACAGTCAGCTCGCACAGTCAGCTCGCACAGAGCCTCAAATGTCACTGCTGCTTCCGCAGCTTTTACCGCCTCAGGCTACACAACTTGGTTCACAGGTGCCTAACCATCGGCACAACACTACACAAACATTGAAGATAACTCGACCTTGTTCCTACTACAACCCGAACCGCAAACATCAACCACCACAAACTCTTGAAACTACACCACACCTGACAACACATACCCAGTCAATCGACTTTCTCATGACCGGTGTTTGTAAGACTTGATTATTCCCCTATCTACTATACATCAGCCTCGACCTCGAAACTCAACTTCACTTCGACTCAAGCAATGCCAGCCGAGAAAATCAAGGTCAATTATCAGCCTCAAGTCCCAAGCACAGTTAACGGACCTGCGGTTCACCGTTTCATTCCACCAGGCTCTTGCTGCGTTCCGCACGCCCCTACTAATTGTGTCGCTTGTTCCCCGCATAACCGTCTCGGAAACCACAACTGCTGCCCGCAAACCGCAATGCCTTTCGCTGGTGCCAGTTGCAGCTGTGGCGCTGACGTCAACGTCAATGTTCGCGGCCGTGCTTATGCTGGTGCCTACGCTGGTGCTGGATATCCAGGATTAACGTTCCTGGGCCCAATACCGGGCGGAGTAATGGGTTATCCCGGCCATATTCACCCAGGCAACATCGTTCATTCGGCTAGTGGAGGAGGCAATATCATCATCAACAACGGCCCAACCGCTGCGGGTGGTCACATCCTGCAAGGCGCGGGAGGTCCTTTCGGAGTGGGTTTCCCCAGTCAGCTTGGTGGTTATGGCCATCTCAGGGCACAATCTCGGGCTCGTCGGGCGGCAGCAGTACGAGTATTATAGTCGCCATCGATGGTAACTACTACTTAAAGAGAGTTTAGGCTGACGGTGAGTATAGCACATACACGGTCACGGTGGCCATGTCCACGCATATCCAGGCGGGGCTCGTTTCTTGCAGGGACCAGGTGCCTATGGTGGCGGCGGTGGGCTCCGAATTGCCGCCTCAGGAGGTTGTGCAGGCCCTGGTCTCAATCCGATCTGGAACGGACAGCAGTGGGTTACGCATGGTCGGAGCCAAACTGCACATCTCCTCGATATGAAGGCCAAGGCTGATAGGAAACCACAGGAGTTGGCACCCGCAGATCCGGACATTGCTCGCATGTATGAAGTACAGGAACTTGATGGCAACTGGACCAAGAGAAACAGGTACACGATTGATAGCGGGGATATTGGCAAGATTAGATGGTTTCAGAGACCTGACGGTTCATTCTTCGCCAAGCGTTTGCCAAGTGGCTAAGCTTGCCTGGTCCGCCAACCGCCTTGATCTTGTAAGTAGAGTTCCGATCGGAACCCGTCGTTGTATGAGACTTAGCTGACGACTCGCAGTTGAGCTCGTCTATATTTCGACCACTGCACAAAACGCCTTCATCATGTTTCGTCTATACTAAAGCTTGTATTCTGACCCTACATACGCGACGCATCACCCTCACTCCACACTCCACTGGAGCCCACAAACACATTTTCATTCTTCGACTTTACGACTTCTTCGCCGCCAAGCTTTGTCATGCAGAAGGAACACAATGGGGAACTGCATCTATGAAGACAAAATACCTCTTCATCTTGGCGTTTGTGCTGTATCCTCAGTGCCTTTACTGCATCATGGCAGCATTTCAGCGCATTGCTTTTCTTGAGTGGGATTTCGGTTGAGAGATTTCACGATTTCGAGGTTAATCAGGGGCATAACGGATGTTCGGATTTGAGCTGGTCGTTTCTGCTGCCCCGTTATATCATGATGGGATTTCGCTACGATGGGATGACTTTTCCTACAACGCTAAATTGGGAAGATGGAACTGACGGCATTCTGTACGAGGCACAGCTAGGAGACAAATTTGAGAGTCTGTCAGTTCCAGAAACACCACCTTCTGCCTTTGTGATGTGACTTTAATTGTGATCTACTATTTTTTGGGCACTTCTCACTAGTGCCATCTGGTATTTATTGCCGCTTACCGCCTTTGGTGTTGACGACGTCTTGGCGGTTATTTGTGGTGGGACGCAATCACGTGCCAAGGGTGAAAACGAGCCCGGCCCAGTGTGCGCCAATGTGCCAAGGGTTCCTGGCATGCCCACTAACGCAATAGAGCCGTCGGTAGAGCTTCTGCCGCGACAAACCCCTGAGTTTGTGCCTGTTAGGAGTGGTTTAATTGGGCAAGTTGGCAGCTTCGCATTCTTGCCCCTGCTTGGCACTGAACCCTAACTATTTTGGGGATTCTGTTACGGTTTCAACCTGGCTTGTGCTCCGTTGATTGCCTCCCCACAGAAGAGGCGCGCTTCCATTGTCGTATTTCGAGATCCGTCCCTTGCCTTATGAAAACGTCTCTCCTTCATTTTCGCCCGACAACCGACAATCCTTTACCGTCTTTAGACACAGCGAAGTCAGACGCCTACCAGCATACCTCTGAATACGGCTGGTAAGAGTTGATCTCGACATCCGACGTGCTCGCAGCTTGCGGTTACCACAGTCCTTAGAAACCTCGGTTTTGTAATCTACCTTGACCTGTGTTTGATACACAAAGGACGAGCGACGAACAATCGAAGCTGCGATTGCGGCAGATACACTCTTTCGAGAATACACATTCATTTCGATACTCGACAACACTCATACAATATGGTCCCAGCAAAGCGCTTCGTCGGCCTCGGCCTCATCTTCAGCAGTCTCGTCGCAGCCCAGACCTGGACTGATTGTGATCCCCTCGTCAAGACTGATTGCCCGGTCCCACAAGCGCTGGGCACGGAATACAACTTCGACTGGACCGATCCAACCAACTCGACGACCTGGGACCCAACTGGCGGCGACACGGTATACACGCTTGACGGTGGAAAGCAGATCATCAGTAAGCAGAAGGAGTCGCCAACTCTCACCTCCTCGTGGTTCATCTTCTTCGGCCGTGTGGAGGTGCACATGAAGGCTGCTCGCGGCCAGGGCATCGTCTCGTCGATTGTCATCCAGTCCGATGTGAGAGATGAGATTGATTGGGAGTTGGTTGGCGGTGATGAAGGACATGTCCAGACCAATTACTTTGGAAAGGGCTGGCAAGAAACCTACGACAGAGGTGGAATCCATCCTGTTACGAAGCCTATGGATGAGTACAAGAACTATACCATCGACTGGACACCAGAGAGGATTGAGTTCTGGGTTGAGCAGCAGCTCGTCCGCACTCTCCCTTATGCCGAGGGAAAGAACAAGGATGGCGATGATAACTACCCTCAGACTCCGTCGTTTGTCCGCATCGGTACCTGGGCTGGAGGAGACGTCGATAACAACAACGAAGGTGTGGTCGAATGGGCCGGCGGACCAACAGATTTCAGCCAAGCGCCTTTCGAGATGGCCATCAAGTCAGTCAAGGTAACCGACTACGGACCAAGAGTCCTCAACATGGACGAGGTGAAGGAATACGTTTACAGTGATACATCCGGCAGATGGCAGAGCGTCCAAGGTGTCGGGTAAGTCTCTCTTCTTCGCTCTGAGCGCAGAAATGCTCGCTCTTATTCATCATCTTCAATTCCCGAGCAACCACTAACACACCTCAGCGGCAACTCCTCCATGAAAGAAGCCCTTCTCGCCGAACCCGAACACAAAAAATCCGTCTCCGAGAAATTCAACGAGCTCCCCGAGGGCTCCAAGATCGCAGTTTACGCGTGCTCCGCCGGCGCGGGCGCAATCCTCATCGCAGCCTTCGCATTCGTCTGCTTCAAGCGCCGTCGCCAAGGACGTAAGGAGGCAGCCGCCTACCGTGCAAAGCAGGAGGCTATGGATGAGGAGGATAAGAAGTGGGTTATGCAGAACGGCAACACTAAGCCGGATGCTCTGGGATATACTGGTGCGGACTCGAACGCTTTTAAGGGGGGTGTGGTTAATACGACGCCTGTGGGTGGTAGACTCAGCTTTGAGGATGGACCGGGTCAGCAGATCGCTCAACCAAGTACTGCTTATATGGGTGTCTCTCAAGTTGGATCGCCGACGAGCCCAGGTTTCAACCCGAATTATAATGCCGGGCAGTTTAACCGCTCGGTGTCGCCACCAGGTGCTGGACAGTCGGATACTGGATACACCGAGTTTTACGCTCCACAACCTCGCGCCAACACTAACGGCCAATGGAATACACCAGATCTTGAGAGAGAAAACTCCGATGCCTCGCAATGGGGGCCTCCAAGTCCAAATACCGGGGCTCAGAACGGTGTTTACGGAAGACTGCCAAACCAGAATGGCTTTTAAGCTTGTTAGGCGGGCTTAATAGGCCATTGGTGAGGAGAGGTGACGACTGTGGGCCGTTTGGGTGTTTCTGATTTGTATAGGGTGGCGTTTTGAGGATAGATTTTGCATCGTATCTCATGCCTTCGGGCGAGATTTTCTGGGTGGATGGGTGAGCCTTCGCTATTTGAGCAGAGAGTACTGCATCATCGTGGTCGTTACCTAGCATACTGCTTATACTGTGAGGAGACCTGGAGTTGTATATAGCAATCACATTGCGTTAGCAGGTTTTCATTTTTGAGGGACGTGATGGCGTGACCCCCACCTTCTTACATGTAATCTTAGCTAGCAAGCTTTTGGATAGGTAAGTGACACAATTAGCCCCCCCAATGCTAACCTGTTTCTAAATCCTGATTTAAAGTTGATATCTCGCAAAAAGTGTAGACCCGTTCCACAACAGCTCCATGCTAAGAAGCCACATAATTACATGAGCCAGTCTCGACATTTTTATTTTACAATCACTATAGTAACACGCTATCTAATGCCACAGTACATACAACTCTAAGACTGACCGCACGCTCGCTCAGTCAGTCAAGTTTGTTAACTCTCCACGTCATCCGACCCTCTTTTCCTACTTTACCGACTCGGGTTCATATGAAACACCCCTTCCGCAACCTCCTGACCCCTACGACTCGAGCCTGCACCAGTGGTCGTCGGAGGCGTCGCAATCCTCTCATCCATATCCATAGCCATCGCCGAGTCCTCTCTATCCGTGGAATGCGCCATCATGACATCCCTACTGCCCTCAATGATCGCAAAATCCGCTGTAAAGATCTACCTCTCCGCTCAAACTCCTCCATCTCGGATCTCCGCTGAATATCCCCAAATCTGGCATTCTCTGTGACCAGCATCCGTCTTATTCTGTCCAGCTCAAGCCGAACTCTCCACTCGACTCGCTGAGTGAGTCCCATCTCGATAATCCCCTCATCAGCAACATCCACCTCCTTAATTTTACTCTTCTTCACCGTTGCGCCCGTGGAATGATCCGCAACAGTTGCTGATGCAACGCCTTCGCCCATAGGGTAATCTAGAGTCATCCTGTTTGCCGGTCCAGCAGCAATGGGGATGGCGGAGGGGATAGCAGGCGTGTAAGGAGGGGGATCATCCGCACTCGACGATCTCTCCGTAGACGTGAGCCTCAAGCCCTCCATCGAATCATGAGATTCAGTTGGCGCACTCGATGCTTTTTCCTCGTCTTCACCCGCTCCTCCCCCCATGCCAACGGAGCTGTCCTGCGTCTCTAAGCTTGAAGTCCTCCTGTGCTTCATGGTTCCGGCGGCAAAGGGATTTACTCCCGTCACAGAGCCAGCCTCAGCCGCTTGCTCATCCTTGAGCTTGACTTCGACGCAAACTTTTTCCGACGGCACTTTTGGCAAGGACTCTGCATCCGTACTTGAAGATGGCTGTTCTTCTGCAGTTGGGTGGCGAAGGTGTTCATTGATTTTGTGGTAGAGCTTCGCATACAATTGACGAAGACTTCGACCACCCAAGTGTGTCTTCGCATCATCCTTAACACCCTCGCCTTTGTCGAGAGGTTCCACAGGCTCTTCAGAGTCAACTGGCGCACTCCCATCCGACATCTTGTCTAGATCGACCTCCTCATCTTCCCTTGCTCCGCCTCTCATGCCTTGTTCTGAAACGAGGTCATGATTCGCCTTCAAAATTCTTCGTCGTAAGCAACCTTCATCGAACTGAAAAACGTGGCTAATCTGGAGTGTTTTCCAAGGCCTGCTCCATCCTGGCTTCTTGCAATTTTTTTCGCGCCCAAGTTGTTGCCTTCCATTTCTCGAAATCTTCGAGAGATCTTTGTCAAGAATCTCTAGCTTGTCAAGAGTGATACAAAAAGTAGAAGTGGCAGCATCAAGCGTCCTTTAGGTAGAATGTGAGCAATGTAACCACCCTTGGATTTCAGGGAAAGATCAGGTAAGGACCTGTTCCAAAAGTTCAGGCATGGTATATTCCCCCGAGTTAAACTTTGACCACAGACAGGAGCAGTACACAGCGTCGCCAAATCCTCAGCCAAGTACGAATACTCGCTAATAATCTCAATTCCCGTGGTCGACTTATCCTCAGCTAGCTCATTCCCCGACTCCAAACCGTCTCTAGAAAATTCGGCAGGCTCTTTATGTGACCGCACTTCTAAAGGCGTTGCGAATCGCACGCCCGTCTTGTAACGCTTAGTCACATACCCTTCCTCACTGTGTCCCAGCCAAGCATCCCCATCTTGATCCTGAGATACGTGGTGTTAACCGGTTCTTCCGGTGACTCTTCATGACATGTAGAAAGAAGCTGTATGCCATCGTCGCAAAACTCAGGCACACACTCATCGTCACTAACATCCCAATCAAGAACGTCCTCATTATACTCAACCACACCTCCCCACATCCTCGTGTGTTATGCGAGCAAGGCACTCACATTCAGCCCAGGTGGAATAGAAACGCCATAGTCATGACGTATCTCCCACATCGTCGCAGTTTCACATACATCCCATGATAGTATTTGCCATCGCCAAAGGCGCTTGGAGCAGGCATATCATGTGGCATAGTCTTAGCTGGAGAAACCAACCCAGTTCTCTCAATCTCTTCGCCCGCGAGCTTCTCAACCGCCTCGCGAGTTTTTCTAGCAGCTCTTTCAGCATCCTTGCGCCTTCGCCGTGCCGCTGTTATGTCGTGAACAGACCGAACGTCCAATTTTCCTGCAGCCATTGTGACCCTCACTGGTGGGCTCGAAAGCTCCATCAAGGCCCGCACCATCCCTGTTGACGCCCTCGACCGCGATTATCCAGATCATGCAAATCAAAAGTGAGGCCCTCACCTTGGCAACGGCCATCAACCTGCAAGTAATCGTGCGCATGGCACTAATTTGGGCCAGTAGCATTAACTTTAGGTTTCTTCAACCTTGATTCCAGCTGCGGCCTTGTCATACGGTTTGCGCGAGGTTTTCGAACATCAAACCGGGTTTTAATGGTCAACGATGAAGGTATCTTTTGCTGCTGGATGTCGGATGGCGTTCCCGGGTCCGCAGCATCAGATTCGTCTTCGCTCGAGGTCTCCATGGTAATCTCAAAGGATACAAAGAGGACACCCTCGTCCGAGTCGATGTCCGATAAGGAATAGTTGCCTTCAAGCTGTCCGCCTCTTATGTGGTTCATTGAACTTTCATGGGTACTGCCGTTTGGCCCCGAGCGTGAACCGTTACATCTCGACATCGACATCTCTTCAGCTGGATCATGGTGTGAACTAGCATCTGGCTCAAGTTTGTCCCCTCAAGCTGGATTCGTCTCATGTCCGATAAACGATCTTCCGAAAATCCAGTGGGGGTTTGAAGTTCTCCACAGTGCGTCGCTTGCTCTTCAGCTAGCTCTTCATTGGTTAACGGCCACGAATATATCTCAGGCAAGCAGCAGTAATCAACCGGAACTTCATGATTTGGTTGTAGCCCGTGCGTCTTAATAAACTGAAGTCCCAAATCAACTCTATAAACGTAATCATGTTGGCTCCAGCGCTTTCGGAGTGGGGCAATCTGGGTCTGTCAGGCCAGCGATCTGTACCATTAAAAGGTTTTCGTAGACCTTCATGGTACGAATCCCTACAGGTAAATGGTTCTTCCCACTTGGCATTGATTTTCCTCAGAGGGGTACCAGAAACTGCAGGTCCTGGTTGCCCGAAAATCTCCTGTAAGTCACTGCTAGGGCGTGTATCACGGCGCCACCTGTAGGCTAGACGAAGTGTGTGTTGTCGTTGTCGCGGCCCGAGACGACTGTTGGAGACTATGTGATGCCGGAAAACCTCCACCCGCCTGCTTCTCCGAGTCGTGGGTCACAAGAGCACGATTTGGAAGAGCAGAAAGGGAAGCATGCCATCCTGACTCACGACGCTGCACGCTATTTGGACCTGAGTCTTCTTGAGTTATGCTATCTCCAGCACTCAGTATCAGCGCCTTTCTCACAAATGACGAGGTGGGGGTCCTCGGTGCTTTCGTGGTACAGTGCCCAAATCTACTCAGTCCCCTGGTCTCCGCTTTGGTTGACCACCAAATGTCATCTGCCTGACTTTCTTTGTAAAGCTTCCTTCTTCGTCGCTGCAGAAGCTTTATGTTACGAGCGTCGGCAATCCTCGCTTGTCCCTCAATAGCATCATATGCCTCAGTAACGCCCAGGTCTTCATCGTGAGGAATTACGTCGACGTTGAAATAACCATCCGAGGTATCACCTGGGACAAGAGACAGGTACGCAAGATGATGGTCGAGAACAACGGGTTGTCTCCTGAGTCGCTTCTTCCCTGTGTAGCCTCCTCTTATGAACAAGGAGCTGCTCCCTGGACTTGCATGGTTGCTAGCCGCTGGCTCGTCTTGAATTGTTACCTTGCTCTGAGACTGCGGAGAATGGAGCCTTTGTCGCTTTGCAACTCGAATCTCTACCTCATCTGAGTCACCAATTTTCACTTGGCCCGACGACCAGACTGCGATGTCTTTGCGCACTTTACGACGAGTCTTCTTTCCCTGCGTTCGTCGCATGGGGATCTCTGATTTCCAGTCACTCTTAACCTTGGGCTCACACCCAATTCTCTCTGGCGTATCACCATCATGCATAGCCACGTCCTCGTCTTCCGTTGCCAGGGACACATACTCAATCCCGTCTGCGTCAACAACCATGTACGAATCGGTTAAGGAGGGGTCAAGAGGTAACTGAGCTTGCTCTGGGCCGCAAAGGCGGTCACCTTCTTTCCGAGCCCACTTCTCGAAGGAAGCACACAGCAGGTGAAGCCAGATAGAAGCCATATCGACCATGTGTAGGTGACCCGCATCATTTTCATTCAACCGGTCGATCTCGTTGCTAAACGCTGTGGAATCAGTGCATTTTGAGAAGGAGTCGAGGAATAGGCGATCACCGGTCCATTCCGGGAGCACCAACCGATGTGGCAAGAGGAGGATAGTGTTTCGACTTCTTTCAGATGCTCTTCATAGCTTGTCTCCGGCTCTGGCGAAGAACAATCTTGTGTCTTCCATCTCAAATGCTGGTTGTTGTAATCGGCTTCGAAGAGCGGCAGCCAATAGCCGCTTTCCCTGAGACAGATTGTCATAGCAAAAGGACAGAACACCACCAGTGGATGTTTGATCAAAGTCCTTATCCAACTTTTCTGGCTCGGAAACCGGTGGCAATGGTGCTTCGAGTTGGTGCAGGCTTTTTGCTATGCGCCGGCGGGCTGGTTGTCTGATCCAACACGGTTGTCGTCTGCTATGTAGTAGACCACTGACTTATGACGGCTGAGTGTCTTTTAGGGTGTCCTTGATGGTAGCAAAGGCTATGTCTAGTGCCTCCAAGATTCGACTTCAACTATCCTCACTTCAACTACCCAGAAGAGCGGATGATAATAGGATGGTATGCCATAAAGCTACAAAGAATGACTACCAGAAGAAGTCTATGTCTAGAATGGAATCGATGGTACGAATATATCGGAAAGTTTATGAACAAACGATGATCTTTCATGAGGAAGAAAGCTACCAGAGTACTTACGACAACAAACCTTAAGCAGGATGGCGCGCCAATCCAGATAACAGCGAGCTGAACCTTCTTCAGATTAACCAACAAGGCGGACTTACCTCTGGACCTCTTCATCAGCTCCTTCTCTCCTTATAGTCAGTCAGACCCACCGTACGTCACAGGGTCACATCGCAGACTTCCTCCCTCCCTCGACCTCAAAATGCCATCTTGACTTTTTTCCTTTCCCGTCTCACCTACATATACCTACATTACGCTCTTGACACGAATCTACCTCAAAACAACACTTGGCCAAGATTCCGCCACAATCTTGACTTCTTGTATCGAAAAGGCATACAACTTACTGATTACAACACATCCTATGACCACTGCCTCATAAACGACCTCACTCATGAAAGTCTCAACAGGTGCCTGCTCAAACGTAGCGAGGATGCTTAACCGCACCTTCGGCAAACTCCCAGCCTCAGCTCGCGGTCATGTCGTCGCCGTCCTTGGAGAGCTCTTTGGCACAATCTTCTTCCTCTTCTTCGCCTTCGCCGGAACTCAAGTGGCAAACATCAGCTCAAACAACAATGCTGGCGCTGAAATAGACACCGTGACTGAGCAGGGCAAGACGCCACAACAATTGCTCTACATCAGCTTGAGCTTCGGGTTCAGTCTTGCGGTCAATGCCTGGGTCTACTTCCGTATCAGTGGAGGATTATTCAGTAAGCTTTGCATCCAATCCCACCAATCTCGAAAGCACTTATTAACCAGTTGCAGACCCAGCAGTAACACTCGGCATGGTCCTGATCAAGAACATCACAGTAGCTCGCGGCGTCCTCCTCTTCGCAACACAAATAATCGGCGGCATAATCGCAGCCGCCATCGTTGGCGCCCTCTTCCCCGGCGAGCTCAACGTCAGCACGACCCTCAATGCAGCAACGACGATCGCCCAAGGGACAATCATCGAGATGCTCCTCACCTGCCAACTTGTCTTTACGATCTTCATGCTTGCAGCTGAGAAGCATGCAGGCACTTTCATCGCGCCTGTCGGAATCGGATTGAGTTTGTTCATCGCCGAGCTTGTTGGTAAGTGTCTCCGTAGCAGTCTCCGCATCCGCTTCCGTTTTTGAATAAATGCTAATCCATATTAGGCGTCTTCTGGACAGGTGGCTCCCTCAATCCAGCCCGCTCCTTCGGCCCATGCGTCTACCTCCGAGACTTCGTCGGCTACCACTGGATCTACTGGGTCGGACCACTCGCCGGCTCAATCTTGGCTGTCTTGATATATCACCTCATCAAAGCGCTCGAGTACGAGACGGCAAATCCAGATCCAGAAGTCGAGGTGTGACCGGAGGTAGCGAAATCGAATCGCAGGGTCGCAGCTATTCTCCTCCCATTGCGGGACCGATTGAGTACGATGGGGATGCGCACCAGGGCACTAGCGGATAGACCATAAGTTATGAGGGTTAGCGGGAGGAGTTAAATTTTTGGAGTTAGCTGAACAGTAAATGGGCATGGAGGTTTGGGCCGGATCAATAAATGCAATTTATGTCATGGTATTTACGGTGTAACCAACCCCGTTGGAGGTTTCGGTGGAGATGGTCGTTAGCCGGAGGTGGGGGGCCCGCCGAGACCAGGCGAGGTGTAAGCGAGTGTCGATCGTTGCTACCCTGTGACGTGAGATGCAATTCTGAAATGCCATACGACAAATTGGGATCCGCTCTACAGAAGCGGTGCGATTGAGTGGTTAGAGATGTAAAAGGTGGTCAAAGTGTTTACGAATCTGTCAGGTCGATCTACCTCGTCCCACTTCGGAAACTCGATGATAGTTGGTTAGGCCATGGCCTCTAGATTTGGTAAGAATGTCAGGGTGATGCTTGCAGTACTATTTTGATTCACGCAGAGTGGCTGACAAGCTGAAAACGATATAGGAGTATGGCATTCGTAGATTGTCTTCCCACAGGCTCACACTGTATTCTCCCACTACACTTACATTGCAACCTGCGCGCTACTCACTTGGTTCCGCTGTCAGGCTACGCTCAATGCTCACCGTCCAAAATGCGAATTGCTGGAGCACAATGGCCAAGAGATGGGGTCGTTCCAGCAATGCGCCCTCTGATGGTGGACATTTGAGGATTTGATTGACGGGATTAATGCGACTTTGCGAGTCAGGAAAAATCGAAGCTGAGCTCTGCTTGTGTTCAGCATCCTCGCCAACAAATTCTTCAATGTTTCGCACACGACTACCAAAATTTCATTCCATTTTCTTGCTTTTCAACACCATGTCATTCCTACTGCCTCGTCTCATTATCATTCCCCCCTCCCAAACTCATACTCTTCCCTGGATCCACAAGCGGCACATAACTAACCCCATACAACTTCCTCTTCCCCACCTTTCCCTCCCTATCCTTTTCCACAACCCAAACATGCTGTCCATACCCTCCTCCATCATCAACAGGGATAAACATCCTCCCCGGCCTCCTCAACTGCTTCACAAGCTCCTCGTGTATGGATGCTGCTGCGGCACCAACATGTATCGTATCCCACTGCTCCCATTGCTGATCCTCACTCCCACCATTGCCACCATTTGCGTCGCCACCGCGAGCAACAAGACTTCCGGAGTCGTGCCAGCCGAGCCGGCCGTCACCAACTACGAATTCGACCCTCCCGCCATCCAGAAATTGGCGACCTTCGGAAGATTTAGACATGTTCTCCCGTCCTAGGTCGGCGAGCTCCCGGATGTGTTCTATGCCTACGACTCGGCCTCCTTCACCAACCAGTTCAGCAATACAGTGCGTGAGATACCCACTCCCGCTCCCTACATCCAGGACTCTCAGCGGTCTATTCCCACTTTGCTGGGTGGCATAGTCTGTCGCGGAGGGGGAGCTGGTCATATAGGGCATTGAGCCTGGATAAGAAGTTGGGGTGTCGCGAGCGGGAGGGAATAAAGTCTCGAGGGCACTGGCGTGCATGTGTGGTGCTGAGATTGTGGCGGAGTGGCCGATTGGTTGGGGGGAGTCTTGGTAGGCCGCGCTTTTGGAAGGGCAGTAGTTTGCTCGGTCGACCTGGGGGGTTGTTATCTTTGAGCTGAAAACTGGTTGGGAGGGCTAATATCGCAACCGCGAGTGAGGTGGGGAGAAGAGAAAAGGTGGAGTGAGGAGAGGCTGGAGAGGCTTACTTTGAGCATACCATCCCTAATATGCGGTGCGGTGATCAAGCCATTCTTGAAGAGGTTGTTGATGAGCTCTGCGTTTGTGCTTCCGCCGCTGCGCCAGGCCATTGTGAAACGACGTTGCTGGGACTGAGGCGTGAAGAGTGATTTGTGGAGTGACTGCGTTGATGGCAGGAGTCTTGAGCGCATAGGTATGTAAGGCTTTGTTGAGTCGCTGGAGTGAGGAATCTACGATATTACGAGGATGGGAAAGTGTTTGAAGGGATGAGTGAAGCGAAGGCTGAAGGGTGGTGAGGTCATACAAGAACGACCCCTCACTTTCACCCCCTCCACTACAACCATTGAATCGTCCTTTAGATCCTCCCCATCGCCCCCCCCACAATCAAGTCAGCCAACCATACCAATTGGAACAAACAAAAGAGCAGCTGTATCATTCATCGTCCGTACGCCTTTTTCAACTTTCCTTTCAAAATTCCGCTAAGCAGTTCGCATATGAAACTTCAATCCACCAAGGTTGCAGCCGCCAAGTACCGTCCTTTGGTCTTATCCTTATCCCATCCCCTGATTATCCTTATCTTCCGGACCTCGGGCACAATTCCACCAAAATGGATCCAACACCAAGCCACCACAACTCCACCCTTTGAAATACTAAAAGTATAGCTGAAGAGCTAGTTGTCTCTGGAGAAACGGCGAATCGAACGCCGGACCTCTTCTATGCTAAAGAAGCGTTATACCACTAAACCATATCCCCTTTGATGATTGGCCAAGCTTAATAGGTATTAATTTAACAAACATTGCTTAAGTAAAAGACTATTGCTTTTGCAAAATATGAAGTATCCCTTGTAGTACGATCTAGATATTCGCGGCCCGCTCTCTAGCATGCAAGAACGAAGAAAACGATGTAAAATGAATCAGGCATAAGCGCCCCTCGACAGAGCTTTTCCTCACACAGCAGCCTTCACCACCTTCTCCGCCTCCTCCCTCTCAATATCTTCCTCCGCGGCAATTCCAGCAACCACACTAACGATTCTCTTCGTTCTGACCTCCTCCGTCTCTTCCTCACTTCCATCACTATCTTCTTCCTTGTCATCCTCACTACCATGCACATCCGCCTCCTCCTCATCATCTCCCTGGATTCTCCCAAATCCCTCCCAAGCCTCCGCATACTCTTCATCCTTCTGAAAAACCCAACTACTCATTTTGCTCTTCCTGAACTCTTCATAGCTCCACTCTCCCCCCTCAAGATCTTTAGTATCAAGGAACACATAAGTCTCCACGCACCTCTCCTCCCCCTCCCCTGTCATAATCTTCAACCTCTCCTCCCTCAACCTATCGTCATCCGTCCCCCCATCCCCCTTAATAACCTCCGGGCCGAGCACATTCACCGTAACCTCCTCCCTCTTATACAGAACCCCCTCCCCTTCGAAGCGATCGAGGAATTTGACGTCGCGATCTGTGAGACCGGTGACAATTCCGCCTAGCACGGAAGAATTGGCGCAGGGGAGGATACCGGGATAATCGGCGTACTGGACGCGGCGGCGAGAGTAACCTGGGAGCAGGGCAGGTGTAAAGCGGTAGTTTTTGGTTATTTCGGTGGGGGGGTGGTTGGTTTGGTGGGTAACGCGGAAGAAGATTTCGGGGACCATCTGTGGGTCGTTAGCTGATACGCGCTAACGAGAGGTGAAATGGTGTAGAAACAGGTGGGTAAGAGTAGTGGGCTGTGAGGTTGTGTTGAGAATAGAACGGAAGTGGAGGCGAACCAAGGTGCCGTAGAAGAAGGCTGTGCGTCCTCTTGTGGTCTTGTCCGCCTGTTGTGGGCTGGTGTTGCCTGGTGATCTTGGCTCTGAGAAGTCCGACATCTTGGCTGTGTCTTCAGTTGCTTTCGCTGGTCGTGGTTGTGAAGGTGATTGAAATGGAGTCTGGTTCGAACGAATCGCAAGTCTATCGCGAGCTTGATCGTGGCGCTTAACCAAAGAAGAAAGAAGAGTAAGAGCAAAGAATAGAAAGAGAGAACTTATAGCCTGTTCGGCAGCTTAGTGAAAAGGTTGACAAAGGCAAAGAGCAACAGGGAAAGTGCCACGATTGTTGATGAGCGACTAATCTGGAAGAGGTGAAGGTATCCAGGCAACGTGGTAAAGCGCTGATAGGCGATAAGGTTATGCTGTGTCAAGCCTAGAACTCTGGGGCTTGGTGCTACCGTCTCGCAGCTCACAGCAACGTTCGCAATAGTTAAAGAAATGATAGAATGTAATCTTTCAGCACTACACTGACAGTATTGTTCATTATAAACAATAATATGTTTAGTGTAAGGCATGTTTGCTGGCCGCAATGCTTCTGAGAAAGCTGCCACACCTATTCACCAAGGTGTTTCGCTTAAGCTCAGCTCGCGATGTAGCATTTCCTTGGCATGCAACATAAAGTTCCAACGGGAAAGCACACGAGGACACATTGAAATAACCTTCGCGGTTGGAGCATCCAGTTTATATGGAAACCAGTGAGACGTCTCAACCCAGGCGCTTGTCTGCTGGTAAGTTTATAAATACAGCTGTCGTCATGTCCGATGTCTTGGCCTTGCGCCGGTTGTCTCCTCGTTTTCTTCATTGCTAATCGGTTGGCTCATCGGTTCTCGAGATGGTTATATTCTTCAAAGATTTGTGATATTTTATTTTCAACTTACACTTCTTTGCCCTGAGGGTTTTGGCCGACGAGAGTTTAAGCTCTCGGCTTGATGAACGATGTCAACTCCAGGTGTCAAGTCTGGTAAGCCATCATCGAGCTCTGACACCGCCAACTCATGACACCTTCGCTCGGTGCAACGGTAAATCCTCTCATCTGTCAATCTCTTGTTCTCTCTCCTATGCACGCACTCATTACCCATCATGCCCGTTCTGCCCACGCCATAGAGCTGGCACTACGTACTGCATAGACATCTTCCGCCTAATCTTCTGGTTTAACACCCTCCTCACCTCCTCCGTCGACGCAACCTATGCAACCACGCCCGGCACCACCGAAAACTTCATGTAGAGACCACAGTGTTGATGGGACGAAGAAAAGGGACTTCTCATACGACCTCCACAACTGGCGCACAATAATGTCCACCCTCCACTCGGTTAACGCGAAGGCCAGCATCCCCATGATAGCCATAAAACCCAACTCTTTAAACCCCCTTTGCGCCCTTGAAGTAGCGCCTTACGACCTCGTACCGGTACCCGGCTCGATGGGAGTTGGGAATAAGGACAGAGAAGACGATTTATTGGAGGTGGTCGAGAGCCAGATCGTGTTGCAATTTGGCACGTAGGTGGCTCGCGGGGTGTTTGCAGACTCTAAAAACAGATTCAATTCAGGTGTTCCTATTTTGCTTGAGCTATCATAGTTTGGAGTCAACTGGCGGCTTTATACATCGTGGGCTCGATGAGGAGGCCATTTGTCGACGGCGACATGCCGTACCCTGTGCCCAACTTGTTTGTCTGCTTCCCGACCTTGGCCTGAATTATGTCCGAGAAAACGGGACTGACGTTTGCTTCCCTTCCTTGATGCGGTTCTCCATTCAGCTGGTCGTCGTCTTCTGTGCCGACTCCGGTCCTGGAGCACTGATGAGGTGTCGGGCAGCAGAACGAACGTTAGATTTCTTCGGCGATCTCAAGCGTCATGGAAGTTCTGTCGGTATACCGAAGAAGAGAGTCGTGAGGGCGCGGATGCTGGAATATGATAAGAAGGAGGATGAGCTAAGAGCCGTTGGCCACAAGGATGAGGCTAAGAAAAATAAGGCATAAACGCAAGCGGAAGATTCGTGTATGAAAACAGGTGGAAATAGTGAAGAGAGGGCAACTGAGCAGCAGGAACAAGGAGAAATGGAGAGGAGTGAGTAAAGAAAATTGCCAAAGCACAAAACCGAGTACAGAGGCAAGACGAGGCTGCAACCCCGGAACAGGCCACAACTGGAGCTGGGAACGATATAAACGAGATGGACAAGCAGAGAGCGGATTTTCCCAGTCGAACGATATCCCTGAGGCAGTGGTTGATGTGGCAGAACCGGTAAACGTAAAGGTGGAATCTTCGATCAAGGATGGAGAAAAGAAGACTGAAGGGAAACATCAACTCGCCAACGCTAGCTCATCGTCTGGCACCCCAGCTTTCAATACAACAACTGACGAGCAACACCGGCAACCCCCTCCTCCTCGTCACCTTCACAACCACCACAAATAAACCCCAACCCCATAACCGGCCACACTTACTTCCTCCACAGAACCAATACCCGCATGGCGCCGTACGAAGCGTGCATACTTCTTCGACGCACCCGCGGCATTTACGTCCTACCTCCTCTTCCTTGTATCAGGCCGTTCGTCCTCTACAGTGGCTGGCGCGAGCGAGGCCTCGTTTTTTTCAGCTCCTAGCGCCGCCTGCTGAGGCGGTGGTGGTGGTTGAGCCCACGACAATAGAGAGGACTTTAAAACAGGAGATGCCGACGATATAGCCGGAGTTGCCCGCTACTACGCTGCCGCGGACTGGTACGAATAATTATCAGGATCGTTTGGCGGAACCGACCTGGATGTTACGATGCAGAGTACGACGACAAAGCCGTTTACCTGATGTCCGAGGTTGAAGTGTGCGAGGTGTAGTAGGACGAGGCATCAGCCGGCGCCAAAAGTGGGTGGTATGCCGAATTGGCGAAACGGTACTGTGAAGCGGGATGTAGAGCAGAATGGGACTCAAGAAGAGAGGGAAGAAGAGTATAAGGAGGAAGAAAAGAGTAGCGGGGACGACCGGAAAGGATATGACTTATAAAGCTAGATAAGCTGTCGTTTCTTTAGAGATACTTTTGAATTTATATCATGAACCTGTTTGTAAATAGGGTGCATATGGTAAAGATCTTTGCTGTTTGAAGCTGGGGAAGGAGCAAGTGCCAATCAATGTTGTCATCGGCGGAGGCTTTCCTCGCTGGCAAGTCTTGAGGAAGGAGCACGGAGAAAAGTGAGCGATCGGAAGTGAAAGGGCAGAAGGGTTGACTAGATGGTATTTAGGGAGTGCCGTGTCCCAGAAGTCTCTTTCTTCCTTAGATATCAAACACCTTCAGTAACGCTCATTACAACTCAACGTCGCGATGTGAACACTCAACAGCAAGTCCCTGGTAAGGTATGGTCTCGTACGCCCAAGCCCAACCTTTTGACTGCACACGACAAGATGTTACTATGAGTTCAGGGATTTTACGCAAAAGCCGCGGTACCGAAGCCTATGTTGGCTGGCGACTGTGGTGGAAGTCCGTCAGTCTTGATGGCGATAGCACTCTTACTAATCTGTTGCTATACTCTCTACTAACCATATGCACGTACTTGGTGGGCCCCCCTACTAACGAAGATGACAGTTACTTCGCGCATAGGTGTCGAGAAGGGTGTATGTTTTGACCCGGTAAGCGGCCTATTTTCTTTTTGTGGTAAGGAGAGAGCATTCTTATGATTATCCAAGTTCCCTATTACATGATCAGCTCGCGTAGGAAACGAGCGATGATTAAGATAGCGCGATATGTTATCAAACTTTCTGAACGGATGCATTTACCTTTCTATTGGCCGCAGGATTTTGCCATGAGATGGACTGCTAACCAGTCTTAAAACCAGATCCTTTCAGCGCTTCCACTCGGCTTTCTACGGTCTCTTATGCCATTGACGATGCTGCTTCGAACACCCCATTGCACCCCGTCCATACCAATCTCCTCGCCGTTATGCTCATGATATGACACAGATTAATGCCTGAGGTGTTGCCAGCTTTCGTCGCTGCAGAATACGGTGGCCTGCTACCATCGCGTGCCATGATGCAGATGGTTCGCAGGCCGGATAGATATCAGCGGTGGTGTATGTCTAAGCTCGCATCGGATCTACGTTATACTGAGATGATGTTGACTAGCGCCGGTGCTTATATATCCGTGAGATCTTCAGATGCAAAGTATGTGGACAGGGTTGAGGGGAAAATCGCGCACGGACGTGGTGGTGATGATTGAACGTGTGTGCGACCAAGGGTTTGACGCAGGGTTCACCGCACAGCCTCCACAGATATGGTGCTTCGCGGCACGTCTACTCTTGAAGGAGGGACTTGAAACATTCCAGTACCAAGCCGTAGCTTTAGGATAGAGAGAATAAGGAATCAAGCCGTTGACTCCAACTTCGTTTCATGGTTTGATAAATGTCAACTTACACACAGCCACCGCTCAAGCAGATTAGACTCAGGGACTCTGCCATTTCTGGTGACGCGCACGCCGCGGGTGTCCTTCCGAAAAGCTTATGACTCGGCATTGCATCTCGACGGTTAGTTAGCGACACGTGGGGTGATCATTGCTGGAGAACGTGCAATTGCGACACGACAGCGAGGATATCGAGGGACTTGTGATAAATAAGCTTTTTCAGCGTCATGTTAGACAGGGCGACTGCATAAAGGTTCCGATGTCTGTGATACGAATCGACGCACGTGAAGTCGATGGGTGCAGCTGCCAAGACCACCCGTCACAGTGGCTATGCTGACCCACTGCCGCGATAAGTGTCCGAATTCTGGGCCCGCCTGCACCAAGAGACCCATCTTCGCTCTCGTTCCTGCGTGAAAACGCCATTTGTAGCCTTATCCCCCACAATTCAGGCGTCTGCTATTTCCCAGACACCATCCATTAATTTGGCACTTGGACGTGGACGTGGACGTGGACTCCTAGATGCCATAGCGATGTACTCAACTTCTCCTACAAATCACACACCTACAATACATTCCTAAAACCACATTACAAAGTGCCGACGACGAATGCCGACCTCGCATTTGGAATTCCGAAAGCAACACATTGATTTCTATAATAAGGACAATGATTTTGGAGATTGGCTACAAACTTCCTATACCAAGCACTTTTTAAAAAAGGTCGGGCGACCACTCTTGCTCGATATAGCTGTTGTTTCGTCTCGCCACCCACCAACACCCAGTGCCCGAGGGTGCCCCACGGCTTTTCTGCTATACTATAGCTAAACAACTATATAATCACTTCAAACTCAACTTCATCCTTCCCCGACGATCAACATGGTTCCTCAACCGGTTCTTACACTATGGGATCAAATCAAGGCTTTGAAGCCCTCGTTCTTGAGAAAGAAACCGCACTTTACATTTATCACTGTCCATTGTTCGTCTCCCGATTCGTGGGCATTCATGAAACTACAGCTAACTGGCTGTTCAATAGATTTTTGGATCATAGGCCTCGCCTTGCTTGCTTCATGCATGGTCTACGCCGAACGAAACATCCCATACATCGATGCTCTCTTCTTCGCCTCCGGCGGCTGCACCCAATCCGGCCTCAACACGGTTGACCTGAACCAACTGAGAACCTACCAACAAATCATCCTCTTCGTGCTACCTCAGCTTACGAACCCAATCACGATCAATACTTTTGTGGTGTTCTTGCGCCTCTACTGGTTCGAGAAGCGTTTTCAGCATATTGCCAAGGAAGCCAAGAGGATGAGGAGGAGTATAAGCAAGGCGAGGACGGAGACAAGGGCCAAGGAGGATAGAGATCTAGGGAGAGAGGAGAGAGGAGTTAGAGGAAAGACGATCACGGTTATGCATAATATGGGCACGCCGATCAATGGACATACGCCCAACGGCTCAGCCGGAAAGACGAATGTGGGAGGCGAAGGAAATGCAAGTGGAGGCAGCTCTGAGACGAACGGCCCACAAGACGACTTTGCGATTACGTTTGAGAAGGGAGATACCCTGGCCGATAGGCCGCCACTTAAGAGCCATGCGACGATCAAGTTTGCGGATCAGGTTAAGAGGAGTGATGGGTTGGAGGATGAGGTAATGCGGATGCCGCAGAGGAGAAATAATGAGACGAATATTGCGTTCTTGGAGAGACAGAGAAATAGAAATGATGGGGTGCTGAGGATTCCTGGACCCAGAGATGCGGACAGAGGTGTCGCGCCAGAGACTATTGTGGAGGACAGCTTGAGCCCGCCGACGAGAAGGGTGAACTCCAATACTGATAGACCTACTGATACGGACAGGCCTCTCAGTCCCTCAGAAGACCCAACTGTGCCTAAAGAGTCTAAGAGAGAGCAGCTCGCAGAGTCCGCACATGCTGCTGCTCGCGCGCTGGATGTTCTCGGCTTTAGGCAAGCTAGGAGCGACAGGACGCAAGGTAAAGAGGAAGAGTTGGATGACCCTGATGGAATTCAGCATCATCCTCGTCCTCGCATGATGTCGTTCCAGACTATTAAACGACACTTCACCCGCGATCGTGAAGATATGGATCCGATGCCTTATATCTCTTTCCAGCCGACTGTTGGCCGCAACTCTGCGTTCGTCGACTTGACGGAAGCTCAGCGCGAGGAACTTGGTGGCATCGAGTACCGCTCTCTGAAGTCTCTTGCTGCTGTGCTGGTTGGTTACTTCTGGTTTTGGACCCTCTTCTCTTACATCACGATGGTCCCATGGATCCTGCGCAGTGGCACTTATGGTGAGGTAGTCGACAGGGCAGGGCAAGATAGGATATGGTGGGTGTTCTTCACCGGCACATCAGCATTCAACGACGTAGGCTTCACTCTCACACCTGACTCTATGATATCTTTCCAGACGGCCGTGTGGCCGCTATTACTTTATTCATTCCTGATCATCTTCGGCAACACGGGCTTCCCTGTCATGTTGCGTTGGTGCATTTACGTGCTCTCAAAGCTCGTACCTCGCGGCTCCGGCATATGGGAAGAGTTACGCTTCTTGCTCGACCATCCACGTCGATGCTTCACACTTCTCTTCCCAAGTCGCGCGACATGGTGGCTCTTCGGCATCCTTTTTCTCCTCAACGGCGTCGATCTGCTCTTCTTCATCATTCTCGATTTTGGCAATCCAATCGTCACCAACCTCGCACCAAACATCAGGGTGCTAGACGGTTTCTTCCAAGCAGCCGCCACGAGAACAGCAGGCTTTTCAGTCGTCTCTATCCCTGACCTTCACCCAGCTGTACAGATTTCGTACATGATCATGATGTACATCTCAGTCTTCCCCATCGCCATCTCGGTCCGTCGCACCAACGTTTACGAAGAGCAATCTCTCGGTATCTGGACAGGCGTGGACGACCCAGACGACAACGAAAAGGGAACATCCTACGTCGGCTCCCATATCAGAAGACAGTTGTCCTTCGATTTGTGGTTCGTTGCACTAGGCTGGTTTATTATCGCCATCGCGGAAGGGAAAGCCTTGCAGGCGTCTGACAGGCCAGCATTCAACCTCTTCTCTGTACTATTCGAGATCATCTCAGCCTACGGTACCGTCGGACTCTCCATGGGCTACCCCGACACCAACCAGAGTTTCTCCGCCCAATTCGGCGTCATCGGCAAGCTCATCATCATAGCCATGCAGATCCGTGGCCGTCATCGTGGTCTGCCATACGAGCTCGATCGCGCTATTCTCTTACCTTCCGAATCTCTTCACCAGCGCGAGCTTGCCGAGGCAGAAGCAAGGAGGGCGCGGCGTGCGTCTACGGCTAGTCAGGTTGGGGGTATGCAAGACATCAACAAGCAGAAGTCCCGGGACAGCAATCGATCCAGTGGAGGCGCCTCGACAGCTGTCTCCACGGGCGGCGCGAGGAATAGGCAGAAGTCCACTGGTAACCTCCTCTCCGCTATTCTTCACCCTGGACCGCCAGCCGTTCGTCGTTCGAGCACGATGAAGAAGTACGACGATAGTGCTAGCCTACATAGCCGTTTTGAAGCCGCGGAGTTCGGTATGGGTAGTCCGTCTGCGCGTGAGGATACGGCGGGAATGGATCGTATCATCGAGACGCCGTCTGCAGATGATGTTTTCGTGCCGAAGAAGGTGAAGAGGGCGAAGTCATATATCCCCGTGCCGGTGAGTAGGAGGGCGAGCGCGATTGATAGGGAAGAGGAGAATGTGGGTGTTGAGAACGATGCAGGCGAGGAAGAGGTTAGCCCGAAGAGTAAGGCAAGGAGGGTGGGGAGGGGATTGAAGAAGGTGATGAGTGTTTAGTGAGTGTTAATAGGTTTGGAGGCATGATGTGTTTAATTGGGACTTCATCAACTTGGCATTAAGCGGGGCATAGGGATTTTAGCTCTCGTTCATATTGGTTTGAGCTTTAAATAAAAGTTTGAAATTATAATAGAACATAATTATGGGTTTTTATTATTATTGAAATCCTCCTGTGCTAATCAATTGCCGCACAAGTAAATTCAATATCATAAATCGCGTTTGTGTCCTAAATAAAAATTTTAACTTTAAGGAGTGCTGACTTGACTGTTTAGCGTCGTTAAGTTTTAATTCACAGATGAATTTCTGGTCTCGACAGAAAACCGGCTAGCGTTTCGAGTCTTCGAGTTCACCACAAGTGCTAAGATTCATTCGAATTCAGATTTCGGATTTAGTATATTGCGCCCTTAACCAACCCTGCGGTTAATTAATCCGAAAATTCAATAGCCGCGCGAGTTCACAACTTGGTATTTGAGCGATAGAAACGACTTTCATCAATTAAAGTTTGGTGATTTTGCCAAGCGGTTAGCGCACACGTGCTTTCCGGTGTTGCTAATTGCTTAGCAACGCCGCAATGGATTAATTTTTATTTTACATGAAAAGAACCGCCGAAAAGAGCACAAGTCAAAATGTTGAATTTTGGGACCTACACGAATCGATCTATTCGAAACCTATCACGGCCTCATCGGCGGTATCATCGCAAGACGTCCCTTCCTCTTCAGGTAAGCGAAGAGGCGCCTTCCACCGGCGAGAAGCCAAGTTGTTGAGTCAACATGGTCAAAGCCTGATTATCCTACCGTCGTTCCTTGCTCCCCTCTTCATCTCTTGTTCCTTGGGCTCGTCTCTCGTTCTCTGTTGCTCTCGTCATCAAGTCTGTTCTTTCACAAGTCGTCTGAGTCTCCTGTTCGCAAGTCCTTCCTCCATTAGCGGGGTCCAAAGCCAATTGCCATTCAGTCGTTTGATTTACAGCTCGATTGACTCCTGCCGGAGCGGCAAAGGTGTATCTCAAGGCGTTCCTCTGGCCAAAGCCGCTCCACAGATCAGACACTCTACAGACCAGAGCCTTCGAAGTCTACCTGAACACTTATCATCCAAGCTTAACCAAGTCTCTAATTCTACACTTCTCCTCTAGTCAAATCTGTCAAGGTACATACATTCATATCCATCCGTCCTTCAGTACAACTCACTCACTATGAAGAGATCAGTTCATCACTATGGGGGAGCTTCTTCACATCAGCTCTTCCAAAAGGACTATCAGCATGGGAGGAAGAGCGTGGAACCTCGTTTACCCTGGTGTATACAAGAAGATGGAACGCAATGCACCATCAGCTCCTAAGCCTAAGCCGAGAACCATGGTTACCACCTTCACTCAGACGCCTACCGAGTTGACGAACTTCGAGAGGCCAGTCAAGAAGCCAGAGGAGAAGCCAGCCGAGAAAGAGGAGAAGGACAAAGACTGGGAGCCTGATTGGTGGATGCTCCCTCATCCGTGTCACAGTATCGACTTTCATTATCAGTTTAGGGAGCACGGTCCTTGTAGTCCTGGTGGTACGATGCCGCTTTGGAAGACCCATACGAGACCGAAGGATCCTGAACCTGAACCGCCAGCCCAGAGACCTCGCAGCCAAAGTGTGGTGTCTGCATGTTCCATCTGTGGCGGCCAAGATTCGGACGAGGACGATTACGAAATCGTGGCGATATCTCGCAGTCCCAGTCGTCGGAGATCGGTTCACTTCGAAGATGAGAGGTCACCCCACAGATCCACCATGAGGAGGCCGTCGCGCGAGGTACAAGTGGACATTAATACGCTGCAAAGCCAGACAATCCAGCACTTGGAGAACCATGCCCAACAGCACCGTCGCAAGACATTACTGCTGGTGGATGAGAAGATTCCTCAAAGTGTCGAAATGTCTCACCAGCACAAGTCCGTTTTTCATCGCGACGACCCCGAGACCCATCGCAATGACCGCCACCACCAGCAACACTCGGGCTTTTGTTGCGAAAGACACGGCGGAGAACAGGCCTTGAGCAGACCTAGGTCTTCTTTCAAGGGCAGCAACCCGTGTGTCAACACGATTAAATCCCTGCGTTTCCCCGTTGAAGTGGAAGCGGACAATGGTAGACGACAAACGCGCGACGTTTCGGGCCCGCTATATATCACGCCTTTCAATCCGTGCGGTTCTTTGGCCCAACAATTCCCAAACCTCCCAACCCCAAAAATCGTCATCCTCAACTGCCAAGACTTTTCCTATCATCTCACGATCGTGCACACGCTCGACTCTTATCCATACCCTTGGCCAGACTGGCCATTGTTTATCTTCAGCGAGAAACTCGGATTTGAGAAGGCAACCATGACGAACTCCGGCTCTATCGCTGGTCCAGGCACCACGCGCGCCATCTTACCGACCGCAGCACACGTCTTGATAGTCGAGCACATGTTGGAGGTACCATCTGATCCTCGCCCAAACGCCTTCTTCGACTCGCGCACCGGAATTCTTCGCGTCTACCATGGCAACATCTACGGTAACCCAACCGGCAGCTTGCTTCCGGTGAGCGCGCAAAATGTTCAATCTAGCCAGCTCGGATCGTCGGGCTCCCCAGGCAACCCGATGGCACAGGCGGCTGCTGGTGCTCAAGGCGGATTCGGAGGGTCAAACGATTTTGCAGGAGCAGGTGCGGCACCGATGACTGCACAGCTTCCTGCGATGATGGGTGGCCTCAACCTCAATCCACAAATGATGTTATTGCCAAAGGTGATGCCGAATGCGATGTATGGCGCCAACGCCATGGGTGTGGGTGTTGAAGTTCCACAGCCTCCACCTGGAATGAAGTTTGTTGCTGTTCCAATTGATGCTCCGTAAATACATCCTCCATTCCTTCATTGATAGCCTGATGATTGAACCCGTTGCTGACCCGTACTGTTCTACAGATACATGCTCAACGTCCGAAAGCCGAACCACAACAACTCTGGTAGCCGCAGCAACTCGGGCAACGGGAATTACAAAAATGGACGCAACAGCTCCAATGGCAAGAATGAGGGGAACAATAACGGTCCTGGGAACAACTCTGGGTATGTTCAAAATCTACCATACTCTTGCCCTTCGGACTTAGCTAACCTTAGCATACAGTGGCTCGAGGAACAACTCCAACTGGAACTCCAACAACAACGATGATAACAACCGCAACGACCAGACATTAGGAGGCTCCAATGACAACAAAGGCAACCGTAACGACAACAACAACGGCTGCTGGAACAGCTCGAACAACCAGAATAACTCCAATCAGAACAACTCCGGCGGGAACAGCTGGGCCAACCCACCCACCAACAACAACAACAACAAAAACAGTGAAGGCTGGAGCGACCCAAACAGCACCAACAACTCTGGGAACGACGGAGGTGGGAACACATGGACCAATGGTACGTCCAATACACCTGCCCCCACCGTCATCCACACTTCGCCCATTCCAGATATCCCAACAGTCGTAGTCGACACATTCGAGATGTTTAAGGAAGCATCTCCTAAACAGGATGCCCCTGGGCCCTCATGGAAGGGCACAGTGGAGGCAGCTTCAGAATGGGATGCTCCTCCGGAGACACCTGGAGATACTGCTTCGTTTGAAGGATGGGAGGCTGCCACTGTTGTGAACAACGACGCGGATGAAATAGCTGCTAAGATTCCCGGTGCTTTTTCAGATAACGGCAATTCGAGCAATTATAACCGTAACAATGGTTCGGGCAACTATGATTCGAATGGGGATAACAACAACAATGGCGGTGAATGGAACGTCAACTCGCCACGCCAGAACAACAACAACAACTCGGGGAACCAGAACGGCGGACGGGCCAATGCCAATGTCACCTCTCCACGCCAGAATAACTCGAACCCAAATAACAACAACAACCGCAATAGATCCGGTGGTAACCATAACAATAACGGGAACTCGGGTAATAACAACAACCACAACACCTCCGGCGGCTGGAATAACGGAAACAACAACGGCAATGGCGGATGGGTCAACGCCAACGTCAACTCTCCGAGCCAAAACAACTCCGAAAATAACAATAACAATCAGGCCTGCGGCTGGGAAGACGTACCAAACAACCAGACCTCGTCTGGCTGGGAAGACATTCCAGCCGACAACAACAACAACTCCAACAACCGCAATAACAACAGTAACAACAATAACGGAAGATGGTGCCAGGTCCCGAATGGCTCCCCGATCGTGAACCAGGGTGATGACATCTCGAGACCAATGGATAGCTGTATTACTGCTGGGAGCTGGGCGAATGGGAATAATAACAATAACAACAACAATGGTGGGAACCAGCACCAGAAGTGGGGAGATAAGACGGCGGCACAGAGCACGAGGAGGATGGATACTGGGTGGTAGATGGTGGTAGATGCGCGGCGATTGAGGGGATTTGAGAAACGATGGGAATGAGATCCAAGTTGGACGATGATTGCTACATTGTAACAACAGATTTCGGAGAAGTTTGTTTTGCTTGATGTTTTGAGAGGTTTGGCGGGAATTTAGAGAATTAGACTAAGAGAAAAAAAGGATTTGGCTCAAAAAAGGCCTCTGATTCGTGATGTTTATTGTAGTGCTTTAAACATTGTATTAACTAACTTTGCCTAGGCCCATGGCTGAGATACTCAGCAGATATACCCCAGATTCAGCACCTCCACCCCATCCCCAACCTGCACATCCGCCTGGCCACGCTCAATATCTTCAATATCCTTAACGCGTCTAAACTCCCAGAACTTGACACAGGCATCAGCGAACCCCTTACTCGCCTTCTCAACATCTGCCTCGGCAATAGCAGCAAAGCATAGTCGGGCGAACTTCCATCCATCTTCGTTTTGGATTTCCTCCGTGGGCGAAAACATTTCTCCAGGTGCTACGAGCACGTTATACGGTTCCGTAGTCAAGAAAATCCACAACGCCTTACTCAACCTCTGTGGCGTCATGGAAGGATGGGAGAAGAGGGGGTGAGATTCGAGATCGAATTTCACCCATACAAACATCCCGCCCCGCGGCCAGGTGAAGGAGTACATCGGGACCTTGGACACGACCGCCCACTCGTCGTCTGAGTCGGAGTGCATAGCCTCCTTAGAAAAGCGTTGTTGCTTAGTGGTGAATCTGTGCGTTTCCAGCGCGTTACACATCCGGTTCATACGGCGCTCGTATTCGCCCCGGAGGCCTTCAAGCCAGCGGACCCAACCGTCTACTTTCCACACTTCCTCGCCGGACCTTGCGCGCCTAGCGGCCGCGGGGTCCGAGTGCTGAGGCCCCATGATTAGTTCTGCAATCATGGCTTGGACGAATCCGGATGGTTGTTGGGTGGACGTCTCTGTGATACGGAGGATTCGTTCGATGACCTTGGGTTGGGCGGTGATCCAGCCGAGACGGCAGCCCGGGGCGACGGTCTTGGAGAAGGTGTCGAAGCGGACTACGCGACCTTGGGTGTCGATGGAGAGATAAGATGGGATTAAAGAATCCAGGAAGTCGAAGCCGGATGACTTCTTTCCTTCGGACAAGTTGAAAGAGGTCAGTGGGTTGCGGCATGGTGTTGTACCGCGAGCAATGGCTTCCGCGTTGGCGGCGGAGGGGAATTGCAGATACCAATACGGATCGTCTTCCATGATTATGATGTCGTATTTTGCGCAGAGGGTGTAGATCTCTTTGCGTCTCTGTACGCCCAGGGTGCCGCTGGTGGGGTTCTGTCCGATCCTGTCATAAAATATTAGCATCCTACTCTATCTCAAGTTTAATCGGTTGGGACTTACGTGACAGTATACATCAAATGCGGTCTTTTCCCCCTCCTAACATTCCAGTTCTCCAACACATCTTCGAGGCCACCTGGCCCATCAGCGCGCATACCCTCCCCATCAATATTTACCGGAACGACGTTTAATCCCCTCGGCTTGATAGCCTGGATCGCATTCATATACGCAAACTCCTCACACAGCACGCCCTCCCTCTCGCTCACCCAGTCCTTCTTCCCATCCCAAGCATTCGTAAAGCACTCCAGCGTCTTGGACAACGCATCTGTGCTGCCGCATGTGAGAATCACTTCTGGACCCTCCAGGTACGGGATATTGGGGTGCAGGTTCTCGCGCGTGAATTGGCGGATGAAGCTCAGTAGGGCAGGGTAGCCCATGGCTTGTCCATATTGGAGGGCGGTTGTGAGGTCGATCTTTTGGAGAGGGTTGGTGGTGGGTGAGGCGTGGGGGACTGTGATATGCTGGGCCTTGGCCTCGGATAACTTTGTAGCCTTCAACTTCTTTGCCAGTGACGCGCCGTCATTGTCGTAGTTATATGGCGGGAAGCGCTCTGGGAGCGCTACCTTGGCTTCGAGGGTATCATAGGGAAAGTAAGAAGGGTGCGGCAGACCTATGCCGACCGGTTAGCCAAGGCCACAACATCAATGTGCAAGTCAGGATCCTGCATTAAACGATCGTGGAACGTATCGCCATCAAGATGGTGGCTGGGCACGCAATGCGGAGTAATCTATGCGAAACGTACCACCAGCCAAGTTCCCAATCCCGGGAATCGCAAAATACTTATAAAACTCCTTAATACTACTCTCCTTCCTGTTCTGCGTGACGCGCGAGAAGTGGTGCCCGAGGTCGATTGGCTCTTTCGTCTCGACCGTAACCTTGGTTGGTAAACTTTTTTGGGCACTCGACGACATCGTGGATAAGGATTGCGGTGTATACTGCGACTTTTTTGCCCAGTCGAACATGGTGGATTATACTGAGGATGAAGCGCAAGACTGGATAATTGGAGATGGAGACAGACTGAGTAGGAAGCAGAATTTATGCGTTCATCGCCAATACCAGCATCGGCGTATCAATCCGGAGGCTAGATAAGGACTCTGCTTAACAATCAACGCCAGTACTGATACGCACCGTCCTTCCAGAATTCCAGGCACGAAACCAGCACGAATCTTTAGTTTCCCTCTAAGAAGGAATCAAGCAAGTGATGTAGTTTTACACGTTCATTGAATGTATCGCTTCTACATCTACCCCACCCCCCCAATACACCGATTGCTGGTATGATCTAAATTACTATTCCCTCTTACTCATACAGCCCGCAAATGCCCAACGCCGTGTTATCGCGCCAGTCATGAAATTTATCATAATGCGCAACAGCTCGTCAATTTCTTTTTTCTTTCGTATTACGGTTGCTCAATCCATATGAGCATACTTAAACCAGTTCGGTCTGCAATCCTCCTGATGCAGCCACGACTCGCCATCCGTGAGGCGACCTTGAACACAGCCCTTGCACTTTGGCGAGTTTGGACAGTTGAAGAAGGGGATGTGCTGGTACCCGATATCGCGGAACCTGGTTTGTATTAGCATGAAAGTAAAAGCTTGAAGAATTCAGAGGAACTCACCAATGCACCTTGCTCTTATCCTCAAACAAGCCAATCGCCACACTGTGTACCGGAGCATCTCCCCAACGCTCATAAAAGAAACCACCCGCTCTATCAAGATGGTTGAAATAGTCCTCGTATGCGTCGCTCCTCCAAAAATCCATATCCGCAATCTCAAAGTTGGACCAGAAATGGCAAGTACTGTACCCATTCGCCAACCGATTATGCTCCGGCCGTCTCGTCGAATCCGTCAACCAATCCATCGCATTATTATCGGCGATATAATCCGGATGCTCAGCCAAAAATTTGATCGTCTCGGGCCAGAGCGACGGAATGGATTTCGGCGCATCGTACAGGTTGATGGTAAACCCGTACGTCTTGTTGTTGTCTTGCATGTAGGCGAACACATCGTAGTCGACATCGCAGAAGAAATGGACCTTGGGCTCCACGCGCCAGTAGTACCGCGTGTTGGCGAGTGCCGGGTGCTTGTAGAACATGCCGCTGTTCCAGCGGCACATTTGGTGATAGGAGACCATGGAGGCGTATTGGACGCCGTCGTCTTTTAGGATTTGGGCGGACTCGCGGACGAGGTCGTCGTTGATCCAGGAAGGGACCTCCCAGTGCTCTTTTGGAATAAGTTCTGGAGACATTAGCAACTAGTTGGTAGGCACGTTGAGAAAAGGTTATAAGTACCGTAGTTACACTGCGCCTTGGTCGCAGCAGATGTCCTCTTCTTAAACTCCTCGTCGAACGGCACATCGTTGAAGAATGTCCACGGATAGTTAAACTTGTGGTTCCACGTCCTCTCCAGATCCTCCATCGCCTGGACCATCCCATCCACTTCCTCGTTGCGAACCAGCGCCAAAAGTGTCGCATTAATACGTGCAGTTCCCTCAGCTCCAGGCGCATATCCCGCTCCGGCCCGCCTCAACAACCCCTTCGGTTCATCCGTTGCTGTATCTCATCAGTTCAGCTCTCAATCCCAAACTTATGGTCTAAACATACGCTCTCCCATAGGATCATTCCCCGTCCCATCATAAGTCTTGATGGTATCCCCCGGCCCCAACGGCGGCCCCGTATGCGTCTCATAGATGGTATAAAACAGAAAACAGCACAGGATCAACGCGGCAAAGACAAGCGCCCGTATGGGCTTCGCGATGGCCATGATGTGCGATTTCGGTCTTATCAGTACAAGACAGCGGAGGATGATGCTCTAGAACACCGAATGTTAGCTGCGACTCCTGAGCGCGGCAACTGCCGCCTGGGGAAATGTCAGGCGGGGGGCGGTTTCAGCCTTGTTGGTTGGCGGCGCGTCTTCCACAACACCATGATGAGGAGGTGGAGGTATCACAACAGAACCAGCTAGTTGTCATGAGGATAGCAAGTCAAGATGGCTCATACAGCGAAACTTACGGCTCAGACGGATGAATTCGTGTCCTTATTTACAGGACTGTCATCACAAGTAAGCCATTCCTACACCATACTGGCATCATATCGCGTCTTCAGCCTCGCTGACCAGTAGTAGCAGTATACTGATTCTCGTTAGAACAAGCCCGGAGTATTTACTACCAAAAGGGATGCTGCGCTCCGTCTATTTCGTTACGGCCACTTCCCGCGCGTCAACCAATTCGACGTCGACCACCAGCTCGATGGCTTGGAGGAGAAGTTCCGCATCTACCAGAAAGAGGGCCTCGCCGACGCGTTGAGGGACAGACTGGAGGAGCTGCCGCAGTATTCGAATAAATGGATGCCTGAAGTTCTTCACCTTCTTTTGGAGCTCTCGAATAAACCGGTACAGAACACGAGTTTAGCAGATGTGGAATCGCTGAAGCCGCCGGATGTCTATGAAGAGAAGACGTGGAAGTGGAATGAGCTGGTTAGAGAGGAGCCGTTGCTCAGGGATAAGATATGGAGGAATATCGACTATGCGGTTGAGAGTTCGGATGAGGAGAGTTGGGAGAGTAGCGATATTGGGTTGACGCAGGAGACGGACACGAGCGTGGGGAGCACTGATGATGAGCCAGTGGTACGCCTGGAGGACTTTGCGATACCGGTCGAGAAGAAAGAGCTTGAGATGGTGCAGGAAGGGCAGTTTTGGAAGAAAATACCTGAGACGCCTACGAATATTGTTGATGCGTATTTTGATAGGCCGGAACCGGTGCGGATAACGGAGTTTCAGGCTATTCGTGAGAGTCTGTTTATGCTTCGAGGATTGCCGACGACATTGTACACGATCGAGGAGAATGTTTCTGCGCGGCTACGGCCCGTTGGCAGTCCAGAGACATTCGACAGCATTATCATCAGACCAGTGCCTGGCTTCTCTCTCTCGACCATCCAGTCCGAGATTCTCTACCAGACACTCACACAATTCGCCGAGTATGGCAGCACACTATCCTACCTTCGCAAATGGACACCACTCGAAATCCACGAGCCATTAATGAGGCGAATCCAGCAAGAGATCAGATCACAAATCCAGCTTTTCGACGACTCTTTAACTACCTTGGAAAGCAAATACCTCGACCCCAAGATCAGCATAATCACCAGCCTTGCAGAGGTCCAAACAGCAATAGTCGCCAAGATGTCCCTCTACCAGCAACTTCACAACTTAGTCCTGGATAAACACAAATCAGTACAGCATCGTTGGCTCGAGGCCTTCTTCAGCGCATCATGCGTTGCTCAGATTACCGGGAACTCAGGTCTCTACACCACGCTCGGCAGCATCTTCTTCAGCATCCTATCCATCTATCTCCGCCCCCTACGCCGCTGGATGGAAGATGGCGAAACCTCACCGAACTTCTTCATCGAGCAGGTTGTGGATAACAGCAAGTCTCTGAGCCTATGGGAACGTTTTTCCGTTTCCCTTAACGCCGAAGGCCACACAAAAAACACGGCCAGGTTCCTACACGTGGCAATGAACAAGATCCTTACGAGTGGGAAGAGTGTGCTTATACTCAAGAAGCTGGGCAGGTATGAAGCTATGCGTGTCTCCTGGACGATATCCGAGCCTGCTTTGACATTTGAGGAAGTGTGTGGTGAAGATGAAACTGGGTTATTGCCATTCGAAGAGCTCTTTAACTCAACCTTCGCAAGGTGGGTGGAGGTCAAGCACCACAGTACCTCGTCTATGCTCCGGCACTGTCTTTTTGCAGAATGTGGACTATCATCCACACTCGCCGCCCTAGAGCGTGTATACTTCCTCTCCGACGGCGCAACCGCATCCGCCTTCACTACTTCCATTTTTGAAAGCCTGAGAAGGGGAAAGGAGGGTTGGAACGACGCTTTTACAGTCACCGAACTCGCGCGCGAAACAATCGGTCAGCTGGACGACGTGGATGCTGAGCATATACGTGTAGCTACCATTCCCAGCGCTCTAACGGCAGATGTTAGTGTGGCGAGGAGGACAGTCAAGTCCCTCTCCTCCATTAGTTTAACCTATCGGATTCCGTGGGCTGTGTCCTTGATTATCCGTCCGCAGACCCTGCCGACTTATCGACGGATATCCACTTTCCTCCTCCAGACACGATTTGCTACCACCACCCTAACGTCTTCCCGCCTCCTGTCTACTAGCGAACCGCCGTTGTATTATGGCGTAAGAGCCAAGTTGTTGTGGTTCTCAAGCACGCTGTATAAATATCTTACTGACGACGTGCTCGTGACGAATGTTCAAAGGCTGGGGAAAGAGATGGGGGAGGCGCGGGATGTGGATGGGATGCTTGGTGCTCATAACGATTTTGTCCGTCGTTTGCACGATCAATTGCTGCTTGGGAAAAGGTTAGAGTTGATCCACAAAAGCATCCTGCAAATTCTCGACTTGGCATTGGCGCTCGAAGACGCCAGGACGAGAGGAGAGTCTGGGGCAGTAGCAGAGACGGCTACCAAGGACGATGAGAGTGATTCGAATTTCGAGAGTAGTGACGACGAGGAGAAGGAGGATGGGGAGGGGATTAGTATCCTGCCTGAGAGGAATGATCAGAGCTACGACGGAATTCTGAGGAGTCTGAATAGCGATTATGGCCGCCTTAGTTTGTTTGTGCAGGCTGGCTTGAGCGGTGTGGCGAGGACCGGGAAGGAGGAGATGTGGGATGTTTTGGCGGAGAAGTTGGAGAGTGGTATGCGTGGTGGAGAGGTGTTGAGTTGATGATACCCATGATTGGCGTTTAAGCAGAATGAAATACACTACATCAAATCACTCTACCCAGTCGCTGTGGGGCCTCGCCTTTAACCGGGGGCCCTACTTTTCGGTGCATACGCGTAATTTCACCTTCCGACACTAGCGACTGAGCGGTTGACAGCACCAGTCGCGACGGCAACAGTTACAAGCAGGATAGCTGCGAGCAGAGTTGTTTTACGACCACGCTTGCGCCGAGAAACGCCAACATATGGTGGCGAGTTGTAAACCATTTCAGTGTTACACAACTGAAGACCCGGGCTGTCACGGCGCAGTTACATAGTCACATACTTAGAGAACTTGTCATTTGTTGCTCTCATTGGGAGCTCTAGCAGTAGCGAGCAATACGCACAACACTGATTAAAGAAGTAGGATAAGAGTGAAAGGTTTGACTGTGATACCAACCTCAACGTAGGATACTAACGGCTTTTCCAGATCATGAAGAGCTGTGGATTGGTACTTTACACTGCTTGTCTTTGTACAATAGAGCCCAGTAGCGGGATGGGTAGTAACGGCAGCAACATGGGTCATGATGGTAGCACCTGTAGAAATGATAGCTTAGTACCGCATCGTAGAATTGCACTTGTGGTGAGAGACAAGCATGTGGTAGAAGATTTTGCCCCAGTTTGGTTTGGGTGAAAGGGATAACAGGTTGGTAAAGCGCACGTATATACCTCACACTTTAAGTTTGTCCTTCACTGTTCACGTTAGGATGCTTGGGTAGAGGGGGAGTATTGAGCACAGGACTTGTAGAGAACATAGGATAAGAGGGGCGAAACTCGGGACGAAGGAAGCTGTGGATATCCGAGCATGCAAATTTCAACATATTTGGAACCTATGGAGACCTCCTTTCCGGTGCATTATGCAGTAATATCTGGAAAGCAGAAGGCAGCCTGTTAACGAAGAATTGATGCTGTGGATTGCGCTCTGATTACACTCTTCCGTATAAACATTTCTACCATCTCTTCATTTCTTGAGGTACAGCATCGCCTTCCAATCGCATGGTTCGCAATCAACCTTCCACGAAACATTTACATAGTCCTGCAGAATAATCTGAGAACCATCAATCTCAAACCAATTTCCGCAAACTTTCACCTTAACTCTTCACCTTTATTTATTTCTCGCGATACCGTTAGCCAACTACTACACGAAAGTGAAACGTGGGGTGTGCCTCGGCTAGGAATGTTGGTTCCCGCTAGTGGGGCACCACCCAAGGTGTCATGTCATGGTTCCTTTTCGATGGACATCTGCATCTACTTCAATCTAAAAGCAAAATAAACCATCTCTTGAGATCTTCCGAAACCTAGTCGACAGGTAGCTCAAGTAAGTGACTGGCTGAAGAGTGAGGAAGGCCAAGGGCAGTGATGACGACGATATGCTAACGCACGTGCAGCACGATCGACGATTTACAACAACGCATCCCAGTCGCGAAATAGTTTCCAGTCTCCCATTTCGCGATACAAAGACAACCCCTTATCCTGAACCCGATTTATACCTCCCGTCTACTCAAAAGCCTTAATCAACACCAAGATGCTCCTCCTTGGCCTCACCGGCTCCATCGCAACCGGAAAATCCACCGTCTCATCCATCCTCACCACCTCCCCATACTCTCTCCCTATAATCGACGCCGACGTAATCGCGCGCCAAGTCGTCGAGCCCGGATCCGCCGGCTACAAAAAGATCGTTGTGCACTTCGGCCCATCAACACCAGACCTCTTAGACACGACTCTCCCAGAAGCAGCGCCAGGCCTCGGCCACCCTTTAAACCGTCCTGCCCTAGGTCGCCGTGTGTTCGGGACAAGCTCAGAGAGAGCGAGGGATAGAGCCGTGCTGAATGGTATTGTACATCCGGCGGTGAGGTGGGAGATGTATCGCCAGCTCCTGCGGCACTACCTCTCTGGTGCATGGGCGGTGGTGCTTGACGTGCCGCTGCTGTTTGAGTCAGGGTTGGATAACCTGTGTGGGGTTGTGGTGGTGGTTTCTGTTAGTGAGCCGGGGATACAGATGGAGAGGTTGATGAAGCGGGATAGTCATCTGACGGAGGTGGATGCTAGGAACAGGGTGTTGAGCCAAGGGGATGTTAGGGAGAAGGCTCGGAGATGTCTGGCACGAAACGGCGACGGCTCATCTAGCTCGATTCAGACGGATGTTGAAACGGAAGGGAAGAAGGAGGTAGGAGGCCCTCGCGGCTACGTCCTGTACAACGACACGGACATCCCCGCGCTGAAAGCACAGATCTTTGATGTTATGAGCAGGGTGCAGGCTAGTAGTCCGAAGTGGTGGGCGTGGTTGCTACTGCTTTGTCCGCCGCTTGGAGGGTGGGCGGGGATGTGGACTTGGCTTAGGAATAAGAAGATTAATGAGAGCTGGAAGAAGGGGGAGTTGGAAGCTAAGGCTAAGTTGTAGCCTGAAGTGGCGGGCTCGTGAAAGACAAATATGTAGTTGCAATTGATGAAACTGAAGAATAATATACTTTCTAGTGAGCATTCATCATACAAGCTGACTAATTATTGTGAAGTGTTGTTGCTTGTTCCACGCCGATGTATCTATGTACCTAGGCGCGTGACATCAGCCGAATAACCCCGCGTCTAAAGGACCTCCAAGACCTCAAGACGCCAACAATCTAAGCAGGACTGCGATATCAACACTAAGACGCAAGATGGCCTATTTGGATATAATCACACGACGGAAAAAATATTGGTTTGCTGACATGCTATGGAATTTACGCGGTAGAAGACCTGATACGTTATGTCACTCTCGACGAAGCTCTGTTAAGACCATACATGGGCGCCTCCCGAAATTGGCCTAGAGGGAATGTTTGGAAGGGAGGAGTTCATCGACATGATAGATGGTTTCGAGAAAGGAATTGGAGACAAGGTGCTTGCAACGAGCATGTAAGACACAATTACTGAGTGGGTGTTCCTCTTACAGTACGGAAAATGAGTGGGGTGCGTCGCCAAGACCGTGCAGAGGATTCGAAGGTTGACTTCTACGAAGGGTTGATTAATGCCCTTCTGGAAAATGCATGTGTAGCTTGGGAGAGCATTTTATCAGTTGAACGAAATACGGGCTTGCGAGTATGAACACCGGTCCGGAGACTTGTCTGAAGCGTCTTGGGCAAGTTCGTCAGAATTCCTGTCTGAACATCAGTCGGAAGACTTGTCGGAGTCCGACCATCAATTCAATGATCATCAATTCAATGATCATCCAGGGGATCAGTCAGAAGAAGGTCGCTCAGAAGATCAGTCCCAAGATCAGTCCGAAGACCAGTTAGAATATCCTTCCGACGAGGACGAGGACGAGGATGAGTCTGAGTCTGAGTCTGGGTCACCCTCCTACAAGCCGCGTTTTAATGCATGGAAGGATAAGCACTTCGACTTGAGAAGCGCTGTCACAGACCCATTCAATCAGTACCATTCCTCGCGTATGAATTCCAATCCTTATACAGAATCAGGGAGCGGTTCTCAATTCTGCAAGGGTTAGTGGCTCAGTATCTGGGGACGACCTCCCACTCCACTCACCATCAATTCCTTCCGAGACCTCCGAAACCAACAGTGCAACAGAAGAACTGATCGACTTCTCCGCGCCCACTTCTTCCGAGCATAAAGAGGCTGACGAGATCTCCCACCTCCTCGCATTCACCGGCCTCAACGGGATGAGACCAGAGAACCGCCTTTTGGACTGACCTTGCAGCACACATCAGCCCACACTCTGCACCGACCGGTCGGTATTTTCGGCGTTCGAAACTTTAAGTTCGCAATGACTTTCCGCACTGCTACCTGGCCACAGGATTGCGGCTTGGTAATAGATGAGACCTCGCAGTTCCAATTCTTACTTCGCACCGGCGAGGAGAAGAATCATTGCTACTAGTCTAAGAATAATATCCCTTACAACGTCGACCTCGTTTCACGGTAGAGCGCCGGGAGGGGAATGAAGCTTGAGGTCCCTTGTTGGGGGTGCCGGATGTCTGCCGTGGAATGTGGAGGACAAAGGGCGGGTATGCACGTTGACAACGAGGTGCAGTCTGAGGAATGCGACCAATGTATGTGCGCGATTCGGAACGATGAGCTTATTTTAACCATGACGAGGATGTTAGGAACTAAAGTCTGAACGGCATTGCAGTTCAGCGGTACCACACCTATGATGAAATCGTTTCGAAAGACATAACCATAAACACAAAGATCCAAATCATCGATCACTGCGAGCTTGTGAGCACAAAGACAAGCAATACGATGCAGTCGGTCCATTAAAGAGTAGGCACAATTTCCGTTCGTTCACCTCTCCTGCCTCGTATGTCCTCATGGTTCTTCCATCTTAATTACTCAATTACGCACCCCGGTGTATCAATATGTACAAGAAATCTACGACAATGGGTATGTATGTCCAACTCCTTCTCCCACAGTTCTTCCCTAGTCATGGTCCATGCTCGGTTGCTGTTTCCGCAACATTTCACTGAAGCGACAGTAGTCGTTGATGCTATCAAGAATCTGTTATGTCGATCCACTATTCACTTCTTACAAGGCGAAAGCAGCGACGGCACCAACGGCAGCCAAGAGGGAGCCGGCCTTGAGGGAGGACGCGGCGCCGGTGAAGGTTGGTGGTTCCTCTTCCCCTGGAGCCTTGGTTGGCTCTGGCTCCTTGGTTGGCTCTGGCTGGACAGACGGGGCGACAGATGGGGCGACAGATGGGGCGACAGATGGGGCGACAGATGGGGCGAGAGATGGGGCGAGAGATGGTGAGACAGACGCCTGTGGCTTGTCATCTGGCTTGGTTGGGGTGCCGGCGTCGTCGCTGCCGCTCTTCTTCACGGCGTCGCAGATGGCGTTGGTGGTGCTGATGGTCTCTGTTTTGTTGTTAGGAGTGGACCACATATAGTATGAGGTAGGACTTACTGATTGGGTCATCACCAGTGCACTTCTGGAGGACACAAGGAGTGGCAGCCGACACGACCTTCTCAAAGTCCGGGCCGCACTGGCACTCATAATCGGAAATACCGCAGCCGACAGACGTCGCGCCAGTAGCCAAACAGGTAATTGCGCAGCTTGGGATCTCAGCGACGAGGTCAGAGACGCTCTGGGAGTAAGCGGTGGCCGCAAAGATAGCAGCGACGATGGTGGCAGAGAACTTCATGTTTGCGGTAGATACTGGTTTGGAAAACGAGTGTGTAGTTAGACAAAGCTGTTGAACGTGTGTTTGCGGGACCGCACGGGTTTTATTGGGGCGACTCAATATTGTGACTTAGTCCAACAAGGAAGAGCTAAGTGGCTAGGCTCGAAGCCGGTTATTGATGGGAGATTAGGAAGGAAGCGGCCTGGCAATAGCGTGGGCTAAAGGCTGGCCGGAGTGGCGAAAGGGCGAGAGAGGGTCGAGATGAGCAAGACGTGAGGCCGAGTGGTTATGTCTAATTTGCGAGGGTTGGGAAAAGCGTGTCATCGCTTCCTCAGATGGTAACCAGCCAGTAAGAAGATCACCTCATGCACAAGGATAAGAGATTAACTCGATGTGTCGAACAGGCGTTGATGGTGGCTGTCTCTTGTAAACGTTTCCCAATCGAGCCGTGCTCCTGGCAGTTTTACAGGGTAATTCATGCTAGGAAAGGCGAGATTGGTCACCCGTGAGAATGACGTTCAGAGCACTTCGTGTCGAAGCTATATCGTTCGTGTTGGGGGTCCATTTTGTACCAAAATGGCCTTGCCCGCGAGCCCACTAAGATTCGGCGCGGCACTTCGGGTGATGTCTCCCCAAAGACCGGACAAGTCTCCGATTTGGATGCGACCTCCGCGTGGTGGCTGGAAAGGCGGCGGATCTATTCGGCTCAACACACCGCCGAGTCTCGGCAGAAGGGACCAGTATAAATAGTTCCTGCGTCTCCCGTTTCACCCCACAATGTATCAAGTCGGGATTCTCCAGGGAAATCCGTGGATCTCGCTGCCAACTCGCGGCGGCGAACTCGGAGGAAGGCCCAATTCGACAAGTGGAGGAGGGTGTCATTCATGTCGCAGGCCACTTGGCTGGGAAAGCTTGGCTAAAACTCGTGTTAGCGTCGTGCTAGCGTTTTATCGGACGGGCCCAACGACAAGGGATCTTCAGGGGAAAGCGTGGGGTCGCATCCACAATGTGGATTGTATTGGCCGGTGTATCCCTACTCCACACCATCAAGAGGACAGTGGTCGATCCCCGGTCGTGCATGCGAGCTAGTGCCGGGCTTAAGCTGCCCTTATCTGCACATACTGTAATGCAAATAGCGGCTGATTAGCTACTGACAGGTGCCAACGGTGGAGACTTCTGACCAAGATATCCTAAAGGGTTGTTTGGCCTCATTTTGTGCGCCTTCGGTGAAGACTCCTTGGTTGGGCGGCCACAGACCTGCACTCAATGAGGATCGGCTCGAGCCCCGCAGAACTAGCATGACGGAAAGCTTGAATAGGTGTGAAATGCGTCTCAATCTTCATTGTGACGCAATTGCTTCCAATGCTTTTGCGTTTATCTCGATCACATGCCAAAACCCTCATCCAAGTCCAACATGAGTGTCTAATTATCTTCGTAATCGAAGTATCGGTACACCTGAAACGACAACAGTTGCAAAAAAGTGACTGGTATCATGTATTTAGTCCTTAGATGTACATTAAATTTCAGTACCACGATGCCACCATTGGTGCTCAACTCAACGCCGTGGCGCCCTCGTAAATCATTGCTGCCGTTCATTCGCCCCATTCGCCTTTACAAACCTCTCAATCTCGCCCATATGTGCTCCTAAACTGTCTATGTCTATCCCGAATCGCTCAACCCGACTATGGGCTATGTGAAAGTGGCGCAAATGGCCTAAATGTACACTCCGCTGCCTCTGCCTCTCGTGTCCTCTTCAAGCCGGCGGCACAGCTGGTGCTTGCGCAAGCGCATGTTCAGGCGGTCCTTGTGCCGCAGCTACTTCGAGGGCATTTGCCGCCTTCACCTCTTCCTTATTCTCCTCTGGAAGCTTGACCCCGGCTGCTTCCGCCAGTGCCTGCTCTGGCGCTGGAGCTGGAGGTTCCACGATGGGTGCTTCCGCCGCCACCGCCGGCGCATTATCAACCACGGCTGCAGGGTTCACTACAACCGGGGCTGGGAAATTCACTGGAGCCGCAGGAAATCGTTGAGGTGGAAAGGCAGGAGCTTGAGCAAGAGCTTTGAGGTCCGCAGCCTCCGCCTCCATTTTCTGCTGCTCGTTGACGTCCTGAATCTCTTTGAGCGCAATGAGTTTTGCCTTCTCATCTAATGGCAGCTTCTCAAACTTGGCGGTGTTCAGGTCCCATAACTTGACGCACTCCTTTACCCAGTTGCAGCGCTCTACTTCTCCGTAGACCGGGTGCTTGTAGCGCGGATGCTTTGTCGGCCAGTTAGATGCGTGGTAGCGGTGCTTGACCATAGCCGTTTTGGCGTTGTGGTTTCCTGAGTCGGAATGCCCTTGTCCAGCAGCAAATGCTTCGACTGTGAGGACGAGCACTCCGCCAACGAGCTTGGACTCGTAGAGAGCGTGAAACTCGTCCCACTTGACTGTGCGACCCACCTGCCGACCAATATCCTTGAGCAAGATCTTGGTGAAAGCAGATGGGCCAGTGCCACTTATAACCTCGTCAAAGTCGAGCTCGAGCTGTTCTATCGGGACGCCCTGTTTTCTGGAGCACTCTTGGAGCCATGCGATGATACTGTCCACCAAATGCAGCATGACAGGCAGCTGAGGCTTGCACATGAATGTCCATTGGCAAAAGGACTGCGACTTCTTGCCTAGAACTGGGTGGCTGTTGAAATCGGGTTGATCGATTTCTATGCCGACAACCATGTCGATTTCGGACTCGTCGTAGCGCTGTGGAATGAATTTGGAGACGGGTTTGAGTGCTTCGACATCGATATCGGTGTATAACCCTCCTTCAGCATACATGACAAGATAGCGCAAGAGGTCGGCCTTGATAATCCTCAAGGTAAGTGAGCGATAAACGTTCACAATGTCTGGACGATTGAAGCCATTTGGACCATAGTATGTCTCGACGTAGTACATGTCGTTGCTGTCGGTGAGGACTTCATATCTGTGGCCTGGATTCTTCGTCGTCCATGTCTTTGCCACACTCAGATCGCGCTCCTCGAAGCCGAGAGGATCCACCTTCCATGTTTGCCATATCTTTCTGGGAAATATCTTGTGTGGATGTTGTGGAGCGCCTGAATAGATGCCACGACCGACTGAAGCTACTCCATGGCCAATTGAGCCGATGTTGAGGAGAAAGAGGATGAGGATAACGATGCAGTATATCGGAAGAGCTCGTTGAACTTGTTTTGGCAGGCGGGTGTAGTATTTCGAGGACGTGATAGTGTCGACGCCCTTGAACTTGACGTTCATCTTGATCCTCAGTTGCCAGACAGAGGTTCAAGAGAGATGTGAGAATGTTGAGTCGACCTCTTTCCAAAGGCGAAGCTCTGAAATTATGGCCACGACCCGTTTTCAACCCACCGAGCTAAGCCGTGCTTGTGCTCGGCGCAACCAGGGTATATGATGGGTTTCAGAGCCCTGAATTGTGCAGCCGTTGTCGCGATGTCAATGCAATCCCCGCTATTAAACTGGCCGGCTGCGGAAGACTTGGACAAACGGTGGGCTGCTCGCTGCGATCTTCGTTTGTCGAGCTCGTTGGGTTGATATAAGATTACAGTAAAGGAGAGATATGACACGACTTGAGATGAAGAAACTCGACTACCTTGGGCGGATTATTATCCAGCACCCAGTTCGGGTTAAAAGGAATCCCAAGGCTAGGCTGCGATGTCAGTGTTGGCGTCTGGGGTCTCGACTTGCCGACTTCGCTTGGCGGCTATTCATGGCGAGATACTGATACTGTATTGGCGTTCCTTGTTGTGCTGAAGATACGAACAGAAGTGGTTGTGCATGGTCCTCCCCAACTTGCATTGCAGCGTACTGGGGACTTTCGGCGGGCAACTCCAAACTTGGCAATTGTGTGGGGCTGTGGAGGGAGCGGGGGTGGAGAAGCTGCATGCCTTCGCTAACCTTATTTATACCTCATCCTCCGCCGCCACGCCAGCGCTTCTCCAATCTGGGCCGCCACCACGACTTCTGCTGATTGGCATGCCCGGCGAAGTTGGAGAAGATCCACCAACCTCTGTTCATGTGCTCAATTGATGGCGGTGTTACCTCTGGGTAGGAAGAGAACGGGAATATCATCATGGCTGCCACTTGAAACGATCTCCATGCATCGCTCTTGCTTCAGTTTCATAATCGTCTGCTTGAAGCCAGACTAGGCAAAATGTCCATGTTGAATAGCGCGTCAAACATGTGAATATGCTTCCCCAGCGTGCAACTTGCATAAACAGGGGCCGTTGACTGCCAAGAATTAGCTATATTCTCCGCAATGAAGGACGAATATATCTCCGTGGCCGCTGCATCTTCTCAAGATCGCAATGTTGAATTTCGATTTATTTGAAGATATTCAATCCCTCATGTTTCGCGACTTCTAGCCACCTCTCGCTCGCTTGTTATTAAGGCTACCAGATACAATGACCGTTGCGGCGAATGGAATACTGGATAACCCGTACGATACAGAGAAATTAGAGCTTACCATACCCTCTGTCGCAGCGCGACTATGGAGGAATCTTAAAGACAACGTGCGTCCAGCACTCTTCGTAAAGGGCGGGCGGCAGAAACCACTACACCGCACAGCCTACCTCGATGGCATACGAGGCTTTGCCGCCTTTCTCGTGTACTGGCATCACCACCACCGCTGGTCATGGGAGTTTCAAGGGTATGTGGAGGATATGGAGAACGGCTTTGGATACAACGGAAAATACTTCTTCGCGCAACTACCATTTGTACGACTCTTCGTGGCCTACGGCGGACATTTCGCAGTTGCAGTCTTCTATGTGCTATCCGGATATGTCCTGAGCACCAAGGCCCTTGGTCAGATCCACGGCCGCGAATATGAGAAGTTGCAAGAAACCGTCGCCTCAGCCTTTTTCCGGCGATGGCTCCGCCTCTGGATGCCGGTATTCATAACGACCTTCAGTTTCCTGACACTCCAACATACATTCAGAATCTACACCGATCCGCCTCGAGGTCCAACCTACGGATCTGATATCTGGAAATGGTATACGAAGATCAAGAACTTCAGCTACATATTCGATAGCAGCGGGGATCCGTTCTTCGAGTTCAATGATCACATCTGGTCTATTCCCGTCGAGATGCGAGGTTCGATTGTGGTATACACCTGCTGCATGGCCTTTTCGCGGTGCACCAGAAACGCGCGCCTCTGGCTGATTGCTGGTGTCGGGTTCTACTTCATGTACATCGCCGACGGCAGCCACAACGCTATGTTCATGTCTGGGATGATGCTGAGCGAGCTCGATCTCCTGGCAAGAGGAAATAACCTCCCGCATTGGATAAACCGGTTGTCAGAATACAAAGAGGTTGCTTTTTATCACCTCTTGGTGCTCAGCCTTTACCTGGCGGGCGTCCCATCCGAAACCTCAGATGTCAAGCAGTTGAGGAGCCAATGGGGCTGGTACTACCTCTCCTTCCTTAAACCACAAGCCGTATTCAACCACAAATGGTTTTTCCTCTTCTGGGCCGCGACTTTCTTCGTCGCCTCGGTACGGCATATCTGGTGGCTGAGGGCCTTCTTTGAGAGCAGGTTCAATCAGTACTTGGGCAGGGTCTCGTTTGCGCTTTACCTCGTGCATGGGCCTATGCTTCAGACTGTTGGAGATAGGTTGTATGTCATGACAGGGTATATAAGGCCTCATTATTACGGGAATCTCGACGCTTATATGAACCTCCTGCCGATACCACATTGGGGACCGATAGGACTGGAGTTGAGCTTTTTGGTGCCGAATCTTATCTGTTTGCCGCTTACGCTTTGGGTTGCAGAGATGGTGACGAAGATGGTGGATACGCCTACCGTTAAGTTTGGACAGTGGCTTTATAGGAAAACACTGGGGTCTTCTGGAAAGTCATGAAACCCTTGAGATTACAATCTCAACACCACTTTTTATTTAACGGGAAGCTCACAAGTGGACTGTATGATAAGTCACTTCGTTGTGATCATAGGGAAGGACAGCAAACACGGAGAACGGAAAAAAGTACACCAGCCAGATCACAGTGGCAATGTCAGACAGTAAAGGCGCATGGCGTTAAGAGGGTAAATGCTGACAAATTATAAGAACTGAACGGCGATAATGAGGAGTTTATGGTGAATCGTATATATCGCGCGAAAGAGAGGACTTGTACATAGACAACTCAGGAGATACCGTAGTGAATGAATGCGGAAGCGGCCCCCAAAGGCCCGACCAAATCTAGACCTCATAGGTCTTTCAGCTCAGAGACATGAATCACATGAAAACCTTCATGCGAGACTCCCGTAGAGAAACCTCCCGCACACACCCGCCTCCTGCTGTACGAGTACCTTGATACAGTGGCGAATGCTAAACAGTTTACGGAGTATCCTACAATGATCGACTCATTCGAACTTGGAATTCAAACCATGGCAACAAATCACTCGACATGGAACTGATCGCGGTCACATCTTTCCAGCTCCGCGAGGACCTGCACGTGAATAAAATTACGACCGGCGGGCCATTGGAGGTCATTGACCTCTTCTCCAAGCCCGCCCGCGCATAGGTCCCTAACGGGCAAGACCTCCGAGCCCTGTCATTTTATGCAAGCCGGGATGCGCGAAACCCCCTCCCAGCACAAACCATGCCAAAACGGACCGCCAGAAGCGTGACATTTTCCCATATCTCTCCGTAGCGTCGTAGCATGTCTTGCAATTCTCCAATATCTCACTTTTAGGCTTCCAATAATTCCCCGTGTCGTAGCAGCGAGGTACCAATAGTGCCGACGACTTTATTTCCCATTCCTCCGCCGTCGCGACGACGATGGTGTCGCTAAACGGACGTCTCCCCAGTTCTGGGATCTCAAACATGATGCTCAACAGGCGCTTTGCTCTCCTCGCGATTTTTGTGGTTGCTGTGTTGCTGATAACTGCCTTTGCGCACCTGGGTCAGGTGCCGGAGTGGAATCAGACCCCTATTGATGTTTGGCATCAGGATAAAGGCCCAGATGTGGAGAAGAAGGTGGAACTGAAGCCGCCTCAGATACCGTCTAAGCAGCCTGCGATACCAGCTGCAAACCTGGGGGATATACCTGCTCCGGCGCACGACTTACCTCCAGCACCTCAAATACCACCAGCAAAACAACCTGCAAGTCCAGCGGCAAATCCGCCAGCTGCTGAATTTCCACCCGCAGCTGCAATCTCACCAGCAGCAGAACCGCCAACAGAAGATGTTGCTCCTACCAACCTCCCGCCATCGCAATCAAGGCATGTACAAGAGTACTACAATCAAGTATTCGCCGACTTCCAAGACCCTGACTATACGCTCGAAGCACTCACCCGGCTCTGCGCACGCACAGAATGGACCTCGGACAACGTATACATGAAATGCGACGGGATCGCCAACGGGCTCTCCAGCATCATATCCCAGCTCAAGGTCTGCTTCAAACTCGCCGTCGAATCAGGCGTGAACCTTATCCTTCCCTCGATGCCTATCCGCGACAACGAGGACCTCAAGAAATTGAACCTACTGAATCGGAATGCCGTGATGGATTACGAGAAGTGGTTTGATGCGGAGCATGTTAAGAGGAAAATGGAGGAGGCGTGTCCAAGAATGAAGGTTGTGCATCCTAATGAGCTGAATATTGATGATCAGCGGCCGGAGGCGAGGCCGGTGAAGAAGATTTGGAGGATCCAGATTGAGGATGCGTATGGGTATACGATGTTCCAGTCTTACTTCTGGGTTGGAAGGCCGTGGAGGGTGTTCTTTAATAAGAAGTATAAGGAGGCAGAGCTGAGGGACTTTCTGGATCCGAGTGTGGATAAGGAGAAGCCTGGCGTGACGATTGTGGAGGTTGGAGCCTACTTTCTGCTGTTTAGAGTGACGGATGATCCGAGTGGCGAGGACCTCAAGGTGTGGAACGACCTGGCTAAGCTTATTCGTATGAAGTCTGATGTGAGGACTGTCGCGAGGCTAGTGGCGGAGATGCTACCGATGCCGTATTATTCTGTGCATTACAGAGCGGAGGATGATAATATCTGGTTAAGCCCCGAGGAGCAGCGCACGGACGACCTGAAGGCCTTGGACGAAGCGTGGGAGAAGTATGGTGACGGCGGAGAGAAGCCTGTCGTGTATATCTCTTGTGGTGACGAGAGCCAGATCCAGGCGTTTGCTGACGCCGCGAGGCCGCTGGGCTGGAACGTGACGCACAAATACAAGCTCCTGGAACAGGACCGGAAAGCGCATGACATATTGACGGCGCTGCCTTTCGACTTTCAGGGCGGTGTAGATATGGGCATGATGATGAAGGCTGATTTCTTCGTGGGCATCCAGGGAAGTGCGATGTCTAGCACAGTCGGAAACGTGAGAGATCCGAGTGGACGATATCGTGGATCATCGTTGATGATATCGGATGACGCTGGAGCGAGGACATTGTTAATGAACAACATGGATTCTAACCATTATCCTTGTTGTTTGTAGACATGGAGCCTGTGTGACTTGGTTGTTTTCTGTACACATTTATGGCGTTGGAAGGGGTAGGGACAGGATACCTTTTGGTTTTGGTAGAACTTGGATATAGTATGTAGATAATGAAGACTCTGACTGATGAAGGCTTGATGGATACATAGGCAGTGCGGGATGCGAGTGAATGCCGGCTCTTGCTATAGAAGGTTTGAGGTATGCTGCAATCAACCGTGATGGATGCGGAGTTGTGGTCAATCAATTGTTGCGACTGAACGCCGCTTTTCGAAAGGCCGTGGTGGTGGACGATTGATTTCGTGTCGGTGATCATGACTGATGGTGGATGTGCGCTCATAAAGAGTTGTGTTGTTGAGCAAGAATATATGGTTGATACCCATATGTGGTGGAGAGTGTCATAAATGATGAAATTTGTGTTTCATGAGGGAGATACTCGGAAGGGTTGGGATTGCGGGAATCTTGCGGCGGAGCGGTTGAGTATGATGAGTTGACCACCAAGTTGCGCTCCCCACGCAGTACACTCGAGGGAGTCGTGGTGCTTCCAAGAGCAAACATAATGGTGCGTGGTGGTAACAAAAAATGCCAACTCTCCACAGCAAAATGCCCAAACACTCTTTGAAACAAGGACAAAGCACCAACAATGCAGCAACACCATATTTCCATCATTGACATACTTCCCAAATGGCGATGACGAGCTTACGACGGCAGTACAACAATAAAACTTACGGCAACAGAGAGACCCTGTAGAACCAGATAAGAAGCCACGACAGACACAGTGCAATTGTCTCGTCCATTTTTATATGTTCTCTCGAAAATTGTGATAATGCGCGCTTATAGACCATGGTGTTGTCGCTTAACGCGGCTATCCCTTTTGGCAGCTTGGTGACACGAGACTTGTCTCCTTCTTTTCCACAACACACTCCAGCAAATAATATCTCAGCGCTACTAAGCATATAATCCTCGATCGGCGATCTCATGAATCCGCCAACAATGGATGAGACAGTTACCTGACCTTGTTCCGCCCCAGTCAGGCACAGAAATAGAGACGGTTCGGAGCTGCATGGTGATGTCACGGCTGCAACACCAGCTATTCTCGACCTGTAACTCGCCGGCACATGGCATTGGTGTCGGCGATCGTTTTCTATACATGGCTTCCGGGCAAGAAGCAAAAATCTAAGTGGTAGGGTTGAGATGACACAAGATGCATCAAGGTTGCACGAAGGGCGCAAAAAGAGAATACATCATAGGCAGGTCATCGGGAGGCTAAGTATATCATGTTGTCGCGTTGCGTTTCGTTTCAACCATACTCAATACATCACGATCTGTACCCATTCGCGTTGTAGTAGTATCGGCGGTACTCCACATAGACCTTGTTCTCCCATTCCCAATCTCAAAGAATACGGCTTACCTCAGGATCTCCTACTTCGTCGCACAACTGCAGGGCTTTGAAGCCACAGTCGAAATGGTAACTTCGTCCTTCATCAGCATCTCTCACTACAGAAGCTAACAAACCACAGATAATCCCCATACCCGCCTACGGCCGCCTCGAGATCCGCCAAGTGGTCACCGCCGACGCAGGCAGAAGCACCACCCCCGTCGCCACAACAGCCAACGCCGGCACAGGCACGCAATCCACACCACAGTCTTCGCAAGAAAATCGGCAATGCGGGCCCGGTACCGACGGCGGCACCATAGCCGGCATAGTAATCGGCTGCATCCTCGGCACAATCCTCATTTTATGGCTGATTAACGCAGTCCGCAACAAGCAACGTGGTGCACCAGAGGCGAGCGCAAATCCGGTGGGTGGTGGGACGAGGAGGAGGAAGAGGAGTGAGGGGACTTATGATGGGTACGAGACTAATGCAGAAATGCAAGGGAGGAGAGGGAGTGGGGTTTACAATGGGTGCGAGACGAAATATGAGGAGCCTATTCACAGGCATAGGAGGAGGAGTGACGCCGGGAGGTCAAGGATTAGGGCGAGGTCAAGAGGAAGTGGGTATGTGGCTTTTGAGAAGGTTGCTGCGCCGCCGAGGGCGGTTTATAGGGACTAGGTGGGCGCTCTCTTGTATTTATTTCGGGGTTGATGTGGAGCAGCAAGGGTCGGCGATGGGCGTTGGGTGGGAGATATTAACAGGTTAGCGCTTTTGGTATAGCGTGACGTTGTTTACAATAACACTCAGATCGCATCAAACAGAATTGAAGTTTTCTGGTTAAGTTTTCTCTTCGCTGTCGAGCTCGAATTCTCTAGAGAACCGACAGGATTGGTCATGGAAAGTAAACTTTGTATGATAAGATATACTGGATATATATGCGCGCAACTTCTAGATCTTACCAACCGGTCCCTGCCACCCCTCAACACAAGCCTTCATCAACTGATACGCAATGGCCGTCTTCGGCGGCAACCTCATTCCACCCTCCACATACCCCTCCGTCGGCGGCTGATCAAGTCCACTAACACCCTGCTTCAACGCCTGGTCCAAGTCCTCCAGCTTCACCCACTTGGCATCCTCCAACTCCTTATCTCTCAGGTTAATAGTCTCTCCTCCATCGATCGCCTGGCCAACAGCTCCAATCATCAGATTAGCAGGGTATGGCCATGGCTGGGTACCATGAATAACAACACGGCCAACTCTCACACCACTCTCTTCGTACACCTCACGACGCACTGCATCCTCTACACTCTCGCCTGGCTCCAAGAAGCCGGCCAAAGCACTGTAAAAGCACTTGGGCCAACTGGCCTGTCTACCAAGCAGCACGCTCTTAGAATCCGGGCTCAGAATCGCCATAATAACAGTAGGATCCGTCCTTGGAAAGCACAAGTTCGAGACTCCGTGTCTGGTCGCACAAGGCAGTCTCGCAGGCGCAGTGCTACGAGGCGGGAAGGAGCCCTCGACTTCCTCAACAGGTGTAGCGGCGGGAGTGGTGGCGAGTGCGCGGTCGGTGGGTGGACAAACACGTTTTGTGCCTGCGTGTACGGAGATGGTGCGCTGGCCGCAGCCGGCGCAGAAGGGGGAGCGGGCGTTCCAGTCTATGAGAGAGCGGGATTGTGCGAACATGGCGGCTGTGAAGTAGTCAGAAATTGTTAGAGATGCTAATTGGTTGGCTGAGGGTATAAAGGAGTAGACTTACCATGCTGGGCGTTCAAGCTCATTGCGCTGCGGCCAGCAAGGAAGACATGACCGTCGCCCTTGAGCTTTGAGATCAGAGCCCTGCACTTCTCTGCCGCAGCATCCTCGCCTCGCGGTGTGATATCTAAAGCGAAATATGGCGTTCCACTATATCCCTCATGTGTAAAATCCTCCGCCCTCCTCTCATCCAACCCCATAAACAGCACAAGCGCCGCCACAGGCTTACTAGAATCATACTCTGCAATCAAGTCTGCCTCCGTCTTCGCAAAAGGTTGCTCGCCAATGATATGCTTGACCTCTGCATGAGAGACAAAGGCAAGGTTCGAGGCATCTCTGCACAATGGCGCAAGGTTGTCGTAGAGGGAGAAGCGCGCGGATGGGGAGCTGGCGGCTGCGGCGAGGAATTGCTGCTTTGCGCGGAGGAAGGAGACACGGTTTATGGGGGAGGCGGCGAAGTAGTTCGCGACTTCGGGGCCGAATTTGCGACACAGCATGCTGTCGTCGTAGACGCTCACTGGAAGGTCGGGTTGCGGAGGCATGGGGCTGCTTGGGGGACAAAGAGTGAGGTCTCGGAGCGGTCAAGCTGTCAATCGGTTGGTGCTAGATTGTGCCGAGGTGAGACTGCTAGGCGATAAGTAGGCTATCTCTCGGGACGAAATTGAGAGATGAGAGGTTACAGAAGACAGGAAGAAGGAGCGGCAACTGAGCTCGGCCGATCTCGTCCTCGGCCATGTCCCGAAGATGAAATGCATGATTACCAATCCAGGCTAGTAGCGATGTCATGGCTAGAAATCCTTCTTAGTGGTGTTTAATTGCAGCTTAGACATACTGAAGCTATTCTTACACCGAAATCTTCTCTCGTAGCCAGCCTTATGTGAAACCAACTGTGGTTTGTGATGTAGCACAAAAGCGGCATAGCTATTATTCCGACCACATGACATTATAACTGCCAAGTCAATGAGGAGCTTTGGTGTCGCACAATCTTCCCCGCATTCTGATCATGACGTTGAATTGATTGATAAGAGCATCCGCCAAGGTACTATCTCCACGTGCGCATAAACTTTGTACAAGTCGTCAAAGTTCTCCAACAACTTGCCTCTATTCGCTGGCCAAGACGATTATCTGCGACAGCCATTACGACTCTATCAAGCGATTATATTCTGACGACACGGCAGATGTCAGTGTGATTGTGTAACCATAGGAAGTAACAATAATCGACTACTCTCGGGTCGCAAATCGTGAGCGGCTACAACCGCATCACGTGTCCATTAAAGAGGCTGGTATACAAATTTAAGCGATGTTTCCAGCACTTCAGGGACTCAACCTGGATGTTGAGGCGATCTCCGGTATTTTTGGATCGATATCGATCGCATGTTGGGTAACGTGCGTTGCCTCACAACTCCACACGACTACTTTATACTAACATTCTCACAGCGTCTTCAGTCCTCAAATCCTCGAGAATTTCCGCCGCGGCAGCGCCGAATCTCTATCCGTCCAATTCATCATAATATGGAGTCTCGGCGATCTCTGCAATGTCCTCGGCGGCATCTTGCAAGGCGTCCTGCCAACAATGATTATCCTAGCGGTCTACTACTTGTTAGCTGACGTCGTCCTCCTAGCCCAATGTTTCTACTACCGCGGCTTCACCTGGAGAGACGAAGTCGTCCCACCCCACGACTCATCCGAGAGAGCCGCCCTCCTGCAATCCGGCGACGCTGAAAACAGCCGTCCAACAATCCACCACTCCTGGTCTGACGTCGGCGTAACTCACCTCTCCCCAGCCAACCCCCTCATGCCAGGCGACAAGGCCACCTCCCACGAAGGCCCACCCCGCCGCACCTCATGGTTCAGAACCATTTTGTACAACGGCTTCGCAATCATGATGGTAGTCGTCGCCGGTGTCTTCGGCTGGTGGGTTTCCAACCGCTCCCAGCGCGGCAGCCAGCGCCACGACGAAAAGCGCCCCGTGCACCACGATACCGAGGACGCGCTCGTCCTCAACCTATGGGGCCAAATCTTCGGATACGGTTGTGCTCTCCTCTACTTGGGGAGCCGCCTGCCGCAGATTTTGTTGAACTACCATCGCAAGTCCACCGAGGGCCTGAGCGGGCTGTTCTTCTTGTTTGCATGCCTGGGAAACGTTACGTACTTTCTGAGTATCTTTGCCTACCAGCCTGTCTGTCATGGACCCGATGATACGTGTGAGCCGGGAGAGGCTAGGGCGATTTATGGGAAGTATATGCTTGTTAATGCGTCTTGGTTGTTGGGGAGCATTGGGTGCTTGTTTCTGGATTTCACGATCTTGTTGCAGTTCTTCCTGTATAGACCGCTCGAGGATGAGGTGCAGGAGGAGGAGGACGTGGCGGCGGAGCCGGCTGCGGATAATAGGCCATTGTTGGCGAGGATGGATTCTAATCCGTGAGAGGGAGTTGGTGTCTGGTGGTGGCTTATGCAAGGTGACGGAAAGCATGGGTAGTATGGTAGAGTGGTCCGGCGTTCTAGGGGAACAAAATGCACGAATGATATTCTTGACTACTAGCGACCTTGTTCCTGTCTGATGTTATCGGGCGTAGCGAATGAAAGTGCCATAACCAAGCTGAATGACCAACCTAGACTACTGGTGCGTTGCGATCCCGCAGTTCAGGGGCAGTAGGGCTGACTGCTGACACCTGGCCGGAACCGCGCCGAGCGATTCTGCTTTGCGCAGCGCCCCACACGCCTCATCCTATGTCACTGATGTCAGGTCGCAGCGCGCTAGCTGGCGAGTTATCGAGCTTTCGTGATCATCTTTCGCTCTCAGCTAAACAAGGTTGATAACTGGTTTTATCGGAGGTTCCGCCCAATTACAAGCGCGATGGTAACATTGTCAATCATAACAATTACGTTGATTTTCATTGTTATCTCGAGATTCACAAATGTTTAAATTCCATTGTGGAGTCGGAGCGACGCCAACACGCAGAATGGCGGGGTTGAATTGGATGCTACTGTAAATGTTAAAGCGGTTAATACGACTAATTTGGTAACCGTTGCGGTAATTTGGTGGATCTGGACTCATTAGGGCAATTAGGTTGTGTTTCATTCCGTCGTGGTGATTAGTTAACGTTGGCAGCACTAATCAGGTAATTTGGTGTCATTTCTTCGTCGGCGCTTTACCAACATCTTGGCGTGCTTGTCATGGGGTCGCAACACCAAGATTCCCGAGAGTGAATGAAGGTTAATTGAATTGAGCGAGATGCATGAGCTTTGAGATAAGTTTTAACGGTTAACGATGAAAAAGTGGACCCGGAGCCGCAGATATGATGTTATGTAGGGTTTGGATTAAGTTGAAGTGACTGGGGTAGCACGTTTCTTTGCGATCAGATCGAGAACGTTCTCGCGGCAGTCCGATATTCTTGGTTGCCATGAAGCTCGCTGGCGCGAAGCTTGATACTGTGGCTTTATGCAAGAGGGGTATATGGGATGAAACGTGAGGGGTAGCAGCTATCTCACGTCAGCGGCGATGTTTTAAGAGATCGCATAGTCGCCCGCAACCGATTGACAGTTGACAGTTGACAGCTGACAGGGGCAAGAGAGATGCTGCGTCCCACCATGAGGACCTCCTCCATATCTCTACTCGTCGCAATGAGTGGTAGATCGCAGAGCCCTGTCACTTGTCTGGCTAGCAGTCATAGCTCAAAATCTTGCTGCCTGCTGCCCTACTTTCCATCGCTTGAGCAGGCAAATGATTCTGCCCGGGAGAACAAGAACAATAATTTGGGGACCAACGAGCAATGGAAGCTCCGACTTTCTTCGCATTGCGCCGGAGCTATGCCATCCACCATAACCAAATAGCAGGTTCTAGGATCTAACAGGGTGATTTCCTTTGCCACGGGGATTCCGGGCGCTCGGTGTATCCGTGCATCAACCGCGCCCGCAGGCCTCGCCAGGAGACATACCTCCAATGAGGCGCTTAGCACACGTTTCCGCACGACCCTTCTAAACACGATCCCCCAACACACCACGATTACACCTCTCCGCTTAACGTCTTTAGTGGAGGAGAACGCTCGAACGATAGTGTTTCAGCCAATGACTCGACTATTTTCGGCCAGTGGCATCATCGTCTGCAGCCCTACGGACGTACAGCAAGGGTCGGAGGGTGCCAAGCCCTGTTAACATGCTCCGTCCTACGATTACAGATGAGATGTAGACAATATTCTTAGGTTTGTGCTTGGATATGAGCTTGCGTCTCGTTTTATATTATCAGGTTGGTGGTCTGCTTCTTGTAATATTCCGTCGTCGTTGTCTTCCAGAACACCTTCACTCTTCACTCAAGGTTGCACCTGTCTATCACTTGTCCCAAGAGGCCGGCCGATCTTGGCCACAACAATAGAGCTTCCTCAATATACCTGCCTGACATCTGGATCCTCATATCTGGATCCTCAGTATCTCTTGCTCCTTATTCCCTCTCCATTGGCATAGGTTCCACAGCAGTCGACGCCGAATAGAATGCATCATGGTGTACGTCCTCTCCACCTTGCCGCCAAACTGACATGTCCTAACCACTGTTCAGAGGCGTTCCCGGCAAATACAAAGGGTGCAACACCTGCCGCAAACGCCGTGTCAAGGTATATAACATCATTATGGAGCTCAGTTATACATGTTGACAGTCGAGCAGTGCGACATGGCCCGACCGGCATGTGAGAAGTGCATCCATTCCAACCGATCATGTGGCGGCTATGAGAGGGAGATAACATTCATTGTTGGTACAATCAATGAAAAGGGTCGATGTATGTGACACACCTTCGATCCTTGATGGCAATAGAACGGTGCTAAATTTATGTTCAGGCGCCAGTCACCCTCATCGATCAACCCTCAAGCCAAGAGCGAACAACGAGACAAAGAAGTCTTCATCGAGGAAGATGTCACCGGCAGAGTCCTCTGAGACGTCTCCTTATTCAAACTCTCCGCCAGCACCACCACCAACATCGGGCACTCGATCTCAAACTCCCTTCCTTCACACGCCTTCCCAGTGCCTCGACCCTCACTACGGCAATGACAGTGATGAGGCTTTTAGCCTACCTAGTCTCGACGTCTCACTTCCTTACCTCCATCCACCACAACCGGGGCATGAGTTTTTTCCTCTAGTTTTGGCTTCGGTCGAGGATAAACCGAAACAAAAATTACAATACGATCCGCACCCTCGAGCTCGGAAGAGGACACACGCAGACGCTTTATTGGCAAACTCCCACGACGAGGAAGAGCAGTACAAGAAGCAACATCCCACCCAGCTATTCATATGCTCTGTAAGGCCTATGCTATTTTAGATTCACGATAATGACCCGTCTAATTCTCTACTTAGACGGCACCAGAGAAAGATAAGGAGGGCATGTTCAAGCATCTCCTTGGCGGCTCCAGTGAAAGTGTCAAAGCACGTGGCCCCGAAGCTTACCAGGAATCTCCTGCACACGAGTTCTTTACTCGTGTGTGGCGACCACTAGCTGTAAGTATAAACTTTCTCTATGCCCTTTTCAGAGTCCACAGCTTCTTTAGCTTCACAATGCCGGCTGCTGCCGCAAACATGCTGCTCTTGCTTGCACGAATGCTACTTCCGCCGGCGTTTGGCATGCAATAGGTCGCTTTCATCTGCTTCCTGGCACATTTCACCACATTTCCAGAAGACTGCGGTGTATGCCACTTTATATGTACAACTCTGCCGTCCCAGTCAATTTTTCTCTGTGCTATGGGCTGTTCAATATACCCTTGAGAGCCACATATCCATTGCAAAGACCACTCCCTGGAGGTTTTACCTCGAGATTTTCATTGACAAGACCTCGGTAGACTACCTATGCCCTTTCCAATCATCAACGAACATTTCTCGGTCGCGATGAGTGGATATCCGGACCATTCGAGAAGTCCGGAAAGACGCTTCATGACCAGCTGTGGGACATTGTAGCTCGCCTTCCGGAGATCTGCGCGCGGGCGCGTCGAAGCATTAAACCATCGAGGGCCAGGGGCGTAGATGCCCAGCATGGATGGCCCAAAGCTTTGGACTTGCTCGTAAACTGCTCAGTAATACACAAAAAGTTCGAGCAATGGTTTACAGGACTCCAAGGAGCTGATGAGGAAACAGAAACAAATGGTTTCATGCAACCACTTTACTGGACTGTCCAACAGCTGCCCCGAAGTTCCCAAGGACTAAATACGGTTGGTATATCGCCGTTCCACGGCCTCCAATTCCGTGACATGGAAACCGCTCAGCTGCTCACGACATATTGGACTTCTCGCATTGTCTTTTATCGAATGGTGGCCGAAGTCCTGGCTGCTGCCGAGCGAAGCCAGAATGTGAACTCTAGCTATCAATTGCCGCATAGGTTGTCAACGAGTCCGCCACCGACGCTTTATTCCACGCATCCAGCTCCAATATGTAACGACTCTGCTTCGCCCACTACCAGTGTGCCGTCGTCCGACTTCAGCAACTACTCGTTGCCGACTTCTCAACCGTATATGAGCAACGATACCAGCAATTTCGAGGCTATGCAAGCATCAATGACGCCGCGTCTGTTCGGTTTTAATGCAAAGATGTTTGAGGGACAGTCAACATCGGCATTTTCTCCTTTTATAACGGACACCTATGCTATTTCCACAAGTTACGCACCAGCTACCATGACATACATATCAAACCTGGCCACACCCACATACGAAAGCAATCCAGAGTATACGGATATGTCATACCAGCCATTGTTGATTGACGAACCTACACAATTTTACAGTGATCCATCATCTTTCAACGATTTGTCGGATCCTGCGTTTTTGCTAGGCATCAATTCCGACTCTTACAACGGGTCAAACTTTCAGCCACCACCACAGTGCAACCCAACCCCTCCGAGTTTCATGTCGCAAATATCTCAACCAGCAAGTCATCCTTCACCAGGGAGCTACATCTCCAGCTCCAGCCACGCCCCAACGCCACCTGATGTAGTTCAACAGACCTCGACTGGTGGAAGCAACTTTAATACGCCCGACCATCAGCACAGCGCCCTCTATTACAACTCGAGGCCGGACAACTTGAAAGCGCTGACTCTCTTGGTTGGCTCGGGCGTTGATTATATTGTTGGCAGCGACGACGGCGACGTGACGCTATTGCATTGGTCGCTGAGTGTCATGAGAGATGTGCTGGAAGGTCAGTTCGAAGAGGAAACGGTGGGTGAGCAGTGGTGCGGGGTTGTGAAAGAGGGGATGAGGGCGAGGATGGAGGAAGTGGGACGGGGGGTTAGAGCGGAGAGGTGGGATGCTGGGGGTGGGGAGTGGGTGATGTGAGGGAGAAGTGCTCTGACACACATATTGAAAAGAGGTGAGGTAAGATAGAGCGCTGTGCGCTCATCTCCTGGCCGAAAAGTGATTGAACAAAAAGCGAATGCCGCAGAAAAGGGTCGGGATAACGCTGGAAGTAAGGAGACGGGCCCTGGTCACTGCTGCGCGTGAAGTCCGGTGGCTTGGTTGCTCGTGCGCCACGGAGCAAGGTGGATGTGATACAGCACGGGCAAGGGGACAGTGGTAAGGCATGTGTGCAGGACAAGGTCGAGCTTTGAAAGCTTGGAGTGGAGGTGCCATTGTATTTTTACGAGGTCTAGCGGCAGTAGTGTGCAGGACGGTCATGACATGCAGGCCTTAAGATTGACAAGATACTGTATGATCCTGCCTTAGCTCATTACCAGGAGAAAGCTTAGCATATTAAGACGGAGATCTATCAAAGGCGATGCTTATCTCTCACTTCCATATCTTCCCCCTCATCCTGAGCAATCGTGTTATCAAAATTAGCTCAAAAGAGGTTGGAGCAACAGTCAGCAAAGAGAAAGCGCTACATGATCACATCTCGATCGCTTCCCCGCCAACACAACCAGAAGGAAGAAACGATGTGCCAGCAAGCGGATTTCGTTCGTTCCGTCCTTGGGGAGCTTGGCAGCGTTTGGAGCTGTTTTGCCTTGTTTCTAAGGACTGAGCGATTCCTCGATATGGAGCCACTTCTGCTTTCAACTTCATTGAAGGTCGTCTCACTGTTTCACGACAAACCTTCGTTGCATACCGTATATATGCAGAACCCGAATGCTATGCTTACCGTGGGAAAGGCTATGAGGTAAAGAATTGCCACGCATCCCCCTCACCGTCGGTACGGGAACTGATGAGAAGGAAAGACACGGAGAAATTCTCGCGACAGCTTCAGAAAGCTTCGGATACCAAGCAATAGTGGCGCCTGCGGCGTTTGCTCATTAACGCTCACGACACCACAAGATCTCTCCACACAGATCCCGAAGATTGCAATTCTTCCACATGGAGGCTCCCGCACTCGGGTGGTCACATTCAACGGTGTGCCGCTGTTGAGCCTCAGGGCTGGGTCTCACCCCCAGTTTCTACTCGGTAAGCCGTCGTGCGTACGACTTTCTCGGGGTCTAACCACTCGCTAAACTGTGAGAGGAAGCGTCTCAGGATCAGATAGCGAGATAGCGGAGATGAAGCCCTGAAATTGTGCTGCCAACCGGAGAGTTTATCATGGTTGACAGATAACGACAGCCATAATCCTCGGCTATCAACGATCTTAAGACAACAACGAACTGATACAACCTCGATATTCACCTCTCCGACAGCGGGATGTCAGCATTGCGTCCTCAAACCCTCAACCATGAGTTGATTATTGGATAATGCGACAACCTTATTTCCAAATGCAACACCCGAGCATAACCAGCGTGGATTTTCCCCAGCTTGTAGCCGCGCCCTCCGAGACTACAGTATGCTTCTTCTTCGGCCCTTCTCTGCATTCATCGCCACGTTCTCTCCACCAACTAACTCTCTCCAACCCAGCGTGCGCCGTCGGCCAGATCCGCTCCACAGCTTCCCCTGTTCCTCCCCCACAGGCCACGGGATGTTGCACGAGCGGAGCTAATCATGTGCTGGTCATGCTGAGGATTCTTAAACTCCTTGTTGGCTGCGACAAAATTGTCTTCATGTGGACAGTTGTGGTCGCGACCTTCTTAATAAGGTTACTAAGTTCCATGGTTGCGGCGAGTGAGTGGTAGGGTCCGCCCCGCCGGTCTCCGCCTGCCAATGCTCGCTTATTCCAGCACGAACTATGGGTGCGATCTGGGCGTCCTGTTGGCTTGCCTATTCGCGTTTAGCTACATAAATCTGGATGACTTTGGTAAGGATTGTTTTGCTGGTGGCACAAGGATGACGCTTCTAGCGCCACCCTATGCAGCTGTAGCAACGCTAATTGCCACAGGCGAGTGCCAAGAGGAATCTGCCGCTGTCCGGTGTGGGTGGAAAATCCTCTTGGGGCTTGGAAAGAGGGACGACCATCTTATCGCAGTTCAGTAAAGACGATTTCAACTTCTTACAAGGACGGTAGGGTGCACAATCTGGAACTGCCCATTGGATCGAAAGCCGAGGACGGTCCTGCTAACAGCCAATAAGAGCCACTATTACTTATTGAGGGGGACAACAGGTGGGGAGAATTTGCCAATGGATCAGACTGGATCATCCTCCTGGTCTCTTTAGTTCCGCTCAGCGATTCCAATCCTGCACATCTGTTTTCTGGAAACTGGAGAAGTGCGGGCATGCCGTACCCTAAGCCTAGGATAGTGAGGATAACACAGCTTGTCAACTGTAAAGCATGTGCGAGGACACCCGGTACCTGTGCCACTGAGTAGACAACCGGCCGAGACGCCCATCAACAGGGTAGCAGATACAGTAGGTCGTCGCGTTTTATACATATGTTACGTCGGCCCCATTCCAGTCCTTTTCGCGTTTCTCTTCTTCTCATCAGCGTGTCTGGATCCATCCTTCTGAATTGACGGAGCCGCCAACAACCCCATCTCATCTCTCTACACCAATCTAACTCGCGGCAAGCTGCCAGGAGATGGATAGAGATTGATATCACCGAAAAAATGTCTTTGCCAGAAAAAATCGAGGCTGAGCCTACGCCGGTCGTCCACGCTCCAGTCCCGGCTTCTCATGCACCGTACACCAGCGCGCGGAATAGTTACAGAGGCAACAGCATCGAGGCTGTCCGCGAGATTGATACTCCTTTCTACACAAACGAGAAGTCCGACAGCGACAGCACGAAGAAAAATGATATCGAGGCCGATATCAAGACTGGCGAGGCGAGGAGCGATAGTGACATCAGAAGCGACGACGATGAGTACAGGGAGCCAAACAAGCTCCAGAAGTTTTGCGCAACACACGCAAAGGCCATCAGAATTGGTATCCATATCTTTATTGCGGCCCTCATGACTGCGTGAGTTACTTCTCTCTCATTTTAGATCTGCCACTGTCCGGCTACGGGTGCCGACGATGACAGCTGTCAACTGAAATGAAAGAACTCAACTGACCTCAATCAAGGTGGTGGATTACTGGATTGGTCCTGCACAGAGACTTGGGATGGCTCATCCCATTCCTCGTCTGGTTGTTCATCATGATTCGTCTGGTCACCTTCTACATTCCAGCTCGCTTGGTTATGCTGCCAGTCAAGTTCTTGTGGAAGAACATCGTTTACCGTGGTGTCGAGTATGTCCCAGTCAAGCTTCGCACTCCACTAGCTGCCATCGGAACCATCGTCGTTATGTGTCTTGGTACTTTCATCGAGCCAGATCATGAGGATAACACCCGCGCCAATCGCGCTGTTTCCATGTTCGGTCTCGTCGTCATCCTCTTCTGCTTCTGGCTCACTTCCCGTGACCGCAAGAAGATCGTTTGGCATACTGTCATTGTTGGCATGTTGGCTCAGTTTATTCTGGCTCTTTTCGTGCTGAGAACCCAGGCCGGTGTAAGTGATTCCCATTCTTGCAGTTTCTTGTCTTGACCAGCTGCTTACGCTGCACTTTTAGTACGACATCTTTGCCTTCATTGCCTTCCTCGCTTCCTCCCTCCTCGGCTTCGCTGCTGCAGGAGCCGAGTTCTTGCTCAACAAGCCATCCATCAGTGACGAGCTCCCAGGCGGCAACTGGTGGGTGATCAACGTACTCCCACCCATCATCTTCTTCATCGCCTTCGTGCAGCTGCTCTACTACTACGGCTGGCTGCAATGGGCTATCGGCAAATTCGGCGCCCTGTTCTTCTGGGGCATGCGCGTTTCCGGTGCTGAGGCCGTCGTCGCCGCCGCCTCGCCTTTCATCGGTCAGGGAGAGTCTGTCATGTTGATCAAGCCGTTTGTACCGCATTTGACGAACGCCGAGATCCATCAGGTCATGACATCTGGTTTTGCTACGATCGCTGGTTCGGTCTTGGCGGCTTATATCGCTATGGGTATCAACCCACAGGCGCTCATCTCCTCATGCGTCATGTCTATTCCGGCTTCCCTTGCTATTTCTAAGCTCCGTTACCCGGAAACCGAAGAGACTCTCACTTCCGGCCGCATCGTCATCCCAGAGCCCGATGAGTCGGAGGAGAAGCCAAAGAACGCTCTTCACGCTTTCGGTATGGGTGGATGGCTCGGTCTGCAGGTCGCTGGCATGATTGCCGCGTCCCTGCTCATCATTCTCTCTCTTTTGGCCATGATCAACGGTATTTTGACCTGGTGGGGACAGTACATCTCCATCGGAACGAGATGGGCGCACGGAGGCCCCGAGCCAGGAAAGTGGCCTGAGGGACAGACGGAGGACGAGTGGAACTTGACCATTGAACTCATCCTTGGATACATCTTCTACCCCGTAGCTTGGCTGTTGGGTGTCCGTAAGGATGATCTTTTGATCGTTGGCCGCTTGATCGGTATCAAGGTTATTGCCAACGAGTTCGTCGCTGTAAGTACCAATCCGCCACCCCTCCATTCCCCCTTATGTCCCCCAGAATTCAAGCAAATACTAACTCCACAACCAGTTCGCCCAGCTCATCGCCGACCAAAAACTCGACATCCCCCAGCTCTCCGACCGCTCCCGCCTCATCGCCACCTATGCCCTCTGCGGCTTCGGAAACCTCTCCTCCGTCGCTATCCAGATCGGTGTCATTACCCAGCTTGCCGGCAAGGGCCGTGGAGGCAAGGTAGCCCAGGTCGCGTTCTCCGCGCTGATTGCTGGTGTCTTTTCGACTTTGACGTCCGCTGCCATTGCCGGTATGTTGGTTAACGACTCGGCGGCGTTTAGCACTACTGTTCCAGTTTAAGGCGTCGGGGCTCGACGTCTTCAACAGAAGATGAGAGTAAGTAAGCGAAAATCGAAAATCGAAAATGGGAGAAAAAGCGATTGGGATGGAAGGGATATATGTACACGCAATATGTGAAAGAGATGGGTAGTACGATGATGATAGATGATGAATATTTGATATCCAGCTTGAGAGCTGTTGAGATGAGGTGGGTGATTATATATAGGCGTTTTAATTAGCGTTGTATCTAGAGTATTTACTGCTCTACAAAGGCTCTGAACGAAACTCGTTTCCTCCGTTGACTACTATTGCTCAACCATTTGTTGCTCATGATCGTTCTGGCAGAGTTAAAGATGGTACGAGAAGTTTGTTGTATTCTGTCACTGTGATGTGAATCTGCTACTTGGATATATAAGTGGTGCTAGCACTTGACGCATACGGCGTCTCCCCGTATCCCCATCGCCTTCCGGCCAGCCAAGCTTCCGCCTCCGCCAACATCACCACTTCTCATCGGTCCCGTCCGTCCATTTCCCCAGTAGCCCCCATCTGCAACTAAACCCCAATCAATGCATCCATCTCGATCGGTAACCTTCCCACTACCCTGCGATTGACTGCCGTAATGGGGGGAGATCAGCGACAAGTTAAGCTTATACAGATCTCCCAACCCACTTTCTATAACTTATATACTCATCCTCAAACCCTTTCCCGCCCTCGTCTCTCATTATTTACGTCCCCATAAGCAAATTGAAAAACCATCATCAGCATGGCGGATTCAATCCTTAACCTCCACCGGCATGGGCGGCCTTTGCACAGCTCTCGCATTGGCAGATAAGAGATTCAAAGATATCCAGGTCTATGAGACAGCCTCTAATCTTGGTTTCGTGGGAGCAGGTATCCAGTTGGCGCCGAATATGGCGAGGATTTAGGATCGATTCAGTGTTTGGGATGAGATTGCTAAGAGTGATTCTAAGGAATACTAGCATTAGACGTATGTTCCTCTGTACTTTTTTCTTAAAGACAAGTCGTGGGCAAGGAACGACATGTGTAGAGAGTGATTGAAGTGAAGAGTGACAACCAAAAAGAAGGATGTAGTGGCACCGAACTCGGCTCCTTAGGCCTAAACTACATCGCAGAGACCTATAAATACCTCACTGCGTCGGCCACAGAGCATCATTAACAAATGCGTTATACGGTGGCTGTAAGAAGGAATCAGCCATAACCTTCCACTTCTCAACCTCCATCGTCGCGGTCCTTTCCTGGTCACCAACCCCATCCTTCGTCATCAAGCCACGAGATGGAGAGCCATACACGGTTGAAGGTGACGTCTTGCTTGGAGCAGACGGAATTAAGGGGAAAGTCGGGACTGGATTGCTGAAGAAGCTAAACAGCACAACAGCAATCGTCGACTCGGGCCAAGCAGCCTACATGATCATGCTCATGCGCGAACAAATGGGGACCGCGCCTCTCGCCAAAGAGCTATTGGCCCTATTGGACTCTGAGACGTTGACGAGGTGGATAGGACTGCGAAAGCACATCATCAGATTTACAACTTATCGACTGCACAACCGGGTACCAACCTCGCCGTCGCGCCAGAAGAAACCTACACCGCCAATGGCTCCAAAAAAGACGGGCTGGAGATATACTCAGACTCCAATAGCCACTGCCTACCTGGGTGGGAGAGTCGGTGGCACAGGTCAGTGATGCGTGTCGTCTTACGCATCCCCACTTGGCACAGGGAGCTGCCCCGGGCTATTGAGGACTCTGCGGTCATAGCTGAATGCCTCGCCGCCTCACCCAATCCGGAGGCCGAGACGATTAAGAGGGTTCCCAGGTTCTGTGAGAGTGTGAGGAAGGAGCGCGCGGAGGCGCTGGTAGAGATGGCGGCGCAGAGCAAGAGGACGCTGCATCTTGCGGATGGGAAGGCGAAGAAGGAACGGGATAGGTTGTTTGAGTAGCTTAAGAAGGCGGGGAAGCAGAGCGCGATGGTGCCGAATAAGTGGGCTGATGCTGAGGTGCCGAAGATGATTTATGGGTTTGGTTGTATGGAGGTTGCGAGGGAGACGGTTGGGGAGGAGTTTGCTGCTTAAGGATTTGTGGGAATAAAGGGGAAAGTGAGTGGGACGAGGTACTTACGAATAGTGTTGCAAACTTGTGATGGAATGGAACGGAGTATGACTTGCGGAAAGTTACACAACTGCCACCTGTAGAAATAAGACTTCGAAACTGCCACCCCATACTACTCGTGGCCTCCCAAAGCAGCATGATTGTTGGGAGCCTATATTTTACCATGTGCTGACTGTTTAGTGTTGTCTTAAGTCAACTACATCAAAGAGTTGACATATCTGGCGGCCGCAGATGGCATTATGATTGATCCTAACCGATTAGCTAATTGAATATCAGGAAGCTTGTGAACTTCTGAGGATATGTTGAAATAGGCTAACGGTTGGCATCTAATAGAGTTGTTATTTGGAAGTCTAACTACGAAGGTCTGAATATATGGACTACTTGAACAAAGAGGGCAAACAACAGCTTCCGGCTGGTTCTGATCACAAAGGCTCATCGCAGTCGAACAGGCAGGTAACGAACAAAGGAGTGGCAACAGCCACATTCTTCCATATGTCGCATACCACATTCGCGCTCATTCCATAATTCAACAGGATATATCAAGGTACCTAATCGGTTAGCGCTTGCTGGCAGTTTGATGTCGGTCTGGGACAACATTCATGGCCCGGATTTCAGAGCTAATAATCTGGGACCAAGATGCTTGTTTGGTCAACCTGTCAACGGACTGCGGAACATGTGTCAAAAAGGCTTTTGGGCTTGAGTGGAAATCTGGATATTATGAAGTCAATAAGTGGCAGTTTGGTAAACCGAGAGCGTCCAAGTGGGCAGAAGGGTAACTCTCCGTAGGTATTTTTAGGGCTTACAAAGAAGAAGGAGTGCTTCTGATGACAAAGCAAGATGGAAGTTCGATATACCTAACTTCACATATGCGATAACAATGTTATTTTACAAATGGTAGCTGACGGCTTTTGATTGATCTCGGCTCCATCCAGCCGCCATACCAATATAAGTCATCCTCCCAGAGTCCACATACCTATCACCCTGAATAATCCATCTCTCCGTCTTCAGCAGAAAATTCAGCTTCTCGAGGTCATAGTTGTTTTTACGGATAATGTCATTGTGGGTGTCCCGCCACCCGTTTAAGCCATATGCGGCTTTGACACGTCCCATCATGTACCTTGCGTAATGGGGGTTGAAGAGATTCTTGGTTACGCCGGGCGACCGGAAGGCAATACACGCTCGGTAGCAGTGCCCGTTGAAGGCGGAGACGTCTATGGTTAGCTCTCGGAACCATTGGAAGCGCCGGAAAAAATCGTAATACAAATCGTGGTCTGGGTTCCTTGCTGGCCCAACCTGTGCGACGGTCACATGCGGCTTATGGGGAAGGCAACTAATTGCTTGTTAGCATTGGTGCTACTATCTCCGAACGTCAGTTTGGAAGTACTTACTCATAAACAACCTTCATCTTCTCTCATCTTCTCCGCCTTGTGGAAGACAACCTGATGGATCTTCGTAGCTGCCTTGAAATTGTCAGAGCAGTGGCAGTTGGGAACCCCTGGTGTCACGGACGGTTCTGGTCTTCTCTCGTAACAGCACTCATTCTCTGTGTGGGGATGATGATTCTGAAAGTCGGCCTCGGTGGTGACCACCTCATGATTCTTGATCAGGTCCTCGATCTCCATTCTCTCACGTCGAGTCAGAGTGGGATTGATATCCCTTCCAGACTGGTTATTGAAGAAAGACATCGATAACACCGTAGTCATGAGGATCCTCCTCCGATGTGTCGGGGATGATCTTCTCCCTGATTTCAGTGGGTAAGTTGGCGAAAAGTGTGAATCGGGCGGCGGCAATTGTTGCAACATATTAGCTTGTCTATCGTATAGTGTGAGAAGAGTGATTGAATGAATATGGTCTCGACTCCTAAGGACCCCTCCATGCTCATATACCTCATCAGGCTCTTTGATCCACTTCGGGTCCCCAAAATTATCAAGGACGACCAAGTTCATTATACCCTCAACCCTCAGTCACTCGACAATAAAATTGTTCAAACAACTGGGTGGGGCTCTTTGATGCAGGCATCACCTCGTTTCCTTTGAGGCTGTTGATTTCAATTTCCTATTTGGGGCACAATGGCAAAAGAAAAATCTCGGATGCAAACAGCTCGTCATTCAGCTTGTCTGCGAGCTTGTCCAGTAACTTTGATGCGCGCCTGACAAAAAAGTAAGATAGACCGCCGGGATTTCGAACGCCCAGCTGTCTTTGTACCAAAGCATAGCTATGCTCTCCAATCTTTTGTCTTCAGTTGGGATATTTGCTGACCGGTTGGCTGTAGGCCTCAGCTCTTGGGGATTCGCTTTCGTAGGCAACAGAATTAGGCGGTCCGACCGGCGGGCTGGAGAGCAACATATCGTTACATTTCTTTCAGCTACCTCAGCATAATCGAGCGTATTCTCTACCATGTGTGCCCGCCAAATCGTGGTATCGCTACACGTCTACCTTTCACAATTCTCCTTTTCCCCACTTACTCCCTCTAGCTCCCAAAGCTTTTACACCCTCAACTCTCCGTACCCCTCCAAACCCACCTCTTATCCGCCTCCTTAACCCCCACCCTCTGCGCATACGCTTCCAACGTATTCTTAATCGCCGCCTTACTAACCTTCTCAAACTTCTTGTTCAGCACCTCAATCAACCCAATCTTACTCAGTGCACTGCCTTGTACCTCATTCTTAAACTCCTTTAGATGTTCAGGCTCGATCATTTTCTTTGACGCACTTGGCTGTTTGTCCGGATTAGGTGGACGACCACGGGGACGCGATGCGACGGTGTTGATGGAGGATGTTGCGAGAGGAGAGGACGCGGACGATGTGGATTTTGGTTGGATGCCCAGCATGTCGGTGATTTTGGCGTTGTGAGGTGCGGCGTGTGGTTGAGGTGGAGATGTGGAAAGATGGGCTGAGGGCGGGTCCTTGGTGCCGCTGAGTGGAAAGCGTGGTGGATTCATGAATGTCTGCGTGATGGGGGACGACCAGTACTTGTCCGAGAATGGGTCAATTGGTTCATTGCTGCGCATGTTTTCTGCGAGGAAGGTTAGCATGACGTCTCTAGAGTAGATATGGATCTGAACAAAGTTAAGAGCTTACCATTGATAATGCCCATCTTGAAGTGCGAAACCAAGATGTTAGAGACTCTCCCTTGCTCGTCTTGGAAGCATAGCCCGGTGCTCTTTGGCTCCAAATCACCTTGCATCTGCATAGCAAGCTTTCTTGACTTTGTAAGCTCATCATCAGCATCATCAAGGAAACCATCAAAGTCATCCTGCTCATCCACCTCTTCCTCTTCATCCTCGCTACCCAGGTCCTCCTCGTCTTCTCCTGGTGGCTCCCACTCAGCTTCAGAATCGTAGCCATAATCCAGATGTGTTCCCTGGTATCTTCCGAATGGCCTTCTTGCCAGTTTCTCAAGGCTCTCTGCCGGAATTCTCGTCCATGTTCCCGTATATGGCGGACGCACATCCTCTGCAAACTTGAGAATTTTGTATGGGACCTTGCTCAGTGCCTCTCTTGCCGCCTTAAGCTTCCTGTTGTACGATTCTGTGGTGAGATCAATAGGCCTGGCAGATCCTCCAGTGCCGAGAAGTTCCTCCATGATATGCTTGACCGGTGTCGGCTTCTTGCCACGGCGGGCGAAACATATCGACGGCATGTTGAAGAGATCTGTGCACTGCAGCGGCCTTTCCAACTCACATCTCTTCTTTCCTGACAGATAAAGATCGAGGTCATCCTCCACTTTGTTCGTAGCCGCCTCATCTCTCTGGCCCGGCGGTTGTGCCAAAGCGACATTGTTCTGTACAAAGAACGGCGGCCACAACTTCTCATATTCCTCTTTCTCCTTATCTTTCCTCTCAGCCTTCTCTCGTGATTTTTCCGGACTCCCCGACCTATCCGGCAATGACTCCTTCGCCACAGCCTTCGGCTTAGCAAAGAAACTCATCAGCTTCGGCTGATTCCTCTCCTTCTTCCTCTTCTCCTCCTCAGCCTTAGCCTTCTCCCCCTCTTTCGTCTTCCTCTGCTCCTCCTTCTTGGCATGCTCCGCCTCCTTCAACAACCTCTTCTCCTCCCTCTCCGCCTCCTTCTTCTTCTTCTCTTCCTCCTTTGCCTGCTTCTCGGCTTCCTTCTTCTTCCGCTCCGTCTCTTTCTCAGCCTCTTTGGCTTGTCTCTCAGCTTCCTTCTTCCTCCTCTCCGCTTCCCTCTCAGCCTCCTTATCCCTCCTTTCCTTCTCGCGCTTCTCCCTCTCGTGTGTCTTTTCTGCCGCCGCAATCTCCTTCTTTATCCTGCGGTCCTCCTGCTCCGCAAAGGTGAGCTTTTGCTTCTTCTTGGGTGGCTCCGGGATGCCGGTAAGTGCAGAGAAAGCATTGCGGTGTTCTTGTGGCAGTTCTGGGACTCGGACGACGGGAATCTTGGCCGGAGTTGGCGGCAGATCTGAGAGGTCGGAGAGGATGGAGGTGACTGATTGAGAACGTTCCCTCTGGCCACTGCCTGCTTGGCCTGTTTGGCTTCCGTTTTGCGCAGAAGCGGCGGTTTGTGATGGAGTGGAAGGTGGCTGGTTGCCATTGACATGTCCACTGGGTAAAACGGAGTTGTTGGCCGCGAACCAGTCGGAATTGTGCATTGAATTGGAGTCTACCGCCTCTTCTCCATGTTGCCTCTTCAAAGGGTTGGGCGATGCGTCTGTCATGGTGGTATCCATGATGGTGTGTTGTGGTTGGGATCGCCTTCGAAATTTATGGCGGTGTTGGACTTCGGAGCTCAATACTGGGCGGCTAGCTTGCACGGAACAGAGTCTGGTGCTCTACGGTGGATTGGAATGAAAAGGATGACAGCTTCGCTACAATATAGTTGTGATTGCATCAAATCCGCCGGCGTTGCCACGAGCTCCAATGGGTATGTTACGTCGTGTAAATACACCACCAGTCAAGTGGTTGAGTGGTTGACGCGTTAAGGAGACGCGATCTTCCCCGCCCGATAAGCGCGTTAATTGAATTTCGTGGCTTAGGCTAACTAAACTGACCAAAGTTAGCGTCGTGCCGCCAGTCACTCCACATCCTTAGTGCAAGGCTGGCCGTCAAGGTGCATTTTGCAGCCTTGCTCCCCATGCTTGTCCTTTAGCTGCCATGATGTCTTTCACTTCATCCACCACATCGCGGGATTGGAGTTGTCCTCCTACACAAGATCGTTCACAGGATGAAGCGTGATTATAACTTCGCGATGGATCGCTTTTTGCAACTGTTCTATCCACAAAGTGTCGGAGAGAAATCATTACTCATTACACAACAAGTGATCTTTCTGACTAAGAGGAACGGGGCAAATAGAGCTTGCGTTAGACCAAGGTCTTGGAAGTACGCAACACATGATCCGTCCATGCAGCATACCTTAAGGTTTGTCATTTCTCCTCTATCATTACGTTGGCAACTTATCTCCCTCATTCTATGATATCAACTACCACAGATATCCTCGCTTCAGTTGTCTAATCATCAGTCGCAATCTCGCCAACCAGTTGCCGCGCACCACGACTTTGGACACCTCGTCACCTCCAGCTTCACCAACTGATCGCCAAACCAAATCACCATCTCCAAACACTTCTTCCTCAACTACACCAACCAATCGCCGAACCAGGCATGACTTCGAGCATCTACTCCTGTAACCCCGTCATCCGATCCCGACACGTTTTCTACATTCACGATTTCGGATTGCCGCAGATCGAGCCATCCACTCTTCATCTTCGGCAGCCGTAACGGCCGCCACGTCTACTAATCTAATCTACCTCGTGCTCCAAAACGCTTCACGATGCCAACTACATCCTCAAGCCAGCTTCTAACCTTCTTCCCTCGCCACCGCCGAACACGCATCCTTATCATCCTGGCGGCGCTACTGGCAACAACCATTATGTTCAACTCAAAACATGTCCGCCTCCATCCGACGCCAATCCTGCTCCGCACCCTCGTCAGCAAAATCATTAGCTTTCAGCCATTTGGAGAAGGACTCCAGGAACAAGGGGAGAATAGGACGGCGGAGATTACTTGATGTCGGCACTGAGGAAATGGAGAGGACAGTCACGGCAATAAATGATCCACAGATATCAAGGATGCGGACAACCGATTAGCTAGGCTTCTTGGCTGGTGATGCCATCAGCACAGGCACAGGCGCAGCGTACGTCCTCGTGAGACGACTTACAGCAAGCTTCGGCCAGTCGTCAAACCAATCGGCAGACACCGTTGAGCCGTGGCCAATAGCAACATTGTTTTGCGGAATCTCGGGTAGACGCAGGCGTGAGGGCCGCTCTGGAGCCATTTGGAGTTCGGAAAGACACAAATTGCGTTGGTTTACTATGTTCTTTGCTGCCACGGGTGGTGATATAGGCGTGATATTAGGATGTTGACCTGGGGGGCATATGCCGATATGGGACGATAGGTTGTGGCAGAAATAACCGATTAGCTTGCACACCCTCAGACGCTGCGTGATACTGATGAAGATGGAAGTGGCTGGGCAATGTAAAGGTGTATTTGCCAGCAGGGGCTGCTATCTACGGAGCCGGCGGCGGGCGGCGCATAAGATGCTCCTCGCCATGAAATTGCTTGAGTTACCAAGGGACTGGCTGGCGCAGAGCAGGGTGATATATAGTATATAGGGTGCTAAAGAATGTGTTGACTGTCTTCATTAACGTGTAGGCCTCCCTTACTGGAAGGGGAAGCCACTATGGAAATAGTGCGTATTCTATCGCTGTTGCTGAGATATAGTCCAACCCTCCTATGCAAGTGGTCTTCATCCTGACAATGTCACTGATGCCATGCACTTCACTATACAATCCTCTCATCTTCCCTCTCCCTCTCCCTCTCCCTCTCCCCCTCATCTCCTTCCCGTATCTCCATTCCACTACTCCATCGTCCGGGAACTCAGTCACTATCACAGTCCGGATTCGCAATGTACAACCGTCCCGCCCCCAGCGTCATGGTAGCCGTCCTCTCATCCACGCTCCCCCTCCTCCTCAAATCCTCCGGATTCCTCGTACTCGGCTTTCGCGCCACCTTCGCACTCTTCATCCCCCCCAACAGGGAATTACTAGCCACCTTCGCCGCATCTAGGTCGGGTACTGCATCTGCCCTTTCTTGTGATGAGCCGCTGCCGGTGGAACGCGAGTCTGTGGGTCGCCGTTGGATGGTCGATGTGGAGGGTTGGGAGGCGGGTTCGGGTTCGGATTCGGGCAGCTCCTTGATTGAGTTGTGGCCCGAGGTTTCGCCCGAGGGTGGTGTGCCGTCACGACTCCATCTCCCGCTTTCCCTCCCAGCGGTAGGCACGCCACTCTGTCTGTATCTAGCCTGCTCCACCCTCCGTTTCGCACTCAATGAACTCCTTCCCGAGCCACTCCGCCTATTTCCTGCCCCTGCCCCGCCAACCTCTCCATCGTCAGATTCGTCTCCCTCGACTTCAGTGGCCGAGAGACGCATCGGCACACCCCCGACACCCACACCCCAATTCTCCCCCAGGTTGGCGCTATAGCTACTCAACCCCGCCTTCCCATGATGTCGAATCTTCGCCGTGACCTTGCCGCCACCAACCAAAGAACTCGTCTGCATGGTTTGTGTGCGTCCTGATTTCCCTCCCAGGTTTGTGGCCCCTTTGTCGTTGGCGAGTTCGCGCTCGGCGCGCGCCTTGGCTGCGCGCTGTGATGCCAGTAGCCTCGGATCCTCGTGCTGGGCCCTGTCACACCACACCGTTGCCTTCTGCTTCCTCATAAGCGCGACATACGAAGTTGGAGAAGTACTGGCGCCGCTTCTGGAGCTGGAGGAACGGCGGATGTCGCTTGATGTCTGACGGCTAGGGGCAGGTGATTGTCCATTATAGCTATACGCCTTCTGCCCGGAGGAGTTGGTGCTAACAAACGTCTTCGTGCTCGGCGTCCTGCCGCTCGTATATATTGTCGCTGGACCGCGCTGAGCCGGGTATTGCGCGGCGTGTCCCTGGGAAGGGGGGTAGTTTATAGTCGGAGGCGCCATCGGGAACTTCTTCTGCGAGCTGCTTGACCCAGAGCGGCTGTGTGTATGGTATGGTGACGAAACGGGAGAGTAAGCCCCCGAGGGCTGGAGGTGTGGTGGCATGGTTTTGCGGGGCAGCGGCTGCTGGCTGTATGCGTATGGGTCGTTCATCATCTTTGCTTCGTTTTGTTTCCGTTTGCTGCTTTTTGCTGCTCGCTGCTGCTCTCTGCTATGTGATGTTGTGTCTATAACTCTGCTCTGCTGCGAGAGTGTTGTGGTGGTGTTGAGCCGAATTCGCGCTGTTGTTGGTGTTTATGCTTGGTCTCGCAGCGAGGCTCGCGCCGGTATCCCTGTTGATAATCGCCGACCTGTGACGTAGAAGCCGAGAGTAGTCTGAGAGGACAATGTCGCCGTTTCAAGCTTAATGATCGTCGTTCGCGCGCTGCGCTCTTGATTGTCGCAGGTAGATCTAACTTCTGGTAGATCTAACTTCTGGCTGTGTTGTCTATGTTCACCCGTGGGGTGCGGGAGTCAATCAAACGTCAGAACCGCTTAATTTCTGTCACAATTCGTCTGCACAGCAAAAAAGATGTAAAAGACCAACGAACTTCAGAGACTCGTACTGGGTGGGCGCCCTACCTATTTCAATCGCCTCAAGTGTTTACCTCATTCTTCTTCGCCTGCAACCAAGAAGTAATGGTGGGTAACCTGTTGGCGGCACCCACAAGGCCGCTGATGGTACTCCTGATGGTACTGCAGATGGTACTCTACCTTTGAGTGGGGGTGCAGACAAAACGGGTAGCGCGCGCTCGGCACCAAAACACCACACCCGCGCTACTCGACCAGCCAATGTCTGGGAGCGATAAGCCTGACAGAGCTCTGCCGCCCTGGAGTATACAAGGGTTATGACGGGCGTAGTTTACTCGGTTAGGTCAAGATTGTACGTCACGAAAGGAAGTAACATGTGACGAATGATACAGAATCATAACTTCATAAATGGGAGATTTCTCTTTGCCATGAAGAAAGGTTAAAGTGAAGTCTGGCCGGGCGCAATATGAGCACGAGAGTGTAATCAAGGACAGAATACGGAGCGTTTGTACGAGGAATGAAAGCACAGTCCAAGGGGAAACTTGGAGTAAGATAAGCTCGATCTGCAAGGCTGCATCATGGCAGCTGAACTGCGGATACCGGTCCGAAGAATGGGGCGATGGCGAGTGAGAAGGGCCACTAAAGACGACCATGATTTCGCACATGTCCGAGATGGGGTGTTGGCATGACAGTGCTTTTGGGATATTTGATATATTTGAAGTATTTGAAGTATTTGAAGTATTTGATGTATTTGAAGTATTTGATGTATTTGATGTATTTGACGTATTTGATATATTTGATGTATTTGATATATATTCGGGAACACTGAAATATTTGATATATTTGATATATTTGATGATGTATTCGGGATATCTGAGATATCCGAGATCTATCCCTCGGCGTGTCAGACTCCCCCATCACGGGTGTTTCCTCTCTCTGTTCACCCATCTTGAAGCTCTTGCCCGTCAATGCTGACGAGTAAGGAGATAGATAACCTTCTGATGTTTACAGAACTGAAGAAAGAGTGTCGCCAATGTGTTTGTTGTCGGTCGTCCAATGTGTCTCACGCCAATGTGTCTCTCGCCAATGTGTCTCTCGCCAATGTGTCTGCCACCAATGTGTCCCTCACCAACTAGAAGAGGACGTTGCATCATGCGCTCCTCCAAATGAGGGTTGGCGCTATACCGATTGCCAGCAAGGCCGCTAGAGATTCACTGAAATGCACTTTGTTTCCCAGACGGCTCATAGCGTGAGCTAACTTGACTGGCCTGAGCCCAGCCGCTGCGGCCTTCTGAGGGAACCGCGCCGTAAGCTGAGTTGTGACCTTGACGAGATCTGCCGATGTGGAGCTCTTTGGGGTACAGTACATCATCAGCCATCATCAGCATGTCTGCAAGTCGACATCGCGACAGGGCAGCGTTGACATGATTGGCGTTTGCCGGCTAAAATGCAAGATCAGTGTTGAGGGTTTGTTACATGGGCCCGAATGACAACACCACGTTTTACCGGTTGGTGAGTTGTCGGTGCAGTGAATGTTTACGAAATGAATGTTTACTTTTCGTCATTGCAATCTCATGTTTTATATGTTTTCCATGTTTTCCGTGTCTTCCATCCTTTCCGTGTCTTCCATCCTTTCCATCCTTTCCATCTTTTCCATCTTTTCCATCTTTTTCATCCCGTTTTCCTTCCTCTTCTCGTTTCGTTGTTCTTCCCCCTTTCTCATTTCGTTGTTTATTCCTCTTTCACTTTTCGTTATTCTTCCCCCCATCTCTTTTCGTTGTTCTTCCCCCTATCACTTTTCTTTGTTCCTTCCTCTTTCCATGGGTTTGCTTCCAAGGCACGAGGATGGAAACCGAGTCCTGATTCTCTCGAAGAGGGGTAGAAACGTCGAGTCGAATGGAATGTCACTGGAAGCATGGTTCCAAGTTCCAAACAAGGGCAAACTCCCAGGTTCAACACAATCGAGATTCACATGCTTGCACTTCTGCAACGCCACTCTTCACTCTTCACTCTTCACTCTTCACTCTTCACTCTTCACTCTTCACTCTCCACTTCAAGTTTCCCCCCACATCATCACTTTGACAAAATCACCACCCAGACGAATACGGCAGATGATAAGCGGTGGTATTTCCGAAAGCATCAACACCGGAAACCAGTTTCCCAATCCCCATGCGGCTACAATAGGAAACCCACGCAGATCTCCCGATTTTGTTGTGACGTCGACCCTCACCACTTTTCCAAGTCCAATTGGCCAATCAGAGTGTATCTTCCACGCCGTGCTTTTCTCAGTTTGCAGCTAGAGTACATACAGTGTTGACGGTGGTTCTCAGTACTGTAGTCCGTTCTGACTTGGCGCCTTAGACGAAGTACTCTAGCTTGCCGACGGGTAATCACGATTCTACTTTAGCATGAACTCTTGATTGAAGAGATGCAAAGGGAACTTTAAAGGGACATACTTATCGAGGCATAAATAACTTGCCGATTAGCAAATGACGTTTGTGTCTCGTCTGGTTTAAAGAAACGACTGGAACCGGATATTGACATGCTTTACCATTTTCCTGGGCTGCTTGCCGATTAGCCGCCCGCCACTTCGTATCTCCACTCAAAAGAAACTACAGGGACATGAAAACCGACATGCTTCTTGAGACATCAGTAACTCGCCGGTCTCTGGCCAGGTATCACGATCGAAATTTTCATTTGCATTTCAACGATGGTACCATCAACTTGTCAAAACGCCAACATCTCGAGGTAGGAAGTCGACCAGTTTTCAAGCAAGTACCACGATCAGAAATTTCATTTGCATGTCAACGGTGATACCATCAACTTGTCAAAACGCCAACATCTCGAGGTAGGAAGCTACCCAGTTGCTGCCCAACCACCACGATGAAAATCATACCTACATCTCAAGCACCTACTTTCACTTTCCTAGACTTCGCGGCTCGCAGAACACGCACGCATCCCCAGGTTGCAAGTGGCAAGTAGGGCTAGCAGCGGCACTTCTTCGTGCTTAAGAACGAGAACGAGTATTACCCCCTATATCCTCGTCTCCTCTGTTGAGAGTTGGATGGGTCACAAGAGTCAACATCTTCGCAGATCACTCATCATAGCAAAGATAGAAGATGGGAGATATAAGTGGTCAGAGGCAAATCTCACATCATTGCTGTAGCCACTCAGAACAATCCACAATCCCCACAAACTCATCACTCAACCCTCTGGCTTCTACATATCCCGCACCTCCGACCAACAACCTCATTCGTGCCAGGCGAGAAGAAAAATCCCGTGCGGCGTGCAGGAGGTTTGACGAAAAGTGCTTCGTTTCGTTGAACTAGCGCCGTCTCATGCCGCGAAAGCCGTTACGCCGAAAAGGATCAGGGCCAGGTGGGCCGGGAAGAGGAAGAGGGGTGAGTCGTAAGCGTCCTAAGTGATACCGCTTAAGCCAAAGAAAGCGGGACGAGAACCTCGGCAGACGACCTTGCCTAAAGTTGTGAATGCTGGTGGGTGGGTTGATGTGGAGGAATTAACCGAATTCTTAAAGATGAGAAGAGACTAGTTTCCCCCCTCGGCATCGATGAAGGTATCCTCCTCCTCCTCCTCCTCCTCCTCCTCCCCATAACCACTCGTCTTACCACCATACACACCACCAGCATAACCGCCCTTTTCATAGCCCTGTCCATCCTCGTCGTTGTAAACCGAAACATTGCTCTCATCATCGTCACCGTTCTCCTCAACATAATCCGGCTGCTGGGCCCTGCCCCGAGCGGAGCGAGCGCCGCCCTTACCAACTCCTCCAGCGCCACCCTTGTTGACACGGCCAGTGCTGACCTTACGCAGGTTCTCCTTCTTCGGAGTGGCGTACTGGGATGGTGAAGTGACACTCTCATCTTCCTCCTCCTCCTCCTCTCCCACCTCCTCATTATCGTCCTCCGCCGTCACTCGCTACAAACATCAGTTTCCATATGGCGACCATGATCCGGGAGGTAAGGTTGGGGATGGCAAGTGGGTTAGGGGCTCCATACCTTAGCCTTCGTTGGAGCGCGCTTGCGAGCTGCGGCGGTGGTGCCCTTGCCACGCTTCTTGGGGGTGGAAGTGGCGCCGCCACTATCATCAATATTAGCACTGTCTAAGGGGGTTGAGGATGTCTAAGTGGAGTACGGGGACGCGGCCCGCTCGCTGGCGCTCATCATGAGGCCCCATTCGGGGTCGGCGCGCAGCCTGGCGAAGCGGTGGGTGATGGCTTTGGCACTTGTGGGTTCGGCGGAGGCGCGCTCGTACTTATCTGCGATTGCTGGGGGAGGTTAGCGGGTGTTCAGCAACTGTTGGGCGAGGTGTGAGGTGGGGTTGACGATGAGAGTAGAGCCGAGTGCGAAGTGGGATGAAACACGGCATTCCACTTGGAAGATGGGAAGGTCAATGGTAGATCCATGGCGGCTAGAACGGACTCTCATAGTTTCCAGGACCGGCGGCACGCATCTCCGCGGCCATCCTCTTCATTGGACGGAAGCGATGGTCGACGGCGGCACTGGTGCAGTCGCCATAGTATCCAGCAATGTCTAAACCGACTGTTAGTCCCGTGAAGGTTGGATGACCACACTAGAGGTCAAGATTTTTGCTGTGATGTGTATGTGCTGTGACTTGGGGAGGAATCCGAAACAGAAGAGCTCCAGGCAGTACACTTGGCACCATACTCAATATCCTTGGGGTTCCTGCCGCCGTCGATGGCATCAATTTGGAGTCTACAAATTGCCTTGTGGACATTGAGGATCTGGAACTTGCTAACTTGTGATGCTGATCTGAAACTGTGTATGTGCTGTGATGTGATGTGACATAGGGAAAGCCCTGGTAGTACACCGTCCACCTCCCACAGTAAGGCCCTTCGGGTCCGTGTCGGAAGACAGCGCTTGGTTGACCTTGGAGACGTGGACCTTGATCGGGCCGAGTCCCCATTTCAACCCATCCAGGGTAGTATCGCTGCCAAAGCAATGTAGAATCTGGGGTGTTGGACGTCAGTCCTGATCCGTTGGCACAGTCGCACTTGTGGCTCAAATAGTTGTCCTAATAGTTGTCCTTGTGCTTGTGTATATATGTGCATTGATGTGACAAGTAGGGAATGCCAAGCAGTACAAGTGGCCCCAGACGGAATATCCACTTCAATCGGACCAATGCCATAATCCAGAGCAGCCGCGATACGCTTTGAACCAGTCCTGATGAAGCGAAACCGGTTGTCCAGATGAGGACAGTGCAGTTGCCTCCGTAATGACGCGCAAGCTCCATCCGTGGACGTTAGCCGGGCTAGATGTGATAACCGATTAACTGCACTTGCAGAATTCGGGTGTGTGGAAAGTGGTATATGTGATGCATGTGCCTGGGGGTTGTGATGAGGAAAGGGTCCAGTACACTTGTTCCCAGATGGGATATACAGGTCGCCTGAGTTCTCGCCAGCATCGTATCGGAAGCCTACGTTGTGGACACTGTCCAGAAGTGAAGTCGTCCAGTCCGTTATTGGGGATGGGAAGGTATCGGATGGGTGATGTGACTGGGGCGTTGTATATATGAACGAAAGTGAAGTTGCTTACCAGAATAGTTAAGCTTCAACTCCGGGTGAGCTGCGATGACGGCGGAAAGGAGGCGGGTAGAGGACTCATAGGTCTTCCAATTCGGCATCGTGACGGTTCTGAAGTCGTGTCAGTAGAGTCGACAATACGTTTGTGTAGAATATACTGTTGATTGATGTCGACGATGTAAGAGTTGTGCGAGTTGTGTGCGATGTTTGTGGTTGAAGGTGGGTGCGAGGTGGTCGTCGGTATGTTGTGGGATTGTTGACGGATGCGAGTGCAAAGAGCGGAACGATGGGAAAGATATGAGGATGTGGAAGGTGCGGATTCTCTCTCGTGGGGTAGGCAGAAGCCGGTCTGCGCGAGCCGGCCGTCGACAAAGGATTGTGGTGAGTTCGAGGTGCCGACGCAAATATGACCTTGGAACCTTCGAGGGACGACGACAACAATGCGATGTTTTGGTGCTTCGGCAGAGAACAAGAAATATGGACTTACTATGGGAGATTTTTCGGGTGGGTTTGATATTGTCTGAGGAGTGTAAGTAGCGAGCTCGTACGTAGGAGTGCTTATGCTGTATGGTTGTCAGCGATTTGATCTGTGAGGTTGTCTGATGTCGAGTTGATGGACAAGTGCAACAGGAGGCCGAAGCAAATACCTTTTACTGTTTGAGATGATGGAAGTTGTTTAGGCTTGTTGAGGATTGTTGTTATAGAAGAAGAAAGGAAGAGAAGTTGTCGGTTGTCGAAGTTGTAAGAAACAACAGGTCGAAGATGGACAAGGTCGGGCATTTATAGGTGTGCCAGAATGTGCAAGACGCGCCGCGGGCTAATGCCGCCGGAATCTTCTGCGCACGGCAAGAGACGGGAATAACATAGACTGGGTGTCAATGCCTGTTAAATGGTAGCCTGCCTTGAGCGCGTCTTCCGCGTGTTCTTTAACTTGCTTCAAGTACTGTAAACAGTCGATGTCATGACCGGAAACCATACAGGAGCCTCTGGAAGGAGCGCAAAGTAGCCCACTCATGGCTTGCCCGCTGCAGGGAAATTTCCATCATGCACCACTACTGAGACATTAGTCAGCGCTTGCTATACTGACGCTTCGCTTTCACATTCAGCACACCAGCACGGTGAAGTCGTGGGGAGGAAGAGACGTCAAAGATGAGGATGATACTTTAGCCATTATTCATTACACTAGTACGTCTCTTCTATATCCTGTTACCGTTCTATTACGTTATCCTATCCATATGTTCTTGCGGTCATATCCTGTCCGTTGTTCTTCCTCGAGCAGCAACATTGTCGACACCGGTATCCAAACGCTGGCCGAGCGGTCAACTCCTAAGCAAAATGCCATGTTCGGATGGCACATTACTCATGGAACCCGAGTCTCTCGGAAACCACGGTTATTTGCTTCTCTTCATCAGTCGTCGAGTCCTTGGACACGCTCCCAGCCGATATTTCGACTCTGCATCCCCGTTCTGGCAGCGCTCCTTCGTCGCCGACAGTGCCCAGTATTACAGTACTTTATACATCATATATACACAAGGTCTTCATTTAGTCCAACCTCTCCTCCTTCTCGCTCGTCGTATACCCAAGTGGTGACCTCGATCTTGGTATTCCGCCTGGGTGAGCAAGATCGTTGCTGGTTGAAAGTGCATGGCTATGTCCAGCATGGCTTGGGCTGGGCCCCTCACCATACATCAGGTATTGGACACCCAGGTAGGAGTCGCAGCACCCCTGGACCATTCCGCACAGCTTGAAGCTCCATGGGATCTCGCTGGTGGCGGTGAAGAACCACAGCATCTTCATGGCGTCACCAGCCAACCATGAAACCAGCACGGAGAGGCGGAAGCCCTTGCAGGAACGAGCGCGCTTGTTGGCCAAGATCTGTGGGAGTGGGAGGGTAGCTTCGATAGCAAGTCCGATGTATCCGATGAGTGCAGAGTACGAGCCGTAGACGGGGAACGGCGCAAGGGTAAGCTCAAGGAAGCAAAGGGTGATGAAGAGGTAGAGCAGGAACTGCCAGTATCTACCAAGTGTCAGTAGTTGCGCCAAGACATCCAAGCTTCCTCAAGCTTTCCACATTGGCGAGGCTGTTAGGTAAGAGCATGGAGCACATACGGCTTTGTTGCCTTCCATTGCCAGAAGTTGAACGGGCGGTCGCCAGAAGATAAAGCGTTTATGCCAGAGAATGGTACAGCTGCTTCGCCGCCTTTCGAAGAGAACGAGGGGCGGTTCTCAAGTGCGACGTGAAGGAGGAGGACTTGTACCACGATCATGATCGAGGCTTGGATGAGGAGAGAGACATCATATTTGGCACCTGGGAAGTAGGAGACGCTGCACCAGCATGTTAGCACAAAGTCCGACATTGGGCATCTCGAAGAATCTCGTATGCAGCAAGTGCGGCCTAGAAAGGGGCGGGTTCGCGCATGGTAGGACGAACCGAAGCATGGAGGCCACCAGCATGATCAGCGGTATATCCAGTGAGAAGCCGGAACTCGACTTCGTCTTGTATACCGACGCGATTTGGTCCGCATACGATGTAATTGGCGATATGATGAGAAACACTGGCGCAACGAAGCCAGAGAAGAAGGAGATAACGGCGCCCATCTTGGTGATGGATGCGCCAGCCGCGTCTAGAAGTGTGATAATAGGTGCAGTGGAGGCTTGAGGTATGTGACTAGATAGGCCAGTATATGTCGCCAGGAATCCAAACTGGTGTTTTTTCGTTTATGTTTACAAGGAAAAAGAGTGATTACCACCGCGCATCGCAATCCAGATACGGCAATCCACTTTTTGAGACGCGACGCCAGCCTTGTCAATTGTCAGGGGTTCAACCTGAATGCTGATGTAAGCAAGATTTCCAATGCAGCCCTGTGAGTTCTGCTCAGCCGTGTTGCAACCCCAGAACGACCTGTCAACTGCCAATCACCGGATTATTCTTCGCCCTCAGGCCCATGGCGCCCCGTCATCCTTGTCTCCACCGTCCAGTCACTCACCACGGAATACGGAGAGGCGACCCCGCGGTCGTTGGACTTATTTTCCTTACAACCAATATTCTTCACTCACACTTCTTTACTTTGAGTGACAAACTCACATTGAAAGTACTTCATCCACCATGGAGTACCTTACTCTCCTTGGAGAACCCGCGTACACACAATCGGCAGCCCAGAAGATCAAGGATCTGGTTAACAAGACTGGAGCCGCCAAGGTTGACGAAGTGTCGGCCGTCTATGTGCACTATGCTCATCTGAAGCAAGCTGCCCGCGATGAAGCTAGGGTATGTTCCTATTTCTCACCCACATCAGGTCCAGATCGACCTGAGCACAGTTTGGCATAGACGGGACCACATGGCTGCTCTTTATCTATTTTATAGGACTGTCATTTGCTATACGCCGGTTGAGGATGCTATGCGTCACACACACGGAGACTTAGAAGTGTCACGTTTGAAAGCAACTAACACAACATAGGAAACCGATGCTAAGCTTCGCCAACTCCTCCCTGGGTCGCAAGGTTCTGCCGTCAACGAAGCGCTCGATTTTTCGGCACCGAACACCAGGATCTACTACGTCGTCCCAAGAAATATTTCACCATGGAGCTCAAAAGCTACCAGTATTGCATCTGTCTGTGGTGTGAAGCACCTCGAGCGCATCGAGAGAGGCCGCGCCATCAGCGTCAAGTTCTCTGAGCCGTTCGAGGGCTCTGATGCAGGCTTCAGAGACATCCTCTTCGATCGCATGACCGAGAGCCTCACCACTTCCGAGCCAGATATCAAGGCTATGTTCGCCGAGGGCCAGCGTGTGCCGCTCGAGGTCATCGACATCTTCGCGCGAGATGGAAACCCACTCGACATCCTCAAGGCATATAACAAGGAGAGAGGACTGTCCCTGGATGAGCCAGAGATGCAGTACTTGGTGCAAGCATATACTCAGATTGGTAGGCCACCATACGATGTCGAGCTATTCATGTTTGCACAAGTCAACTCTGAGCATTGCCGTCACAAGCAGTTTAATGCCAACTGGACTATTGACGGCGTTGCGAAGCAGAAGTCTCTCTTCGAGATGATCAAGAACACTCACAAGAACAACCCAAAATGGACTGTGTCTGCATATAGTGATAACGCTGCCGTCCTTGAGGGCAACAGCGCCAGCTTCTGGGCGCCAGATTACAACACTGGCTCCTGGAGAGCCACCAGGGAGATGGTTCATTACCTGATCAAGGTGGAGACTCACAACCACCCAACCGCCATCTCTCCCTTCGCAGGGGCAGCGACCGGTTCCGGTGGTGAGATCAGAGATGAGGGTGCCGTTGGAAGAGGGTCTCAACCAAAGGCTGGACTCTGTGGCTTCTGGGTTTCGGATCTCCTTCTGCCAGACTACGAGCAGCCATGGGAGGTTGACCTTGGCAGACCAGCACATTTCGCTTCCAGCTTGGATATCATGCTTGAGGCACCAATTGGAAGTGCGAGATTCAACAACGAGTTTGGACGTCCATGTTTAACCGGTTGCTTCAGAACCTTGCTCACAGATGTTGCCGCCAACGGCGAGCCAGATGATTACAGAGGCTACCACAAGCCCATCATGATTGCTGGTGGTGTCGGAACTGTCAGACCACAGTTTGCACTTAAGAGAAAGGGCGATGTCCAGCCAGGCGCGCATGTTATCGTTCTGGGTGGGCCAGCCATGCTCATCGGTCTTGGAGGTGGAGCAGCTTCCTCGAATGCTTCCGGCGAGGGATCTGCAGAGTTGGACTTTGACAGTGTTCAGCGTGGTAACCCTGAGATGGAGCGCCGTGCACAGATGGTTATCAATGCCTGTGTTGCTCTCAGCGAGAACAACCCAATCGCCATGATTCACGACGTTGGTGCTGGAGGTCTGTCTAATGCTTTGCCAGAGTTGGTCAAGGATGCTGGTTATGGAGGAAAGTTCGAGCTTCGCCAGGTTGAAAGCGCAGATCAGAGTATGAGCCCGCTTCAGATTTGGTGTTGCGAGGCTCAGGAGAGGTACGTGCTCTGCGTGAACGAGGATGGACTCAACAAGTTTGTCAACATTTGTAACCGTGAGCGTTGTGGTTTCTCTGATGTCGGACGTGTTACTGGCAGAGAAGAGGAGGGCAACACCACTCTTGTTGTCACTGACCGCGAGGGCACAGAGTACCCAAGGCCGATCGACCTGCCGATGTCTACCCTCTTCCCTAAGGATAGGCGCTTGGAGCGCAATGTCGCCTCGAAGAAGAACTCGCTTCCAGCTTTCGACAGCTTCGCCAGCTTGTGCGATATGAGGTCGACTAAGAGCTGCAGGGGAAGCGAGGAGATGTTGCAAGAGGCTTTTAAAACTACTCTCAAGGTGCCAGCTGTTGGCTCGAAATCCTTCCTTATCACTATCGGAGATCGCAGTGTAGGTGGCATGACTGTCAGAGATCAGATGGTTGGCCCATGGCAGACCCCAGTCGCTGATTGTGCTGTCACTCTTACCTCTCTGGCCATTGGTGGTATGCCAACCGGTGAGGCCATGAGTGTCGGTGAGAAACCGACTTTGGCCTTGATCAACCCAGCTGCGTCCGCCAAGATGGCTGTCGCGGAGTCCCTTCTCAACCTGGCCGCTGCTGATATCCAGGGTGGTTTGGACCGTGTCCGATTGTCCGCCAACTGGATGGCAGCTGTCAACCATGAAGGTGAGGGCGCTGCTCTCTACGAGGCCGTCGAGGCTATTGGTATGGATATGTGCCCACGTCTCGGCATCTCCATCCCAGTCGGCAAGGACTCTACCTCCATGAAGGCATCTTGGAAGGACAAAGAGACGGGCGAGAACAAGTCAGTCACCGCACCAATGACTGTCGTCATCTCCGCCTTTGCGCCAGTCCAACAAGTCAAGAACACCTGGACTCCAGCCCTCCGTCGTCTCGAGGACGTCGGTGAGACAATCCTCATGTTTGTCGACCTCGCCATGGGCAAGCAGGCCATGGGTGGCTCGGCATTTGCTCAAGCCTGTGGACAGATCGGCAACGAGTGCCCAGACGTCCGCGATGTTGACCTGATCGCTGATTACTTTGACGCCATGCAGCAGCTGCACGCATCTGGTATTGTGCTCGCATACCATGACCGCTCCGACGGTGGACTCTTCACCACCATCGCCGAGATGATGTTTGCTGGTCGCTGCGGTGCTGAAATCATCCTCGACGACGTCGCGAAGTCCGATGAGACAGGAGACATCCTCGATGCACTTCTCAACGAGGAGCTTGGCGCCGTCTTCCAGGTTAAGAAGAGTGATGAGATTAATTTCATTCGCTGCTTCGCCACCTGCGGTCCACCACCAGGACTCGTCCGCAAAATCGGTCGTATCCCAGCTGCTTCCAAGCAGCAATTGTCAATCCGCTACAAGACCGAGCCAATCGCTCACCTCGAGCGCCACACGATGCAAGAGTGGTGGTCTAGCACTTCCAACCAACTCCAGAAACTCCGCGACAACCCCGCTTCTGCCGACGCAGAATTCGCAGACATCGCAGATTCCAAGGATCCTGGCCTGGCATACAACTTGATGTTCGATCCTAAGGAGAATATTATGCCGCTCACCGCTATGATCTCTTCGCAGTTTGTTAAGGCGCCACGCGTTGCGATTCTGAGAGAGCAGGGCGTTAATGGACATGCGGAGATGGCGTTCGCCTTCAAGGCAGCAGGCTTCGATGCCGTCGACGTCCACATGAGCGACATCATCTCCGGCCGCACCCTGAACGATTTCGTCGGCATCGCAGCCTGTGGTGGCTTCTCCTACGGCGACGTATTGGGCGCTGGTCAGGGCTGGGCGAAGAGTATCCTTATGCATGAGGAGAATGCCAGACCGACATTTAAAGCTTTCTTTGAGCGCAAGGACACTTTTGCGTTAGGTGTCTGTAACGGTTGTCAGATGCTTACGAGGATTGCGGAACTCATTCCGGGTAGTGAGGGCTGGCCGATATTCACGGATAACGAGTCCCAACAGTTCGAGGCACGTGTCTCTATGGTCAAGATCCAGGACGATAAGGAGAACCCATCTGTCTTCCTGCACGGCATGGATGGAAGTAGTTTTCCGATTGTGGTGAGCCATGGTGAAGGCCGGGCTACCTTCACCTTGCCAACCGCTGCTTCGGACCTGGTTGCTAGAGGAGGCGCACCAGTCAGATATACCGACAACTACGGTAAATACACAACACAGTATCCAGCCAACCCTAACGGATCGCCGGAAGGCATTGCTGGTGTGAGGAGCAAGGACGGTAGAGTGCTGGCTATGATGCCGCATCCGGAGAGGACGATTATGAGAGACGTAGGCTCCTATATCCCTGAGGGGTCAAGTGAGGAGTGGGGCGAGTATGGGCCGTGGGTTCGGATGTTTAAGAGTGCTAGACGCTGGGTCGGGTAGCTGGAAGTGGAGCGGAAAGAAGGGTGAATGGGGTGCCTGTGAGACGAATATAGAGATGAAAAACGAAAATGAGAAATCGGCTTCATGGCGTTAGGCGGTTGGTAATTGGTAAATATCTAGAAGAATAGGAGCATGTTATGAACCCCAATTTTTATGTGTGTATAATGTACCACAAACACGCAGCTGCTGGGGCCCGGAAGCACTGGTGTCTTTCGGTCGACATACCACGTTCTTCGACGTTCGCGAATAAGACCAGATCGCGACAGATCTGACATTCAGCAAATCGGCCGCTCAAACCAAGGTTCTTCGCCAATATCCCGATCCGCGAGCTCGTGCTCACAGATCAAAAATGAGTCCACTGAATTGAGAATCAAGAATTCTAGATAGTCCGAGAGCCACAGTTCCCGCGAATAAACAATAAGGGTATCGGCGGCTATAATGTCAAAATTGACCAGCTAAATAAATTATTGAGGTAAATTATCCTGGAAGAAGAGGGGAAACCAGCTATAAGTGCGACAATTCGTGAGCACCTGACCTGAATCCTGAAGATGTCAACCGCCGAACAGAACAATTCGGTTTGGGCATCAGGAACTGCTGATGCGGGCACAACGCTGCCGGGATTCGGCGACAGATGCATTTACATGCTATTGGAAGGTGGCAATGTGTTGCGTGCGGCCCTTAGATTGGAAATTATAAGACGTTCATATCCGCAGAAATGCCACCGGAAATTCCGAAACCCGCGAAGCTGATATTTTTGGTAGGCAACAGGGTAGCATGCCAATCCTACTTATACCTGGCAGTCGTCAGAAAATACTGCTGCTTCGAAAGTACATACATATAGTACATACCATCATATATTGATTGAGTGAAGAATTTGTTCTTTTTCCTAAGCCGGGAATTCGCCAGACGCTTGTCGGCCTCCTCCCGCATGGAGAAAACAGAGGGACAGCCCGTTGACAATGTCGCCAATCCAGAGAAACCGGCTCCGGTGGATGAGGACATGCTTCAGATTCCGACAAGCTTTCGGAAGGCATTCAGAAACCCGTCGATGACGCGATGTCGGAGGAAGAATACATCTCGGGCGTCAAGTTGTGGCTCATCGTTTCGTCGGTGACGCTGGTTTGCTTCCCGATGATGCTCGATATGTCCATCATTGTGACTGTGAGTATTATCACACCACCAACCCCCCAACCCCAAACCCCCAAGGCTCCAGACTTCTCATTCAACGACAGGCTATCCCTCGCATCACTAGCGATTTCCATTCTCTGCCCGATGCTGGCTGGTACGGCCGCGCGTACGTGGTAGCAAAGTATGAATCCTACGCCTCTCACCGTTTAGCCCACGGTTGACCGAATAACCAGCTGTGCACTTCAGCCCCTGACTGGAAAGCTCTACTCTTACTTCAACACCAAGGCGAGTGGGCTCTTATGATGCTCTTGTATTGCTGACCTCCCCAGTACACCTTTCTCGTCGTCCTCGCCTTGTTTGAATTGGGCTCGGTGATATGCGGCGAGGCTCAGTTTTCCAACATGCTGATTATTGGGTGGGCCTCGCAGGCCCGGATCCTCGGGAAGATGAATGAAGCTCTTACCATCATGGGCGCAGCTGTTCCAATGGTCAAGCGGCCAGGTAGGTTGATCCCGCATAAATTGCTACTGAAGTGGTAATGTTGACATCGAACCCAGCAATGACGGGCATCATGATCGCAGGTAAGCGGCTGCCAGTGGGCAGCATCTAACTGTCATTTGCATGCTGACAGTAGCCCAGTTGGTCAAATTGGTATCGTCATTGCCCCTTTGATTGGAGGTGCATTGCCGCAGTATACAACCTGGCGGTGGTGTATATCTCTCAAGTCTCAAACCCCATCATTTGCAACTGCTGAACTCCCAGGCTTATACATCATTCTGCCCATCGGCAATGTCGACGCAGTCTTCCTACTGGTGGTAAAAAATCCCGAATAGTGGCGGCAAAGCCACGGTAGCCAGAGTCCCGGGGCTCAAATTCCAGGTACGCTGACGCACATAACGTAAGGTATGCAGGCACCTGCTTCCGCGACGGGTGTGCTGGGAATTAACAATTACCTTAATTGTCCGCTGTCATGGACTTGGTCTTACATCCATCCATCCATCCATCCATCCTCCATACTTCCTCCATCCTCCTAGGCTGACATCCACCAGCCCAAACACCACTTCACCTGCATCAGGCTTGTCCTGTAAGCTCCACTCGTAATTAATACTGTAACTAATAGTCAGAACTCCCGCATCCTGGCACCGAGGAGATTGCTCTGTTTCTGGGCCATTTGGTCTAGCTTGAGATACAAGTTCACAATCAGCTTGGTCCCATTCCGATGGCAGGGGAAGACGTGGAGATTAGGCAGATAGCTAGGGAAACGAAAAAGACCCTTCTGATTATGAAAGCATGTCGTCTTCACCCTGAGACTGAGACTGGCCTTTCCTCGTCGCATTAGAGACATCAATCAGCCACAGCCTCTTCGAACAAACAAAGTTACACGATGCAGCTGAACTGCCCCCTTTCTCTCGGTGTTCTCCCGGGGCTCATCGCAGCGAAAGCGCTGCTTGTGCGCCGAGATGTTAGCTGTAGCTACTCGGCAGCTCCAAAAAAAGTGACACCTGCGCGACCTTCGTCCTAGGATGGGGCCTCACTGTTGATCGCTTCAAGGAGTTAAACCCCAATGCCCAGTGACCCAACCTTGACATCACCAGGGACTACTGTGTGATCGGCACCGTCGCCAAGCCCACTGGCACCACCAAATCTAACGACGCGACTACCAGCATCACTCTGTTGACGACTCGCCTCCGGCGGGGCCCTCCTTTACCATGCCCGGCCTGGCCGACAACTGTGACAAGTTCCATAGTTCGCCTCTGGCGACCAGTGCGTTTAGATTGAATCGCAGTACGGCATCAGCGACAGCCAGTACAAGAAATAGAACCCACAAATCAACGGTGGTATGTCTCACTGCCCTTGATGGAAAACACATCGAAGCACCGTGTTCTGGCTTGTCCCAACGGAGTGCTCTAACCTCCGGCTCGACTACTACGTCTGCGTCCACGTCCCCAGCGCGTCTACCACCTCTCTAGGCGGCCCCAAGTCCACTACTGGGACTCCCACAGATTACAGGCATCGATAGCAATTGCAAAATATTCCACTTGGTAGGCTCCGGCGTTTACTGCTACGCCATGCAGCCGACATACAGCATCGCCGTTGCCCAGTTCCTCGCACGGAACACCGAGGTCAACGAAACCTGCAGTAACCTATTGGGGGGGGGGGGCGGGGCCGA
>RCNJ01000036.1_pt1 | contig 114780 bp, 114 predicted proteins | sample 2041171 | NCBI WGS metagenome assembly RCNJ01 (sample SAMN09708213, study PRJNA481090) | feces metagenome | biome: feces | host: Pygoscelis adeliae | place: Antarctica: Rookery Lake | collected 2010-03-01 | reverse complement strand
ATGGGCGTTATAACAATCAACTCTGTATTCAACAAGCTAAACTCTGAGCCCTCCTAGTAGGGGCTCAGCTATGTTTATCTAGGAAGGGGAAGCAGAGTTGATCCTCCGCGGTACCGCCCCCGACTTGGTGGTGGCACCGTCCCTACACCTGTGTGGAGGTTGCAGCCTGAGATCCGAGGCTCCTGCGCTTAGGAGGCATCACAGTTGAGTCGCCCCGACCCGCTTGCGCTCTTCACGACGGCGCGCCCGTGACAACGAAGGTCTTCTGAGGGTTCAGCAAAAAAAGTCGAGAAGGCAGTATCAATGAAGTAATATTGAACTGTGTCTGAATGTCTGTGCAAAGAAAGGCTGTCTAGTGGGAGGGGGACGAGCTCTTATAGCTTGCTCAGTTGTCAGGCAGTCATGCGGGTTACCTGATCAACACAAAGAACTAGATGCGTGGAGGTACACAGAATTCTCCGCGGCCTACCAAGGAAATATAAAGAAGCTGCGGCCTACCAAGCAACAGCGCGTTCTGTGCATGCACAGACGCCCAAAGAATCTGTAGAAAACAAAAGAAACAACGCTGGAGCAGCACCAGAGGTCTGTGGGACTTTCTGGAACCTACGGAGCTCAAATGGCAACAGAAGGTGCCAGAACTGCCCCAACAGCTTCTACAGAATGCTGGCATGCAAACGAACGTAAAGGAAGTGCACAGAAAGGGCCAGAGCAAACATGCGTGCTTGCTTGTTTGCGTGCTTAAAGCTGGAGGACGTGTCGAGCTGTTAGGACAGCAGCGAGACGTGTTCTGACAATAGAACGAGACGTGTTCGAGTAAGGTAAAGACGCCTAGACTCAACAAATGTTACGATCATTGTCAGTGTTTACTGTGACACACAGACAGTATAGAATCTGCATTGATGAATAGACTTTAACCTAGAGTTGTAAGCTCTCCAGTCAATGTTCTATATATATGCCGCAGGAGTGGCCAGCCACTCCTGCCAACCTCCTGTCTAATCATCCCTGCCTTTGACCCTAAATTCAGGAGTGACTTTGACCTGCAGCCGCCGACCTCTTTCCGCTGCGGGTCCGAGGCATCTCCTTTAGCAGAGTCTTGAGCCGTCATATGTTTAGTCCAGACACGTGTTCTGACAGTAGAACAAGACGCGTTTGAGCAAGGGAAAGACACTTAGACTCAATAATTTATACCCTTCCACAAGATGTGTTATGCTGTGGAGGAAGATTGTAAACCTCCCCCTGAGTAGTATTTATTTACACAATGTCAATATCGTTTTTTACAGTCTACATAAAGACGGTTGATGCATATTTAAATGAAAGAACAATTAACAAAATTAGATTCAAGATGGTGAAATGTTTCTTCTTGAGAAGCTGCTCAAGAGGAATAATGGGTATGCAACTTAAGCTGTTTGTGTCACGGATGCTTAAGATGCCACTGATCCATGAACGCGGATAGTAAATTAAAGAAGAAGAAATGAGCTTGAGGCTCTCGAAGAGACTAATGTACAGGGAAAGGTGTCAAGGGGCTAAGTCTGGTTAGGCCTGGCTTGACACACTGTTGACATCTTGTTACCTGACCTAGGAGGCGCAACGGCTCAATCCCCAGGGGCCGTGACAGTGTGTATAATAAGCTTGCTAGAAGCGCTTTGTTTGGACCCTCAAACTATTCCATTCTATTCTGTGGAAGGTTGTTATTGTGATTAAGATGGCTAATGCTGCTATCAACCCCTCCTCCATCTCACTTGGCGCAATTGAGGAGGGTTTGAGGTTCTGGAGCATCCGGTAAATGGGATGAACATGCGGAACATCTGAACCAAGCGTGGGACATCCCCCTATGAGCTGCTTTCTTCATATTATTTCTGCCCCATGATGCTCAAGTCAAGAGCTTGCTTATGCCGTTTTATACTCACTTGTGAACAGAGTGATGAAAACTTGCTTATTCCTAAGTCAAATTTGAAATTAGGGAGCAAGGCCACAGATTGACGACTCTCACCACACGCACTTAGGAAGCATATATCAACGGCTTGTATTTGCTCAAGCGGCGAGAACAAAGAAAATCGGATTCAGGAAAGTGGTATGATAATTCCTTTGTTCATATAGTAAACTTGGAGCGTTCGGTAACGCTGAGTAACTAGATACTGCTGTGCAGTGACCATTTTCTCAAAGCGTGCACCTATCTTGTCCTCAACGTCATGCTGCTGTTTTCATGAAGCACCTCAATGCTATTACAACCATACACAAAGCTTCGTTGGCCATGACGGTGGTTGTGCAGGCTCGTTTAGCATTAGGAAGCGGAAAGAAGATGCACAGCATCTGCAACTCTTCATCAAACCTCTCCCATGTTTCACAATTGGGTTGTTTTTCCGTGTCCTTGAATTTAGCAAGTCACCAACGCTCTATGCCATTTGTACTGCCTCAGAAACAGAGATGGAGAAGTAGTGCTGATTCTTGATCCATAGCAAGGTTGAATCTGAGAGTGTAGCACCCAACTCCCCTCCCTGCCTCATATAACACACCCTCCCACAAGGACAGAACAGAGCTCCAAACAACAAATATAGAGAATTGCCAACTAACATGCGACCATCACCCATGCTCCTCACGCCCACCCTTCAAGGGCAGTAGAGCACGCCTGGTATATATAGTGCTTAATATATAGCCTCGTGCTCCGAGAAAACGATCAGCGACTCAGCACAGCGATTGCGGGATAGGGATTTGGAGTTTGGTTCAAAAGTGCAAAGTGGCCTCATATGTAGCAGCCTTTCAGGCCTCAAGTACGCTCTATGCTACACCACATCCTCGCCCAACCCAAGTAAGCCATGCAAGCTAAGACGTTGATCTGATTCTTAGGCGCCCGAGCGCCTCTAACCTTAACATGCAGTATATGCATTCTTTCCCACCACTACTATCCTTTGTGCCTGAACGCCTCTACTCCCCTCTTACTCCCTCATGTTTCATTCCTACGCCATCATCTACTCCTGAACACACCTTTTGCATCCCATATACCTCTTCTTTCTCTACCGCCATTCAGCTGAGGAGGTTATGCAGGCTCGGAGACGCACTAGCTCCCCCACCAACACCCGGCCTGTGCGGTCCATTTTGCCCTCCCCCATTCCCATTCACTTGTCCTCCACCACCATTCTGCAGCGCCTGCTCCCTCTCCCTCATCTCCCTCTCCCTCTCCCTCTGCTCAGCGAGTGCTCTCTCACGCATATCTCTTTCTTTTGCCTCGCATTCGCGAGCCTCCCTCTCCATCTGCCTTTGCCCTCTCTCCCTCTTCACATCCCTCGGATCCCTCTCTCTAGCCTCCATTAACCCCCTCGGATCCCTCGGGTCCATCCTCGGATCTCTGCCATAAGACTGATAACGGTAATCCTCGCGGTGTGGCTGCTGATGCGGTGGCGGGGCATATCCCATATCTCTAGGATCTCTCGGATCTCTCGGTCCTACGCCATTAGGCAACGCATGCGGTGGTGGGGGCCTATGCCCGTAATGCTGACCATATGGCGAAGCCGGACGATAGTGACTTGGAGGTAGTGGGCCGTGATCCTGCGTCATATGTGGCGACGGCTGATATGGACTATGAGGTCTATGTGGCGGAGCCGAATGCTGTGGATGCGCCGGGTGTCCATACGGACTCGACGGTCTGTAGTGGCCCTGCGAGGGGGGAGCATGAGGCGGAGGACCTTGGCGTGGAGATTGGTAGACCGACCCAGGTCCTGATTGCGGTCCAGCGTGAACCGGCCTGTTGAGGAGTGGGGAATTCGTTCCCAAGTGCGGACTGTTCAATCCGAGTCTACCCTGAGCTTGCGGACCTGAAGGACCCGGGATCTGTGGCTGCGCGGGTGGCGGGCCAGTTAAATGAGCTGTTTGCGCACGGGGAGAGAGACGGTATGGCATGTGGCCGTTGAGCATTGGTCCGGACTCCCTCCTCTCATGCCGATCGTGCCCTGGTTGAGTCCATTCCTGTCTATATCCGGGCCCAATACTTGGACTGTAAGCATGAGCAGGCCCGTGAATAGCCTGATGCGCAGGAGCATGATGTGGTTGTGGATGAACCACATGCTGCTGGGCATGTTGCGGATAATAACTCGCAGCGGCCGGAATGGGCAGTGGTGCAGGCGCATACAATGGCTGCGGAGGCATCGTGTGCTGGTTGATAACTGGCAACGGCGGCGCAACACCAACCGCCGGGCTCGCGAGGACGCCTAACGATGCTTGTGTTTGTGGTTCCATAGCCATAGGCTGCTGCTCCCTGACCCCACCCACAAACGGAGCAGCTGGTATATCAGCCATCCTGACCGGACTCGGCGGAACCGGCGGAGGCGTCGGCGGCGTCGGCGGCGCCCTCAAACCCCTCCTATAACACCTATGACAAAGCACAGGCACATCCTCTCCCTCCCTCATAGACCCCAGAATCGTCTCAATAGACGGCTTAACATCCTTCTCCATCTCCCCATGGCCAGAATGCAGCGCGGCAGTGGCCATGCCCGCCAATACCTGACTACCATTACCATTTGCCGTGGCCGTTGACTCGACAGGGTACCACCGAGCCGAGACCTCGATATCGCATCTAGCGCACTGCCCCTCTGAAGGCGTGGCGGCTTGGGATCTACGCTCTTCTTCGCGTTTCTGCTGGGCGGCCTTGATAGCTTGCGAGCTTGCTATTGTCGAAGAGCGGCGATTTGGGACGGAGTCCCTCGGTGGTGTGACCATAGCGTCGGCTGCCGGAGTGATCGTCGTCTGCGCCGCTTTCCGCATAGCACCAGTTTGCGTCAGGTCTGCCTGCTTAAAATTTTCGCAGTACACCTGAAGGACTGTGCGGTGGTCTTTGTCCTCCTCCGCAACCTCATCCATCCGATGCACCCTCGTTTTCGGGACATGTTCTCTACACCATACCGCAGCAGCCATAGTCCCCGCGTCCCCATTAACAGCAACGACATCCTCGCGGTCGCCTTTCTTGCCCTTAACAGGCGTAATATCAAACGCCAACAGCCACCCCGCCTGATTCGCGCACTCAACATGCACCGGCGCCTTGCACTGCTGACACTGTACACAAAAGCCCCTCTTCCCTTTCCGATCCTTACACACCTTACACACCTCCTTATGCCTCGCAAGGGGGATAGAAGAGATGCCTTCCACCGGCTCCAACTTTCCCGCATCCCCGAAGCGCACCTCAGGCGTGAAGACCGAGCAAGTGACATGCGCCCACTTGTTCCCCATCGTCATCTTGAGGGCCTCTCTCGGGTTTACTGGGTTGCCGTTCTCAAGTTGAAAATTTTCGTAGTGACGCACGGCCTTCTCCGCAAACCCCCTCTCTCTCCTCTCCCTCTCCCGATCCTTCTCCGTCTTCTTCTTATGGCTCACCTTGGGCGGATCGATGAAGTCGTGGTGTGTATATTCGATTGGACACAAGACACATTGGTACTTCGTCGCCAAGGCCAGCGGTTCAAGGTCGTTCATACACGTGTCGCATTTCCAATTCTCCTTGCCTTTGAGGTCGTCTATCTTCTTCTTGGAAATGCCGTAGCAAGACAGGTGGACGGAGAGCCGGCAGGAGGAGCATTTGATGTGTTTGGCCAAGGGCTCTAACCCGTGGCATACAGCACAGGGAAGGGTCTTTGGGGGTGGGAGAGGTGGTTCGGGTGGTGGTGGAGGCGGAAGAGGTTTCTCGATGGGCCTTTTCTTAATGACCACTAGCTGTGGAGTGGGCTCGGGAGTTTTGGCTCTGGAAAGGATGGGCGCGGATTCCCTAACCTTAGCCTTCTCCTTCTTCTTAACCTCCGGCTCCTTGACCGTTGCTGGTATCGCAGACTCCCTCTCCTCCTTACTCCCCTTCAACTTCTTCCTCGGCGGCGCAGCAGCCATCTCAGGAACCGGCGTCGATATCGTCGCTTGAGGCGCCGGACTACCACCCAAAGGCGTATTAGCCACCTCCGTATTACTCGCCGTCCACGCCCAATCACTCAACTGAAACTCCCTCATCGGATCATCCGCCGCCTTCCTCTTATTCCCCGCCCTCCCCTTCTCCGCGCCCTCATCCCACTGCACCGCATACCGCCTCCACACAATGGCGCACTGCAGACATAGCGCGAGCATCGCACTTGTCGTGCCTTTCTCCTTGTTACTAATTCTGCCATGGGAATCCACATTAACCATCTCCCCCGGCTTCGTGCTCGGCGCTCGCCTCCACTGGCGCGAGTGTCTCGTCGAGCAGAATTTACACACGAATCCCTTGCCCTTCTTCACCGCCTTCTCATTATCGAAAGCGGAGTCGTCCTGGTCTTCAGCCACGTCGTCGACTAGCTCACTCTTCTTCACCTTCTTAATCTCGCCAGCCTCTTTCTTGCCTTTGCGGCCCGGAAAAGCGGACCAGATGGCTTTGCCCTCTTTCTTCTTCCACACGTAGTAAAGACGCACGATATCGGCTGCGGAAACGGTCTTAACGTGTCGTTTAACACTAAGGAGCTCGGAGCCGAATTTCCGGACTGCGTCTTCGAATTTCTTCAACTCGGCCGGAGACAAATCTGGTTCTTTGAGGTCTTTCCTCGTCAATTTTGAAAGCTGGGAGAGCGTCGCGTCGGCGTCGTATCCGGATTGGTGGAGCAGGACTACGGTCTCAGTCATGAAGTTCGTGGAGAGGTGTTCGAGACCTAGCTTCTCGGCGATGGGTTTACTCTTCTGAATGGTCCATTCGATGAGGGCGTTGCGGCGTGATCTCTCGTCGTCGTCGTCACTCTTTAGTGGTCCAGGTTTGAAGAGCACGGTGGCGGTGCAGCGCGGGTCGTCGTTGTCGTAATCCTCACCTCTAGCAACATAACCAACCGGCTCGTCCTCGATCCATTTCGGGCGGTTCTCCTTCGCTTTCTTATCCTCTTCTATCGCTGCAAGCGTGTCCTTGTGGTACTTCTCCTTCTTATGATTCCCACCCTTGGCATACTTCTTCTTGATCTCGACTCTCGGGACAAGTTCTACCGGTCGACCAGGCCAGGGCAGGACATCAGCTTGATACTTCGGCCCCAATCGCGAGATAGCTCGCGGATATATCCGATCATCATAATCGAGACAATCCTCCACCTTGCAATGTATACCCAAGTACCGAAACGGCCACAAACTCGCCTGATAAATCTGCTCCTCCGTCGCAGGATGCATCTCCGTCTCCGCCCCCTCTATAGGCGTAGCAATACCCGTACCCTCCTCCCCCTCCGGACAGCCCATCTCCTCATCATCATCGTCGTCAAAATCCTCTTCGGTAGGTAATAATGACTTCGGGTGCTCCCTAAACTCCATCTTCCTGCTTTGCGCCCTACTACACGGTCCACACTGCCATCCAAATCCTCTTGACGGTTTCTTGAATAACGGCGGTCGCACACACTTCATATGATACGTCTTATGGCAAACCGCACAATCGACACTCGTCGCATTGGTACAGAAGCCACTGCATCTCTTACACGACTTCGAAGCGGACGTCAGCTCCTTTGCGCGGGTCGCCTCGACGATGATGTATTTCCACCTCTCATCCAACACCTTCTTGACATTCGCCGGCATGTTAACCACTTGCTTTGTCGGCACAACCTCATAATAGCGATGAATGTACCGATCGAATAGCTTCTCATACCAAAAGCAGTTCTGCTGCTGTCTGTAGTCATTCAGATCCTCAATCTCGGATTTGTGCAAAATCGTACACTTTCCACGCAGTGCTGTGAGAGGGCTGGTATCGGAATGCATCGAAGCGAAGATCTGGCGCGTGTCGACTACTTTGCGTTGGATGTCTCGGGGGCGGTAGTACCAATTCATTTTCAGTGAGTCGACGGGTTTTTTGTCGTCGTTGTCTACGTGGAGGAACTCCATGATGCGGCCGAGGTAGTAGGGTTCGCCGGGTGGTTCGCAGACGAGGTATACGTGATCTGTTTTTCGTTAGCATTTCGCTCTCTGAAATCCCCATATACCCCTGTTGGAATGGGCAGAGTGAAATCGACGAAGCCTACCATTAACACCCAACACCGTTCCATCATCCGCATACAGCCTCCCATCCTGCAACATCGCACCACTGTTTTGAAAGCTCAACATAGCTGACTCCCTATTAGACGACTGATTTATCCTCGGCACCGGCGTGGAAGATTCCGTCGGCGTAGCAAGCGTAACGAGCGCTTGTGCTCCATTCATCACCACCTCCTTGCTCTCCTTATCCTTCGCAACCTTCCGCTTCTTCGCCGGCTTCTCCTCTGACTTCGCATGCGCAGAACCACCACCACCCTCCGCGGCTCCCGCCACAGGCGCATTCAGCGAGAAACTCGAAGTCCCAGGTATAGTATCCTTCACTTGCGCATTGCCATTGGTCTCTTTCTTGACTGGCATCGCAGCCGGCACAGGAGTACCACCCCTACTCTCCGCCACACCTAATCCTCCTCCTCCTCCTCCTTGTGTCTTCCGCTTCCTAGGATTATCCTCCTTGACCTCCTTAACCTGCGTTTCAAACTCAACATCCATCTCATTTTCTGCATAATTGACTCGTGAGCTCCCGCCGCGGTTACGGGAGCGTGTGCCGTATGTTTGTGCTGGTGTGACCTCAATCTCCTTAGGTGTCTCCTTGGTCTCCTTCACATCTGTCACATCCTTCTCTTTCGTTGGCGCATCCGAGCTTGAAGTCGAGGTCGAAACTGTTATGGGTTGAGACGTTGCTTTAGGTTGGCAAGTTGGCGCCGAAGTCTTAGCTGCAGCACCGGATGCCGTGGTGGTGGTACTTTTAGATTCGGAGATGTCGGATTGTGGCTGGGGCGCAGGCGTAGACCGCGATGACGGCGCCGTCTCAATCGCGTTCTTCTTCTCCGCCAAGGGTGTCTGGGAACGCGCCCTTGCGGCCTGTGCAGTCGCAGGTGCCACATTTCCCTTCTCTCTGCTTGCATTCTCCCCAGCCCCATTTCGAGATTCTTCGGTGTTCGCCATGACAGGGTGGTGGGCGAGGGTGTTGTGGTCAGGCTTGTGGCAAGACGAGCCGCGCCCAGATTGAGTGACGATCGATGTGTCGCCGATGGGATGGCTCTTTCAAGGTGTGTTGGCAATGTCGAGGTTTATAAAGCTACCCATTGAAGTGTGATGGATACAATGGAATAAGTGTGGAAGATGGCGCTGATGAGGCTCTGTTTCGTGGTGGGGAGAGCAGGCGTTGCCAATCCAGACTAACGACAGAGGTACTTATGAGCTGGGAGGAAGCGTGCTTCGAATGTCTCGGGATAAGTAGCAGTTGGACCCTTCTATGGGTATTCAAAACGGATTGAAAATGCAATACAGCGTAACTTCAAGATCGCAGTATATCACAGATGCGTGGCGGTGTGCCGGGCGAGGGTAAGCATAAATGGGATGGATTCCCAAGGTTGGGGTTTGAGATTCTCTGGAGATGGATGGATGAGCGGGAACCTCGCTAAGCACGGCGGGAGGGGAGTAGGCACGCTTTGGATAGACATCGACCACCGATCCGGCGTCTACCACGCATTTGGCCATGAGCTGGTTACGAGTAGCCGAACGGGATCGCGGAGTTTGAAGCTGTGTCTATCATTGAAAATATAGCGTCTTATATGGCCTTCCTTCATCTGCTGTGTGGAATACGATGCCAATGTTGCTGCCATGTCTTAAGACATCTCTTCCCAAGCGGCATCAGCTGGGACGCACTTCCACATGTTGTATTGACCCATCCTAAGCTCATCATTTCGCACCTCCAGCACTGCTTTGCCACGAGCCACACTATCTCATCCCCTAAGTTCCGTAGTTTATTGCTGAAGCGATCATGACAAGAATAGACAAAGAAAGTCTGTTTCCATGCGCAGTCCTCACCTTGGATTCACCACTCGCGTAGATTTCCTCCCCGCCAATTTCCATTCTAAGCGGCCCATGTTATAACCCCAAGCCTGAATAGTATGTTCCCACCATCAATAAATCTTCGAAGGTTGTTGATGGTGGTAATATGCCGAATAGTACTTGCCCTGAAGGACAGACGTCGAGCCTGGCACGCCCGATCTGACACTCGGGCGCCGCCAAGAAGCTCGCATTCCAATGTCTCAACAGCTCGAAATACGCTTCCTTCCACATCCCATCCAGACTTCGCCTGGCCCACCTTCTCTCGCCTCTCTCACTGTCAAAACATACGAAACAATACAAGGAAGTACAAATAGTATAAACACCAACGCCGATGCACCTGTGCGTCGGTGTTGTCTTTTCGACGAGGTGGTCAAGCAGCCTGTTTGGGGTGTGGGAAGCTGGCAATTACAAGCGGGCCGTCTATCACTCCCAATCTCCAAGTCGCCGTCGACCGCCGACCTCTCCCGTACGCGCCAAGTGGGGACGGCGGAAAACTTAATGCCGTGCACCGGAGGAAAGTGACACGTGAGACCGTGATTGCCAGACGAGGCTGTAGGAAAGACTATGGGTGCAACGCCAAGGTTGCGCGTCCCTCGTCGGTAAGCACCCATTTTTGAGGTAGCAAGCCCAAGAATGACGACAACAGCACCATATCCCACGGGACGACTATGGCATAACAGGTTGGAAACCTCGCTTGTGGCGCTATTCATCAAGGATAATGCGATAGTAGTCAGGCGCGTTCATTTATCTTTGCTTTACAACAACTCGCTTCTGGCTACCTCGCTCTTCTTTGCGTTCATCAGGTGCAACAAGGCGCCAAACAGTTCAACAACCACAAGGACACCCAACCCATTCCTAGCTCATTAACGTCTCGCTCCTTACACATCAAACCACTCCTACAATCCCACACACTTGCTTCATTTCTTCTAGACAATGAACACAAACCACCCAAAACAAATATCCATCGGCCACACCACAACCTTCGAGCTCGCGCTCAACAAACGCAAACCTCCCACCTGCAACACAGCCACCAGCGCACTCTCCACTTCTCCCCCCAGCGGGCTCAGTACGCCAAGACACCCAACACCCTACACAGCCTACGCCTCAAACAGCGTGCAAAAACGACATGCAGACGAAGACCTCACCTCCAGCCGGAATCCACGAATTCAACGTACACGTTCTGTTACCAGTCGCACCTCCATCACTGGTCAAGATGCACGGCGCACTATCCCAGCACCCACAGCAACATTAGAGAAAATTACGTCCGTGTCGCCATTCATAAAAGCGTCAACCTTGAACTCTTCCTCCCGTCAACTTCCACGTCTCCAACCTTCAGTTATTATGGACAGCCCGGGGAATGAGAAAGTCGATGGTCCGGGGTACTATACACAGAGGAAAGAGATTAGCTGTACACCCACACCTTCATTCAACCCTTTACTATCCTTGTCGCATCCCGCTTATGGGTTACCACCCCAGTTGATGGAGAATTTCAAAGGGTTGGGGGTCAACTCTATCTACCCCTGGCAGAGCACATGTCTTCTTGGCCCGGGATTGTTGACTGGAGAAGAGAATTTGGTGTATGTCGCACCAACCGGTGGCGGAAAGAGTTTGGTGAGCGATGTGCTGATGCTTAAGAGAATCATCGAGCAACCAGGGAAGAAGGGAATTTTGGTACTGCCGTATGTGGCGCTTGTGCATGAGAAGTTACAGTGGTTGAGGAGACTAGTTGCAGGAGTTGCACGAAAACCTTTGCCAGACGCGCTGAGTCAAAGTAAGAGTTTGTGGAGGGGGAGAGGAAAAGACAGCATCCGCGTCACCGGTCTCGTAGGCGGTTCCCGCACCCGCTTCTCACGGCAAGACACCGATATAGCAGTCTGCACGATCGAGAAGGCTAATGCTCTGATAAACGATGCGGTGATGGATGGTACGGCCGGAGATATTGGGTGCGTGGTGTTGGATGAGCTGCATATGATTAATGATGATTCGCGCGGGTATATCCTTGAACTCCTCGCCACGAAACTCCTCTGTCTTAATCATGGTGGGGAAGGAGCGCAGATTGTGGGCATGTCTGCCACCCTCCCGAACGCCGATGTGTTGGCGAAGTGGCTGGGAGGGAAATTTTACATTAGTCGTTACAGTCCTGTTCCCATCGAGGAATACCTTGTCTTCGACGGCGGAATCTACCCAGCTAGCACCGCGAAGGAGTTTTACCGTACAGCTGCGCAGCTTGCGGATCAAAAGGAGCGGACTGAGGAGCCTACGCAGACGAGGAGTCAGGTGGAGAGGGGGAGGCCGGAACCGGTTAGATTGATAAGCCCCAGTCAGCACCCTGAACTCAAGTCCTCTCTCCTCAACGAAGTCGTGTCCCTAGCCACCGAAACAGCACTCTCCGGTTATGGAGTCTTAGTATTCTGCTCCTCACGCGCTGGCTGCGAAAGCGACGCCCTTATCATCTCTCAAGCACTGCCTGAGCCAACTCCCTCTTCAACCCCAGACCCTTGCAGCATCACCGAGCGTCGTGCAGAGCTCCTCTCCGAACTCCGAAGTAGTGCCACGGGCTTAGATCCGACACTAGAACGCACAGTCCTCCACGGCGTAGCTTTCCACCACGCGGGCCTAACGATAGAAGAGCGCGAAATCGTCACCTGTGCATACGACTCGGGAGTTCTTAAAGTCATAGTGGCGACTTGCTCATTGTCCGCCGGCATAAACCTTCCTGCCCGCCGTGTCATACTCCACGGTGCCAGGATGGGGAGGGATCTTGTGGCGCCGAGTATGCTGAGGCAGATGAGAGGCAGGGCGGGACGGAAGGGGAAGGATGAGGTGGGGGAGACGTACCTCTGTTGCGCCAAATCTGACCTTGAGGAGGTTGCGGAACTGATGGGGGCCGAGCTCCCTGATGTTGAGAGCTGTTTGGCGCCCGAGAAGCGCGGGATTGAGAGAGCACTCCTCGAAGTGATAGCCACCCGCTTAGCCACCAGCACCGATGACATACAACACTATGTAAAGAAGACGCTGTTATACCACCTTACGCCCCGCGCCGATATGGGACCCATGATACGGAATACGGTCGATAAACTAATCCAACAAGAACTGATAAAACTTAACGGGTGGGGTGTATACGAGCCTACGATGCTGGGAGGCACTATTGTGGCGAGTAGTCTGACGCCGGAGGATGGGATTTTTATTCATAGACAGTTGGAGAGAGCGATTAGGGGGTTTGCGTTGGATGGTGACATGCATGTCCTCTACACCTTTACGCCGATCCAGAATACCATGGTCGAAGTCAATTGGAAAGTCTTCAGGCAAGAGATCGAGAAACTGGACGAGCCATCTGTCCGAGTCTTAGGCTTGGTGGGTATTAAGCCCTCCCTCATCAATAAACTAGCATTCGGCGGCCAGCTTCTGGATAAGTCCGCAGAGGAGCAGGAGACGGCGAGGGTGTATAGGCGCTTCTACGCCGCGCTCCAACTCCGCGATCTCTGCAACGAGATGCCGGTGTACCAGGTTGCTAAGAAGTACAGTATTCCCAGGGGAGCGGTGCAAAATTTGGCTCGGGCGTGTCATGGCTTTGCGGCGGGTTTGGTCAAGTTCTGTGAGAGGATGGGGTGGGGCGCCCTCGCAGCTGCTCTCGACCACATGTCAGACCGTCTCAAGGCCGGCGCAAAGTCCGACCTTCTTGCCCTGGCAAAGGTTACGTTTGTGAAGTCCCGCACGGCGAGGATATTCTGGGATAATGGGTTGAAGAGTGTAGGGAGGTTGGCGGAAAGTAGCGTGGAGGAGATTATGGCAGTGTTGGTGTTGGCGCAGCCGAAGAAGTTGAGGTTGGATGGGGATGATGAGGAGAAGTATCAAAGGAAGTTGAAGGTGAAGGCTGAGATTGTGCAGAAGAGTGCACATAATATATGGGAAGCGGAGTGTAGGGCTGAGGCGGAGGAGGGGTTGGAAGGGATGGAATGAGGCCTTGTGCTTCATAGCCACCTATGTTACGATCCCATCGTATAGACAGGCATAAGAAACGCCCACCATGAGAGCTAGAGCGAGGGCCACCAAGAAGGCCCTGAGAGATAGGAAGCAAACAGAGAGAAAATGGCGACTTGACCATAAGTCTGAAGTCGGCGCCCATTACCAAGAGTGCCGACGACTTGGGCGGTGTAAACTTAAATACCCTTATCAGGTAGTCTGATATTTGGATGAGAGTCCGCGGCGGGAAATGCCGTGACGTCGCAGTACGAGTAGTTTGAGGCCGGTGATAGTGCCTAGACCTACTACGAGCCAGGTACGAGATTAAGCGTCAGGATAAAACTATGTCGGTTGATACCCGTCGTCGAAAATTCACGCCGCCTTACCAAGCGCTTACAACTGCTTTGGCATTTCAGTAAGCATTAAGGATGGAGGTGGCCGTATTGTGAATACCCCTGCGGCTGCTTAGACACAGCTTTGTCAGTCCATGTCGGGATGCTTGGCATCCGTGCCGCCCGATTTAACCGCCAGCTTTCAATCTAGATGCAATCACCAAGACCACACCTAAGCATAGCAAGGATGCGACGAAGCACCCAATCTGATGATATAATTGCTATATCATGCTTTGTGAGATCCAAATCATACCCAGATAACTCCATTGTGCGAAGCAATTGGTTAGAAATGATGGCAAAAGCTATGGTGACCGATTATATGAGCCTTACAGCTTGCGGGACAAGAAGCTATAGTGGGGTAAAGGGTATCTTGCTGGTACCAATTCTGGACCTCACTTTGACCTCATCTCATGCCAAATATGTGGCAGTTCGTGGCGTGTATGCAGAAAACACATGCTTGCTCATGTATTGCTAAGTATCTCGAAACATCTCATATCTTAGCGAGCATTAGTGATCTTCCAGCTAGCCCATTTCTTCCCTTCCTCAAACACGCGTGCTGGTCTACCCTCTTTTTACCCACCTTGAACACCCAAGCAGAACGGGTATATAGTTCCTGACGATCCTCATTCTTCACTCTCTTTCTTTTCTTTAAACCACTACGAGTTACATCACTGTAGAGTCCTTAAATCTTACCACAAACTTCACTACATCTTCAACAATCACCTTCAATAATCACAACAAACAAAATGACAGCCGAACTCGCAAAGACGGTCGAGGAGAAGCTCAGTGTCTCCGGCAGGAAGCCAAAGGTCGCCATTGTCTTCGTAAGTACACCTCACCCTCACATCCAGTCCAAGTGTTAGAGGGTGCACTAACCTAACCCACAGTACTCCATGTACGGGCACATCCAAAAGCTCGCCGTCGCCGAGCGGGACGGTCTTCGCCAAGCCGGCATTGAAGCAGACCTCTACCAGTAGGACCTCCTTCCTCCCATCCACTTTTCCCACTTCCCAGCACATCATACTAACATCCCCCTCAGAGTCCAAGAGACACTTCCACAGGATATCTTGACCAAAATGCACGCACCAGCCAAGTCCCTCGACATCCCAACCATCACCCCAACCAAGTTGGCGGAATACGACGCCTTCCTCATTGGCATCCCAACACGCTACGGCAACTTCCCCGCCCAATGGAAGTCCTTCTGGGACGCAACTGGCCAGCTCTGGGCCAGTGGAGGGCTGTGGGGGAAGTACGGCGGTATCTTTGTCTCGACCGCTGGGCCGGGTGGCGGGCAGGAGAGCACGGCGATTGCGGCCATGAGTACTTTTGCGCATCATGGCGTTATTTATGTGCCCCTGGGGTATGCGAGGTCGTTTGGGGAGTTGACTAATTTGATGGAGGTGCATGGCGGGAGTCCGTGGGGGGCGGGGACGTTTGCGTCTAGTGATGGAAGTAGACAGCCGACGGAGTTGGAGTTGGAGATTGCGAGGATTCATGGGAAGAGCTTTGGTGAGGCTGTTAACAAGGTTTCTTTCTAAGTTTGCCTCTAAGGAGTTGGTATCGGGCCAAGCAAGGTTGCTGGTTCTGAGTCCCAGCAATCCTGAGTGTGGCGAGAGGTTTGACCTGCTTTGTACTCTGTAGTCTCGTTTGACTAGCTATCTAATAGATCACTGCAATCATTTGTATTTTTTTTGACCGCGGGCAATCAGTGTTCTGCCATTTAGCCCCTAGTTTTTATTCATCCTATTGCTCAAACACAAACTGGACGTCGACAGACTTGCTTCAACCATAAAGATATCTCCGTTACCCCGTACTATGCTCCCTCGGCCAGCACTTATCGTCTCATATATATACCACTAGCATAAATACAGGGAGTTGTGTACTCAGAACTCACATGGGAGCTCCAGTTTGGACCCATGACGCACAACGCCTCATTCAACTCACGGCCACGGCTGCTTTCGAGTCGCCGTAAATAGCACAATACCTGGAGCTTACCCATGTTCGGTTTGGAATTTGGCATATACAACCCTACGATCCACTTCATGTAGTATCTGGTTCAAACAACAACCACGATCATGGTCCTAGACCCGATCTGTGGCCCCGGGAGAAAAAGGAGAACTTGGTTACATGAACAACACATCAACACAAAGAACCACAGAACTGAAACCACAACCAAAGACTTATGGTAGTCGCACCCACCAAACCATTATGAGCTTCACGGCCAACATCGAGGCGACTATGAGAGCGAGTTAACCTCGCCGCAACCAATCGCAACAATCTATCAGCCCCTGAAATCGATTGGACACAGCACCCCGCAATACCGCAAGATATTATATCACAAAACAGTCACCATGACACACCCACGCAATCCACCCCACCAGAATACCACAGAACCACACCGCATAGTGCCTGTTATAACGCATCACACAACAACCAAAACGCAGAACGAAACATGGCTCTATACAGTCGAATCAGCTAGCCCGGACAAAGGCCACGCCTGATCGTGACTTCCAATCCCAATTTCAACCCCCAACAGATGCTTGTCTACATCATATAGAGGGAAGCTTAATAAGCTCGACGGGCCCTGGGGCATGCGGAAGCGCGTCGACGCTGGTATTGCAGTATCAAGACAAATGGGCGGCACACCAAATACTGATCGGGGACATCAAATTTCATTAACTAGTCTATCTATCTCTCAAATTAAACCCCACAACCTTCTGCGTTGTGGTTTCAAAGTGCGTGGTAGACCCTGGAAACCTCGATCTGGGCGAAAGTTGGAGTTGTGAAGGAATGATAACCATTATGCCCCTATGGCGAGAGGATATATTAGACATGATGAGCCTTCTGACCAACGTCGTATAGAGGCTCGCCGCGACTAGAAGGCGGAACTGAAAACAGCGCGAAGAGCGCATAAGCTTCTCGGAGCGAGTGTGATACCGCCAATCTACGGGGGCGGAAGGGAGAGGCTAAATACGGAAGGCGAGGACACACAGCTTGACCTCATGACCAAGAAGAGAGACCGCAACCGAGCGCACACCATGCCTTAGGACGCGTAGAAACTGCCTTGTATCGTCCAAGGAAATGCTGGAAACCGGTTTTTATTAGACGGACGTTGTCATCAGACGAACTACTCGAGAGGGCCTCTAGTCCTGCGGCCTAATGGCCCTTGGCCTAAGGTATTATGCTGATGCTTGTTGGGTATCCGATATCGTTCTTGAAGTTGTTGAATGTTCAATTGCGACGGGTGTAAATTATAACCGCGGCCTAGAATCTGGCGGAAAGCAGAGGGAGCTGTCCACCATATTTAACCATCATCCTCCGCTCATTACTTGCTGAGAAAACCGAGGTAGTCGGCGACGATTAGCGTCACCATGCTATTAACCAGTTAGTCGATCTCCTCGTATCCTCCACCAAAATCCGGGAAGTGCAAACATACGCATGCGGCGCAATGCGCACATAATAGGTCCCAAACCCTCTATAAAACCTCGTAATCCCCTCATCCCTCGCAACCTTCTTAAAGCAATCAACCATGCTCTTATACGGCAGTGTTCCATCAGCCCCCTTGCTCTGCTTCTGCAATCTGGTCTTGACAAAATCAAACGGCAAACTCATGGCGCTTGCAAAGAAACCAGCGATTGCAGATGCAGTAAGCGTCTGCGTCTTCCCGCCCAGACTCGTGTGCTTGAGTTGGGCCTTAGCCTCAGAGAAGAAAGCCAGCTGCCCAAAGTTCAGCGCCATGGCGCGGACAACGGTTGGCGCGGCGCCAGCCCAAAGCCGCGCCACGCCTTCGGATCTGACGATGGAGCTAAGGGCGTCAAAGACGGATTTGTAGTTCTTGCGCTCCGCGAACGGTTTGAGGCCGTCCTAAACCGCCGTTAGCTTGGTGCATCCAAAACACGCACTCCTTCGAACTCACACTTTGCATCCGGATCAGGGCTAGGTCGGCGGGGTTGCCTATCATAGCTGCCAGGCCACCTGCACTCAGGCCCGCGACCGCGCGCTCCGCGAACCCGATGCCGTGGCCCTTCTCCTTCGCTCGATGCGTCAATATCGTCATGAAGGTGTCGAAGAATCCCATTCTCGCCGTCGTATACACTGCTTGTCGCAATAGACCTGCACTCAAGCCTGTGTACAGATCCAGCACCTTGCCCTGTGCAATGATGCCGCGGGTAATGCTCAGTGGCGAAGGCTTGATACCTCCACGAGCGCCTTCGCCTGCGAGCTGGAGTCGCACTTTGACCATGTCGATTGGTTGGATGACGGAGGTTGCTGCCATGCCTGCCATGCCGCCGTTGAGGAATGGGAGCGTTGCGCGGACAGCGGGTTTGTGGAGGAAGTCTGTGGTTGCCGCTTGGGGCTCAGACATGGTTACCATGGTTGGAGTAACTGTTGCCATGGCTGTTAATGGGTTTCTGCTTGCCGAGGTGGCCTTACTGCTTTGACGACAAAGAGAAATGCTTCCTGAAACGACTTGATTGAGAAGGAAGTAGAATGATGTTTTATGAGGCACGGCCCAACATCAGACATGAGAGCGCGGAAACCACAATAGCTATATACTTCTACACAATTGAACCTCAGAACGAAGAGCGGGTTTCTATCTCCATATCTCAACGGTGACGATCGTCATCGTGCTCCATCCGATGTCTCAACATCCATATAAAACACAGCCTTGTGTGCGACGGCTATGAATTCGGATAAGAAGATTCAAGATACCCACTTTGTATGGTTTGATGGAACAACCGGTTGAAGGTCTTCGGGAGCGGAGATCGAGCGCGGTAAGCTTGCGCTTATGCTGTTGAGCGGGACAGCAGGGCGCACTAGGCGGCTATAGCTTCTTTTGAGGCGCCCGAGGAAGTAACAAGAGCGGAAATAGCAGCTCTGCAAAATCGGAGACGGAAACACGAAAGTGAAGCTTGAAGATATGAGAATTCTGTGTGTTTACAGCGACACGACCTACCGCGGGCCCAAGGACCCTTTTATTGCGCACTCCCATGATTAAGTGTGCAGTTGTACTCCATGCTCCTCGGGTATGGAAGATGGTGGTTGGTTGGGCTCTTTGCCTGCCAATGCGGGGAAGTGTTGTTGTTCTCGTGGCGCCTGGTTCCCCTCTCGCCCAACGTCGTGAAGCAGGCTGTCTCTCTCTTCAGGGTCTCGCCGCACATTCCTAGTGCTGTAATTGGCTGAAGCTGCTGCCACGTGAGAATAGGTTAGATATTGCGCGGCTGCGATGGTGGTAGGAATTCGGGTGTCTTTCCGTTCTGGCTCGCGAGAACTACCAAGGTTACAAGCAGGATGGGTGAGCTTCCGCTGACCCTCGGAAATGCAGCCAGCCCACTCTTTGTTGCCGGGCTTGGTCGTCGACTTAGCCTGAGGGATCGTGCCGGCTTGCGGGCAAGGTTCAGCCGTCTTGAATAGCTTACAAGGCTCTTTGTAATTGGATGAAGTCTTCACTGCAATGCTGTGAAGGTCTTCGGAGGATTCGCCATGGGCAGAAGCCGGAAAGCAGGGATGAGGTGAATGATATCGACTTCGACATGGCTGTCGACGAGGATGAAGACGACGACGCTGGCTACGGTTGGGCTTAACCTGACAGCGCATCGAACGACGGCCGGTCAGACGTAGAGGACGACGGCCATATGGTGGTCGGAGCAATATCTTACAACAAATTGTACGGCGGCAGCGAAGTCCTGCCCCAATGGCCGCGCTTCGACTTATGAAATGCGCCTGCGAACTTTGCAGCTGCCACTACCGCGCAATCTAGGCCGTTTCCTCAGGGGTGGCAGCCTCGAACGCCAAGCAATGCCCGATGACAGCATAGCCTGCCGGCCAGCACCAGCACCCCGGACTTCAAGCTAAGCGCGTGCCACAACCTCCAAGGTTGGAGTCCGAAAGACCATCGCAAATAACGACCTGACTTGCACAACACAAGCTGCCTTTCATGATCTGATCTTATTACGACTTCAGTACCGAGTACTGTTTAAGAGTGGATATATGGAGAACTTCAGGGTTTTCGGCCTCGAGGAGTGCAGAGGCGACGATGTGACGAGTCCGAGTGCTCGTAGGAGTGATATCTATGTGCAGCTTGGTATCTCTGCTGGACTGGGTCTGGCGAGTTTTCTGGGCTTCTGCGTAAGTCATCTGCTCTCTCATCTGCCGCATATCTCGCAGAAAGCCTCATAAGATCGCAAAGAAAACTCAAGACAAAACTAACCACTTCCCACAGTTCCTCCGCCCTCGCTGGAAAAGCCTCTACGCAGCCCGCAAACGCCAAAACGGCGCCGCAGCAGAATTGCCCGACCTCCCAAACACAACCTTTGGCTGGATGCCGGTCCTCTACAGAGTGACAGAAGAGCAGGTCCTCGCCTCTGCCGGCTTGGACGCCTATGTCTTCTTGTCTTTCTTCAAGATGAGCATCAAGTTCCTAGGCGTCGCCTTTCTGCTCGCCGCTACGATCATTGCGCCGATAAATAAACATTTTGTTGGGCTGGATTTGACGGGGAGGAGGAAGGAGAATGGTACGGAGGAGGCAGGTGTCGAGGGCGTGTATGAAGCTCCGCATTATGTGGCGCAGGGATTTATTTATGTTTACGAGTCTGGTGGTGGGAAGAGGACGGGAAAGGTGGAGGATGATACGAGTTATCTCTGGGCATACTTGGTGTTTACATACGTTTTCACTGCGCTGGCTGTCTACTTCCTGGTTATGCAGACAAGGAGGATTATTAAGACGAGACAGGATTATTTGGGCACCCAGTACACGGTCACGGATCGCACGATCAAGCTCAGTGGTATTCCGAAACACATGAGGACGGAAGAGCAGATTACGGAGGTGCTGGAGAAACTGCAGATTGGGAAGGTGGATAATGTGACGATTTGTCGCGACTGGAGAGAATTGGATAAGTTGATGGATGAGAGAGCTTTGACTCTGAGGAGGCTGGAGGAGGCGATCACGGTGCATCTGGCGAGACATAGAGATTCGGGTAGTGTGCCACAGACGCCGATCATCACGAGGAGGTTCAGGGACGAGGAGACGGGCCCAGGAGACGATGTTGATGGTCCAGTCGACGAGGCTGAGCGCTTGCTGAGTGGAGAGGGAGTTCCAGACGAGCATACAGCCATCTACGACGCCCCACGGCCAGTGACCAGAGTGTGGACCGGCAGCTGGGGAATCCATCCCAAGCAAGTCGACGCAATTAACTACTACAAAGACGAGCTGCGAAAGCTAGACGACATGATCCGCCAAGCCCGCAAAAAAGAATACCGCGCCTGCGCCCTCGCCTTCGTAACCATGGACTCCATCCCCGCAGCCCAAATGGCAGTGCAAGCCCTCATCGACCCATCGCCCATGCAGTTCTTGGCCACACTGGCACCAGCACCCACCGATATAGTCTGGGCCAATACCTATCAATCCAGAAGATCACGCATGTTGCGCTCGTGGAGCATCACCATCTTCATCCTCCTTCTAACCATCATCTGGCTTATCCCGGTCGCCTCCCTGGCCTCTTTGATGAACCTCTGCACCATCGAAAAAGTAGCACCGCGCTTCGCAACCTTCATCGCCAACCACGACATCATCCGTGCATTGGTGCAAACCGGCTTACCCACCCTCGTAGTCTCCCTCCTCAACGTCGCAGTTCCCTTCCTGTACGACTGGCTCGCCAACCAACAAGGCGCCATTTCCCAATCCGACGTTGAACTGAGCGTCATAAGCAAGAATTTTTTCTTCACATTCTTCAACGTCTTCCTCGTCTTTACAGTTTTTGGCACCGCGACACAGATCTGGACCGTGATGCAGGACAGCCTTAAGGATGCAACCAAGATCGCTTACAACCTTGCCACCTCGCTCCAAAAGCTCGGATTGTTCTACACCAACTTCATAATGTTGCAAGGCATCGGACTGTTCCCCCTGCGCCTCCTGGAATTCGGCTCAGTATCCCTCTACCCCATCATGCGATGGGGCTCCAAGACACCGCGCGACTATGCCGAGCTAGTCCAACCCCCCGTCTTCAAATACGGATTCTACCTCCCCACTTCCCTCCTCGTTCTCATCCTCTGCATCGTGTACTCGATCCTTCCCGCCGGCTTCCTCGTCCTGTTATTCGGACTGATATACTTCGTCCTCGGGTACTTTACGTATAAATACCAGTTGCTTTACGCCATGGACCACCCGCAGCATGCTACGGGCGCGGCGTGGACGATTGTTAGCTATAGGATTTTGCTGGGGCTGGGCATCTTTCAGCTGGCTATGGCAGGGGTTATTGCGTTGAAGCAGAATTTTACGGCGGCGGCGCTTGTTACCCCGTTACTGGCGTTTACGGTGTGGTTTAGCTTCTTTTATGAGAAGACGTATGAGCCGCTTACTAAGTATATTGCTTTGAGAAGTATTAGGAGGGAGGGAGATGAGGAGACGAACTTGGTGGGGGAGTTTGTTGGGATTCATACGCCGCCGGGTCCGAATGCGATGCGTAGGAGGAGATCCATGACGGTGGATGAGGAGAGGGAGAAGGGGGCGAGGTTTGTTAACCCGAGCTTGGTCGTCCCGTAAGTTTTATTTTTTTTCTTGTAGGTGGGAAATGCTAATGGAATGCAGACTTGAGAAGGTGTGGATTAATGAGAGTAAGCCTGGCACCAGTGATGAGGCGCCGTCAAGTCCACCGCTTATTGAGCATCAGGAGAGTAGCGACTCGCAGGTGAGTCTGGGCGATACGCATATTTGGCGTGAGAACGGCGATGAGAACGTTTAAGTACGATTAACCTGGGGAAGTAATGGTGGAGTTGTATAATGACACATTAGCGAGCATTACATAAGATTAGTAGATACCAAATAGCACTTTTTTATCGTTCAGCCGGAGTCTGCTTGTGGCTTTGCTGGTCAGGTATCTCCTTCTAAATTCAAAATGGCCCAGCCAACACCCCCAGTTGCACCGTATACCGCTAACACGGTAGCTCCTTCCCCCTTTGCTAGCTCGGCTGCGCGGCCTGACTTGACCTTCGTACCTCAAGCTCGTCTCTTCCATCCTTGGATTTATATCATGGAGCTGTATACTTACACTTCCTAGAACCAGTAACCTTATGGTCATGGACTCACAACCCCGTCGCTCGCTATTCATTATACTCCACGATCATTACCACAGACTCTCGCTTGAATAGGGGAGCTCTTCGCTATCAGCGCTGGTCGCTAACCTCTTTACTAAGCTCAATCGGAGCCGTTGCGCTCCCTAGTGTTCGCGTCTCATACCATCGGACTCCCTTTGCGACTGTTAATGCACCCCATAGACGCACGCCAGCACTCATACTTCAATTTGACAATCCTTACTTCAGACTGCTACACGAATCCTTACGTTCTTCTCTCCACTACTCGGGCCAGCACGCGAGCAGAGCTGCATTCGAAACGCTTTAAGAAGCCTCTCCTCACTCCTCGTCTTAAGCAAAGGCCTGCCGAATCAGACCTCTTCTCCTCAGAAACCCTCGAAGCAAATCGCCTGGCTGAGGAAGTTCGAGTTTTGGAACTCGTTCATTTAGCTCCGTCTGCCCGAGGACACTCAATTAGCAAGGCCTCAACGACAGGATCGGAACAGGTAGCACTGGGAGAGTCGATGCCAATCATCTCCTATCATTCGACCCTCATCGCTAGTCGAGGGGATATTTCGCACGCACAGGCTTACTTCAGTTCAAGCGCTGAAGGCATAACAAGCTACGTCCGAAGAGCTGCTGACGACGCGGCTGCTGGTCATCTACAGTCTAACTCACCTGCTGCTACCACTACTGTTACACCAACTTTGTTACCAGTCCACGCAGTATACGGTATTGCAAAGTCAGAGGGAGAACTAGGCACCTACTCAATCCCACCTCACGCCGCCCCGCAACTCAAGGGCCCACAGAAGAGCCCGCAAGAGCCAAATAATCAATACCCAGCAGCCTTTGCCGCAAAATTTTGCGCCGCCGCCCTTGACGAGGACCTCAACCTGGACCCTCTAGTGGAACAATTCGAAGGAGAAGCCATAGTAGAGACCGGAGAAGAACCACCCGCCGAGCCGGCACAGAACCAGAAAGTAGACAAAACGACGTCCCACATCCTCCTCAGCAGGGGCGTGAAAGACGACCCCTCCCTCCCTCCCTCATCCCATACCTCGCCGACCATCGCTGCGGGAACAGAAACCGACGACCAGCGAAGTGACTCCCAAGGTCGTAAATTCGAAGCTGTGGACTTTGCAGTCACGACTGTGTGGGATAATACGGGGAATAAGGTTATGACATTTGGGGTCGCCGGTGCCGTCGGGAGGAACAGCGTTGTGCTTCCGGCTTCGAGTCGGCTGAGTACACCTGAATCTCCTGGACTCGGAACAAAAGCAGGCAACGATGGAGAGGGGAAGGCGTATGAGGGGTATGTGAGTGGTGTCGAGGCTGCAGGTGAGGTTGGTGGATTTGGCATCGATGGAGGCCGGAAACGCTCCTCCTCCACTCTCCAGCGGGAGATTGGTGCAAAGCGTGTGAGAGGCGATGCCGGTGGTGTAGCTGATATTCCGACGAGCACGCCTAGTCCGAATAGCAGCAGCAGAGTTCCGGAAGGACACCCAGGTGGTGAAGCCCTTTTCGCCGAGACGAAGTTCGCCCACGATGTGGCTGAAGCTGGGCGCTCCCTTGACGCCGAAGATGCTCGCTATCAGCTTGAGGTTAAGAAGGGCCGTTCTTCCGCCCTGTACGCGGTCGACCCTCGTTCCACTCCAGGGATTCGTTCAACAAGAGCGAGTCTGATCCCGAGTCCGAGGAGGTATAGTCTGCAGAGTGAGGGGAGTACGTTGAGTGGACCGAGTGGGAAGGCGAGTGTGCTTTTGGGGATGAGTCCGAGGGGCAGTAAAAGGGGCAGTCGCACCAAGTCCATGCAAGACGCCCTACAACAAAATTCAATCGACAGCCACGGCGATCTTTCAGTAGACGACGACGTCCCAGACCTACCAAATATGCCATCACCCATCACCAGCCGCAAAGTCGCCAACCTGGAAGACGCGACGTCTACCATGTCGTATGTCTCGCTCGAGTCTAACAACTCTGGATGGAGCTCCTTCTCAGGCATAGATGAGCTTGATGATCCCCTTCCTCGACGTGGGCGATCTCTCATACGCAAAGACCGTGTACCGAATCCATTCTCTCGAGCTTCATCTCGCAACCGAATGAGCGATGCTGCCATCGAAGTCAATGTCCGCTTCATGGAGCCCCGCCTACGTCGAAGCAGCACCTTTCACGACGATCCCGAGGACATCCCTGCCAGACTTGAGGACAGGTTGATCGAGCCATTACCGAGGGGTAGTATCAATACTAGCTTTTATGAAGTTCTGAATGATATTGAGACTCGGGCTGGGAAGTACCAGAAAAGGTACTCTGAGACAGCACTCGAAATGGCTTTCACGTTTGTCGAGGAGACAACTAGAGCTGCCTCTAGAGCACTGTCGCCTGCCGGAATGTCAAGAAACCATTCACCTGCATCGCGAAAAGGGTCATCCATGTCTGCCGCCTTACGATCTCATCGTGCAAGCAGTGGCACGACTAGAGAAGAACTACTCGAGATCATAGCACGTACGGAGCGCGAGCTAGGAGCCTACTCTGAGACTCCATCCTACCCCAACATCCTCGCCAATATCCAGCCAAAAGAGAAGGGCAAACAACCACAGCGCCGCAAAAGTGTGGTGGCTCTCAAAGTTCCCGCTGAGATCCTGCACCACATATACCTCTACCTCGGGCCGGTAGACTTTGATGCTGCTCGACATGTTTGTAGGTTGTGGTACATCAATTCTCTCGAGTACTCACTCCTGGACACCATGTTAAGACGTGGTGGCTGGTCTACTTCAATGTGGAGAGAGCTGGCCGCCAACAGGGGCGTGGATAAGTCTGTGAGAGTTAATGAGGAGTGGTTGATGAGTAAACATCTTGCTCGGGAGTGTGCCTTAGGCCCCGACTGGAGAGGGAATGGCATAATCATGACCGAAGCCGACACGGCGGTTGGAGTAAACCTAGAGCACCGCACAACGCCGTTTCGCCTCTGCTCAAAGCTGGACTTCAGAAGTGCGGGCGTGAACTACACCACGGATGAGATGGAGACGTGTGGCATGCTATTCACTGTCAGTAACTGCAGTAAATTTCTCATGGTGTCTCAAGGGACGATCGTCTACATCTATGAACTGAACCGCTCGCATCGCACGCATCGAGGGCACGATAGAGCTGAAGACGGTGCGTTACGTCCATTCACCTCTATCATCTGTCCTCGGAGGGTGTTGGCATGCAGTATGGATACATCTTCCAACCGCGACGCCATCGCCATCTTAATGGACGGCCGCATGGGTCTCGTGTGCGCCGTGACAGGGAACTCAAACCGCAGTGGAAGGGCAACGCATATGCGTGACCTAAGGAAGATGCAGGAGCAATCCGACGTCTTCCCTGTCTCCCGCGGCGGCAGCTGGCGCAACAATGTTTCGTTGGGAACTAGTCATTCTCCACGCATGGGGCCGGTTGGTAGTGACCACCGCCTGCATGTCTCGGTTCTTGTGCCTGACCAGACACCAAGTCTGGAAGGTGACAGCACCACGCCGAATGAAGGGAGTGATGTGGAGTTGGACCACCACTATGCGCCACCGAAGCGGAATTCCGGACTCAATTTCCCGAAGTTGGTGCAGTCGAGCTACCCAATGCCTATCGAAGCCTCGCCTCCTACCTTATATGCATTATTGTGTTCGGCAGACGATCCGCCTAGGAGTGTCGCGCTGTGTCCGCAGAGGAGGTGTGTGGCGTTTGGGTGTTCCAGTGGTATTGAGTTGCATTGGGTTGATGCGCTGACGGGCCAGGATCTCAATAGGTGGTTTCCGCTTACGGCGCCGAGTGATTATTTGTACTTTTTGCCGCCGAGGGCGGGGGTTGATTCCGCAAAAAAACTTCGACTGGTGTCTTCCAAAGGCACGCCTGGTGAGAAAGCGACTATGTCTGAACGCTTCTCCAGCCGTAAAAAGCATTCAGCCTTCTGGGGCGTGCACTCATCGCAGGGACTTTTCGGAGGGGATGATGCCGGCCATGGTCAGCAAACACAAGGTAGGAGGGGAGCAAGTGATCATTATAGAGCCGTGCCGCTAAGCGACGGTTATCATCTCCTCTTCACGGACCCAGCATCAGGCGTCCTCTGCCTCGGCAACGACGCACCACTTGGGGGCCCGACGAAGCTCCTCCGCAAACTATGGTTCTCCGGCCCAGTAGCTGAAGGCTCCCCCATCTCCTACGCCGCCGCCTCGGACCTCCGCTGGGGCGTCCGCGTCGTCGCCGCCTACGGCCTCGGCCGCGAGCAATCCATCTACCTCTTCTCCGTCCCGGCAGACGTCCTCGCTGACGGCCATGGAAGGGGCGAAGTCACGATGGGGACACAGGGTAATGGGCAGCTTATCACTGCTCACGCTTTCCGTAAGGAGTCGATAGCGAAGGAACGGAATGGACCGAAGCCACCGGAGTGGCAGGCGTGGTGGGGTGCCAATGCACCCGGTGTGGGCGCCATGGCGTTTCCGCAGCCGGGGATTGGGTTTGGGAGTGGTGTCGGTGGAGGAGCAGGGGGGATCCATTGGCCCATTCAGATCCGTGGGCAGGAGGTGCGGAAGTGTAGGGATTTGGTGGATTTGGCGATTCATTCGGGGCCGGAGATCGGGATTACGGTTTGGGCGTTCAGTCGTGGTGGTGTAGCTCACACCTGGTCAATCGACAATATCTCGGAAGGGGTGAAGCAGAGGTGGGTAGTAAGAGATGGCACAGTAAGAGAGGGGGACGGAGACGGGGACATGGAGATGTGTGAGGCTGATGTTGTTTTTCCGGAAAGCTCGCCGTGGGAAGAGTGGGAGGATGGCACGCCTTCGAGTCCGAACTACAATGAGCAGGAAAGGGGACTGAGAGGTAATGCGTCGGCGAGCTATGATGGTGCGCTGTTGAGTCCTGAGAGTGGAAGTCCCGAGAGGCGGGATAGTGTGCCTGGGCTGGAGGTTGTGATGGATGTGGATGGTGATGTGTTGATGGCGGATTTAGGGGATCTGGGTGCGGCTGAGGAGGCCGGTGTGCAGCATAGGCGCGAAGAGCTGTTTGAGAGGAGCTGGAGGGGGGAGAATGAGAGAGAGTGGGATAGGAGGTGGAATGGATTTGGGATGGAGGATTTTGAGCTTGGTAATATCCGACCTTTTGCTACTTCGAGCTCAAGCTATGCGAGTTACCATGCTTCGAGGATAGATGTAAGGGATGACCGTTCTTTTGGGTATGAAAGAGGGGTGTATGATAGAGGGAGGGGGTGGGACGATGCTGTGGAGAGTGTGGATGGTGGTGAAGTTGGGGTCGAAGAGATGAGTGTGCAGATGGGGCGGTATAGGTGGGGTCGAGAGAGGAGGAATGAGGTGGGGCAGGCGAGGGAGGGGATGGATCTGGTGGAGGAGTTGACGGGGGTGGCGAGGATTGATATTGAGATCCGTTGAGAGTATGATACCAAAGAGTGATTGAGAGATGAAGGAAGTGATGGGTATGAATAGGAGGACATGAAATAAGGGTAAAGATTGGAAGGTATAGATTGAATAGCCTATACAATATTCAATGATCATTGATATGGTATGAACGTCCCAAATGGGTATGGCTCAATAAAATTACCAGGAGGGGCCCAGCTGTCAACTTTGCCTTGCGCATATGCGGAATAAGTCTTACACTTCCCAATGTGGCTAAACGACATTGGCATTCCTGGCGAAGCGGCATAGCCGCCAAGAGTAAGGCCGCCAAATCGGCGTCCGACCTCACCCAAGACCCAAAGTCCTTTTCAATGAAGAGATTGATGTCCCGTCCAGGTGTTTTTCATGTGCTGGTTGCCATTCTGCCGTTTGTTTGTATTTGACTATTTCTCATGAACAAGCTTAGCAACTCCAACGAATTCGGAGCGAATGCTGATGTCGCTGTTGCGGATGGAAGAGCTATTGACGAATTCGGATTCAGCGATGTCTGAGGAGCCTTGGTGGAGGTGACAGAAACTGCCGTCATCGTTGAGGATGGTCTCGCATGTCCGGTAGTCGTGGGGTCCTTGATCCCAGGAGTCGGCGAGTTTGGAGAAGATGGTGTTTACTGCTACCATGCCGAGATCGAAGTTGTTGTTTCTTGACATTGTAACTGGATTGCTACGAGGTTTCTTGATTAGCTGTAGGAGATGTGATTGTAATGCTGAAATGCTGATCATGGTGTTACTATAGAGGCTATTCGATGTATGCTTATAGATTGGACTGCTTGAACATCCGTTCTCGATGTTTATGCGATCTACCTTTCTGGATTGGTTTCTAAACCAGGTCGAGGTCTTGTCTCGTGGTTGAATAACGGCCTGCCGCAGTTTCACCTTGATTTTCAGAGGCTCTGCTCAGACTGGTTGATCAAAACCCCTCGATTAGAGAAGAACTTAAAGGTCGAGAGTATTTTGCTGTTGTGCATGCAGGCCTGGCGTTCGACGTTGAGTGTCTGAGACACAGAATCCCTTTCAGCAAGAGACTCCCCACAGTCGGACATGATTTCAGTCTCCACCTGTAAGAGCTTGAGACAATGAAGTCTACCAAGCCTAGTGCGGGAGACGTTTGCGACTTCTCATGCAGTATATAGGCCTTTCCTAAGGTAATCGCGTGGCTTGCAGGTGGCAGAATTGACAGCAGTCTGGCTGAGATTAATTACCGGAATGGAATATGATATGTGGGAGACACGGCTTCGCTTGCGACGACAAAGGAATATTGAAGGGACGACGAGGCCTATGTACTTAGCTCTTTCACAGTCAGATTCATAGCAACGACGCAGCACTTAGAACAACAAACTCAATAACGGTCTCATCAAATTACCAAGTCTACTGCCAATACCAGACCCTCGAAACAATTCCCCCCCCTCCAAGTACTACCGTCAGCAAGCCAAGTATGTTTACTCTCTCACCAAAACCCACAGCTCGCCTCCTCAAGATCAGTGTCAAACCATTGAGTTTGTCAGGCCGTACAAGAAATACCAAGGCCCATCGTAGTTAAGGATGTCCATCTTCGACGTCTCGGATTCCAGCAGATTCAAGAAGATGAGAACCTCCACTGTTCTGAGTTGAAGAGCGATGACAAGATCGTCTGCGTGGGTTACTGCTCGAAGCTTGAGAATCTCGCCTATTGCACGGAAGCGGGTGGTATATGGACGCCAGAGGTTAGTTTGCTCAGGGGCTAACGTCTAATCAGCTATCGGGGGGAGAACTTTATTGATCCTCTCGGCCGGGAAGTCAACCAAAAGACTGTTTCGACTTCGGAAGATGCCAAGACGGCGCTTCGAGCTTCGATAGATTGTTCGTCCTTTGGGTTTTTTGTATACATGGATTCGAGAGGCTTTGTGGTGTTCTCCAAGATGAAGTGGTGTAAGGGCATGTGGACGAGTCTTACTGTTGTGGTGGAGGGTATGAGGATCATTAGGCGGAGCTGTCACACAGGGAGGCAAATTGGTCGATCAAATGAAGACCTGAGATGGATGCTCGTAATTAGATTTGCTGCTATTTTGGGTGAGCCGTAGATCGCATTCGCGCAGTTTGGTGTTTGTGTGTTCACGCAATGCAAAACCTGACTCTGACAACTGGATATGCAAAAGCGTTAAGGGTATGACAGTTTTTCCATTGCCGTCAGGCTGAAGTGGTTTCATTTCATTAACGAGCCCATGCCTCTTAAAAATCAAGTAATGAAAGCATCAAACTGCATGAAATATGGAAGCAATGTTAGATTTAGGTTTAGTAACATTCTTGGTGGCTTGCAAATTATGAGGAAGTGAGGTTGGGGGAACTCGCCTACATGGCTTGGCGCCAAGTTCGTCTCGGCTCGCAACCTCGCCGCATGGTTCTCGACTCAACACAACGTTCTGGCAACGTCGACTTTTGAGTAGCTCGCCTTAGGGGCCTTCATGATGACCTGATTAATGCTGGCCGTACAATGTCTTAACGGACTAGAAACAGCTAGAAACAGCAAGGCACGACTTGAAAGTATGCTAGCAAGTTGTCGACAAACAAGAGTTTATGTGTCTGGCCCCGTCTAGGAGCACCCTCTGCTTCACCATTTCTCAAGGAGTATATGAATGTAGGGAAGCTCTTAATGCCTTCACGGTATACTCCACTAATCTCCGATGAACCGCAAGAGCATCACTGTGAGCACCTTGGAGAAATCATTCCTGACGGAGCTTGCAGAGGATGTCTTATTATTGATTAGAAAATCACAGCTCGCTCCCCAGAGCAAATTCCAGGTCACCGAGTTCATTAGTTCAGACCACAACGCTGTTCCTGGGGAGACTCCTACTACAGCTCATGTCAAGACTTCACTTTAGGACGTCTCAAATCACACCTCGATTTCTGCAGACTCAGGTCACGGCAGCGTCACGATCACAACCGCAGATGAGTTCTTTCAAATAAAAATTGGAGGCGACTTCGCTTCCACCAAGGGCGGGAACTTCCGGATACAGCTACCGAGGACCCGGGATTCGGGACGCGTTGGCAACCGTACCAAGAGGTAAGCGAATAGACCACCTCACAGGCAAGCTACGGAAACACCATCGTTATGGGCGGCTGGAGAAAGCAGATGTACGCTCTCGTCGAGAACCACTCAATATTCCACTCGGTGAATGCCAGACCATCATAATCGAGATTGCCCGTCCTACTCCCTGCGACATTCGCGATTTCGAACAACCTGGCCAGGAAGCATTTCCAACTGGGAGATGTATTGCGAATTTGTCGGACGGCAATCAAATTATACAGATCAATTAATTACTTATAAGTCTTCGTTTTGAATCAGTTGTTTCTTTTTTATTATTTCTTCGCTACGTACTAAGAAATGTATATATGTTCAAATCCAACACACCGGTGAGGAGAGGGGGGGGATCGCCACAGTGTTTGCTATGTGCGTAATAGCAAACTTCTCGACCTTGGCGTCGTATAAGCAAACTTCTCATTCCTCGATCCCCCGTAAGCAAACTCCTCGGCCTCGATTCCGTGCAGGCAAACATTGCTATGACCTTCCTGAGAGATACATCTCAACAAGATGCTTCTCGAAGCTGCAACCTAAGAAGTAGCAATACTAGGTAGCCACGTTCCTCGCAGATCTTCGGTCCTCTCTTCAGTGCGCTGGGTATATATGATCCCCACTCTTGCCATGTTCTCGTATTTCCTGCATATCGACCCATCAGCCGCCACCACAATGACGACTCCCGACGAGGAAACCTTCCGCAATAAACTAGCCGAAAATCCTTTAGTCTCATCTCCAGCCATGACACCCTGTCCACCGATCAATGCCGCATGATCGAGCGCATATCTGCCGGACAAAACACAGATGACGACCCATCTCCAACCCTGCTCAAACTGTCGACTATGAATCTTCAAACCCTACCAGTCACCCCTCCTGGCGACCGTCGAGCAAATATTCTTGCAGAGATGGAGGAAACCCATTACGCTCTCCCAAACGAAGACGACGGCGTATCAATCCACTACGAGATGACCGATGGCAGTATATGACACAGCTACGGGCAATCCGAAGGTTGGAAAGTCGCTGCAAGTGGTGGACCAGTGAATGGAGATTGCTCATCAGAGGAAGAGTTGAAGCTTGTAATTCTGGGGTTCTTTAAGCCCACTCGACTGGCAAGGAGCGACGCAAGGGGATTGTAAGGGTCCATTGGTGGCCTGGGTGGAGGGCAGATGGAGAGGGTGTTTGTATATGTGGATATGAGGAGGATGGCTGTTCTTGTGAGGGAAGAGGTCGAGGAGGAGCTGAGTGATGTGGATAGTTTCGACAGTGGGGTGGAGGAGGATGATTACTGAGCGGGGAATTGAGGCAACTGGTTCGGCCTCAGATTGGAGGAAGGGTAGTATGCGGTGCTGGCAATGGCGGCCTTTGTGCTGTCGGGGAAACAGGTTGAAGGTAGATGTGTCAGGGAGGCCATGTCTGACCATTACGATTCATGGACTTGTGTCGGCCGATTCGGCAAACGTTGCCGTGACATGGGGGACGTTTTTCCAAATAATCTCCATTCTGATCCTGCCATCTCTTTCCAACGGATTTTACATCCTAGGCAACAGATTCGGTCTGCGCGGCGCGCCAATTAGTACGGATAGTCATCCTCATCCTCATCATCATCATAACCTCTCGTCATTCCATACCCCAAGTCTCCTTTGAGCTTATGCTGCTCAGCACACCTCCTTCTCTCCTGCCAACTCTGACAGTAAACAACCATCCTCCTTGAGTCCACATACACAAGACCGCCTCAACATTTCCCTCAGCATAAACCATTAACGCAGCCTCGACATCGGCATATGTGGGAGTAAGGTCTGACATCTCCATTTACCAAGGATTCTTTGGCTCTAATGGCAGCAAAGCCTCAGCGTTGGCTGAGCCACTCGATGTCGGCGCGTTCCACCCCTCATACCTGTCGCAATAGTGCTTACGTACACCATCACTTTTGCCAAGGGAAATGGAGATGTTTTCAGAGGAGTCGGCGAATCTGTAGCTTGGTCATTGGTGGCCAAAGATCTCTATCTTTATTTCATGGAGAGTAGGAAGAGGCTGGATAGGACCGGTAGGCGTGGGAGTTGATAATCGTGTAGACTTGTTCTGCGTGTTGGGCTCGGAATGTTGAGTTTGAGGCGCGCATGGTTAACCTGTTAAAGTCGACAAAAAGATTGTAAGACGGAAATCAAGGGGAAGATGGTTGCTATATAGGAGCCGGACTGCTGATACGAGACATCCCAAAAGGCATGTACGGGGGCATAATCCTCGGAACTAGATCCGGTGATTGAAACCTCGAGAAAGAAAGAGACTTTCACATGCGCATGTCCCAGATAATTCATTCGCCTTCCGTGATGAAAGACAGATTTCGGTTGGCAGCTCTGAGACATCTGCTTCTTTCAGGACTCCCCAACAACGACGTCTTTAGATAAACAATTTCTGCGGCACCACCAAGTACTTCCTTAGCCGATCCGCATACATATATGACTTCCGATTTAATTTTCAGGCACCTAACATGACACTCTGAACACATTTATGAGGCATCTACCTCCTTCGCCATTCTTCGGGCCTCTCCTCACACCTATCGTGCAACGTAGGCAGCCACCACCTTCACCAAACTATCTCAGATCCCATTATAGGTACCCGCGGCCACGATTCTCCAACCCCGCCAGCTCAGAAGCCCTCTCCGACACCCAACCATCACCGTGGCCGACCTCAACATGCCATTCCACACTCAACAAGCCTCCTACACCCACACCCTGATAACCTCTCACACCTCCCTCCCACTCCGCCAAGCCCAAACCATCGAGCTCTCCAACTCCTTCGAACATGACGACGGTGACGGCTTGGGCTCCTTTCCCACTCAAGTCGAGGTGTCCCACATCTCTCTCGCTTTCACCAAGCCACAACCATTGCCTCATCGATTGTATCTTACGCCAGAGGAACGGAATCCGATTTCCACTATCATGGGTGGTGGGGATTCAGGGTTGGAGGGGGGGGGGAGGCAGAGATCGAGATTAATAAAGAAGACGGTGGGATGGTTTATTGCTACTCAGGGAGAAGATGGACCGGAGGCAATCACTTCCGGCGGTCTGCTGAACAGTAGCTGGAGTAAGGAGTGGGTATGGAGGGATACACAGAAGATGATGGAGCTGCCAGTTCCGACTTTGGAAGATACCGGAACCTCATACAAAGCCCCGGTAGACGGGACAGTGGAGGCCTAGTTTGTAAATATATGGTTGCAGGGAGGATTGTGGTGTTTACTAAGGGCAAGGAGGAAAGGGAGGAGAGGGGGGAGCCGAGTATAAGCCAGCAGCAAGAACGGCAGCGGGAATATCGCGTAGAGCAAACGAAGTGCTTGAGGGGCAGTGCAGCCGTGATGACCAGGCGGAGTTAAGGATTTACATCAGGGTGCTAGATAGACGACCTGTTAAAATCGAGGTTGCTATACTGCTCTCCTCCGCCTCGCTGTATCAGAACTATCAGAGACGTATTGCCGCCACCTCGGGTACGCACTAAAACTTGGAAGAATAATCCATATTTGGGAATCACTGACAATTGGTTATCTCGGAAAGCCCAATGACTCTGTCTCAAGAAAGAAATTCGAGCTATAACGCAGCATAAAACCACGCTTAGAAGGAAGGATAGCCAGTTAATTGATCTGTCATGATGGACGAATGGAAACTGGACGAATGGAAACAACTCGGCACTTCCTTACATCTGCTCGTACAGTCAGTCACTGACTTCGAGAACATACCATATCGCTTTACTAACCTAACCGACAAGCGATGTTGCATGAGACAGGCTACGATTTGAGATGATTGGTTTTTGCACATTTCTTCGGTTGGTTGTTTTATTGCTTGATGTTAATGAGAAAGAATTGGACGGGCGTGGATGATGTTTATATGGCAGAAAAGAGATGGAGTGGGGCTCGTCGCAGTTGAGCATGTTGGGCGAGATGTTGTTGGGCGAGATGTTGTTGGGCGTGATGTTGTTGGGCGTGATGTTGTTGGGCGAGGTGCTACGAGGGAAGGAACGGAATGGAGAATTCAAGGCGGGTGTGATGTTGTGTTTTGGTGTCACGGAGGATGTAGGAACAAGAGGTGAGATCAATCTGGAATCTCTCGGGATATTGAGGGAGAGGAAGAGTAAGGAAGAAGTGGATGGAATAAGTGGAAGGAAGAGGAGGGAGGAAGAGGAGGAAGGAAGAGGAGGAAGGAAGAGGAAGAAGGAAGAGGAGGAAGGAAGAGCGGGAAGGAAGAGCGGGAAGGAAGACGAAGGAAGACGAAGGAAGACGACGAACGAAGACGACGAAGCAAGACGAGAAATGAGGAAGAGGAGGGAGGAAGGTGCTTATAACCGCCGGCTGTCACGGCAGCACACGAGTATACTATCTCCTAAGTAAGCACAACGTGCTCAGCAAATCGAAAAGTACTGGAAGAGGATGTAGGGGATAACAAGGCCGCCAGGATAACAAGCCCCTCGGAATAACAACGCCGCCAGGATAACAACGCCGCCAGGACACCATCAAGATCGGATGTGTATCTGCGGTGGCTTGCATCCGCATGTTGCACGCCATCATCAAGCTTTCTTGACCAACGATGGGTGCACGATTCACAAGGAGGATGTGACCATGTATGCGACTCTAACGAACACATTTCAGAAAGCTGGGAACAGCCGCAAGGTCTCACACGTGCAATGCTGGTTGGCCCTTTCAGGGAGCGATTGAGAAACGCCGACTTTCTGCAAAGCCGTATGGAAATGGTACCGAAATGGCCAATTAGAAGTCTCCCTCAAACACGTGAAGTGATACGACTCTGATTGGTTGTGCTGAGGTGCAGGGTCTGGGTCCAATTGTGCCAACCACGAACTGAGCGCCGGGAGTGCCACGAAGCTTGGCACTTGGCGGGGAAAATGTTTCTTTGGACAACCGGTGGGCACCTCTCAACACCACGGTTTGAGTCAGTATGGTGTGCGTTGCTACCACTCCTTCTACTCTGTGGAGCACGATTGAGTAGGAGCTGTCATTACCATAGACAACAGATTGTTAGGGGCGAAATGCTGGAGCTTCAACGCTGGAGCTTCAACGCTGGGGCTTCAACATTGGGGCTTCAACGCTGGAGCTTCAACGCCGGAGCTTCAACACTTCCAATGGCATGGCATGCAGACAGTTTAGTGATTCGCATCTTACCACGTTGCCGCAAAACAGTGCGATTATGTCGCATTTGACATCATGCCACCGTCACTCCTTAGGAAAATGGCTCATTGGCTCAATGGCTCAATGGCTCAATGGCTCAATGGCTCAATGGCTCAATGGCTCAATGGCTCAAGGGCTCAAGGGCTCCCTGATACTCCCGAGAAATGCTCATCAGGAGACCTCACACAGCATCAACCTCCCCTCCCATCACCACTAACCTGCAAACCTTCTCAAATTTCCCAGATCACCCCGAAACCCTGACTCAACAGGAACAGCGGGCAGGCAATTATTTATACACGTGTGTTGTGGCTGCACTCCTTCTCGTCGTGGCCATGGCGCTGCCAACCACCTAGATGCTTGGCTGACGGCGTGCTCGACAAAGCGCCGAAGTCGAACATCGATCAGGATACCCACTTGCGGGAGGTGCGACGTCGAACATAGATCAGGATACCCACTTGCGGGAGGCCCAAGAACTGCCAAGTGAGGGTCTAAGGCAATGATGGGATGACCGCACATGGCCACGTTGTCGATGGACTGGGGTTCAGAATGATGGGACTGCTGTGGCTGGAGTAGGCTTTCGATAGCGTTTGGGAGCTCGTGGGGTGATTTCAGGATGAGAGTGGAAGGTAGGGAGCCAGGCTTCTCTTAGTGCGTCTCATGAGATTCAGAACCGTAAGACACGAGGGTGGATGTGGCTTGATAGACGTGCTGGAAAGTCAAGAACTGATTGGTTGACTTCCAGACACGTTTCCCCCGAAAGGAATAGCTCACTTGGAAGCCGCAGCCAAGAACTCCCCACGGTGCCCACGGTGCCCACGGTGCCCACGGTGCCCACGGTGTCCACGGTGTGGTTTGTCAGTGCACGACTACCTCGTAGCTTCCCCCATTGCAGCCATAGGATCAACCATACGATCAGCCATAGGACGAGCGATGGCTTCCCCAGGTGAAGCGGGCGTGCTCTACTTGTGGTTCCCGTCCGAGCTAGTAGCTCCTCAAACTACCGCACCAACACCTTTCCAGATCTCTTGGCCGAGAAAATGTGAGCTTGACAGAGAAAGTCGGACGTCGAGCATGACTTGCCACGATGAGCAGTGTTCCTTTGAGCGCGAAGGACCCCCACACGTGGGGTGATCCCTGGAAGGGTGCAGTGGGTGAGGTTCAGTTATAAGTATTCTTTTATTCTCGACTGCTTTTCTTCTCATCACACAACACTCTCACCCTGCACTTTAGTCAGCTTCTTGCTCTTTCCCTTAGGGATACTCTTTGAGACTCTTCTTCTGAAGCAGTCTCTGACAAACCGCCATCATGGTTTCGTTACCCCTCCACCAATTCGACTATGTGTTCGCGATAGCGATGATATTTGCGTTCTTGGACGCGTTCATGATTGGTATGCTACGATAAAGCTAGACTTCAAGGTCGATACTGACGCAGCTGTCAGGTGCCAACGACGTCGCCAACTCCTGGGCCACGTCGGTCTCCTCCCACTCTGTCACGCTCCCTCAGGCCATGGTCCTAGCCACGATCTGCGAGTTTGCTGGCGCTATCGGAGTCGGCGGTCGCGTCGCCGACACCATCCGCTCAAAGATCGTCTCAGTCGAGGCCTTCGACTCCGACCCAACAGTGCTCATGTTGGGAATGACCTGCGCGCTGGTCTCGTCGGCTATTTACCTCTCCCTGGCCACCAAGGTCGGCATGCCGGTCTCCACCACCCACTCCATCATGGGCGGCGTCATCGGCATGGGCATCGCGACGGTCGGTTTCGGCGGCGTCAACTGGGGCTGGAAGGGAGTCGCTCAGGTCTTCGCCGCCTGGGGCATCGCGCCTGGTATCGCCGGGTGCTTCGGCGCCATCATCTTCTCCATCACCAAGTACGGGGTGCTCCGCCGCAGCAACCCGGTTTACAATGCGTTCGTTATGGTGCCCATCTACTTTGGCATTACCTCTGGTATCCTCACCATGTTGGTTGTGTGGAAGGGCGCGCAGAATCTTCCCGAGCTCAGCACTGGCCAGATTCTCGGCTGTATCTTCGGTGTCGCTGGTGGCGTTATGTCGCTTTCAATCTTGTTCTTACTGCCATACCTCTACTGCGTCCTCATAAGGGAGGACTGGCAACTCACCTGGCCCTACATCTTCATGGGCCCCTTCTTGTTGCGCCGTGGCGACCCCCCACCAAAGCCAGAGGGCCACCAGATTATCACCGACTATTATCAGGGTTTCACCCCGAAGAATGCTGCCAACATTTCAACGTCTTCCACTGCCGCGCCATCCACCATGGAGGATGCCGAGAAGGGAGTTGCCACGCCCGATATCACCTCGGCCGCTTCTAGCACCACAGCAACTCAACCAACGGCCAAGAAAACCAGAGCTAGGAACCCGGATAAGCCTGTTTACGCGCCAGAAAACATCTGGTTCTACACCCGCAAGATCCTCTTCCACGGCATTGACCAAGACGTCATCGCCTACCAACAAAACGCCAAAGCCGACGGCAAGAGCGGCCTTCTCGTCGGTGACCTCAAGAGTGTTCATGACCACGCACCGCACTATGATAACAAGGCTGAGCACACCTACTCCTTCCTCCAGGTGCTGACTGCGTCTACGGCCTCGTTTGCCCACGGCGCTAACGACGTCTCTAACGCCGTTGGTCCGCTCGCAGCCGTCTTCCTGATCTGGCAGACGAACATGACTAGCAGCAAATCACCAGTCCCGATTTGGATCCTCGCCTACTGCGGCGCGGCCCTCTCGATCGGATTATGGTTCTACGGCTACCACCTCATGCGTATGCTCGGCAACCGCATCACTCTGCACTCCCCTTCGCGCGGTTTCTCCATGGAGTTGGGTTCCGCCGTAACCGTCGTCATGGCCACGCGGCTCGCACTTCCGGTCTCCACCACCCAGTGTATTTCCGGAGCAACCGTTGGAGTTGGACTTTGTGCGGGAACCTGGAGGAGCATTAATTGGAGGATGATTATCTGGATTTACTGTGGTTGGTTCATTACGCTGCCGGTTACTGCCATCGTTTCGTACTGCCTCACCGCGATAATGTTGGGTGCACCGCAGTGGGGAAAGGTTGTTGGTTAGAATTTGAGTAATTAAGGAGTTTTGTGTAGCGTTTGGGATAAAATTTGGATGTAGTTGGATCGGTTTGGATAAGCCTGGGACGCGAGAAACGCCCGCAGGCATTGAGCGGTAGATATTGGATAAGATGAAGGGAAAAGGGAGGAATATAGCGGATGATAGTAAAATACCCGCCTTTGAGGCTTATAGAAGAATGATACCGATGAAAGATAACTGCTATTCCTCACACTCCTGATTGACCTCAGTTTGGTTCCGTCGTCTGATCATGAATCACCACAAGCGCAAATACGCAAGGCTTGGTCTGGGATAGGGCTTGGCTTAGGGTATACAACCCACCGTCGACTTGAGGGTATGCATTCTCCCTGCAAAGAAAATCAAGAAGCCACGATGGTATTTGACGAGCAGCGCTGTGTGTTGCTACTATGCTACTGGTCGGGCATGCGGCGTTGGTGAGTATCTGAATACTCGGTTAGTTATTAGTAGAGTAGGGCAGAATACTCCACCCGTCAAGACCTGGCTACTCATGCAACTACTCACACCCGGACTACTTGAGTAGCCATGAGTATTGCCAAGCAAAGCCAGAGCGCTACAAATATGAGATTTCCGACGGCGGTCGAGACCAAGTATCTTTTGCTATTTCTTTGTCATTTACCAAAGCTATTCACAAAGTCGAGCCCTAAGCTGAGTCCGTGTCCGTACGACTCGACAATGCGCCCAAGCAACACATTCGATGTTGACCTAGACGCCCCAAACTCACCAGTACTCGGGCCAAACGATACTCCAGCCCGTGCCACTTGGCTACTGCAATTTGACAGTTTCCAGCAAACTCTGCTGTCCTCCGACTCCCCTCTCCTCACTGAAAACTTGATTACTTGAGTCATCTTGGATACCCAGCCACCTACCGTTCGATGCATACATATTTCAACAGCCTAGTTGCCTTTATTGCCCAACCGCACCGCTCCACAGCAAAGCCTACTCGAATTACTGGAAACACTATCGAGCCATACACAAGGAAGCCCTCCTACGAAGCTCATAACAGGAGAACGGAAGCATGACTACATCACACACACCACAAACAACAGGCCGTTTCGTCGTCCTTAAGTATAGCAAACCATTTGCTGACCCCAGATTCGGAGAGCTACTCTTACACTTTATTGTTCCTCCCGCTGTCTGCTGTTGATCCTTCTGCTTTTCGTCAGTTGGTTCATAGTATTGGCCTATCAACCGTCGTCGTCAGCCGCCGAACCATCACAAATGATCTTCACTCACTCATCAAGTTCCACTGTGGCATACTCGAGCAAAGGCTACAAGCTCACATTGCGACTGGGGCACGGCTTCGCTTGACAACAGACGTATGGACTGCAACGAATTTCGGTGAACAAGGAGCTGTAACGATACATTGGATAAACGAGAGGTGAGAGCTAAAGTCCAAACTTTTGGATATGATGCACTTTGGGTGGGGGTGGTCCATAGTGGAGAGTACCTAGCAGAGACGCTGTTCGCAGTAATTCAAGACTTCAATATCACTCCCAGTATATTCACAATAACCAGGGATAACGCCGCAGTAAACCTCAATATGCTGCAGAATTTCCATCTGGATGCTAGTTTGCTAGGTACCACAAACTTATAGCCATGTACGTTTACGGTAACTTCAGGCGATGTTGGATGCATGGCTCACGTCATACATTTGGCAGTACAACTAACCTTAATAACTCTCAAAGCCAACCCATCTGATGACGCCGAAGAATACCATGTGTCTCAAGGCCGCGCTAGAGCCAGGACTCTGTCACTCGGAGCTCAGGAAACGGGAATTGCTGCCAGCATGGACAAACTCAGGCGCCACATGTACGCGTTCCGAAGCCGCCGTGGTTGGAGAGATCAACTCAAGAAGCAGGCAAAAGCAATTGGAGCTGCCTACCGTCAGCTAACACTGGACATGCTTGTGCGTTGGTTATTCACACATACAATGTTAAACACTACTCTTGGTCTCGAAAGAGCCATCAACGGTGTGTGTGCAGTCCAAACGATGGATCCAACGATTAAATAGATTGCTATGACACCACAGACCTCATGCCGTCTTCAATAGTTCTAAGCCAATGACAGTAGCCTCTGCATTTGTCCTCGAACCATGCCATCTTATACTTTGGATAAATATTACTCCGGCAGAATAGTACGATGTCTCGCTCATAAGAATGTCGCAGTAGTCCTCGAGATTTCCCTTACCATAGATAGCTGCTGTCTTGAAGTGGCAGTCCTCTGCATTTTTCAACTCGGCCAATGCCACCTCGACCTGGCTCCACCGCGTTTGCAACCAGATGATTACCTCACGCATAGTGCCCGTTGTACCTTCAAGGCCCTGAATCTCACCTTTGCCCAGCAGATGTGTTATTGCGAAGACAAAACGATGCAAGAGCCGGAGATAAAGTGCCACCTCTTTTCAGTCCTCAACCGTGATTTTGTCCTTGATAGCTGAATAGGGTGCATTGCTATCGTCCTTGGTTGGTTTGTAACGAATTTGGTATTGGTCAATAGTCTGCTGGAGCTCGAGTGCACGTGGCGGCATGTAATAGGTGGAGTTCCATTTCACACCTCGTCCTTGACTAGTAGCTTTTCAGTGGTAGCAAAATTGTGTCATCGCTGCGCAACTCGGTCTGAAGACTGATAAATGCTTGTTGCCTCTGGCTTGGGTACATGAGCCACTTAACCGTGTTGTCGACCTTACCAATCGCTCTGGTCTCCTCTCACTCCCACCTGGCTCCCTCTCCACAATCGTTTCCTCTCCTGTCAATCCTATTCCTCCATTCCAGCTTCAAATCTGTCCAACGCTACCAAGATTAGATGACAATCATCCGAACCTCGCACGAATGCCAACACGAGCCACCAATATGCCACCCCAACAGCCATTCTCCAACCTTTCCTCCTCCGCCCTAACCTCCACGGCCTCCGACGTCTCATATACAGACCTGGTCAATGCCTCTTTCGACGCCAAAGCAAGCTTCTCGGACGAGGCAAAGACCAGTCTCGATAGTACCATGCATAGCTTGGAGGAGAGCATTACGGAAGGCGGATTGGGGAGGGGGGATTTCCGTGCTAGTGGGGGGATGGACAATTCTGATAGTGGCGAGATGGGGTTAGAAGAGGAGGAGGAGATGAAGATGAGGAGTAGAGGCAAGGAGGGAGGGAAGAAGGGGATGGGTCCCCGCCGAGAAGCTCGAATGAAGGGCGAAAGGACTGGACGGGGGAAGAGGTTGTGAGGATTCCAGGAGATGATGTAGCTGCGAAGGAAATTAAGACAAAGAGTGGACGCTGAAGCCGTCCCACGGCATAACTTAGAAGCCAATACAGTACTCCAATCGCAGGCTAGCAAGGGCCATATCTTTCTTCTATCCATCTAGTCAGCGACAATTAAACGCAGTGAAACCTTTGTATGAGCTTCCACTTTTTGACCCAAAATGAATTCCATCAACACCACTACTGAATGTTAGCATGAAATGAGCATGGAAGGTATTACTTAAAATCGAAATTGCAATGTATCTAAAAGTTCACCTAAGTGATAACCGATTTCTACACTGGGCATGAAAATGTTTTGAGAACTTTGTATTTGTGACAACGTAATGGACAAACCCGGTCTTGCCGTGAAAGAGTAATGAGTTGGGTATATATATGCGCCTACATATCCGCTGTTACGCTGAGAAGTAGCGCTTCCCACCAAAACGCCGTCTACATTCCAACCAAACGCCTCTACTTCCCAAATCCCTCCCGACATGTGAAGTTACCCACTAGCAGGCTGCTGCTCCATATGCGTAGGCAAATTCCACCCCTGATAATCCATATGCACCCACGCCCTGTCCACCGTCGGCACACTCTCCAACACATACTGCAGACTCTCTCCCAGATCATGCGAATCCCTCAGACTCGTCCGTTCATCAAGTACAATATCAACCTCAACATTCAACTTATCCCCAGCGTGGTAGGCTTGCAGGCCTTGAATCTGATTTATCGTCCTCGCGAACCTCATAGTCAAATAGAGTAGGACGTTGCGTTCATCGGCACTGGCTACGGCGCCGGTGAGATTGCGGATGTGGCTTAACGAGGTGCCGGACCAGTTTGACATGACGAAGAGGGAGAGGAGGAGGCCGCCGAGGGAGTCGAGCCACCAGATATCGAGATAGTAGCCTGCTAACGGAAACAATATCGAAAAGATATTGAAAACAACATCGGTCATAGCATCTTGGGCTAATGCTTGGACAGAGGAGTTTTTGATGAGACGGCACCAGAGCCAACATAGCGCTTTGACTAGGACGGTTGTGGCCATGATTGTTATTGAAGGCATGCCGAGCTGGATTATGGAGTGGTCGCCGCTGGTGAGGCGATTGAAACATTGGAGCGCGACTTGGAAGAAGGAGGTTACCATTATGACGGAAAACACAAGAACGCCAATAGGCTCGAGGCGCCGGCGGCCGATGGGATATTGGTATGCGTCCTGCCTGGCTATAAGGCGGGTGGTGGTCCAGACAATTGCTGTGGATAACAAGTCCAAAGCGGCGTCGACGAGGGAGGCGAGGACGGAGAGCGAGGAGGTCAGGAAGATGACTGCTATTTTTCCGCCGAGGAGGATCACGTTGGCGAGGAGGTTGACGTAGATTGCTATTTGGACGATCTTGTCTCCGCTCTCCACACTGTCGTCTTCTAGCCCTGGGATGTCTGGTGTTTGACCGCCGGACTCGGAGTCGGACTCTTCAAGGAGGGGTGTGGTTTCCATTGCTACTTTGTAGATATCTCGTGGTGTGCGCTTGAGTCTTTTTGAGTTTAAGCTGGCTGATGAGCCATGGCGGGAGTGATTGTTTAGGGTGCCGGACTCGGGGGTATCGGGACCCTCTTCAATGGTGGGTGGGATGTGGAGTTGTGTGTGGTACTCGGCGAGGAGGTCGTGGGGGAGGGAAGAATCGAGGAGGCGGTCGATGTAGACGTATTGCTGGATGACGGAGTTGTTGCGTTCGTAATATTCTCGACTGGAGAAATCAGTGAAGGCTCTTATCAGAGGAGTCTGGCATTGTGCTGCCAACCAGTGGGTAGTTGTTCATGCAGCATTACACTTGTCGCTCGACACATAATTCATGGATTCACACGACGGCCCATATGGTACTGGGAAATGGAGGCACTAACATTGGCTTCTTCATTGCTTTCAACTCATCCTCAGTCTTCCAGTACTGGGCCCAATTGTATCTGGGATTGCTGTTCCCTATCAAGCGCATGCTCCTCATATGCGGATTATTCAAGACCTGGCTGGCCCTCCTCTCATGCGCCAGGTCATCTCCATCTCTGTCGCGATGGAAGCGCCATACTGTTGGCGATTCTGCGCGTTCTATGTCCTCGCCTAGTAATTGCGGTTCACGGTCACGAAAGGTTGAGGTCGGCCTTCTCGATTTGTGAAGTGAAGTGTTGGATCGTGTCCGAATTAGAGTATTCAAGGCGCCATTGCTATGCAAGGCCAAAGGCGTCTCATCGTAGAACGGCAGGTATCCTCTCAATCGTAAATCTTCGCCAGAATCATCGTAGCCTGAAGCAGCCATCTGATGTCTGATCGACGTAATTAAGCACAAGAGAATGATATGCAGCGGCAAAGATAAGTGAAGAATGCAATGAGGAGATGAGAAGTGTTTCAATCGCAAGAAATGCAGAAGTCTGACAACGGGCAAGGCACAATTGGATCATTGCCAAGAGACATGGGCACTAGCGACCGCTAAGGGCGGCTGCCAAGTCTGGGGACAGGTCGGCGTCTCGTGATCTGTAAACTAAGGCCCAATGCGGACAGCGCCGGAATGGAAAAGGGTCCCGATCGGCTTGAGATGTTCCTAAGTCGCCTAATGCTGCCAAGCATGGGCCCCATGCTTCAGAAGAAGCTTAGCTCATATTTTAGCACCACTCTATTCCAGGTTAAGCCTAATTGGTGCGTGAGCACAGCCTGAATTACTTGTCATTCCTGGCCAGCCACGAGCCCCGCCAGATCGAGGCTGAATGTCACACATTTGACGTACGCCGCCGAAGAATAGAAAGCCTTGAAATAAATACAACACCATTCGCAAGTCGCTGATGTCTGAAATACTGTTGCCTCAATCGCCAACCACGCCCATATTCATACTGTGCAAGCTCGACCTGTGAACGCCTTTTAGACATCGGCTGTGCAAAACCAGTTAGCACAATCAACCCCGCTTTACAACTCGGGGCGACAGCAATCGCAGACCCTCCATTTACAAAGATCAAGCCGAGGCGGCCTTTGTGCAACTATGCCTAGTGATAGAAGCTTCCATCCTTTCGGCGGAAAAGTTTCCAGACATTTTGGTGACAACGTACGTCCTTTCAACCTTCACTTGCAGCCTTACCACCCCCGAGTCATGTTTGTCGGCACCAGTTTGCCTTCCACCCGTAACCTTTATTGGTAGCCTTATCCGCTGGCTCCCGTCGCCAACACTGTGAAGTGGCCAAGCAGTGATAATCCATCATTCGTCACTGCTCACTGTGCCCATCTTCGTGGCTTTGGACCATAACAATGGGCGCCATGCGCAACTTCTTGGGGTCGCTTGTCAAAAAGCCAGGTGGTATGGAGAGAGCTAATAGACCGTGGCAGCTGGCGCCCGATGATGCGTATTTGAGTTGTAAGTTTGCTCGATCTTCACTTCGGCGTCAGAATATTTACTGACTTGACTGCGCAGACTATGATGTTCGCCGTTAGTATACAACAATTTGCGCCCAACTCAGCATAGGCTAAAATGATATCAGTAATGAGAGAAGACGTCGACACACTAAAGAACGACTGGTTAACCGACAACGTATGCACCACTCCCTCTCTTCGCTTTCCTCCCTCACAGAAGAGCACAACTGACAGCTCTATAGACAATATGTTTCTGGGAAGAATACCTCGAGCGCGAATCCCTCTCTCAATACCCAAACTCCAACATCGTCCTCCTCCGCCCGTCCATGGCATTCATGCTGATGCAGACCCCCGACCCGCTCACCCTCCGCGAAGCTCTCCCCGATTTCAGCCGCACAACCCACATCTTCCTCCCCATAAACGACGCCCGGAACGTGTCCGTCGCCGAAGGCGGCTCCCACTGGTCCTTACTCCTCGTCAGCGTGATAGACGGCGTGGCATTCCACTACGACTCCATGAGTCCGAGTAACCATACCGAGGGGCAGATTGCGACAAATAAATTGTGTAGGTTGCTTGGGAGGCCGCTGAGGTTTATGGATTTGCCAGATAGCCCGCAGCAGAGTAATTCGAGTGATTGTGGAGTCTATGTGTGTTTGCAGATGAGGCATTTACTCATGAAGAGGTTGTTGCATGCGAATAGTAATACGAAGATTAGTATGAGCATGGCGGGGAAGGTGATTGATGCGGAGGGGGGCCGGAAAGAGATGTTGCATGTTATTGAGAAGTTCAGGAAGGAAGGGGAGAGGCGGAGATCGTGAGTATTGCCTGTTGAGGAGGGAAGTGATGGGAAATGTGCTAACTGGTTGGTAGTTACGACAACTCGAGGTCTCGCTCCGCGCACTCGAAATCGCCACCGCGTATTGATTCATGAAGCAACGAAGGCGTTTACCAGCATAGTTATGGAGTTAAGGGGGCTGTCTTTGATGATAGCGGATAATATTCTTTGAGGACTACGGCAGTTTTGCTTACGAATGTTACGGATGATGAAAAATGAATGTAAAACGGCGCAGTTTGGGAGATGACAGATCGGGTTTGGCGGATGACGGTTTGAGAGAAGCAGTATGCATGGGACAGAGCGGTTTTCGCTCAGGTAAGTAGGATGAAATGAACGACTTATTGAACGGGTGCCCATGAATGTGAGAGAGGCCTCTATGAATGATGTGATTCATCTTCAATCATGATCACAAATTTCGAGGCGTAAAGTTGTGAGAGAAGACCTCGGTATTTTGTTTCTCAGCATAGCAATGAAGAAAACGTATTCCTTAGAACCAATGAGCGATGAAGCCGCTGCCACTTGTTCTCGAGTATTTTTATGGCCTCGACCCCGCCAAGACATCTGATCGACAGGAGTGCACTAGGCTGGATAGGGATAAGGAGGGGTGGGCGATAGCGCAAAAAAGTTCGCGATAGGCGATAGGAAAACCGCCAGCGACCATACCTTAGCCCCATCATTGAGCTTTGCGACAACTTCATTACCACAACAACACCACTCGAAGCTCGCAAGTCTCGAAACAATTGTTCATAAGCGCAATCATGGCTGCACCAACCGCGCTCCAGCGCGCCCCAGAGGAGGCCAAGCCTCAAGAGGTTGCGGTCCCAGCTACCAGTGCGTTGTCCGCATCCTCCTCAGGAGTCCCCCAAATCACAGGTAGAGACACATACTAACGGCGACAACAGGGGAAGAGGAGTTCACCATCGACACCAACATGGAAGCCGAAATCATCGCCCACGCCCAAGCCTCCCTCGGCGCCGACAGCATGACCATCGACGAAGAAGGGCGCCCGAAATTCGCTCCACAGACCGCCAGCAACGGACCAACACGCATCGAGACTCGCAAGATCTCGATCCCACCGCACCGCATGTCCCCGCTCAAGAGCGAATGGACGAAGATCTATCCGCCTCTTGTCGAGCACCTCAAGTTGCAGGTCCGCATGAATGTCCCGAGGAAGAGCGTGGAGTTGAGGACCAGCAAGGCGACGACGGATACGGGGGCCTTGCAGAAGGGGGAGGATTTTGTGAAGGCTTTTACGTTGGGGTTTGATACTGATGATGCGATTGCGTTGTTGAGGTTGGATGATCTGTATATCGAGACGTTTGAGATCAAGGACGTCAAAACGCTGCAAGGAGAACATCTCGGAAGAGCTATCGGACGTATTGCTGGAAAGGACGGAAAGACTAAATTCGCGATCGAGAACGCCTCCAAGACCCGTATCGTTCTGGCAGACTCGAAAATCCATATTCTGGGTGGTTTCAAGAATATCCATGTTGCGAGGACGGCCGTCGTTTCCCTCATTTTGGGTTCGCCGCCAGGAAAGGTTTATGGAAACTTGAGGAAGGTTGCTAGCAGAATGAAGGAGCGCTTCTAAGCGTCTCATGGTGGATGAAGGGGAAGGACGAGGTTTATACCAGGCGGAGCACGTCCAGGTCTTCGGGCTGTGGACTGATGCTAAGATACCCGGCTTGAGCTGATGACTGGGCTTTATGATGGGCGGTTTACGGGGCGGCGTTAGGAGCGGTGCACATCGATTGCGATCTGGAGAGCTGTTCGGCTTCGGCGTTGTTTTTATGGCGAGTCGAGAATAAAATGTTAGGCCTATTGTGGCTAGTGAATATCACATTTGGAACGAATCCCTGGCTTTCATGAAACTGCCTACGCTATTCGGTTGAGTCGAGGAAACATCGAGTATGAAGCACGGTAGAGTTTTGGCGACCAGGAGAAGTACGGTGGCAAATTGGACTTGATCAACGTGGATATGATTGTCCAAAGATGCGGTCTTGACCTTGACGTGGTTTTGATGGTGATGTTTGTCGATGAGAACATAATGTTCAACTTTCCCTTTTCACTGATATGTGCTAATCGGTTAATTATCCAATCATTCCAGTACACAGAGTTTACACTTTTTTCCGTTTTGGGGGACCGACTGCTTCGCGGGTGTGCGCCAGATCACAGTATGAACAATCCGCCTACGCACTTGGGCGACAATTGTCCATCTCGATACCCAGAGTAGGGTCTCAGTGAAGTGGTACGCGAGACATCGTAAATGCTTTCGCCGTCGTCGGTCTGCCTTTTTTGTGAAACAAGCTGTGGTGATATGATCTGGTTTTCTTGTAGCTGTTTCACACTCTCGAGCAACGTGCATGATCCGCTAGACGTCCCATATTCCAGGCGGCGAGTAACAACCTCCGTTGTAAAGAAAGTACACGTGCTCACCCTCTCCTGCTCGGTATCTGTTCTCGGGGAATATGAAGATGGCGTACACGCCACCTCCTCACGGAATAAGACGAAGCTTTTTGAATTCGGCGATTGTATGTGGCTTATCCCGACTGAAGGCTTCACGTATCTCCGTCGGCATATCACTAGGGTTTGGTACCCTCACCCTCTCTTCGGACGCAGCGTGTTGTAGGAATGACGCAGAAGTTCTGTCCGCAGTGTAAAACCATGCTGGATCTTCTTCGAAAAAGCCCGCGCCAACAAGTCTTCGATAAACTGAAAGCGCTTATGATTTGAGATCTGCTGGTCCAATGGCACTTCGAAATATGCATCCGTCGTCCGTCCATCCATATTCTGAATCTGAGTCCGACAAGTCCAAGTCGCTAGCGGTCAAGTATCATCAATGGAAATAGGAGCTCCAGATAAGCCAGGGGAAGTCTTAGAGGTTGGTTTCATGGAGACGTGAGAGCTGGCATCATCGCAAACGAGCTAACCGGTTAGACAGTAGATGACAATGGAAGCAGAACGAGAAATTAAACGGCGAAAGGTTTGAGGTTGAGGGAACAAGTGAGCTTCTGCCTGTTCCTTCGACAGATAAACAAGCAGGAGGGAACGACTATGCTTCCGCCCGTCAGCCTGGCAGACTCCACGTCAACTTTCGTTTTGCAGCGATAACGACGCCACAAGCATATAGAACCCAAGTTCTCATAGCAAAAATCAACATGTTGGCATTTTTAAGTAGAACCCGATTAACAAGACTGTCTAACAGCAAACATTTACTTGGTGATTTGATGAAGAACTTTAGCATTTACCTTTCTGGAGCGAACCAGTTAGCAAGCCTGCATCATAGAGTGGCGTCCTTTGAAAAAGCTTGGAATCAATTTTTCAAGAGGCCAGGTCTGGAAGCTTGATTTGAGAAGGACAATACGTGATTGGATTTGGGATGGCAAACCGGTCGGTAGGTGAGGCGGGGCCCCCGGAGCTGGGAGTTAGGTATATTGCTATCTTTCCCAGGTCACCACAACATCGCCAAACTGGCGTTTAAACACTTAGCACAAGGTATGTTCACTACTATAGGCTGGATTATAGCTTGAAAGCTGCTTTCGAACGTGAAATGTCACATGCGGGAAGGCGGAAGTTTGTGTAGAACGGGTATCTATCGCTATCTTCGTCCACAACCTCGCTAAATCTCGCTAATTCCCAGCTTAAAATTTTACGCTAACAAATGTTCACCACGATAGCTTGGCTTATAGTCGAAAGCAGCACGCTTAGCCTTCGTCGCTGGAGCAACGACATCCAAGATCTTAGTGGAGACACCGAGGACACCGACGGCGTTGGCAATAGCCTTGGTATTCTCTGTGAAAGCATCCCAAGCAATGTTAGTAACATCGTCACAAGCGGCGTGGTAGCAGACATCGAAAGCGACACCAGCCTTACCACCGTTGGCAGCAGCCTGGGCCGCGGTCTTAATCTCCTCGGCACCAGTGAAGAGACCACCGGAGGCAATACCGTTCTCGAGGAAAGGACCGTAATCGGAACGTCCAGAGAAATCAGTTGGGAAGGACTGGATGCCCTGTCTCTTGAAGTAATCCTCAAAGAGCTTCTCGGCCTGGGCAGAGCCCACCGGGCCGGTGGTGCCGAACTCGCTTCCGTCGCCGTCGTAGATGCCGTAGAAGTAGTTAGGCGACGCGATCATGTCGAAGTTAAGGTACACGCGGATCTTGGCCAAGTCCTCCTCGGTGGATTTCTCGACGAAGTTGGCGGCGCCCAAGAGACCCTGCTCCTCAGCGGCCCACCAGGAGAAGCGGACGGCGTTGTTGACCTTGAATCTGGTCAGCTGCTTGGCGACCTCGAGGAGACCGATGGAGCCGGAGCCGTTGTCGTTGAGACCTGGGCCGGCCTCGACGGAGTCAGAGTGGCTACCGAGGTGGACGACATTGCAGTGGTTACCGGCTTTGGTCTCAGCGATCACGTTGGTGGTGGTGACGACGTCGAGGACAACGTTGATGGTTGCGATCTCCTCACCGCTGGCAGCGACAGAGGCAGCGAGACGCTTACCATCGGCTTGAGTGATACCGATGGCCGGGGTGTAGTCACCCCCGGCACCGAGAGTACCAGCAACGACACCAACTGGCTCGTTGTTGTAGACGATGGTACCGACGGCACCGGCAGCCTTCGCATTGGTGATCTTCTGAGAGAATGGGCAAGTTCCACGCATGATGAGGGCAATGTTGCCAGCAACGTCAGCACCGAAATCAGCGGCGTCACAGCCGATGTTGGCGACGTTGGCGATGGGTGCAGTGACGGACCCTTTGGGGGAGAAGGTCATGACCTGGCCCGCAATTGCGGCACCGTTGACGGAGACATCCCCGGAGGAGGTGGTGACATCGAAATCCTGGGTGTAATAATCGTAGTAGTAATCGTACTTGCTCAGGTTCTTCAGGATCCAGGCGACGGTGGCCTTGTGTCCCTCAGAGCCGATAACACGAGTGCGGTTGCCGGGCGAGAGCTCAGAAAGGTCCTCGAGCTTGTAAGCGGCCTTGCGGAGGTTATGCTTCCTGATTGTCTTGACGAGAGCCTTCTATACGGATGTTAGATGTCGACCAGTCTAGGAGCTCTCAAAATTACTTACGGCAGAGACCAATGGCTCTTCCTATGTGGACCTGGCATTCCGTGTCCTGGTGGGTACTTTGGTCCCTTACCGCCGTGTCCCTTTCCTGGCTTTGGTCTGACAGCGCCGAAATTGCCGCCTAGTCCCTTTCCGTGACCGACACCGTTGCCGTGTCCTGGTGGCTTTTCGCCGTTTCCGTAACCAACATCGTTACCGGGTGCTCCAAGAGCTGGAGCAGCGGCAACAAAGGATACAGCGGTCAAAGCCGCGGTGACAAGGGAGAACTTCATGATGAGATGTGTGTGTGAGGGTGAGGTTGAGATGGAGAGAAAGAAAGCCGACTTAACTGGGGATCCGTGGGACTATATATTCCGAGTCTCGGGTACCTATTCATTCATGCCAAGCACAAATAACCTTCCCAGATCAACTCTCGTTCTCGGGTAACAACATCTGGCAGCTCCAATGCCTCATAACCCCGCATCGCCGTGCAACAAGGTCACTGATACACGAAATCATTTCCACATCTAGGACCAAAGCTCCCATGACGATCTCCTCACTCGAGCTCTTCCTGCGCCGTGCCCACGGTCGTCCTTCCTCTTGCGATACAAGTTGGGGGTTTAGCGTCAGTATTACTGCATGCAGAAGGTCTGAATGATCACAGCATCTTGCCTCGTAGCCATGCCGTCCATGGTGCCTTGCGGTATCCCGTGGCAACTGCACGATAGTCGAACTGCATCGTTGTCGCCAAGAGCTTCCATGCAGCGAACGCGGTCGTCACCGTAGGTATAAGGTGAGGTGAGTGGTCGAAGACGGGTGTAGAATGTTAAGTTATCCTAAGCATTGCCAGGATGGCGTCGTGGCCGCTTCTCCTGGTGTGGGGATGATTATCAACTTGTCCTATTTCGGATTAATGCGATGATAATCAACAGGGGAAGCTTCTGACCTTGATTCTTCAATGGCAGAAGCTATATTGACACCGTCTGAGAAAGGCAGGTACGAGATACTGTGCGAGACTGTGGCTGAGGGGTAGGCAACGGCTGCCGTCTGACCCTGGACTGTCGAGCAAGGGACCGAGCACGAAACACACGCGCAAGGAAGATACCGGCATTTCGACACCACGACCTGCATTTCTTGGCCCGCCGTCGCGGCGGTTTGCACCAGTGACATCTAACGGCTACGACTTTAACGTGTTATTGTAAGTCACATTGAAACTAGCATCGGTACAGGGTCTATTGATGCAGAAGATGGTTTGCCGAAGCCAGTTATTTTCCTCGTTGAACAGCTTAATCATCCTCGTTCTGTTTACACATCTTATCTGCACGATATCTGCAATTTGTTCTTCCACCATTCCGGCGCAGCATGAGTAGCTCAGGACCTCCAGGAACGAGGTCGGATTGACGGACTAGACCACTTGATAGTCCTTGTGATGCTGACGATACAGGGTTAATTACTTGGAGGTGTGAGCAGAACAACGAGGGCGGTGGCGGAGAACCGTCCGAGCACACGCTGTCCAACCATTTTCTTTCGATGCCACAGCGCGCCCACCATGCAGAGAACATGTTGAGAACTTCCGCGGCATGCGACCAACGGCACATGGTGTAGTTAACTGTTGGCTGTGGCCTGGTTTCTGTGCTTCGTGGTGTGTTGTGCCGCTGAATCGTCCAGGTACACCTTTTCATCTTCGATTGGTATCCCAGTCGCTCAAACGCAGTCATCACTATGAAGTCTTGCATCTCCATCCACCACCACTGCGTACGAGTGTATTTTCACCGCACCTCGGTATCCTTACCGTCCACTGCAAAGCGTCTTAGTTACGATATTGGACTTCTTGGTTGCAAGACTGCAGATATCAATCACCGCGAATGTCATGACTCTAGGCGATGGCGGTCGAGGCGGCTGGCAACGGTATCTGTGGGTCACTCTCCACATCGTTCCCTAAATCTCCACTCCTCCAACACCATAATCCCTGTGCCGGCAAACAAGGTTAAAAGCTCCACTTTTCACGATCACGACGTCGGAAATGAGAAGGCTCGTCACCTGATAATGGATGGGCTAGTTCTGGTTTCATACGGTAGAATGAGGAGGTTGATGACGATGATTAGGTTATCAGGGCTTCAAATTTTATGTCCTATGCTGGTCGCTCGATGGAGGTTTAGTCGGGGCCCATTTATGTTACAAAGAGGAAGTTCGGAAATGCCGAGGAGAGTGAGTTGCCAGTTTTTCAGCAACAGGCCCACGACAAGCCTTGGCCTCGATCTCCCGATTCGGCAGCTGCCAAAGATGTCGAAGACGGTGTCTCGGGAATCCCGATCAAGAAACACCAGCCTCCCCCGTCGGCGCCGTCAGTACAGTGACGGAGTACTTGGAGGCAACTTTCGAGGGAGGCGCTCGCGGCCCTCGCTTGTACGACTTTAGGTCTTCCTCAAGCCATACGGTCTCGTTAACCTCTTTGACGGGATCTACGACGTTTGTCGTCCGCATCTCGTTTGTCGTTCCTCGTTTGTTCCTTGCAAACGTCCATGGTTTTCACGGAGGCTCGAAACCTCCCTCTCCCTGTCCGCGTCTTTCTGTGCTTTTCACTTTTCACATCATGCTAAGACTTTGTGTTCTGACAACTGGGGATCGTCTCTCCTTTCAGTTTGCTTTGCCTTCAACGAGATTAGACTGCGGTAGCGATCGACGCCGTCGTTGCAGATCTAAGACATATCCAAACCCTCAATACCGCCTCAGTAGGTTTATGTTCTGCACTTCCTGAGTGGTCAATCGTCATCCTGCAGGTCCACGAGTACAGCGAGCCGCCTAGTTTTATGTCGACCACGAGTCTAGATGCACCAGTCCAAAATGTGGTTGGACCAACCTTCCATCTCAAGCACAACTTGCAGCCACCAACTTAAGGCTAAACAAGAAGCCTCAGTAAGGTTTGAGTCGGTTGTTGACGGCTACGAAGCACAGCCACAGGCACATATGCTGAGAAGAAGATGACAAAGCAGAGTAGGTAGAGCGAAGTAAGTACAGGCTCTTGACGACAAACCAGTGATCGCAGCAGACTGGCAGTAACGCTCACCTGTTGCCACCAGGTGGGGTCCGGTGCTGGCAGCTGGGCAATATGAGAAGCTGAAGATAGAGTTGCCGAACAGCGTTTGACCGACTGATAAAGGACGGCTTCGCCACCTCACTACCAGAAATCACACCCGAGTGGCTTGCATTGTAGCTTCAAAGAGCACATCTTGCTCTTGAGCAATGAAATATTTGCTCGCAGACTCTCTAGCGCTATTGGATGCCTTTTATACTATCCGACAATTTCTATTTTGGCTCGCTTAGGAGTATTCTTTCCTCGAGCTCATTTACTTGACGTTGTTTAGAGTGGCTGTGAAGCATGATGTGGGCATAATAATGTGGTGTCGGAAGAAGTCGAGGGTGTCCTGTGCTCGCCTATATAAACGTCTTGGGCTCGGGAAGCTCTACTTCTCTCAAGAGCAATGAAAAAATCAACATCAACAATCCGAAGTGGGCTCCGTTCTGGCAACGAGCTTCTGCCTCTCAAATAATTGTATTGTTGTCTAGCTTGTCCCAGTGTGTTGTGCCAGCCATAATGATGTCGCCCCTCTAATTTGGTGTCGATGCTGAATCATGACCTGCTCGGACGCAGTTTAAGTACTGCCTCTGGGTTGATTTGCATTTTCCGAGATGTCATCTGCTCGGAGCTGCGAACCAGGACGAGGTCCAAATAATTTAACGAGTACAAAATAAAATAAGACCAAGTTACCTTACTCTGGTTGTTCTGATTAATGCTCCCCCAAAAAAAATACGTAGATAAAAGTGACACGAGCTTGAGAATTTCAGAAGAACTTTTTGAATATCATGGCAGCTCTTCTAAAAGCCCTCAGGACTTTTTTCTTTTCTTTTCTTTATTTGTCTTTTGAGAAACAAAAAGAGGGGAAACGAAAACCATAATTCCGAAATTCGGGCAGAACCAGCGCGGCACCTCGTAACGTCGCGAGAGCAGATTAAAAACGGTCATAATGTGGTCGCGGTTGATGGCTATTTGCGAATGGCTGCTGACTCTAGTATTAACCTAATCTTTATCCCTTATATCTTACTGTGACATTCTATAAAATGTGGCTCATAAAAGGAATTCATATTGAGCCTGATGATGCCTCAAGGGCGCAAGCGAATATCATAACATAGGCCCTCTAATTAATGAGCCAATGTCAGAAACTTAGCTGCTGGTAAATATTAGTTCAATACGCCATCGGGAAGCAAGGGGACAGCAAGTTTGCACTGCAGAAATTGGCAAGAGATCAGGCAAATAAATAGGATGAAGTAAGTGAACGGCGAATCACGGCTAATTCGATCTCCCATTCTATCCTGGCACAAATTACCTGAGGCCACACCGAGAAAAAGCCCAGAAATAAAAGCTAATCCATCAACCCTATCTTCCATCCTCACGGTGCCAAACAGACGGCTCATCAATAATACAATGCCTTCCAAGAATTTACAAAATAGCTCTTCATGTAACTTACATACGGCGTCTAAGCACGTCAATTCATATCTTACCCACCCGCGCTTATCACCTAATTGCGCTTCTTCTTGGCAGCCGGCTTCTTCCTCAAACTCCTCATCTCCTGGTTCTTCGCTTTCCTAATCGTAGCCTTCTTCCACGCAGTCCAACGATCCCTCGGCTTAAACTCCTTGACCTTAACCTGCGCCCTCTCCGCCGCACGACCGATCTCCCAGTTGCTCTCTCTGTACATGTAACCGGGTCTAAGGGTCAACTTGCGGCCCTCCTCTCCCCTCCTCTCAACAATCTTCTTCTTTGGCGCTGCGGACTCCTCGGTAGCCTCAGCGGCCTCTACTGCTGCCGGTGCGAGGGTGGATATATCTATCTGCTGTGGGACGACACCGAGACGACGACGGCGCATGGAGTTACGTGGTAATGGCAAGACCTGGTTGCGCTCGAAAACAACGCCAATGTATTGGCGCTTTGGGTGACGCTCTGGGTCCTTGTAGTACTTGACGTAGCCGGCCTCAGTGGCATAAATGGTGTGGTCGCTGCCCATGGCGCAATTATCGCCCGGGAACCAGTGGGTGCCGCGCTGGCGGAAAATGATGTTTCCTGGGATAACATATTGCTCTGCTTCCTATTAGCACTATCCTCGTCATCCCGTCGCTTTATCGTGCTTCGCCGCGCCGAGTGCTGGCGCATCCACCCATTGGAGAATCGCAACTGACCTCCAGACTTCTTAGCACCCAATCTCTTTCCCGGACCATCCTTCGCCTTATTCACAGCTCCCTGTGCCTTATGGGAAGCATGTCTGACAAAGTTGAAGCTCGCTGGCGCGGCCGCAGAGACTCTCAGTGCCGCAAAGGCCTCAGTCAAGCCGGATTGTCCGCTGGCGACTCCGCTCCTCGAGATAGTGGTGAGAGCCGTCCTCAGCGACGGTTGCAGCCGTTGAATAAGCATCTTGATGTGGTGGGCGGCTTTTGGGCTATCGTCGTCGTCGTCGTGTTGTGGTGAGGACGTATAATTTGGGCCGATCGGGATGAGAGATTTTCCGGTCCCCCTGCGCCAACCAGCCAGGTTGACAACGACCTCGACTTAGGGAACTAGCTGTCAAGACAATAATTCATTGCAACTCTGAATTAAAGTTCGCAAAAATGATAGGAAATAGTTGTCTTGCGTTCCTGCTGCTTGTGTTTGTTGTAGTATGCAGTGCACAATTTGAGGGCATGTTCGGCAACATGTTTAACCAGGGACAACAACAGCAGCGCAGACCTCAGAACGTCGCGAGGTGAGAAAGAAACCCAAGATGCCAACCGGTTGAACTTCACTGACCAACTCTAGTGATTCTGCATGGTATCAGCAAACTTATAGTGATGGTAAGAAACCTTGACTTCTCAGCATTGAATTCTACTAAGAACATCTAGCTCAATGCTCCGATTATCTCTGCCCAGGAACCCTTGGTGAGCTCAAGCTCCGCACGACTCGTTGACGAGCAGTAATGTAACAACCAATAGCTTGTGTTTCTGTTCCTCACCACTGTCCATGCGCATTCCCAGCACAAGAGGACAAATTCGAGCTCGGCGACGGCTCTGCGGTCTGTGTTTCGAAGGGCGGCTTCAAGGCCGGAGAGGCTGCGAGGAAGGTGGAGCTGGCGAGAAAGGGGCTCTTATAAAAGGAAATGGATCCGCGGAAGGGGAGTGTTTATGGCGCAATTATATCATGAAGTTAGGATGCATTATACAAGGGAGAATAGATGAGCTGCATAGATGGAGTCTAATGTTAGAGGCAACTGGTTGGTCTGAATCATCCCATTCCTATTGTCCAAGTCGAAATCCACTCTTTGCCGAAAAGCTCTCTTGCATATGAAGACTGGCAACCATTTGCTAATGTTCAATGACCTTCCCGAATGTAAATGTCATCCTTCCCCAGAATGCACAACGCTTCTCCCGCCGAGTCCAGCAATTCTCTTCCCGTAAATCTAGTTCCTCCAGTCGCTTTGAGTGGGAGAATGAAGAACCTTTCCCATCTGTCTGAATCCTCCAGCAATCCACTCTCGACTATCTCTCCATATGTCGTTGCCCACGACCTTACGTTCTCGAGCACCACGACCCTCCCCTTGGCCGTCAATCTCTTCTCTCCCATAACCTTCTTCAGAATTTGAACGTATGCCTGTGCATCTCTTGCATTGGATAGGTAAAATTCTACCTTCGCTTTGGCCGCTTCCTCTTCCTCGATCCGGTGGCGCTCCATCTGATCATCCAGCCATCTTTGGCGGACCTCCGCGTCACCGAGCGTGCTGGCGTAGGTCTCAGCTAGGATTGTGCTGTCCATGATGCGGTCATAGAACCACAGTCTCGTCTTGAAGCTGAGGTTTGGCTCCTCTAGGATTGTGCTGAAGTAATCGAAGGGTGTCGGGAGGGTTTGCTATATTGGGTGGACATGATGCTGGTGAGAGGGTAGGAATTGCGATAGGTGAGATGACGATGTTGTGGAGGCTTAGAGAGGCTTCCTGGCAATAGGGAATATTATACTTAAGTAAACAAAGACGTTGGCCTGCCTGTTAGGCTGCTGGGCTGCTAGCATATGAGACTCAAAGTGGCGTTCGTCCTCTGACTAGCATATTCTACCACACAAACAAGAGTTGTACGATCGTACTTCGTTAAACGCTTAGTTTGCGATCATAAGATCTGATCTCAACAAAGAAAAACGAATTACGGATCAAGCATGATCAGAAACCGGCTAGCACGCTTCACGGAGATAACTAGCGAAACACGTACTCAAAATAACAAAGGCAAAATGCGAAGTTGAGGATTGTTGTGATGCCAATCGATTGCCTGCCGAATGAAATATCCCGGAAGTTTACCAAGTTGATGTATTGGCAAGACAACTGGTTAATATCTGAGAAGACAATGTGCCAGTCGCTGGTACATTCCGAGACTTTCCCAAAAGAAAGCATTGCGCGCTATACGGCATGAAGACGGATCAAGAAGCATTTGAATCTTCTGAAAATAAGACGCGTTGCTATGGTGAGGTGTAGTCTGTGAATAGACGTCAAGAGCGGCCAGGAACAGCCCAATGACTGTCATCAGCACAGAAACGCTGCGCAGTAAATTTTGTGGGGATACAAGCTTAAATTCGCTCGCAATAAGAGTATCATTTTCCTATACAACCCAGCAACCAACGCCAAAGCTTCTCCCAAACGCCAAACAATGCCGGCCGTCCTATCCGCTCTGCTCTTTGCACATGGTATAATCTCCTTCAGATCCGTGCAGCACTTCAGTTGCAATCCTCGGTAACATTTACTTTCCACCCGCCTTGCGACCCTTCCTCTCGTTCGCTCTCTGGAGACGCTCATTCCTCTTAACCTTCTCCTTTCTTGCTGAACGACCCTCACCGGCAACTGTCGATGGGGCTCCCTCCTTGCGCTCACGCTCCTTCTTGGCGTCAACCTCCACAATCCAGTCGTTTTCGCCGTTCTTGTTGGCGCCCTTGTATCCCCATTTTGGCTCCCACTCGCCAGTCGAGTCGTTGTATTGCATCTTCTGGCGAACATCGGCGGTCTTGGCCTTTATACCCTTCTTGCGCGCAAACTTCTCCCAGGCGGTCTCGGCCTTTGGTGGTGGAAGTGGCTGTGAAGAATCAGTATGACGGCAAATCGCAAAACGCAACTGGATAAGCATACCTTCTCGCGGGGAAGATGAGTGGATGGCGATGGGAGGGTCAAAAGGACGCCGGCTGGAGTAGAGGTGATTGGGCATGTGCCGAGAAGCTGGTTGATCAAAGCCTGTGCGCCGTCGCGCGCGGTGGCAGCGAGGTCATCCTCGATGTTGTTGGACTTGAGCTCGAGCGGGTTTGGGTCGACTGCCATAAGGTATCCCAGATCGAAAGTGTAAGGGTTTGGCTTCTCAACCACAACCGGGAGAGGTGTGCGCTTCTCAGTGTCGGCCATTATGTATATATCTTTCTTTACTTCGTGAAAGAGTGGTTTGGGTATAAGTTGTTCGGAGTTTCGTGGTTTGGGCAATCAGTCTCGTCGCAAAAATGTTCTGAGAACCGCGGACGTGCAGGGATCAGCAACTTTTTGGCGGCCGCTAGCGCGACTTTAGAAATATACGGAGCTAGCCCGACGCTCCAGCGACCAGAGACCAGAGAGCAGACCACAAACACCTCGCCGTCGACGAATTGCCCCACGTACAGCGCCCGCGATGGCTTCAACAAATCGTCTCTCTTGCCTCTTGAGGCCGGGCATGTCGCCTGCCCTGAGCAACACCTCTTTCGCTCCCCGCGTCGCCGCCGCCGCCTTCACCACTTCCGCCGCCCTTGCTGCGCAACCACCGAAAGCCGCAAAGGCAGGAGTCAGAGTTATCAACCATAAGCAGAAGGGAGCTGCGCGCACGCTCAGAATTAAAAAGAAGGCTTTCGTCAAGACTGGACGCCCGCCAGCACCAGGAGAGCGCAAGGCGCTTAGAAAGAGAATCGTTCTCAGCAACACCAACGCATTGGAGGTTCCAGGGTTGTTGAAGTTGACGTCGGAGACTGTTAAGGATGCGAAGAACATTGGAAAGGTTGTGGAGATTCCAGGAGAGGTGGTGGATCAGCTGAGAGCAGTGGAGGCATTCAAGATTACACAAGCATGGAGGCTCTTCCGCGCGCCAAGTATACTGGTTCGCGAGGAGACTGTCAACTTGGCGAAGAAGATGGAGGAGGCTGCGGCGAAGAAGGAGACAAACATCACTATTTTGAACGGAGCACGGAATACTGGAAAGTCCATGTTGCTTCTACAGGCTATGGCTACCGCATTTGCTAAGGGCTGGGTTGTCATCTCCATCCCAGAGGGTACGTTTAAGTTTCTCGTTCATCGTCCACCAGTTTACCGGCGAAGGAATGGCAGCTAACTTAGTCTACAGGCCAAGAGCTCACCACCGCACACACCGCATACGCACCAATCCCGGAAACTTCCCCTCTCCAATACCAACAACCGTTTTACACCGCATCCCTCCTCTCCCAAATCTCCAAGGCCAACCAGGCCATCCTCTCCAAGCTCATCGTCTCCATGGACCACCAACTGCCAATCCCACTCCCATCAAACACTACCCTCTTCCGCCTTTGCGAGCTCGGCGCGCGCGACCCAGAAGTCTCGTGGCCAATCTTCGAGGCTCTCATGAAGGAGCTTCAGACCCCAGGCAAGCCACCGATTCTGTTGGCATTAGATGGCCTCAACCATGTCATGAAGGCCTCCGACTACAGATCGCCGGAGTACGAGGTTGTGCACTCGCACGACTTGGTTCAGGTTAGACACTTTGTCGAGCACCTTTCAGGCGTAAAGAAGCTCGCCAACGGAGGTGCTGTTATCGGCGCCACCACATTCGGCAACCGCCCGAAGTCACCGACTTTCGACTTGGCGTTGAAGCAGAATGTTGAGCGTGCGACGAAGCAGCCAGTTACTGAGGTTAACCCATGGGGCGAGTGGGATCAGGCTGTTGCGAAGTCGGTGCAGAAGCCTGAGGTTATGCAGATTAAGGGTGTGAGCAGGAGTGAAGCTCGTGGATTGATGGAGTACTGGGCTGCGTCGGGTCTTTTGAAGCAAAAGGTTGATGAGCGCATTGTGCAGGATCAGTGGACGCTGTCTGGTAACGGTGTTGTTGGTGAGATCGAGAGAGCAGCTTTGAGAATGCATGTTGTCTCATAGGAAGCGATCAATAGAGGTATGTATGTGATATGATAAGATTTGTGAGATAGAGCCGTGCTTTGGGTGTAAAATAGGAAATCTTGTATTATGGATTTGAAGATACACCAGTCTTCACTACTTGAAAATAGGCGAGATTGATGTTACTGGTCCATTCTGAGTCACATGCCGAGCCAACAATGCAGCACCACGATCACCAAGTCCCACGACATGGGATTTTCTGAGACGCATCTGATCACCAAATACTGAGCCACCACATACAGTATGACTAAGCTTTCTGTCAGATCGGTTAGGCACATCAGCCATGTCGCTAAAGATACCGATCGCGGCAACGATCTCTGATATCACACCAAGGTGCGGCACTCGGGACGGAACAACCGCTGCACCGCCATCACGTTACTGCCACACCAAGCAAGATCCAACGACGATCGATGAGAAAGAGCAAACGTGTGCCACGATTCCCAATACTCGGGACGAGATGAGACAGAAGGAAGTAACGCAACGAACGATGCGGGTAAACACCGACATGGGCTGAGACATAAGCAAGGTCTGGGCGAGGACACTTCCGCCGTAGCCAAGGTTTGCGTATACCACCCCCTTAACGTCAATCATTCTTTCATACCAGCTTCATGGCAAGACACTATTTACTCTCTCTTCTTGATTGCTAGTTGGACGAACGGCGGGATTTTGGTAGTCATCGGTTTTTGGCGGCAGTTGGAAGCGGATTGGAGTTACTTGTACCACGGTTGGAAGTGAAGCAGGGGTAAAACACATCGACCCCGAGAAACATCTTCGGCGTTATACTGGGCCTTGCACCGCGAGGACTTGCACTTCTCGGCAAGGATTATCACCATTTCAAGTCGGGTTGCCAACAGAGCACAAACTTTCTGATCTGTTCTTGGCCCGCCGCATTGTCTCCCTCTCAACACAATCGCGGGTGCTAGATGCCAGGGGTCTCTACTACTGCTTGGTTGGACGGCGGTCAACTAAGTTCCTTGGATTCAACGACGCATCGAGGACATCTCCGTTTCTGGCGCCTCAAGCGATCTACCGGGCAACGGCCTGCTCCCCGACGACAGACCTTCAACCTGAAATTCACTTCGACTAATAGAGCTTCTCACCAGGAAAAGGGCATAGCAAGAAGAAGGAGCGCACTGTACCTGAGCGCATCAGATGCAATGGCAGTGTCCTCACCTCCCCCAGTCTCAGAACCAATTCCGTCAATTCACATCGATGCGGCGGGACCTTGCATGACTACACTTCATCATCAGCCGCCTACCTCTTCGTCAGTTCCACCAAATACCAATCTTCTTGTTACCAGAGCCACTTTGCCGCCGCCGCCAATATACCTGATTGAAGACCCAGCGCCTATGGAGCCTTCACGCCGGGCTTTGTCGTTTTCTCTCGACTTTGCAGCACTTGACCCAGATTCAGATGCAGCCCAACTGGCTGCCACTTTGGGCATCCCTGGCGATCTAGCTCGCTCTACCATGAGCCCGCCCAGTGTCAATGGATATATAGGATCTGCTCGCCGCATGCGACTTTCACAAGCGACTCTGAACACAAAGCCCTTGATCACTGGTGCGAGCAGTGACTCAATGTTCTCAGAAGATCAGCTTCATGGCAGAGTAGCGACACCACTCACCCAACCCGCGCTCCTGCTATTTGGCTCCCCTCCCAGTCAAGGACCTCCAAACACGGTTGAGAGACACGTTGAGAAGATTTCGATATGGGCCGAGGAGGTCTGGGATGGGACGACCAAGTGTCCTACTGTACCATTACCAATCGACAACGAACTCAAGCGGTTTGGAAGGAAGCTGTTTTCCAGCAAGAACAGCTATAGAGCCGGGAAAGAGCATCCTGGACCACGAGTTACAGATGAAACCAGTCCTGATTATGAGAAGTGCTTTGGCGTTAAACACTTACTTGGAAGAGCCAAAGACCATGTAGGTAGCCTCTACAAGCCTCATCCAAGTGTGGCGAACCCGCCGCGTACTGATCGTCGCGGTGCTCATCCGCCGTCCTCTGAAGCCGAAGAAAGTAGCAGCGACACTGCTGAAATTAATGGTGATGGGATTGCGTCACCTCGCAGTATAAGATGTGACGATTACGACTCTCTAAAGAAGCAAATGTCTCCGGTGCTCACCTTCACCGAGATCCTTGGAATAGGGCCGAATTCGCATTCAGTTGAACACTTAGAACGTTTAGAAATACGAGGTGGCGCTCGCACACCTAATCCCGAAGATCTGAGAATCGAGACGCCTCCAGTTCCAGTCCAAACTGAGACTATTGTAGCGCCAGACTGGACTCAGATGCCAGCCGCACTGGAAATCTTCTCCGAAGCACTGCAACGAGATGAGGAATTAAGGAGCCCTCTGGGTGCAGACGGCGTGCAGGATCCTCGCCTAGCCAGATCGCGCTAAGCCCGCCTGCTCAACCCAATGAACACCCCGCTTCTACCTAGTCCATCAGATGAGAACAACCTGTCAGATCGGAAACGCAAGGGCAGAGAAGAACCAGAGTATGCACTTTCAAATATCCCTGTTCTTACCATCGAGGGGCCCTCTGGATGTGATCAACCGCTTCCTCTTCCTTCTCAGCAGTCTCAGTCTTTCTTTGAGGACGGGTGTTGAACGCCATTCGTCTTCTGCATATCGTTATTCCTATGCCCCGAATCCTCGCAGGTCGACGACGCAGGAGCCTGATCGAGAGCCTGATGCTAAACAGTCACTTACAGATGATTCTGATATCGACGAAGGACCGAACGTTCTTCGGTCAGCCCAGCGGTCTACCTCGCAGGCTCCTGGCTTAATGGTGAAAATCAGCCAGTCTGTTGTGCTTCAGTTGCATGAGCCTCCAAGGATGCAGAACGCCGGATTAGAAGGAGCTTTGGACTATCAAAGAGTCGTAAATGCCGCTTTGCCTTCCCCCCCGGCCTTTCCACAAAGCCCCGAGTCAATGGTGAGAGAGGACGATCCCACGTCACCACACTTACAGAAAAGTCCGGACGAGCTCGAGAAGCGATTCAATGCAGGAAAAGATGATAATGCAGCAGAACGACTCGTATGGCAGCAACACAGGAACGAACTAATGGACGAGGCGAACGAACGCCGCGGCGTAGGCGTATCCGCAGACCATCCCGCTGAAGTGGGAGACACCTTCCCTCCCGTACCTCCTCTTCACGGCCTCAGACTCTTTGGCCAGACAAGACCTGAGGATTTGGACCTCGAGACCTTTCGCTGCGGTTGGGAAGCCGAAGCTGGGTGGACAGCGCATGGGTTGGAGGTTAAGGTTACGGGTGCAAATGTAGAGGGCTATGAAGGGCGACCTGAGCCGCCACGCTTGTGAACGAATCTTATTCCGAATGCGAAAGGGGCGGAGGTGAGGAGCTTGGCGTTTGGGACTATGCAGGGGAGGGTGACGGCCAGTGAATCTAACGAAAGCCATGCGGAGAGCACCCAGGGTACGATTTGGATGGGTGGGATGGTTGGAACAACGACAGTGGGACCCCCAAGGTTTTGAGCGTGGCGGACCAGGAGTGGATGTGTCCGGATGAGATGGGGGAGCGGGTGCATGGTGCGGAGTCGGGGATGAGACACATTACGCAGAGGAGCTGAGGGTTGCTATTCCGATGGAGGATATTGAGATTCAGGAGCTGCTTGATTTGTTCACTGGTCGTTATAAGGGGGATGAGAAGGAAAAATTTATTGCGTTTGTTCGGGCGAATAGTGTTGCGACCTCTGATGGGTTTTGTGACTGTTGGGGGATGAGAGACGGTGTCACTGGTGATGAGGGAGACGACGCTGGAGGATAGCGAGGAAGAAGGGGGAAACATTTGTCTGCGTCTGAGGATGATGAGGAAGAGGAGACTCAAGAGGATTTGCTGGAGGGTTGAAAGCGAGGAGAATGATGTGCAGATTGGGGGTATATATGAGTGGTGGATTTGTGAGTGGCAGCTGGATTCTGCATAGCGTGGACTTTGGGTCCTTTAAGGCCTGGGTGCTCCAGCGCTGTGGGTAACGCGTTTTGGTCTTTTATGGCCGTAGGAGGATAGCGACAGTGTTTGGTCTTCTATGGCCTGTAGCTGGGCAAAAAGAGAGGAGACTTGCATTGATAGAGAGTACGAGTATTCGAGACCAATATCGATTGATGTTGGCTATAACGCTTAATGGACTGAGCGACCTGTTTATTAACGTCGCACTTCTTTTAAGGCAGGCTCCTTGAATGTTTTAAGGGCGGATGAGCCTTTGCCATCTTCCACACTCTGTGAGAGACTTATTCTTCACCACTTATTCCGCGATAACGCCCTTCTTGGGCAGATCTACTCGAGCTTGCATCAAGCAGACCAGGAAACCCTTAAATGGGCGACGAGTATCATTGACACCTATGATAAAGAGAAACAGCAGGTTTTGGAAGCCGAAAAACAGGAAATTCTGCGGCAGCAGGAAGTTGAAGGTAAGCATCAAAGGATTCCTGACCACCGAAGGGAAGCAGACTGTTCTTAAGTGGTGGACAGACAAGGAGAAGGTTTATCGAGGTTTAAGACCGAGGGAGAGGTAAAAGGTGAATCAGCGGTGAAGCGAGAATCTCAGGTGAAGACAGAGGGAAATACTGAGGGGACGGCAAAGAGAGAAAGAAATGGCGGGGTGATGGTCAGCGTCGATCTGACGGCGTCAGAGCTGAAGATGAGGAAGACGAGTACGGCGACGCCCATCAATTTGACCTTTTTTCGGATTAACCAGTTAACCACGATGTATGGATATGAGGTGCCGAGAAGCGCTTTTGAAATGTTTGGACCTATTTACTAGAGCGGTGGGAATGAAATTGTTGGACAAAATGTAGATACCCCCTTTAATAGATATGTTCGCCAACCGATTGGCTGCGGCAGTAGACTTTAGGGATTGGACGACTTGAACATTCTGACTTCCTCATCATCTCGCTTGCAAACTGGTTGGTGACCAGGTTGTCATATGTGAAGTCTTATTGACTGAAGATGATACTGCTCCCAGGCATTCAAGTCAAGTAACGTTTTGTCCATCGTACTATTTACCACGCCGGCATATCAGAGATCAAACACGAATGGTATGTAGCTTTGAAGTATTGCATTTCCCATGACGCCTGATTTGCCTGGTATTGGCCGAAACGCTTTACTCTAATGGTACACCATTAACCCGCGCCACTCCCAAAATAAATGCATAGCTCGCTCTCTAATCTTGACGACCCTTCAGTAAACGCTTGGTGACCTTGTCTTTCTCAATAATGTAGACGTGTGCTCCCCATCCGGACAATGCGTCTCTGTCAACAGCGTTGAGGAGGGCTTGAGAGATGGTCTCGAAGAGGTCCTCTGGCTCCTGTTTCTCATGTTAGCTCCTTAATCACATTACTGGACCGCAGCAGGACTCCATACCAAATCTGGCTCCCACAATCCCTCACAAGTACCAAACAACTGATCGCTCGCTGTTCCGCTAACAATGAAATCCTTCGCAAAATCAATACATCCAATACTGTCAAAACCACAGATAAACGGCTTCCCAGTCTTTGGGTCCAGACCAGCAATCACAGGGCTGACAAAGTAAGGTCCAAATCTCTTCTCGTACAACGTCGACGACACCAAGTTGGCAAAGGTGCTCGGGGCGATATCGCGCTCCTCGCGCAGGCGGTACATGTTGACTTTGTAGCGGAAGAGGTCGGAGACGGTGGTTACATCGGTGGCGAGACCGGTCAAACCAAGATAGACGCCGGAGCCGTATGGGAAGATCTTTGGGAAGTTGTTGGAGACGGTGAGGGCTTGGAGACCGAGGCGGAGGTCGCACGCGATGGCGACGCAGTCTTTGCCTACCATGGCAACGCAGGCTCCTCCATCTGTTGGATTAGGTTAGGGGTGTGAATCTCGTGAGCCAAAATTAGGCCGAAACGTACTGATGGAGAATGGAGAGCTCTGTACATGAGGTTAGCTATTGTTCAAACAAGTCGGATGCGGCCAAGGCTGAAGTCTACTTACCATGATTGTAAGTTCGAAGTGTGCAACAGCAGTAAGGGTATCTTCAAAAAGGTTGACAAGAATTGCCTGATCGTCGTTTACGGCGTCGTCGCGGATATAATTCTGATGAAATTCGTGGTTTGGTGGTGAGGTTGCAAGGTAGACACGGCTGCGCGTAATGTGAGCTGGAGCTCTGCGGATGGCCAGGACGAGAAGCTCGGGCCCACAAGGCTAAGTGGCAGGACGTCAGGCACACCGCGACGTGCGAACCGCGATTACAAGGCCGAACTTCGAGTTATTTGTAAACACACTTCAAACTCTAGTCTACTTCAACTCAAACCAGTTAAACTTTGAGCGAGGCCAGAATCGACTCATTTGTGGTTCATCACCAGGTTTAAAAAGACTTTGATGCAGACACCACATAGTAAAGCGTATATCACAGGGCGTTTGTGAGCAGCCCGCCACGACAGCTTAACCAGGTAGCAAGAACTGGACCGAATCTTGAAGAAACCACAACAACAACGAACATTCAGAACTACTACAATTTGCGCATGAGCATAAGAACTCTCCAACATTGTTTCCCAGAAGATTATAAGCTACCCACCGAGATTAGCCAATCGCACTCCTCCATATTTTCACCACAAAAGAGGCCTCCACGGAGCAACAACTTATACAATGGCTGCCCACGTAATAGTCACAGACTTCACCCTGCAACAACGCAAGATCGCCGTCGATGCATCAAAAACCCTGTCCGATGTCCGCAATGAGGCCTGCACGCGCATGAAGGGCGACCCATCGAATTACGGTCTGAAGTACAAGAACAAATTCGTCGACCTCTCTAGAACATTCCGCCAATCTGGTCTCTCTTCAGGCGCAAAACTAGAGCTTGTCGCTGTTTCAAAGTCACCATCTGTCGTCTCTGTTGCGTTGCAGCATGCAGATAACACTCGCCAAGTTGAGAAAGTGCCGAGTACGACGACGTTATGGTTGCTGCTGAGGAAGTTTGAGGAGACGGGGAAGGATAAGAATATCCACATTACAGATCGTAGCATAGCTCAGATGGACGGAGCAAGTAGCGGATGGCTATTTTACGAGGCTCCGGTACTGAGAATTATGAACAAAGAGTACACCGAGTTCGAAGACCTGCAGAAGACTCTGGCACAGATTGGCATAAACTCAGGGACTGTTCTCATCAACTTGAGGTACAGGAAAACAGAGACGCCGCTAGAGAAGGCTATGCAGGAGATTGGACAGTACTTCCAAGTGAAGGAGATCGCAAAGAACTTCCAAGAGCAGGCGAAAGAGGCAGAGCAAGAAGAAGCGGCTTCGAGACCACTTCCACACTCATCACCAAACTCGCGGACCCCACCAGCACAAGCAAGACAAAAGATTCCACCGAAATCAGCCTCTCCTGGACCGCAAGGTCGCAGATTAAGCACAACTGAGCGTAAAGTCCAAGTCTTCGCCGCACCAACCTCCTCTACACCGGCAGCAGCAAGCGTCGACATGCCAGACTCTGCGTACGAGCCTTCCATCGCCGATCTCCAGCGTTTGAAGAACTCCTTAGCTTCTCAAGCAACCAACAGGCGTCTGTTATCAGACGCCGAGACTGCTGAGCAAGAAACAGAGAAGGCTGCCAGAAAAGCAGTAGTAAGGGAAACAACCGTGAAAATCCGCTTCCCAGACGAGACCTCCGTAACCTTCAAGGTCACGCAGGAGGATACCGGAAGGAGTCTCTACGAGTTCGTTCGCGGCCTTGTCGTGGATTCAAAGCAGCCATTTTGGCTCGTCTACCGCGGCAAGACACCAAACGAGAGACTGGAGGACAGCGACAGAGTCCACCTCATTCGTGACGCTGGCTTTAGTGGTCCTACGCTTGTCAACTTTGTCTGGGCTGATGGTGCTTCTGATGCAGCTAGGAAACAGCCAGCGTTGCAGCAGGAGTATAGACAGCAGGCTAAGCCAATTCCGGTGCCGGAGATTGTGAAGGAGCAAATGAATGCCAAGCCTGACGTAGAACAAGAGGCGGGACCAAGTGAGAAGCCGCAGAAGCCGAAGGATACTAGGAGTAAGGAGGAGAGGCTTATGGCGTTGATGGGGAAGGGGAAGTTGTTTGGTAAGAAGTGAGCTCGAAGGGGTAGCTTTTTACCATTACAAAGGTTGGCCGGTGATGGTGGAGTAGGTAGCGAGATGATTTGAGTGGCTTTGGCGACTCTATGTTGCGTGTGCATTTGGCTGGTTGAATTGATCATAGCGCGGCGTCTTCAGATGTTTCTGCATGGTTTGCTCTGCCAGGCACGTACAGCATTTCGTCCACAATCACATATGCACAATAACTCCTTGTCTTCTTCTGGTATCAAGTTTGTGATTTTCATTGACCGAAATCTCCTGATGTCAAGTCTCCAGCTGCCCATTTCCGGATTCCGCCTTCGCCGACTCGCACCGGTAGTGCTTTCAATCACGACGATGGTTTTGCCCCTTGTGTTCACCATCACTCCTTGACCCATTGTGCCTGCCTAAACGTCCTTAAAAGGAAAGCATTTAAGCGTGGCCGGCACGGCGGGCCTCGGCGATGACACCCTGGAGCTCATCAACCTTGGCCTTAGCACGGCCGAAGGTACCAAGACGCTTCTTTGCGAGCTTGCGGGCACGCTTGTCCTTGGAGTTACGGAGCAACTCAATGACACGGCGCTCGTATGGGGCAAGGCTGTTGTGTGGTTAGTAGTCGTTCTTGCTGTGGCTCGCCCACTATGGCAGCAGTTTTGGATTCGGTGTCGCATACCCAGAAACCTCCTTGACGATCTCGCGAACGAAGGCGGTGCGCTTGCTCAAGTGACCCTTGGTCTTAGATGGCCTAGCGCGGGTAACGCGGGACTCGGTTTTCTGATGAAGTATTAGCAACGCATGGTCCATCGCCTTCAATGTCCTGGGACAGACAGAGAAGGGATCCTCCAAGAGGTGAGACGTACGTGGCCCTTGTTAATGCCGACGGCGACGCCGGTGCGTGGAGTGGTCTTTGGATAGGCACCCATCTTGACGGTTCTGACGGTCGAGATGTTGGTCGTTGAATTGTCGGTGGTCGTAGAGATCGAGAGTCAAAAGTTCGCTGGGTATTTGTTGTGTGAGCACTTTCGCTTGTTTGTGGGTCACGTGGATGCGGGTCCAGATGGTTAGATTGGAGAAGGTGCGAGGCTGGCCCAGCTAGTTCTTGGCAAGGCTGGGAAGCGCTGTCTGCCAGGCCGGCAGAAAAGATAAATGTGGCTCACCGCTCAACGTGGGGTACCTCGATCAGCAGTGACAGGACCGACATCTTTCAAGGTGTTGGCACGCAATTTGAGCTTTGTTTCCTCACAGTATTTGGACTTCGTTGGACGTTGTTCGCTGTGGTCCTTCGTTTCTCCTTCGTCTTTATCACGTTTCCCAAGCACATTTACAGCGACAATGTCTGGTCTTCAAGCTATCAAGTACACGCGGGGCAAGTTGGATGTTCTGGATCAGTTGAAGTTGCCACATGAGTTTGTCTACGACGATGTTTCCACTTGCGAGGAGGCATTTGACTGCATCAAGGCTATGCGCGTTAGAGGTATGCGATCTAATGCAATGCATACCAAGAATGCTTGCTAACGACACAAAAGGTGCGCCAGCAATTGCTATTGTCGCCGCTCTCGCACTCGCCGTCGAATTTGCCAACAAGAAGTTGAGCGATGACGCAGCCACCGAAGTCAAGTATGTCCACGGGAGACTCGACTACTTGATGAACAGTCGCCCAACCGCCGTCGATCTGTCCAACGCCATCCGCCTCCTCAAGACCGTTGTCGACGCAGCCGGCAAGGCATCCGAGGCGATCGGCAAGGTTGTCACCGACGAGACCAGCGGACCAGACTTTGTGAGAGAGGCGTACATCAAGGCAGCCGAGAAGATATTGGATGATGACCTGAACACCAACCTTGCCATCGGCCGCTACGGTGCTGAGTACCTCCGCCGCCAGCAACCACCAATCTTGTCCCCAGCTGTCGAGGATGAGAACCCACTCTACTTTACCACCAGCCCACCAGGAACACAAGGCGCATTAGACCAGACTTACCGCAAGATATCTGTTGTCACTCACTGCAACACTGGCTCCCTTGCGACATCTGGCCACGGTACCGCTCTGGGCGTAATCCGCTCTCTTTCCAAGATGAACTACCTCGACCACGCATACTGCACTGAGACTCGTCCATACAACCAGGGTGCTCGTCTCACGGCTTTCGAACTCGTCTACGAGAAGATATCATCTACCTTGATCACTGACTCCATGGCCGGCGCTCTTTTCTCTCGCATGAAGAAGGAGAAGAACATCGCTGCTGTCATTGTTGGTGCTGATCGTGTTGCCCGGAACGGAGACACTGCCAACAAGATTGGTACCTACTCTCTTGCTGTGCTTGCCAAGTACCATGGCATCAAGTTCGTTGTCGCTGCTCCAACTACCTCCATCGACTTGTACACCAAGACTGGCGCCGACATAGTCATTGAGGACCGCCCGCAGAAGGAGTTGACCCAGATCAGTGGCGCAGTTGTTGGAGCTGATGGCTCCGTCGACACTAACAGGATTGTTAGAGTTGCCTGTGCCCACCAGGGTATCGATGTTTGGAACCCATCTTTTGATGTCACCCCACACGAGTTGATCGATGCTGTCATCACCGAGAAGGGCGAGGTTGTCAAGAACTCCGCCGGTGTTTTCAGCTTCGAGCACGTCATGCCGGTTGCCTGGAAGACGGTCGTTGAGCATGAGGCACAGCAGAACGGAAACGTCGAGACTGTACAGGCTGTCAGCAGCAAGGCAAGCGTGACGTCCTCGGATGAGGGTACCATGTTCAAGCTCGAGCACTTGTAAAAAGTGGTACTGAGACCCGAAGGGCAACGCCTGACGGAAAGAACGAGAATTACTAAGATGGGAAGTGAAGAGAGATATACCCGGTCGCGCTGAAACAGACGCGGCCAAGAAACTAATCCAGACGGTCGGGCCAGGCTGAAAGGCTTGATTACCGAGTTGGCAATCTGCCAGAAGACGAAGCATCAGACCATAGATGCCATCATGACGTGCATTTGCAGCGTCGTCATATGATCCAGTAGTTTAGACAAAGAATCTAAACCCATTTCCACGCCAGTGCCACACTGACATCCATGCTCTGCGCTCCGCGCCTCGTTGTCGAATGGCCTCTGCCACACTTTGTGCACCGTTACCGGGTGTTGAAGAAGCGCAAGCGCATCATCCCCAGAGGGCTTGGACCTCACAGGGCTGAAGGCGGGGCCCCTCCCGCCCCATGGCGCCGGCTCAGCCCCGTTCGAGGGATGGTGACCAACCGGTTTGAGGGTAGTGTCTCACCAGCCACACACCATCAATGGAGCGGCGGTCGAGGGTGGATGAGAAAGCTCCAAGCCCCTACATTTGTCGATTGGTGGGTGAGAAGATACAACCTCTTTGGGCGATACTGAAGAGTGTCCCAGGAAACCTTTGAATATCTTCTACTCCGCTAGATTCTGTGAAATCCATCATATCGCTATATACTACGTGCTTGACGACGATATACACCACCAGAAACCGGTGAACCAGATTTGTCTCAGACAACGGAGCCCGCGCACCCATCACTACCACAGCGCAGACCCGTGTGCCCGACTCACCTGGAATCGCATCTCAAACTCGACTCGTTATACAAGTGGGCCAGCGTCGCAAACCTCCTTTGCATCCTAATCCCTTAAACCTCGAAATATCTTCAATAGCCCATCGCAATGTGTTTCGTTCGTCCGTAGATCCCATCCCAATCCATTTCCCCGCACCGCCAAGACAGCTGTCAAGCTGTCAAGCTGTCAATCTTTTCTCTCCACCAAGAACTCATACCAGTAGCTCAACGGTCGCTAACCCTATTCACAGTCTCAAAGAACAATGACTCCGACTCCGAACCCCACCACCCCAATCCCGTGACAGTGCGAAAACGCCCAACAAGCGTACGTAGGAGTAACTCCCACATCGTCGCTATCCGCCATCCTTCAAACCATGCCATAGAGATTAGAACAAATGGCCATAGCCGGACAAGTATTGTGAGGACGAGCACGACGAGGGTGCAGGCGACGAATGGCTTCCCGAGCTCGCCACGGCATAGTCTGGGGGCGCTAAATGGACGAAGTAGCCATGTGCAGCCTATTGGAACGGAGTATGGCGATAGGATTCTGCCTGCAAGCGGAAGGGATGATGGGGGTGATAGTCCGACGAAGGGACCGCAGATCGTGGAAGTAGCACCCACGCCGACGCGTTCACTGGCACCGAGCCCGAGGCAAAGCCAAGTCCGGATCTTCCGCCGGGAACAGGATCCTCGGGCGAGCCAGTTGAGTCATCATAGCCATAACAGCCGGCACAGTCGCCATAGTAGTGGCTCGCAGCATGGGCATAGCAGGACGAGACATGGAAGTACGGGCGCGAATGCGTTTGTGGTGGAGGAGGATCGGGAGGGGGATTTAAAGATTATTCGGACGGAGTCCACCGCCTGCCGGCCAAGGGAATCTAGCCCTGGTGGGAGGGGAGGGCTGGGGAGACTGAGTACTACTTCTATGCATCGCCATGTGTCTGTCTCGAACGGTAACAGGTCGGGCGGCTCGAAGAGTCGGTCAAGGAGTAGGGAGAGGACGAGTAGTATGTATGTAGCAGAGCTGGACAGGCAAAGGGTGGCGGATGGAATAGCATTGAACAGATCCGAAATTGGAGCCGCAGAGACGGCGGAGAAGAATTTGGGCCTCCCAGGCGAGCGGGAGAGGGCGAGGATTATGTATGGCGGTAATCCGAAGATGGGTGGGGTTCGGTTGGGGGAGAGAGTTCTGGACTATGATAGTGAGGGGAGGAGGAGGGAGTCTTATGTTACGAGGGTGAGGTAATCTTGGATGGACGTAATGGATGCGAGAGAGAGGACGAATATGGGCCGGCAGATGGGAAATCGCTTTCTTGTGTACCGTTTTGAGCGAGATGAGCGAGCGTTGATGTTTCGTATACCATGCGCGGCGCATAAAGACGTTTAAGGATAAAGTACAGCTAATTGGACATTCCCTCACCATTTTGCTGCTACAACGGTGTGCATGCGATTATTTGCAAGTATGAACAATCTTCATGGAAACTTTGCAAGTTCCCTTGTATCTAGCTGGCTGGTTTTCCTCTCCATCTCAATACGTGAGTTGACTTATTATTCCCTCCATACCTAAGTAACCGGTCACCCAGCTTGCCCATATCCATTTTTGTTTATGAAACAATCTCTTGTCTCCATACCTCGCCAACCGGCGGTGCAACTGTCTACCAGCCCTATTCGAGGGAACCCTCTACTCGTGCCTCCTAGTGGGTAAAACAAACTTGATGCTATGAAAGCAACATGATGCCATTTCTCATCAACCACAATCCTAGTTCGAGGCAACTTGGATGAAACGCACAGACACAAAACTGACCCATTAAATTGCACCTGGCCATCAAGTTGCCTTCGCAGCGTCATGCTACTTAACCCTCTAGAAGGCAGGACTAGAGGGTTCCTTCGAGTAGTACCCCGAAAGTAAAAATAACACTTGGCCCTGGTAAGCGAAAGAGCGACAGGCACGTAAAAGGCCAGCAACCGATAGAGACACCGAGACTGCACCATTCGATGCCGAGTCGTAAAAGCCCGATCCTGTCGGTGCAGATCCGGAGAATGGGTATAATACGGCGAGGAATATACGGATTCTATCTAACCGGATGCTGTCCGCCATTGTCCAATCACCACCATGTATACTAGGCTCAACCAGGCGATCAAGAAAATGTGGTGGCTAGACTTCAAAATGCAGGTTGGCAGGACAGGTTCCTCACTTCCTCCCAGTGGGAAAGAGCGAAGCGGTATTTCGAAAGCTCGCTATTAGGTAGGAGTTTGGCATATTTATGGTCTTGGGCAAATACAGCCGCAATCTTACTTTCGTCCTTAGCTCTTCGTCGTCGTGTTAAAACCATCGCGACTAGAGAGTAGTTCACTAGTTGTTCAGAATGAGTCTTATGTTATAGTTTCAAAGCCGCGCCTACCTCCAACCACACTTCGCGAAAAGTTTATCAAATTAAGGAAATCGACCACTAACTGGTTAGCAATCCAGATAACATCTGTACTCCCTGGCGGTAGTCTCATTACTGTCTCAAAGAGAGGTTGGCGACTAACCATGCTTACAACAGGAAGCCTAGCAAAAGGGTAAAACCCTCTGATGGAGAAGGCAGATAGTAGATATTAATTAGCAGCCAGAGCATGACTCGTCAAGGGTCATTCCAATGCATTCGAAGAATTATAAAGTTGGATCATTAAGCAAGCAGCCAGCACAGAACGGCAGTGAAGCAAGCACGCAATGAGTAGAATTATGTCAACTAACCAGCAATGAAGTTATTCCTATCCACCAAGAATCCAAGACCTCTCTGGATATCTACTTTTCTTTCTAATTGTTTTGTTACATGGTGTTATGGTGACGAGACCAAAGCTTCCGCCGTCTTTGTTTTTGTTGATTTACTCGGTCTTCTCTCTTGCCTCAATAACCTCCGTCTTCTGGATATACAGCTTTCTCTCCACGAATTTCAGGACTTCGTCGATGAGACTAGATGACGATTAGCCGGTGCTTAGTGATTCAATATTGGGTAAGGAGCGGCAGGGCTTACATAACAGGCAGACTTATCAAAATAACAGCCTTCCACTCATTCCAGTCCAAAGGAATAATATGGAAAAGACCCTGAAGGAATGGCGTATAAAGCAGCGCAAAATGCAACGCCATCGACATCGCGATGGCATACACAAGCATCATATTCTCCCACAATGGAAGAGTAAGCAACGACTCGCTACTCGACAACGCATTCATAGCGTTCAGCATCTCAATCACCACCAAAATACTCAGACTAACTGTCGACGCAGACTGCGCCATCTGGTTTCCAAACATCTCGCACCCAACATACCCAAACTCCTTCTCGCAGCTATGGAAGTTCCTCAACTGGGCGAAAGTGATCTGTGGTCCCGCTGCATTATACATAAACCACCATGCGTATCCAGCAACTGTGGCGAGGCCGACATAAGTGCCGATAATCATGTAGCGGAAGAACAACCACCCAGAAATAAGCGGCTCATCTCTCTTCCGTGGCTGGCGCTTCATAATATCGTGATCCGGTGGGTTGAAACTCAACGCCGTAGCCGGGAGTCCATCAGTCACCAAATTAACCCAGAGGAGCTGAACAGGGATAAGCGCCTCTGGCATACCAATCGCGGCGGTGAGAAAGATGGAGACAACCTCGCCGATGTTGGAGGAGATGAGGTAGCGGATGAATTGCTGGGTATTGTTGTAAATCGAGCGGCCTTCTTCAATCGCAACCTCGATGGTAGCGAAATTGTCGTCAGCTAGAACCATGTCGGCGGCGAGCTTAGCGACGTCGGTTCCGGAACCCATGGCGACACCGATGTCTGATTTCTTGAGGGCTGGCGCATCGTTGACTCCATCACCCGTCATGGCCACGACCTCGCCCGCAGCCTGAAGCAGCTCAACGAGTCTCAGTTTATGGTTCGGCTCAACTCTCGAGAAAAGGGAAGCACGCTTAACGGCCTCCATCTGCTCAGACTCAGAAAAATTATCAAACTCATGGCCAGAATAACTCTTCCCAGTTAGATCCTCGGTTTGTCCAAAGACGCCGATTTGACGACAGATGGTCTCAGCCGTGTTGCGGTTGTCGCCCGTGATGACAATGACTCTGATGCCTGCGTCCCTACACTTGCGGATCGATGCAGCGACCTCTGGACGTGGTGGGTCCAGCATGCCGACGAGGCCAATGAGGGTTAGTTTCTGTTCGAGCTCGAGGTAGTCCTTTGTAGTCTTGGCGTTGTGAAGGCGTGGGTTGGCTGGGTCGACGTCGACGCTGGCGAGGGCGATGACACGGAGGCCGCGGTTGCCGTACTCGGTGACCTCATTCATCAGGAGGTCGATGCGGGCTTGGCTCAATGGGACTCTGACGCTGGAAGCGCCGTGGACAGCATGGGTGCAGCGGGCGAGGATAGCCTCTGGCGCACCCTTAACAAGAAGTCTCTGCTTGGTGGAATCGCCAACGAGAACAGACATGCTCTTGCGGTCTCTGGAAAACTCATAAGTGGCGAGGCGTGGAGAGCGGTGCTCGTACCAGTTGCAGGCCTTATCCATGTTTTGAAGTGCAGTGGCCTTTCCGTTTCCATTAAGTTTGGCGTCTCCGTTTGGCAAGACTGGCGCTCCAATCTTTTCAACCAAGACACGCAGAGCACCCTCAGTCGGCTCGCCAATGCTAGAATAAATACCAGTCTTCTCATCCAGAGCCAGGCGGGCGTCGTTGCAAAGTGAGGCGATCTCGGCCATTTCGCGAATAGTAGAAGACGCACCTGGAAGATCTGGAATATCAGCACCCTGGTAGGTGATCTTTCCCATTGGGCTGAAGGTGCTGCCTTCAACGTCAAACTCTTCAAAGTCAAGTCCCTTGCCTCCGAGGTAAACAAATTTGTTGACAGACATCTGGTTCGTGGTCAACGTGCCAGTCTTGTCAGAGCAGATGACACTGCAGCTTCCAAGAGTCTCGACGGATGGCAGAGAGCGGACGACAGCATTCTTAGCAGCCATCTTCCTGGTGCCGAGAGCGAGACATGTGGTGATGACAACAGCAAGACCTTCTGGAATAGCTGCAACACCGAGAGAAACGGCAATCTTGAGGTAGTAAATGGCGCCCTTCGCCCAGCTGCCATGAGCTGGATCAGTGAAGTTGCGAATGTTGATAGCCCAGACGAGAATGCAAATGACCGTGATGACCTTGGCCAAAGAGTCTCCGAAGTCGTTGAGCTTCTCCTTCAATGGTGTTGGTGCGGAAATCTGTGCTGAAATGCTCTCGTGAATGTCTCCAATAGCTGTGTTCGAACCGGTAAGAACCACAGTGGCCGTAGCAATTCCAGTCACGACAGTGGTTCCAGAGAACAACATGTTGGTCTGATCCTGCTTGACAGCATTCTCAACCTTGACAGCGCCGGTATCCTTTCCAACACTCTCGCTCTCGCCGGTCAAGATAGCTTGGTCGACGGAGAAGCTGTTGCTGTGGATGGCGAGAACGCGGCAATCGGCTGGGATGCGGTCGCCAACGGAAATGGAAATAATGTCTCCTGGGACGAGATCCTCAGCCTTGATGCTGGCAACATGTCCATTTCTAACGGCTTTGGCGTGGTTGGCAGAATATTCTTGGAGCGCAGCAATGGCTTTTTCAGCACTGCTTTCTTGCGAGACACCAACGACTGCGTTCAAAATGAGAATCGTAAGAATCTAAAGACGAGTTAGTTTCTGAGTTATGGGCAAACTGGTTGGCGCAACTCACGACTGCAGGATCAACGAAAGCCGTCCAGCCGCCATCCTCTTCGAATAGGGCTAGAACAAAAGAAACACCGGCGGATGCGAGTAATATTATGACGAGCTGGTCCTTGAACTGCTCAAGAATGAGCTCCCATAAAGGAGTTGGTGGCTCCTCCGCGATCGCTATTGAGCAAAGTTAGCCCGAGTATAGACCTCTGTTTTGAAGCTTGTTGGCGCATACCATTGCTTCCATGTTTCTCTCTCGATGCGACAACTTGAGCATCATTCAATCCCAGATGCTCCTCAACCTCAAAATGCTGCAGAACCTGCTCGCCGGTCTGCGCATATGCGTTCTCCATCCTCGTGTGTGTTTCAGCGTGAAGTGCAAAAATATTTTAAAGTTCGTGTCTTATCCTAGAGCTCTCCGGTGGTGAAAACGACAATGACGTTTAAGTATGTTGGGAAAGCCTCATGCACGAAATGAACGTGGGAATATTCAAAGAGTGTCAACAACAATTGTAATGGTATTCTCCCCAAGACGTGAAGTCAGCGGCAGCGTCTGAATAGAAAGAAGTCTAGCTCGTTCTCTGGATAACACGTTGCCAATAAATGCCTGGCGCGCCACCACCGAGACAGGGGTCATCATCTGCTGCGAACAGCGGACGGAACCGCGATAAGGTATACACGTGACTTTATCGTGCAAACCAACCAGCCGGGTTGGGCTTGGCCCTTTCACCTGGATTTTGAGATTGACAGTCCCACGCGTGCGAGATTGTCAATTTATTGCTGTGTTCTCCTTTGTAGCCAGCCTCTTGCCGACCAAGTGGTTTGACTCATGTGACTGTGACATCAAGAACATCGTGGTCTTCCGGGCAGTTGACAAAGTCGGCCAAAAATAGACTAGTGAAGCAAGACCTGGAGGAGCTGTATTCTAGAGGTTTCTAGTGAGCATCATGCCTTGGACGCCAACGATCTAGTTTGGAAGCGCTAGTTCGGAGGATATATAAGTTGCTGGTTAGACGAGAACCAAATTGACGTGTCTCACCGCCTTGTTCTTCTCGTGTGTGTTGCTGGCTTTTCTCAGACAAGTTGAAAAGAGGGGTACTTTTGGCACTACGGGGACCCCCACTTTGACGCTTCCTAATGCCATTTTGGTTGTCACTCCAACCCATTTATGTGGGTTGGCGCCGCTTTAGCCTGCCACAGATAAGGGGCCCGTAAAGGGGCTAATTAAGAGTGAAGCTCATATCGTTGTTTATTCGTATGTCTGGCAGCCTGTTGCTATGTGGAGGGGGGTGTGCTGTTGGACTTAGAAGCATGAGCAAGCTGAGAAATCAAAGTATCAGCTATCTCACGTGTTGTGATGTTTGTAGTGGGATGACAACTTGTGTCAAGGCTGATGGGGAAGTATCATCATGAGTAAGGGCCACTGGTGCCGCCGGGCTGTCTAGAAGTGGTCCCGTGACGCTGTTGTAAACAAAACAGACCAGAAGAAGCCGCTTGGAACTACAACACATCAAATCTAATAGCTATAAATAGCGGTTTAGCGAGAAAAAATAAACAATAAACATTAGAACCTCTAGCGTTGTAAAATGAAGGTTGTACCGTGCAAAAGTGGCAGTACCAGCCTTGTTCTAATCTCCGTCCATTTCATTCGCTTAGATGGCCTCGCACCATCACTGTGGGAAGGGAACCTCATTCAATCTCAAACCCGGCCGCCAACTACTCGTACCCTCCAACTTCCACTTCTGCCCAAAACACCAACTTGTCATCAACACTTGCGATACCCCAAAACACAACTCTTCTACGACTATACCCAGACCCCTTTAAAACCCACATACACATAATCAAAAATGGCTTCCGAGGTATGTTCTTTAATCCCGCAATCCACGTCATCTTGGGCAGGCCCAACTGGGTATCAACAACACTGATATGCCGATCGAGCGCGACCAACCACCATTTGGACTCCACATTACTTCTTGAAGAACAACAGCTAACGTGGACTTCTCACAGCGCGAAAGGTACGACATCACTTCTTGCGCAAACCAAGCAGCGCGCTTTGCGATTGCAACAGGCTACCATCGCCTTTTATAAACAACGCGCGGTGCCAGAATCAGGAACACCCGGCTGACTTGTATCACTCTATAGCAAGACCTTCCTCGCCCGCCTTTGCGAGCAGGCCGAGCGTTACGATGAGATGGTCACCTTCATGAAGGAGGTTGCCAAGGTACGAGGCTCAACCAGAATTCTCCCCGAGCAGATCTCAGATTTAGCGACAGCAACTAACACTTCATGCGACAGCTTGGTGGCGAGCTCTCCGTCGATGAGCGTAACCTTCTTTCCGTTGCCTACAAGAACGTCGTTGGCACTCGCCGTGCCTCCTGGCGCATCATCTCCTCCATCGAACAGAAGGAGGAGTCCAAGGGAACCGAGAAGCACGTCTCTACCATCCGTGACTACCGCCAGAAGATCGAGACCGAGCTCGAGAAGGTCTGCCAGGATGTTCTTGATGTCCTTGACGAGTCCTTGATTCCAAAGGCCGAATCTGGCGAGTCCAAGGTTTTCTACCACAAGATGTACGTGTCTCACCACGGTCTCAAAGGGTAAGTTCAAGCGGTAACAGCATACTGACTATTTCCTACAGGAAGGGTGATTACCACCGCTACCTCGCTGAGTTCGCCTCCGGCGAGAAGCGCAAGGTTGCTGCCACTGCTGCCCACGAGGCTTACAAGGTAAGCACCTCATAACACCCCGCACTTGTTCACAGTGACACAATCTAACAATTCCAAAGAACGCCACCGACGTTGCACAGACCGAGCTCACCCCAACCCACCCAATTCGCCTCGGCCTCGCTCTCAACTTCTCCGTCTTCTACTACGAGATCTTGAATTCCCCAGACCGCGCTTGCCACCTCGCCAAGCAGGCCTTCGACGACGCCATTGCCGAGCTCGACTCTCTCTCCGAGGAGTCTTACCGCGACAGCACCTTGATCATGCAGCTCCTCCGCGACAACCTGACCCTCTGGACCTCCTCCGAGTCCGGCGAGGCCGAGGCCGCTCCAGCTGAGTCCAAGCCAGAGGAGGCGACTGAGTCCAAGCCAGAGGCTGCCGCTGCCACTGAGGAGGAGAAGGTCGAGCCGGAGACCGCCGCCGCGCCGGAGACCGCTGCCGCGCCGGAGTCTTAGATATCTTGTGTCACGAAGATCGCAGCGACCTCTGTCTGCGTGGGCCAAGTATCTGATGGTCAATTGTAGCCATTTCGACAACATCTCACCAGGGACTCGCGGCGCCTCTCGGACACGTCGACGCGGATGATGAATACACGTTATTTTGCGGATACACCAGTCTTTTGCGGTCTCGATATCATGGTTTTCCCTTTTAGTTTGCACGGAGATTGATTTGATCTTGCGGATGTTGGAACTCACTTCCTCATGTCGCAGCGTCTAGGGCTAGTGGGGAATATTGTCTTCTGGTCTGTGGACGGAGTATCTATTGCGGTTAGTACGGGGTTCATGGATGTTCTTTGGGCGCCCGAAAAGTACATTAGTTTGCTCCTGAGCTGGGATGAAGCAATAGCTAGTCTAATGAGAACTGCACATGGATTACATTCGCGATTTCTTTAGTCAATGTGTTATAGCAAGCTCGCATTTCGCATCCTTTCAATATATGGAAGGGAATGCGTTAATGAATACTAAGACACTTCATCTTCCCGACCCTTGCCTGTGCACTTGTGCTACTGTAATTGTGTTTGTTATTGTGCTCGCTGTGCTTGATCCGTGGTCATGTGCCTTGAGTGTGCCCTCGTCCCTATTGTTAGTCATGGTATTGTTTGTCCGCTTCTCGTGAGTTCTACGAAGCTGGCGGCTATAAAGCTCTCGTGCCCTTTCCTGCTCTGAGCGAGGCTCTGCTATTATGTCGGTGCCGTCTGGTTTTGGGTAGCCTGCACTCTGGCCGGTGGTAAAGAGGGCCTCCTGGACAGCTTATGACAGCACGATGCTGCAATCTGATAATAACTCGTTGGATTTTGGGATTTAAAGAGTGAGAGGACGCCATCGATTCTGCTATCAGAACCTGCCAACCGATTTGTGCTTTGGCCTTCATGGGGAGCTGACGGTTATCTGGTTTTTAAAGGGCTGAAAGATGGCGGAGACATTGTTCTCGGTCCGGTCTCGTACGAGTATAGCAACCGCCTAGTCAATGATTCTTCAATCATGATAGAGTCTGTTGAGTTTACCTTTAGCAATAGATAGCATCTCCAGCGTTGGCCGAATTATTTCTCGACTGAGATGAATCCTTTCACTGCCAACTGCATAAGTCCATATCTCGTGGGAAGGCTAAAGTTATGTGCTATGTTATGTAATAAGTGGTTAGTCCTGAGTGTGTATTTCCGTTTCTCCAAGTGTGTTATGCTGTCCTTGATTCCTGTTTAGGAAAGAGCTCAGGATGTTCAACCGTGGGACTACTGTGGGTTAACTGGTTTCTATTCTCTTGTTGAATGGAGTAGTTTTCATTGTTTTTATGTAATTTGAAACACGTAGCGTCTGGTATCTGGGCTGTGGCGCCTAAATTGGGCCGAACCTGTTTTGGCGAACATGGTCGGAAGTGCGTCCGTCGTTGTGGCCTGGAAGCAGCACTTTCTACATCGAGCACTTTACGTTCTATCGTATAACCCAACTTCTGTTAGCACCGTCGACTCGACCGCTATCAACAGCGGCAACTTCTTGATTTTGACCATCGCATTAAAGCTATTTACTACCATCTCTCGACTCCTGATAATTTACATTCACAATACACAATTTATGCGTAGCTTGGCTGCGCTTCAGGTTACAGCTCAGGACGAGTTTAAGACAACTTTCAAGATTATTTCAGGGCGACTTCAGATCAGCAACAAGGTCGAAAACAGATTCACGATTCACCACCCCTGCCAGGAACCATAAAAAGGCCCAGCCTTCCTCTGGGCCTTCTACTTTTACTTCTACACACTTACACACTCGAGTATCCAAGAGTCCACTTACACAACTCATTATGGCCTTGCGCCTGTCCAAGCGCTCTACAATTCTGATTTCATCCACCCAGCTGTACAATTAATCATCAAAGTGGCAGCTATCAGTATCAGTGAGCTGCGGCTCGCAACGCAACCAGAGATATTGCCTCAATCTTCGAAACCCACCGCAAGGCCCAAGACATGATTCCCTATGCCGGCTTTCTAGCTCAACGCCGTTACCGGTCTTGCGTTTTTCGCAAAATCGCCTGAAATACCATCCTGCTTGCGCAACCCGGCCTCCAGAAATGGACTACGTACGCTTTAATAAAAGCCTCTCCATACCTGAGGTATTTGCCAGAAGGTATCAAGGCAGTTGGGAACTGGTCATACGACAAGAAGTATACAGACACGATTAACCTTCTGGCGGATATGAGGATGGGAGTTCTGGAGATAATGTTCAGAGTACACAGGACGGAGGGTCTGCAAGGTGTTTTGGGGATCAATATCGACGATCCAGACTGTTTCAACAGTATAACCACAGACGACACGATAGAGGTCTACCGTTTCGCAATTCCGGAGTTTATGAAGGGCTTTTTGTGCAGCAATAAAGCGACATTCCTTGAGCCGGTTCAGCATATTACTCGTCCACTACCTTGGTCTCATTTCCGTCGCCAAAGCAGAGTCACCAAACTCGTCTTTACAAAGTCAATCGACATTCAGACACGCGGCTCAGTGCGGGATGAGAATAGAAGGAAAGGGCTATTGGAGTCGTTATTACGTCCTAAACACACCGGTCTGGATGTCGAGTCATGGATCAGCGAGCGACTTCAGGAGTTCCATCTCATCGAGTTACATTTGGATATTTATGACCAGTATAGTAACTTATCACATGCAGCCGTCACTTGGGAGGCGTATAGAAATTTGTCGACAGTCAATGCATTCACGCATACGCTGTACCTATTGCTGCATCAAGCCCAACTGGTTTCAGAGTTCCGCATCAGCATGAACGCCAATGAGACACTCAGGTGGATAAGCTGGTTAAGTAAACTCGACATGGGGAAGATAAGAAGCTGGAACGAGGCAATCGATCACGAGGTCCGTTCCTCTGACGCTACGCATTTATCCTTCATCTCACCACTCGAGATGAACACTCACTTCCAAAGACTAAGCAGTAAGTACCGATTCCCTCTCCTTAAATAGACTGTGCAAAGGATCTAACTGTAATAGTGTGCAAATGACTCCACATGCTAGGCTCCGACATCTCTTTCCAAGATAACAGGTTCACAACCTACACACTCAACCCCTCCGCTCACAACAACTCCGACTTCCCCATCACGCAGACAACCTATTCCATGTCGCCCCATTTCTTGGCTTTCCCCACCTCCACCTCCACCCCCTCACCAGTCATAAACTTCATCCTCAACCGCGCACTGACATACAACGGCCAACCCGTCCCAAACAAAACTCCTAACTGCCCTGCGTGGTCAGACGACGATGGGGAGAATTGGCACTGGGAGCATGAACCCCATAACTCCGAAGAATGTTGACGCAAGGTTGGGAAGTTGGCGGAGTGTTGCGTTGTAATTGAGAGTTCAGGAAACTATCCGATATGCGCGGGAAAGCACGGAAGGCAGACGAGGGCTGATGTGCCAGAGAAGGTGTACGAGGAGCTTGAGGAGTGGGTGTATAATGGGGCTGGGTGGTGAATGGGGTTTGATAATTTGGACTTTAGCAGGGCGTTGGCGAACTGGCGGTTGTGAGACAGTATTGGGACATAGTAGACATAAACGAGATCGAATAGAGGCCAAGCAATACATCAGGTCTTTCAAATTCTTCATTTGGACACGCAATCTATGATCCAGGTATCTAACAACGCTTTTATTTCCTTCTCTTCTCTTGTCTCATCCACTACACCTGTGGTAGCAGGCCTTTAGTTATAATCATTCAGATCATTCTCATTCATCTATTCATCTCACCATAAGACTTAGTGGTGGAACAGACGGTTGCTCTGCTCAACAAAGGTAATACCTCGCTTCTCAGCAGTCTCGAAAACGACGGAGTCGTTTTGGGAACCAGTTGGTGCTGCGATGTAGGAGGCACCGGAGCGGGCAGCGCGGAAAACGTTGTCGATGAATGGGAACTATCCAAATTAGTTCGCGACATGCATAAAATGAAAGATCGGATTTTGTACTTACGAAAGCATCACTTCCAACTGCAACCTCAGTCAACTTGGCCAACCACTCCTCTCTCTCCTGCTCAGTGAACGGCGTTGGAACCTCCTCGAAGTTCTGCTCGTACAACTCAAGCTCCAAACCGCCCTTTGGCAGCTCACCAGAAACCAACAAGTCAATAGCGTTGGACTTGTCTGGACGCTTAGTGCCCTTCTTCCACTTAAGGCCCAACACCTTTGGCGAAAATCTCAACCACCAGTTATCGGCCTTGTCACCAGCAAGACGTGTGCAGTGGATTCTCGACTGCTGACCAGCACCGAGACCGACAATCTGACCGTTCAGGGCGTAGCAGACGGAGTTGGACTGGGTGTACTTGAGCGCGATGGTAGCGACAGTCAAGTCACGAAGAGCGGAATCCTTTAGTGGAGCGGAGTCCTTTGGAGTGATGATAGAGGTGAAGGACTTTGGAGAGATCGTGACATCGTTACGGCGCTGTGCCATTGTGACACCGTAAACGGTGCGGGTCTCCTGGTCGTCTGGGACGTACTCGGGGTCCATCTGCAGGACGAGGTAACGGCCACCCTTCTTCTTCTTGAGGATCTCGAGAGCAGCATCCTCGTAGCCTGGGGCGATGACTCCGTCGGAGACCTCGCGGGAGATGATCTTGGCGGTTGGGACATCGACGATGTCGGAGAGGGCGATCATGTCGCCGAAGGAGGACATGCGGTCGGCGCCACGGGCACGGGCGTATGCCTGAGCGAGTGGAGAATCCTCGAGACCCTCGATATCGTCGACGAAGTAGACCTTGCGCTCGTCGGCGCTGAGTGGGACGCCAATGGCGGCTCCGGCTGGAGAGACGTGCTTGAAGGAGGCAGCGGCTGGGTGGCCGAGAGCCTCCTTGAGCTCCATGACAAGTGGCCATGCGTTGAGGGCATCGAGGAGGTTGATGTATCCTGGTGCTCCGCAGAGGACCTTGAAAGGGAGCTCGCCCTCCTTCACGTATGCGGCGGCTGGCTTCTGGTGTGGGTTGGCTCCGTAGCGGAGGGCAACCTCTTGCACGCCATTAGATGCGTACTGCTTGCGGAAGAAGTCAGAGATGGCGGCATCGTAGTCAGCGGTGTGGCCGAAGGCCTTGAGGGCGTAGAGCTGTCTGCTCTTCTCGGAGACCTCTCCCTTCTCGAGCTCGGCGAGGAATCCTGCGTAGTCGTTTGGATCGGAGAGAATAGTAACCCTAGTGTGGTTCTTTGCGGCGGCACGGATGAGAGTGACTCCTCCAATGTCGATCTCCTCAACGGCTTCTGGGACAGTAACGTTGATCTTGGCGACAGTGTCCTTGAATGGGTACAGGTTGCAGATGACATAGTCAACCTTGTTGATGTTCTGGTCGGCGAGGTCCTTCTCATCGGAAGCAAGCTCACGAGCCAAGATACCCGCGTGAACAGCTGGGTGAAGGGTCTTGACACGGCCGCCCAACATCTCTGGGGCATGGGTGATGGCGGAGACATCCCTGGTTGCTAATCAGTTTGCGCTCGATGTAGGTTTTTTACTGGCAAAGCTTACTCGACATTCATTCCAGACTCTCTGATCATCTTGGCAGTTCCTCCGGAAGCCAACAGGCGGACATTCTGCTTGATCAAGCCCTTGGCCAGATCGAGGAGGCCAGTCTTGTCATAGACGGAGATAATTGCTGTTTCACTGGTTAACAATGTGGCTTATGACATGGCGGTATGAAGCTGCAGTGAAGTTTGCAGAGATCGATCATAACCCCGCACAATTGAGGACATACCAGTCTTTCCCATCTTGAAATATGTTTAGCTGAACTTGAGAGTGTCAACTGAGATGTGCCAAAAGTGAGAGTATGGGGTATTTATTCGAGATATGTCAACACAGTCATCGCATGCTACCGTGCACGCCAACCGAGGGGTAGCAGTCCGATACGGTGAGCCTTAGTGGGGTGAGCGCACGATAAACTTTTGGAGCATAAGGCGCAACTTGTTGGCCTCGATTGTGAGGCGAAGAATTTTAAAAGCTTGCCAGTTTGTGGCTGGTGTTTGCCAGTCGGCTTGTGGCTAGTCAGGACTGGGGCTCTCGGGGCTCCAATAATGACTGCTACCACGTGATAGGATCCAGGAGTAGCCCAAGACGTAGCCCAAGCCGGGCCTTAATGGAAACCAAGCTGTTTCCAAACATCGACATAGAAACCGCCCACCCTCCACTGCCTTTTTACACTCTCTACAAAACGATCGCTCCAGCTGCGATTCTTGTAGCTTCTTCTCGATTTAAGACTTTCTGTGCGGTGTTCTGCTTATCCGTGGTCTGAAGCTACCATTACCATTACGTGTCAGCTCCTTGACACCTTGATATTCCCAAGTTGCGAATCAATACACACTTGCGCGCCATCAGCGCAAATAATTTCAACATGGGGAGCTCGCTTCCTATCAAGTTCGTGGAGGTGCTCCAGGTTAGTGTTGAGAGTTTGAGGGGTGTTATAGAGACAAATCGCGCTAACAAATACATTAGTTAACCAGTGCCGGTATTGAGGTGCGTGCCTAATCGAAGACCAGCTCCGTTCTAGCCGGGCATGTTTTAGAGAATTGCGAAACTGATCCATAAATTGTAGCCAGGTTCAATTGGTTTCAACAGCTGTGTAAGCCCATCCGATAAGCCTAACATGGTTATGCGCCTACTAACTCTACGATAGACGCTCGAGTCCGATAGCTTCATTTGTGTCCGTGAAACGAAGGATGGAGCTGTCAAGCCAGAGGTGGTCATCATCGACCTCAAGAACAACAACAATGTTATAAGGCGTCCTATCAACGCGGACAGTGCGATTATGCACTGGACGAAGCAGGTCATTGCTCTCAAGGCGCAATCGAGGACACTCCAGATTTTCGATCTTGAGGCCAAGCAGAAGCTCAAGTCGGCGACTATGAACGAGGATGTTGTGTTCTGGAAGTGGTTCAGCCCAACTACTCTGGGCTTGGTCACCGATTCTGCAGTTTATCACTGGGACATCTTTGAGGCGACCCAGGCTTCTCCAGTGGAGGTTTTCAAGCGCCATGAGAACCTTGCAGTATGTTTGGTTTTATTTGGCTTTTGCCTTTTCGCTGGATGTGAGCTAACCGGTTTTTAGGGGTCTCAAATTATCAACTACCGTGTCAGCGCCGATGGAAAGTGGATGGTTGTCGTGGGCATTTCTCAACAAGGAGGCAGAGTTGTCGGAGCTATGCAATTATATTCGAAGGACCGCGGCATCAGTCAGGCACTGGAAGGCCACGCAGCAGCATTCGGCACTCTTCGCATGGAGAACGCACCGGCAGACACCAAGGTCTTCGCATTCGCTGTACGCTCAGCAACAGGCGCCAAATTGCACGTTGTTGAGGTTGATCACCAGGCATCGAACCCACAGTTCCCAAAGCGTGCGGTCGATGTCTTCTTCCCAGAAGAGGCCACGAACGATTTCCCGGTCGCCATGCAGATTTCCGAGAAGTACAGCATTATCTACTTGGTCACCAAGTACGGATTCATCCACCTGTACGACCTCGAGACTGGCCAGTGTCTCTTTATGAACCGCATTTCCAGCGAGACCATTTTCATCACAGCGCCAGATTCCGAGTCTAAGGGCATAATTGGTGTCAACAGAAAGGGCCAAGTTTTGTCGGTCACCGTTGACGAGGACACCATCATCCCATACCTCTTGAACACCAGCCCAGCAAACTCTGGCTTGGCCGTTAAGCTTGCATCAAGAGCCGGCTTGCCAGGAGCCGACAGCTTGTACGAGAACCAGTTCAACTCGCTCATTCAATCCGGAAACTATGCAGATGCCGCCAAGATTGCCGCAAACTCGCCAAAGGGCTTCCTCCGCACCCCACAAACGATCGAGCGCTTCAAGGCTATTACAGCTCAGCCAGGCCAGCTTTCTGTCATTCTTCAGTACTTCGGCTTACTTCTTGACAAGGGCGAGCTTAACAAGCACGAGACTCTTGAGCTTGTTAGACCTGTTTTGGCACAGAATCGCAAGCACTTGATCGAGAAGTGGTTGAAGGAGAACAAATTGAACTGCTCTGAGGACTTTGGTGATCTTGTCCGCCCACACGATTTGACTTTGGCACTCAGCATCTACCTTCGCGCGAATGTGCCACAGAAGGTTGTTGCTGCCTTTGCTGAGCTTGGACAGTTTGACAAGATCATTCCATACTCCAATAAAGTCGGATATCAGCCAGATTACGTTGTCCTTCTCCAGCACATCGTTCGCATTAACCCAGATAAGGGAGCTGAGTTTGCCACTGCTCTTGCCAACCACGAGGGTGGATCCCTCATTGATATTGAGCGTGTTGTCGACATCTTCCAGTCTCAGAACATGGTTCAGCCGGTTACCGCGTTCCTTCTCGATGCTCTCAAAGAGAACGAGCCTGAGCAGGGACACCTCCAGACTCGTCTTCTCGAGATCAACTTGATCAATGCTCCACAGGTCGCAGACGCCATCTTGGGTAATGATATGTTCTCCCACTACGATAAGGTTCGCATTGCTCAATTGTGTGAGCAGGCCGGTTTGTACCAGCGCGCTCTTGAGCACTACGATGATACAGCTGCCATCAAGCGTGTTATTGTCAACATTACTGGCACTCCAACGTTCAACCAGGACTGGCTCACGAACTTCTTTGGCCGCTTCTCCGTTGAGCAGTCTGTCGATTGCTTGGATGCCATGATGAAGGCCAACATTCGCCAGAACCTCCAGGCTGTCATCAGCATTGCCACCAAGTACTCCGATCTTCTTGGTGCCACCAGACTGATTGACCTTTTTGAGAAATACAAGACAGCTGAGGGTCTATACTACTACTTGGGAAGTATCGTTAACGTCAGCGAAGAGTCAGATGTCGTCTTCAAGTACATTGAGGCAGCAACCAAGATGGGCCAGTTCAACGAGGTTGAGCGCATCTGCCGTGATAACGCTCACTTCAACCCAGAGAAGGTCAAGAACTTCTTGAAGGAGGCCAAGCTTGCGGAGCAGTTGCCATTGATCATCGTCTGCGACCGCTTCAACTTCATCCACGACTTGGTTCTCTACCTTTACCAGAATCAGCACTTCCAGTCCATCGAGGTTTATGTTCAGCGAGTCAACCCAGCCCGAACTCCAGCTGTTATTGGCGGCCTCCTCGATGTCGATTGCGACGAAAATATCATCAAGGGTCTCTTGCAGACTGTTGACCCAGCCTCTGTTCCAATCGACGAGCTTGTTCAGGAGGTCGAGACTCGCAACCGTCTGAAGATTCTTCTTCCTTTCCTTGAGGCTACCCTCGCGGCTGGTAACCAGCAACAGGCTATCCACAACGCCCTCGCCAAGATTTACATTGACAGCAACAACAACCCTGAGAAGTTCCTCAAGGAGAACGATCAGTACGATACTCTTACTGTCGGAAAGTACTGCGAGAAGCGTGATCCAAACCTCGCATTCATTGCGTACAGCAAGGGACAGAATGACCTCGAGCTTGTCAACATCACCAACGAAAACTCTATGTTCAAGGCCCAGGCGCGTTATTTGCTTGAGCGTGCCGATGTTGAGTTGTGGAACTTCGTGCTCAGCGAGAACAACGAGAACCGCCGCTCATTGATCGACCAGATCATCTCCACTGCTGTCCCAGAGTCTAAGGAGCCAGAGAAGGTGTCTGTTGCTGTCAGAGCTTTCCTCCAGAACGACCTGCCAGTCGAGCTCATCGAGCTCTTGGAGAAGATCATTCTTGAGCCATCGCCGTTCAGCGACAATGGCAGTCTCCAGAACCTCCTCATCTTCACTGCCACTAAGGCTGATAAGGCCAAGGTAATGGACTACATTCACCAGCTCAACGAGTTCACCGCTGAGGAGGTCGCCGACATCTGTATCGAGGTCGGGCTCTACGAGGAGGCTTTCGAGGTTTACAAGAAGATTGGAGACCACGGAAAGGCCGTCAATGTGCTTGTTGAGCACATTGTCAGCATCGATCGTGCCCAGGAGTATGCTGAGCGTGTTGAGATTCCAGAGGTCTGGAGCCGTGTCGCCAAGGCACAGTTGGACGGCCTCAGAATCACTGACGCCGTTGACTCGTACATCCGTGCCAATGACCCATCTAACTACAAGGAGGTCATTGAGTACGCCGTGCCAGCCGGAAAGGATGAGGATTTGATCAAGTTCTTGCTCATGGCCCGCAAGACTCTTCGCGAGCCAGAGATCGATACAGCTTTGGCATTCGCCTATGCTCGTACTGAGCAGCTCCCTGAGCTTGAGAACTTCCTCAAGGGTACCAACGTCGCCAACATTGAGGAGTCTGGTGACAAGGCTTACGCCGAGGGCTTCCACCAAGCCGCCAAGATCTTCTATAGCAGCATCTCCAACTGGGCTAAGCTCGCAACTACCTTGGTTCACCTTGAGGATTACCAAGCTGCTGTTGAGTGTGCTCGTAAGGCCAACAACATCAAGGTCTGGAAGCAAGTCAACGCTGCCTGTGTGGAGAAGAAGGAGTTCAGATTGGCACAGATTTGCGGTCTTAACCTGATCGTCGATGCTGAGGAGCTCCAAGATCTCGTCAAACAATACGAGCGCAACGGCTACTTCGATGAGCTGATTGCCTTGCTTGAGCAGGGTCTTGGTCTCGAGCGTGCCCACATGGGCATGTTCACTGAGCTTGGAATAGCGTTGTCCAAGTATCACCCAGAGCGTGTCATGGAGCACTTAAAGCTGTTCTGGTCCCGCATCAACATCCCAAAGATGATCCGCGCTTGCGAGGAGGCTCATCTCTGGCCGGAGCTCGTTTTCTTGTATTGCCATTACGATGAGTGGGACAACGCTGCCCTCGCCATGATGGAGCGTTCCGCCGATGCTTGGGAGCACCACTCCTTCAAGGACATCGTCGTCAAGGTCGCCAACTTGGAGATCTACTACCGTGCTTTGAACTTCTACTTGCAGCAGCAGCCATCTCTGTTGACCGACCTACTCCAGGCATTGACTCCACGTATCGATGTCAACCGCGTGGTCAAGATGTTTGAGAAGTCTGATAACATCCCTCTCATCAAACCATTCCTCCTCAACGTTCAGTCCCAGAACAAGCGCACCGTTAACAATGCCATCAACGATTTGTTGATCGAGGAGGAGGATTATAAGACTCTCCGCGACTCGGTCGAGAACTACGATAACTATGATGCCATGGAGCTCGCCCAGCGTCTTGAGAAGCACGACCTCGTCTTCTTCCGCCAGATCGCTTCAAATATCTATCGCAAGTCTAAAAGGTGGGAGAAGAGTATTGCGTTGAGCAAGCAGGATAAGCTTTATAAGGATGCTATTGAGACGGCGGCTATTTCGGGCAAGACCGATGTTGTTGAGGAGTTGTTGCGTTACGTAAGTTCACCCGCATTCTTTACCATGTTTGAGTTTCTGCTAATACAGCGTAGTTCGTCGACATCGGCTCAAAGGAGTGCTACGTCGGCATGCTCTACGCCTGCTACGAGCTCATCCCTCTTCACGTCGTTATGGAGCTTTCTTGGCGCCATGGCCTGACGGACTTTACCATGCCGTTTATGATTAATTTCCTTGCCCAGCAGTCGAGCACTATTGAAACACTGAAGAAGGATAATGAGGAGAGAAACGCGAGGGAGAAGAGTCAGGAGAAGGATGAGGAGAATACTTCAATTTTAGGCGGCTCGAGACTTATGCTTACTCAGGGCCCAACTGGCCAGAGGATGCAGAGCCCGCAGCCGGGGTATCAGGCTAATGGGTTTGCGCCGCAGCCTACTGGGTTTAGCCAGTTCTAAGCAGCTGGTTAAAAGGGGAAGGAAAATGGGGTGAATGATGAGGAATAACGAGATTTGGTGGTTGGACGAAATAATTGGGTGAATGAGGGAATGTCATGGATGTTTTCGAATTCATGATTATGTATTATAGGGGATGATGAGGCGGGATGGATGTGTTTTTGAGGCATTTGACTTTGCGTTTTTTGTTACCGCGTTGTGAGTGAGATTGGTACTTGGTTGCTTGGCTATTAAAAAGTGTATCTTGATGTGTGCGAGGTCGAAGTGTGGTTGTGGTGCAGTTTGAATGACTGAGTTAAGTGACGTGCAATGATGTTGGGCAAGAGATCTGCATTGTGAAATTCAACGCACGCACGCATCATGATTCTGTGATGCAGCTCGTAGGTAGAGTACGGGATTTTTGTTCCCCTCGTGCGAGGAGGCCGATGGAAGCCGCCTTGACTAATTGACGTAACCGGGATACCTATGACAGAACACTCAACTGAGAGCTTCAAGAACTCTCACGTAATGAGAGCCGTTGAGTGTTCCTCGCTCCTGGGTAAGCAATTAGTGCTTGGGAGCTTGCCGGCTTGCACGTTGTTGGCATGACTCGTGTAAGTTATCAAATTTTCACGCTCTAGAATGCTTCGGCAGCTTGGCGGCCTCAGCTTCTGAGAATTATGGGTGACGGAGGGAGGGCGCTTGGCGGTGATAGCAGATTCCAGGGATACAAGTAATATGAAGCTCAATGTGCTGGGACAACTACGCGTTTATGAAATGGGTGTCGGATGGTTATATGCTGAGGTCGAGGATGTGAGAAATGGTTTTTGCGCCACCATAAGTGAGGTCGTAATGGGTTCTGGTTTGGTCGGAAAGTTGATGGAGGAGGAACTAAACGAGTGGTTATATAGGTAAGGAGTAAGGTGATGGGTTTTGATGTTATATTGCTACTTGAAAATTCCAAGAACTTATTCTGTGTGTTTCATACGTGTTAGGATGAGTTTTGGCGCTTCCAAACCATAACGTGAGGTCGCGGTGAAATTCGTGGATATGATGGCGGATGAAGAAAGCATTGAGCCAAATGGTTACGGATAGGAGAAAATGAGTGTTGCTGTTTCACTGTTGCTCTGATTGTTCCAGAATGTGCGACTGTTTAATTTTCGTACGCTGCCACTTCAATACTTCCATATGGCTGGCTGCTCAACGAACAAACTGCTACAGGGTTTTAACAGGACAACGGAGGAAAATAGAGCATACTCGGATGAAATATGATTTTGCTGAGCATTTCCGTAAAAGTGCCCAATATTTTGGCACACGCCTTTCTCGGGATTTGAAAACGGACATGAAGTTGACCTCCAATATCTTCCAGCCCACCCCCGGCTGCGGCTGACCACAACGTCACCTCAACCTCAATCTCACCTCAACTTCAACCCGAGGTCGGAACTCAATCCCCATACCAAAAGCTTATTCCCAGCTCATGTGCTCCGAATTGCTCGGCCACCTCGCACCTCAAGCTCCTTTAGGATATAAGGCCTAGGGTACTGTAGCCGCCATCCACTCCGTCTTGGAGACCTGGCGTTTAATCTCGGCAAGAATCGCGGGCTCGTGAGCACGAAATCTGGAGAAGTGCACTAACCAGCCTAACGATATGACGCCTTGTTGTCCAGTTCACGGTACGTTTTTACGTTTTTACGTTTACGACAGCTGCTAGACCTTCACGAGGACGAAAATACCTCCAACTTGCAAGGGTTGGAGGTGTTGGAGCTCCGTCATGACCCGAGCAAATGCGGGGAGTTTCGGTTTAACGTCTGGCTTAAGCGCCAGGGCGACTGTGAGAGGTCGAGAGGCGAATGGGGGGGAGACAAATCGAAATAGGCCGGGAAAAGGCGATGGTCCTCGGCTTTGAGAAGGACTGCTAAAAGCTGGAGTACAGGACTTGGCGGGGAAAAGAGCGAAAGTGCTGATGTCCCGATGGTGGTGTTTCATGCACTGCCGGAGGGAATGCAGATGCGCGTGCAGGATGTGAGTGATTTTATTTTCATTTTATTTTCCGATGGAATTTGTTTTAACCTTTATTTTATTTGGGAATTGTTTTATTCGTCAACCATTTTCTGGATTTTTCGGCCCCTGTAGCCGCCGGTCACGGCACTCATGTGCCTCTCACGGCTTGTGATAGTCCCAGCTCTTGCATTATCTCTGGCGCCATGACCCAGCTCCATCAAAATATTTCTGGGGTGTCAGTGTCGCAGCGATAAGAGGTGGCCGGTGTCGTCACATTCGGTGTTTACCAAAATAGTATAAATTAACGTCGACAAATGAAATCGCCAGAACCGGCCCGCATATGACTACTTTTAGGGGTCCCAAGATCCATATTGGGAGATTCTTGGGCCAAGCGTCGTGCCAGACCACAGCTAGCCGTGCAGGGTGGATAGGTGGGGGTGTCCCGAGTGAGACCCCGCGCCAGGACGGATTCAGTGCCACAGTTGCCCTCCCTCGAGGCCAGTCAGTGTCGTTCCTGACCCGCGTGTCTTGTGTCTTGTGCTTGACTGCTCGACGTTGTTTCCTCTTCTTCCAACATTTCCCGTCCTGTATTCTTACAACACCACAAACTCTTTATAGTCGCTTGCAGTATACATTTCTACTTGCTACAGCTACGCAGTCGTTAAGGGTTCATTGTGACTACCGGTGTTATCAGCACTTCTACCGCCAGACTCCCAATCGCCAATCCAACAGGGCAGTGGATCTCGGCACCACTTGATTGATAAATAGCTCGGTTCGTACCTGCCGCCATATCAAAGCGATGACTCTCGGCCTTGGTATGGTCTCAGAACTTTATAACCCATACTGACGCATCACCATTACACAGTTATATCCTTTCTTTCCCTTTTTCCGAAGCGTTTTACGGCGAAGCATAGAAAGGATGGCCGCTACTAAGCAGGAAGATACCTACAATGAGGTCTTTGAGGAGGCCGCGGATGCGAGGCAGGAGCAGACAATCCACCACATTCGCGACAACTCGAGCATTATGCAATTGAAGAAGATTTTGGGTAAGACTCGAGAAAACACCAAGAAACGGGTTAACTTTAAGAGCAATGGCTAACAAGAAGCTGTGATTCACAGTTGCTAACCGTGGAGAGATTCGTGAGTTTCCCCTCTACCCCGCAACCGGTTGAGCGATTTACTGATATTCTACAGCAATTCGCGTATGTCCCAGCAATGATCGCAATCAATTGAGAACAGAATACTAATCGCAAGCTGGCTACAGATTTTCAGAACCGTGAGTCACTCCATGCAATCTGGCGAATCAATTCGGCATAGTCGAGAATCCTCGCTGACGTTGGATGTAAACGCAGGCACACGAACTTTCCCTCCAAACAGTCGCAGTCTTCTCTTATGAGGACAGACTCTCCATGCACAGGCAGAAGGCCGATGAGGCCTATGTCATTGGAAAGCGCGGTCAATTTACTCCAGTCGGCGCATACTTGGCTGGTGATGAGATTATTAAGATCGCTCTTCAGCATGGCGTCAACATGATCCACCCTGGTTACGGCTTCTTGTCTGAGAATGCCGAGTTCGCGCGCAATGTTGAGAAGGCTGGCCTTGTCGTAAGTAGCATTTATTGCCAATCGGTTAGCCGCAGGGCAATTTCTGACATGTGAAAAATAGTTTGTTGGCCCATCTCCAGAGGTCATTGATGCCCTTGGAGATAAGGTTTCCGCTCGTACTCTCGCCATCAAGGCAGGTGTACCGGTTGTTCCGGGTACTGAGGGTGCCATTGAGAGGTTTGAGGATGTCAAGAAGTTCACCGACGAGCACGGCTTCCCAATCATCATTAAGGCAGCATACGGAGGTGGTGGACGTGGTATGCGTGTTGTCCGCGATCAGGCATCGCTGCAGGAGTCTTTCGAGAGAGCCGCCTCTGAGGCCAAGTCTGCTTTCGGTAACGGAACTGTCTTTGTTGAGCGCTTCCTCGACAAGCCAAAGCACATCGAGGTCCAGCTCCTCGGAGATAACCACGGAAACATCGTCCACTTGTATGAGCGTGACTGCTCTGTTCAGCGCAGACATCAAAAGGTTGTTGAGCTTGCTCCAGCCAAGGATCTGCCACCAGATGTCCGCGATGCCATCTTGAACGATGCCGTTAAGCTCGCCAAGTCCGTCAACTACCGCAACGCCGGTACCGCCGAGTTCTTGGTTGACCAGAAGAACCGCTACTACTTCATTGAGATCAACCCACGTATCCAGGTCGAGCACACCATCACTGAGGAGATCACCGGTATTGATATCATTGCGGCCCAGATCCAGATTGCTGCCGGTGCTACCCTTCCGCAGCTCGGTCTCACCCAGGACCGCATCTCCACCCGTGGATTTGCCATCCAGTGTCGCATCACCACTGAGGATCCATCTCAGAACTTCCGCCCAGATACCGGAAAGATTGAGGTTTACCGTTCCGCTGGTGGTAACGGTGTCCGTCTTGATGGTGGTAACGGATTTGCCGGTGCAGTCATCACTCCTCACTACGACTCCATGTTGGTCAAGGCTACTTGCCACGGCTCCACCTACGAGATCGTCCGCCGCAAGATGCTCAGAGCTCTTGTTGAGTTCCGCATCCGTGGTGTCAAGACCAACATTCCTTTTTTGGCATCTCTCCTCACCCACCCAACCTTCATCGATGGCAACTGCTGGACCACTTTCATCGATGATACTCCAGAGCTCTTCGACTTGGTCGGATCTCAGAACCGTGCTCAGAAGCTTTTGGCTTACCTTGGTGATGTTGTTGTCAACGGCAGCTCCATTAAGGGCCAGGTTGGCGAGCCAAAGTTCAAGGGTGACATCATCATGCCAACTTTGACCGACGCTGAGGGCAACAACATTGACACCTCTGAGCCATGTGAGAAGGGATGGAAGAACGTCCTTGACAAAGAGGGGCCAGAGGCTTTCGCCAAGGCTGTTCGCGCTCACAAGGGTGCTCTTCTCATGGATACCACCTGGCGTGACGCCCACCAGTCGCTCCTTGCCACTCGTGTCCGTACCATTGATCTCCTCAACATTGCCAAAGAGACCTCCCACGCATACTCTAACCTCTACTCTCTCGAGTGCTGGGGTGGAGCTACCTTTGATGTTGCCATGCGCTTCTTGTACGAGGACCCTTGGGACAGACTTCGCAAGATGCGCAAGCTTGTTCCAAACATTCCTTTCCAGATGTTGCTCCGTGGTGCCAACGGCGTTGCGTACTCTTCCCTTCCAGATAACGCCATTGAGCTTTTCGTCAAGCAGGCCAAGGACAACGGTGTCGATATCTTCCGCGTCTTCGACGCTTTGAACGACATTGACCAGCTCGAGGTCGGTATCAAGGCCGTACACAGGGCCGGCGGTGTTGTTGAGGGAACTGTCTGCTACTCTGGAGACATGTTGAACCCAAAGAAGAAGTACAACCTCAAGTACTACTTGTCTTTGGTTGACAAGCTTGTCAAGCTCAACATTCACGTTCTTGGTATCAAGGATATGGCTGGCGTTCTCAAGCCAAAGGCTGCCACTCTCCTGATTGGCGCCATCCGCAAGGCCTACCCAGACCTTCCAATCCACGTCCACACCCACGACTCTGCCGGTACCGGTGTCACTTCCATGGCCGCCTGTATCAACGCTGGCGCTGATGTTGTTGATACTGCCACCGACTCCTTGTCTGGAATGACTTCCCAGCCATCTGTTGGTGCCGTCCTCTCCTCCTTGGAAGGCGGCGAGCACGAGGCTTCACTCGATGTTCATCACGTCCGTGCCATCGATACCTACTGGGCTCAGCTCCGTCTCCTCTACTCGCCATTCGAGGCTCACCTCAGCGGTCCAGATCCAGAGGTATACGAGCACGAGATTCCAGGTGGTCAGCTCACCAACATGATGTTCCAGGCCCAGCAGCTCGGCCTCGGCTCCCAGTGGGCCGAGACCAAGAAGGCTTACGAGCAGGCCAACGATGTCCTCGGTGACATCGTCAAGGTCACCCCAACCTCGAAGGTTGTCGGCGACTTAGCCCAGTTCATGGTCTCCAACAAGCTCGACTACGACTCTGTCCAGGCCAAAGCCTCCGAGCTCGACTTCCCAGGCTCCGTCTTGGAGTTTCTCGAGGGTCTTATGGGTCAGCCATACGGAGGTTTTCCAGAGCCGTTCCGCACCAACGCTCTCCGTGGTCGCCGCAAGATGGACAAGCGTCCAGGGCTTTACCTCGAGCCACTTGATCTCCCAAAGATCAAGAAGGAGCTCAAGAATAAGTGGGGCAACGTCACCGATGCTGACTTGGCTTCTGCCACGCAGTATCCAAAGGTCTACGAGGACTACAAGAAGTTCACCCAGAAGTATGGCGACATGTCCATTCTGCCTACCAGGTTCTTCCTCTCCAAGCCAGAGATCAACGAGGAGTTCTCTGTTGAGTTGGAGAAGGGTAAGGTGCTCATCTTGAAGCTGCTTGCTATTGGTCCGTTGTCTGAGACTACTGGCCAGCGCGAGGTCTTCTATGAGATGAACGGCGAGGTTAGAGCTATCACCGTTGATGATAACAAGGCTTCGGTCGAGAACATCAGCAGGCCGAAGGCTGATAGCGCCGATCCATCCCAGGTCGGTGCTACCATGGCTGGTTGTCTTGTCGAGGTTAGAGTTAAGGAGGGTGGCGAGATTAAGAAGGGTGATATTATTGCTAGTAAGTTCTACTGTTGTAAAGTGGAGATGACAGCAGAGACTAACGTGATGCAGTTCTTTCCGCCATGAAGATGGAGATGTCTGTTACCGCCGCACACTCTGGTGTTGTTGAGGGATTGGTCGTCAAGGAGGGTGATTCTGTTGGAGGTGGTGACCTCGTTTGCAGAATTGTTAAGAAGGGGGAGCAAATTGCTGCCAAGCAATAATGAACTGGAATGATAAAAAAGTATAGACGAAAAGTGGATTGATACCACAGTTGGCAGCGTTTTTTGGTTTTAACAGTAACGAAGCGTTTTGATTGACGTCTAGCATTGTAGATTAGTATGAGAATGATTCTTATGTTTTACTTTTACATTACTGCTCTTTGTTGTGAATGTTCGTTAGCCGTGTTGTGAAGTATTGTGCAGTATTGTGCTTCATCTTACCATCGCCGTTGAGCGTTGCGGCCGCTGATATTCCCATCTCTTTTGATTCTTTAGGACTGTGAGGAACAACCAGGCACAACGTTTGCGAAGGCGTTCAATGGTTTCAGTACCGGATCATGGGGAGCTCTTGCATGCCATATGTGTTAGCTTGTCAGTCTCCAGTCGTTCGGATCGCTTGGCTCTTGAGAGGGGGTTGAAGTTTGGTATTAAATGGGCGAGCATTCACGGCATGGTCAATGTGTGCGTTGCCGTTGCCGCTACTGATGTTGAATCTTTTGAAACCATTCCTCAAAATCACCGAGTGCCTTGACCAACGTTGGGTCCGCCCTGCTAGTTCGAGAAAGTGACGAGGGCGCAAAAGCCGTCTCTCAGAAGGAACTTCACCAGCTCCTCCTCAGTCAGATGATAGACTCTGATCGTTCCAGATTCTTTGAGGAGCGTGATAGCAGCATCATCGGGAAATTTCGCCGAGTCGAAACAGCTAAGAGAAAGGGTGCAGTTGCCATTTGACCTCCCAATGCGAAGAGTGCATCATAACTTTCTGTCAGATGTACGGTGCTCATGTCCTCGAAGTTGTTGGAAAATAGTACCGTGAGCGCCTTTTTCAGGGTTCGGCATTTTTGCTCGGCTAAATAGCCGCACTCATAGGGGTTGTGCTACATTGGTCTTGGGTCCGGTAGCGTTGCGAAATGAGAACATTGAGAGATTGTTGGTAATACGAAAGCCGAGCACGGAACAGAACAGAGCAGTAGAGTTTGAAGAATTTCCCGAACCACCAATGCATGACTGACTGAAACGTAGCAAGAGCTCTTGGCAGTAAGAAACAGTGTTATGAGCAAAACTAGTTGCTAGATGTGAAGAGGGTAAGACATAAATACAGGCTCAGATTCGCATGAACCATTTGGGCTCCTGGCCCGGTAGCTGAGTTAGCACCACGAACGAGTCCACACTGATCAGGCTGTTTCCCCCCTCAAGCGGCCCCGCCAAAGTAATTGTCCAATCTTTGAACCATTTTCCCTCCATATCTTCCATGCTTCTCTTACGCAAATTAGGATTCCAACCCCCCGAAGTCGCTATCTGGCGTGCATGGGAAGTGCAAATCTCGGTCTTCTCCACGCTCCCTCAGCTCTTCCAGCGACACCGAGTCCTCATAAACCACTCCTCCCTCTCCCAAGAGCCACCTAATGTGTACAGCCTGGACACCAGGAGCGAATATGACGCCGAGACAAGCGAGGAAGACGTTGTTGGTTGTCCACGACGGTCCACTGGTTTGTTCTGCCGACCAGAGTGCCATTGGACTTAGTAAAGTCGGATGGCGTCAACCAGAAGAGATGACTACTCTCATAGCCCGGCATGCTCATCGAATACTTCACGGTACAATGTATAACCACCCAATCACCTTCACCTCCTAGCGACCAATCTGTCTGACTTTCCTAGGTGATAAATAATTTTGGGTGTCTCGACTTGTCTAAGCGGCTTTCCAGCCGGAACAATGGCTCCGTCTCATCCACGCTATGGGGCTTTGCAGAACTGGGATTTGGGGTCCATTCTGCTCGGAAGGTCTCCATACGCTGGCAAGAAACGCCATTGCTCGCTGGTGCTGAGAGAGGCTGACGACACGAACGGTGGAGGGCAGGCCAAGAGCGTACGTGGGTAGAGGTTTTGGAGGTGAAGGAGCCAATCGCTTTCGAGGTCGCTAACTTCCTGTACATTGATGGGTCGTTGGGCTGCGGGAGGTCTTGGATGGGGATGAAGGAGGGGAGGTTGCGGGAGAGGCAGGAAGTGATGCGCGATGAAGTTATGGAAGTACGAAGCTATGAAAGCGAGTGTGAGGGAGTGGGTTTTAGTAGTCCTGTTTGGTAGACATTTGAATTTTATACATGAAGATGTCTCCTTGGAAGGCTTTGTTGTTATTTTGGGGCAGCATGATATGGCAGATCCATCGCCACAGTCCTTGGCTGCCAATTACGAGGCAGATTTCATTGAGCCCGTGTGCGAACGCTTCAAGAGATGGGCAGGAATGCCGTTATTACGAATAGAAAGCCGGCTCATTTGGGCATGGGAGGTTGGTGAAGAGCGCGCATCGCGCGGGCGGAGAGCAGCACGTCCTGATACAATTTTCTTGGCGCAGGATGATTTAGGCCAAGGCAAACGACAAGGTCAAGGATTCCAGCAATCTCAAGAATTGATCGACATTAAGATGTACGCACTGCATACCAGCTTGGTTTGCCATTGAAATCAATTAACCTATCATTTTTGATTTATTTCTAGCTTACAAAATGCTCGCTTGTTCCACAATCCTGCTTGTATCCCTGATCGAATATTCGGGTCAGGGCCGTGCCTGGCTTTATATTATAACCTCATTAAGCTTCTAGCTTGTCAAATTGTACTCGACTAGTGCTTGCCATAATGGACGCTGTTGGCTGTCGCACCGCCCTTAATTCCGGTCATGTTCTTGCTGGTCCAGCCGCTGTCTGAGCCCATGCCTCCTCCGCGGGTCCAGCTATTTCATGTCAGCGTCTGTACCTTCATCTGTTTATTCATTGCTGATAGTGGCGGACATGGCTACTCTCGTGGTGATGAGTAAGATGATGGTGGGCAGTTGTATTGCCAACAGCATGAAGACGAGGAGATGAGGTATGAGGGAGGGTTTCGCTCTCGATCACATCGTCGATAGGACGACCCAGCACTCCATCACCAAAGTATCCATTGCTATGGAGACCGAGGAACCTGACCACTAGGTCAGACTTCACTCCTTCTCCCCCCAACCATTGGCGACGGATATGAGAAAGCACCCACTTATTCCACAGTCCTCCCAACCATCCAGAGTCCCTCCTCTGATCATTAAACGACTCTCTCTTCGCCGCCTGCAACGGATCACCCAAAGCCCTCTTCTGATGCATCAACGCCGCCGCGAAGGTGCCATCGGTTGCACTCTTCCTTCTTCCCGCAGCATCGATGCTGTACTTTCTCTGGGCCTCAGGGGTAGCTGTTGGCTGGGATACTGTGGCCTCGACGGATGGAGAGGCAACAAACGGGTTGCGGGATTGTGGTGATGTCTGAGCCTGATGAGGAGCTGTTGGGTCGGAAGAGTCGGCTGCAATGTTTCCGTCTGAGAGTGGCATGTTGGGGGTTGTGCTTCGACGAAGCAAAAGTTCTTCGGTAATTTTGTTTGTGAGATGGGGTTATTGTGGTATAGGGCGTGGATATTCTTCACGACGGGAAAGTTGCAGTAGTAAGTAACTGTATGCTGGAGAGCTTCATGGCGGCGCTTATACAATGGAGATGATGTGGTGATATCATGACAGAGCCGTTCTGTGATGAGCTTAGAGGTGATAGCTATGTGTCTCAGAATTTGGTAGGAAGTTTTAAGTGGACGAGAGCCATGACAAAGAATGAGTATGACCTTGGTCTAGGGGCGCAGAATCTCGGAGCGTAAAACATGTGGCCGGAGCAGGCTTATTACAAGCCATTGACCGTTATGGTTCGCCAGAAGCCGAACTTGTCGCAGATGATAGATCTTGAAGCTGTCACCGATTTCGAACTGTTCCGGATCTGCATGCTCGTGCATACACGATTTCATGGTGGCATGTTTTCCTACTGCACGCATGGTCGTTCAAATAAGCTCAATTTGGTGGCATGATTATTCACCGTCCTCCTTGACGGTTTGTTCAAGGTCTCTCCTGGTTCCTGAATGAGAACGAAAAATCTCAACTCGCTTCATAAATCGATGTCACCTCAAAAATTACATCCAACAATCCCAGTGGTTCTCGAAATTGTGCCAAAATCGTACTCTGATTTCTGTTCCTGGCATAAATTCCACGTATTTTTCCACTTTACTCTCCCATAATCAATGACGCTCATGACTCTCCTCCACGTGTCTGCCATGCACGCACTGTCGCCTCGACCTGTCTCCCGCATTTCCTCTTTGACACACTTCACTACCCCGCATTGTCGAAATTATAGTCAAACCGATGCCCTGAAACGCAAATCATTAATACTCGACAAAACTCGAATAGATTGAAGCTAATGGCCTGGAACTCCCGCATCCGTCCACGCCGCCATTCCGACTGCCACGACATCTCCCCACCATCCGACGCCTTCAACGTCCTCGGCGATACCACACTCACCCAAAAGTCATCAGGCGAGCTAGAACTGTATTCCTGCGGCTCCCCAACAGTAAAAGATCGTGTGTCCAGACGCCGAGGATCTGCGTAAAAAGTTAGGGCGAAAAAGAAGGCGAGATAGAGCAAGTTGATATTGGGATTTTAGATCTCATGAGTAGGAGTAGGCGGGAGAGAGAAAGCGAAGGAGAGAGAGGGCGAGAGAGGAGAGTACAGGACGGAGAGGATAAGATTGAAAGGATAGGCGGGACGGAGAAGTGTACGGTCAATCGGGAGTGTTTTGTTGGTTGGAAGGAGATCTGTGAGAAGAACGGGTAGGAGGATGAGGATTGTATGGTAAATAGTTTGATTTTAATAGCTAAGCAGTTATCTATGTAGTCCTGTAAAGATAGCAAATGGTGTAAACAATGCTGCCAACGTTGCGTTGGTCCTCAACATGGAAAGATGCGAGAAGGTTGAACTAATCAGAAAGGTTGAGCATGAGACAGAGCGAGCAATCTTCACGATATTCTCCAGTTCACTTATGCAAAGCGATCTCTTCATATGCCCATTTCGAGGCGAAGAGAATCAAAATGTCACAAAGACAGAGAGGCCAAAAGTTGTAGAACAACTTCATGATTGCGTGGGTTGCGCCGGCCGAGGCCGGTCGGGCTTAACGCCGCAGCAATGGCCTCATAAAGAGACCAGAGCCGACAGTCCGAAGACTGCAGATGTAACGCAGAGAGTACATTGGTATCCGTTTCCCCCACCACCGGCACTCATTGTCCGAGCTCCCTGAAGGCTGTCGAGGCAAAAGCAATTTATCTGATAATTCCCTCGAAGCGGGTCTTGTACCACTTGACAACCTCATCACGCCTGATGCGGTGTCCGGCACCAACCTTGGTCTGGGCACGGCGACGCTTGGCGACGCGCTCACCACGACGACCCATGCAGACGTAGAAGTCCATTCCGTAAATTCCGATTCCTGGGTCGTACTTGATACCGAGATCGATGTGCTCGGAGATACCGAAACCGAAGTTACCGGTCTCAGAGAAGTTGCGCTTGCGGAGCTCGTACTCCTTGACCTTCAAGCCACGCTCGAGGATCTCCTCGGCCTTTGGGCCACGGACGGTGACATGGACGGAGATCTTCTCGTTACGACGGATACCGAAGGTACGGACGGTGTAGCGGGCCTTGCCTGAGCGAGTTGTTAGTCTTGCAATTGATAATTAAAGCGTATTGGCGATATCGTACTGTAAACTGGAGTTTGACCAGAAAGCTGCTCGAGCACCTTGGCGGCACGAGTGAGACGATCACCAGACTCTCCAACGGAAATGTTAAGAGTGAGCTTGGTGATGCGGAGCTCCTTCATAGGATTCTCGGTCTTAGTGTCGGCCTGGTCGCGAAAAGTCAGCAAGATGCTCAAGTTGCGAATAATTCAATCGCTTTCATCATACTGATTTCTAGCGATCGCGCAGTTTAAACATACCATCTTGAATGTCGTTGGTGGTGATACCTCAATTGTCGAAAGGGCTGGTTGTCGTAAAGAGGGATCGCGGTATGGTCAAAAAGATGGGTGAGGGTATCTGATAGCGAAAACCCTAACGAAGTGTGGGCCTCGAATGTCAGGCCTGGATTCGGGGAAAAGGTGGGTGACGACGCTAGTGTCGATTTGGATTAGCGCGCGCTTGGAGAATTGACCTGGAGCTAGGACAGCCGCGCTGCCGCTAACGATTGGAACTCAACCATCAAGACGCGGCTACGCTTGTAACAGAGCTGTAATATTGACATTTGAAGTACCCGCTGCTTCGAAATACCCAATTTTTGAAACTATAGAGAAGACGCTTACGCGCCGCTCACTCACAATGGCTAACAAGCAAGGAAAGATGGTGAGTTACTCTTCAAACGCACCTTTTGGATGTTGTTAACAACATAGGCTAACCTCTATCTTCCCAGGCCGGCCTCGTAAGTCGATGACAACCATGCGCGCACATGCAAACAAACTGCGCAAATCTTCAAGCGAGAAACTAATATCGAATAGATCAACTACCGGATGAGAGTCACCATGAACGACGGACGCCAGATGGTCGGACAGATGCTCGCATTTGACAAGCACATGAACCTCGTTCTCGCCGATACCGAAGAGTTCAGACGCGTCAAGCGCAAGCAAAAGACCAGCGCCGCTCCAGGTGCTACCGCCAACGCTCCTCTCGTCGAGACCGAGGAGAAGCGCACTCTTGGTCTTACCATCGTTAGAGGCGCCCACATCATCTCCCTCTCGGTCGAGTCTCCTCCACCAGCCGACCCATCTGCCAGACTCGGAACGAGCGCACCAGGAGGAGCTGCTGCCGCTATGGCCGCTGGACCAGGCATCGCTAGACCAGCAGGTCGCGGTCTTCCAGTCGGACTTACGGGGCCAGCTGCTGGCATTGGAGGTGCACCACCTGAATTCGGTGGACCGCCGCCATTTGCAGGAAGAGGGGCACCACCAGGATTTCCAGGAGGATTTGCTCCACCGCAAGGCTTCGGCGGACCACCACCAGGATTCCAGCCACCACCAGGCTTTGCGCCACCAGGAGCTCCACCAGGATTTGGTCGCGGAAGATAAAAATTACGCATGGAAGAAGGAGATGGGAAGGATTGGATGAAGACTGGAGATGAGGTTGATTTTGCGCCAGATGCTTAGCGATAGAGATTCGTGTACGGAGTTAAAATGGGGGAGGCGTCCTGGGTCACACATCTGAAAAGAATGATGTTGTAGCATAGAGATTGAGGCATTGGCTAGCTGAGGAGCTGCATGAATATAATGTTAGGTACTCAGCATAAGATATCTTCGAGGCGATGTGGAGTGAAGTTTGCTGTGGAGTAATGCCAAGTGGAAAGGCGACGTTGAAATGGCGCCGTACTCCACACGCTTTCTGATGTCGTCATTGACCTTTAAGTCGGCTTCAGAGGCTCTATAATCGCTACAGTGCACATAATAATCTGGCTCCTTAAGAAGAGCTTTGAGGCATTCATAGCCATTCCACGTGACCACATATAATTTGGCGTGAAGTGAAGTTTTGTTCCTGCTCAGCCTTGTCCTACCCAGCCGGTCCACACCCGCGCGGATCCTGGCCGCTTTCCAAGCTCAACCTCAATCAACAACCCCAAAAGTTCCGGATCAAGCTCTCTATTCGCATCAACAACCTCCACAATGGCAGCATTTATTAAAGCAGTAAACGCGAAGATCCGCTCCAACCCAACCACCAATTATGTGTTCTCCACACGTATGTATACACCTTTCTGTGAAGCTATGTCCGATGCGCAGGGCGCATTGCGAAGTTCAACCGATAGCGAACCAGCTCGGTGAACAATTCTAGACAGGTCGATGAGAGATTAAGACAACATACTGACAATGCGAGCTCAGATTTTTGGGGCCCAGTCTCGAACTTCGGAATCCCAATCGCCGCTGTGATGGACACCCAAAAGAGCCCAGAGCTGTACGTTTCATCCTGAATCACCAGTGACCAAACCGTCGCACCATTCAGCATACTTTCCCCTATACGAGCTCTAGCTAACACAAGCTCAGTATCTCTGGCAAGATGACCGCCGCCCTCGTCGTTTACTCCGCAACCTTCATGCGCTACTCCCTCGCCGTCACCCCAGCAAACTACCTCCTCTTCGGCTGCCACTTCGTCAACGAGTGCGCACAGTTGTCTCAAGGATACAGATACCTCAGCTGGCACAATTGGGGAGGAAGAGAGGAGGCTGCCTTGAATGGGCCGCCTGTTGATGCTAAGGCCGTTGCTGCTAAGGTCGATACCAATGTTGCGAATGCTAAGACTGAGATTGGGCAGAAGTAAATATCTGGAAAGGATGGAGACGATGGTTACATATCTTGAGTAAACTGAGTGAAGATGGGCCCTGTTGTGGAGAGGAGACGAAGCACTTCTGGGGAGGAGGCAGGGTACCATTGAGCCGGTAGGCATGAGGCGTTGCTCGCATGGAGCACTAGATGGGCAGTGTATACCACAATAGATTGGAAAGAGCTAATGCATACCCGAACTTCACAATACATAAAGCTTGTAGTGCCCTTCGCGTAAAACACCTCTTTTAAGGTTTACCCAAAAGTTCTGAAGAATCCACCTTCCACCTCTCCATAAAGAACCATTATCAATTTGCGTACACTACCCAAACCGGGATTGCATTGTGCACTTCATCCTGTTCATTCACTGACATACGCAACAATCAAAATTGCCAATCGTCGTGTTCTGGACGTCCCATTTTATATTTCCCTTGGGCTTACATACGACAGTTTTTTGCTACTATGAGGTTCAGCTTGGAGATTGAAAGTCCACCAACTGGTTTATGACTGTTTCGTTGTTTCCGCTCTAGACCGTGGTGGAACACCATGATGAAGATAGTGATTTCTTCGACGATGTTGTGTAGGCGGCGACCAACTTGTTTGTGGCCGACCTCTGGTGGGCTCTGCGTTATGGAGGAAGATGACTCTGCCAAGGCGAACTGGGAAGCATAAGCCTTCTATTCAGTGTATGGTAGATAGACTGGAAGAAGAGGCCGCGGGTCTGATTAGCTGAGTGTGCATTCAAATTGATTTCCCAATCTTGGTAACCCTAGCTAATACCAAAACACCACGCCTTCATGCTCCTGGTAAACCACAGTAGTGGCAGCAGACCACTACCCAGCACTGAAGTATTCATCGCTTGATTCTTCATCTCGGGAAAATTGATCATTAAGCATTTTGTCGCCGATATTCTCAACGCTAATTTGTTCATCGCTCACGGCTTCGTCGCCGCTTTCGTCGGATTCTCTCCATAGTTCGTGGTGAAGATGCCCGTACTTCTCTTTCGCCTGTTCTCCTCCCAAGTATCATCGGCCAAACACGTTCGATCTACTGTCCGAACGTTCTTTTCTTTGCCGCTTTACGAATTCGTAAAGTCCATCTCCCAGGTGGTAGTATTCCCACGTCTCGATGTCATGGCTTGGTCGGCGCGATAACTTGTCAAGCAAGTAGTCATACTTTTCACGAGCTTCTTCACAGTCAACAAGCGATACGTCCTTCCAGTGGTAAGAAACGTCCTTCCCCCCCTCCAATCTTTGTAGGAGCTTTGTAATGCCGCAATCATCATCGAGGTTCTGTACTTCCTAGTCTAAAAGGGGCCAGCAAGAGATGTTGTACTTCTCATTGGCCTGAGTTCCGCCGTAATGGCGTCTTGTGAATATATCTACTCTTCTCCCTCTGTGCACCTCAGTTCTCACCACATTGACGATGTGACGGCCACGTAACTGGTATTACTTCCGTGTTCTCAAGTCGTCATGGGGAGGGAACAGTAAACTATCAAGCAAATACCCATATCGGTTCATTACTTCTGGCCGCTCTTTCTTGATCATATCATCGTGAAATACATTTTCGCCAGTTCCCATCTCTCCAGGAGCCAACGAATCTCAGCTCTAAGAAAGCCGTCGTACTCGCCCTCCACCACTTCCCAATCCTCCCAAATGTCCTCCTATAAATTTAGAAGGAATTGCACGTCGACATGTCCCCTCTCTTCCGACCTTCAAACACACTGCCAATACTCATCCAACAGTTCCTTCTCGCCTTCCACATCGTTAAATTTTGATCGCGGAGCGGGGTTGTTCGGGAATATCTTTACGAGCTTTTTGTCGTCGGTCAAGTGTTCCTTGGCAAACTTGTCGTAGTTCAACATTCGTCGCTCCGCAAACGGCCTTGTTTCCTTCGCAAAATCGTCGTAGTTAAATATTGGTGGCTCCCCCAAGGGCCTCGGAGCGATGGGAGTTCCCACCTCATTCGTCGACGTTTCACTTCCGTCGTCTACTCTCCTCCGCTTCGGCTTCGGTTTCGAGGAGACAGGCTGAGCCGCTTTTGTCGTCGAGGACCTCTCGCTTCAACGATACAGGCGAACCCATCATTCCCACATCTGCGTCCTGCGCTTGGTTCTCCATTCTCTTGCTTGGTTCTGCTAGCAAGTTAGCCTATGTAAACGGACAGCGATCGTTTAATAATAAGACGTTTTGCACACGTCGTCGCAACTAAGGTCCTCTTTCCTCAGTTAAGTAGCAGCTACTGCACTGCCAGCACGCGTAAATGGATGGTAATAAACCAGACTGTGTATCGCACTAATAATATTTCTCTCTAATAAGCAGTTAGCAACATGCCCAGGCGCCCTCCTCATAAGCGCAGCACCTACAATTTCAAATCGCACTACATGCTGAAGCTTATCCACCACAGTGATACCCGCAGTATCTCTAATATCCGAGCCGTTGGCAAGAGGTTGGAAGATATTGCGTCCAGAGTTCAGCTGAGTGAAGATGAGATGTCGACACGGCTACGCCAAGGCAATGACGGAGGGTTGCACTGCGTGTACATGTACACAAATACCATTGTACACTATCCCTCCCTTTACTCACAACCACGGAGAACCTCGATCAGCATAATCACAAGCAGAACGATTCAAACAAACAATGTAAGGTAATGCATGCCATTCTATACAATAGGTCCTACGCTTTTTTTACTCGATCTTGTTGCCGATATCCATACCGTCCGGGTATCAAACGCCTCCTTCGCCTTGCCAAACGCTTCATGAACACACTGGCACGCTTCTCCGATTCACACCCTTTCTTCCTAGTTCCCTTCTCACCCTTCTTCCTCTATTGTATCTTGAGTCTTAGCCACTTCCTTGCCTGCTCTCCCCTGTTTCGCACCTCTCATTCTTTCCCCTCTCCACTTCTACACCTCCCCTCGTCATCTGAAACGATGACTTATATCATCCCCCCAAATACCCGTAACCTCAACAACCAAATTCAGCACCGTACTCACACTCCACAGCGCAATAAGTCCATACCCAATCTTTCTCGTCATCATCCACTTATTCATCGGCACCACAATCAAGAGCGACAACAGAGTGATGAGCAAGCTAACCGCCGAAATGAGAAGTGTGGGTGAGATATCGATATCATACGGCTTATACTTCATCTTCTGATTCGGGTGCTTCGAGTGATGGTTATTGGCGTCAGTCAGCGTCATGTAGAGTCCCTTTTCTGCGTTAATTCATCGCTCATCTCCCCCAAAAATCATTGAATAAATAGGAAGGGAGACTTACAGAGATACCGACTCCGAGAAGGATGTTAAGCATAGGACCACCAAAGCACGCCGACAAAGCCATGACAGGATAACCCAGTCTCGCCACAGTGATATCCGCAACGAGGTCGCCTAAACTGTTACCGACAGCGAAGACGGTCAGGCCGAGAATGGCATCCGAGATACCAAGAATAACACCCAGCGCCTTCAGCACCCCCACAACCTCATTAGCAATCGTACTAATCCACGCAATGGACACCACAAACCCCAAAAAGCAAAACAGATACCGATACTTAGGCACCCTATCATGCTTCGTCGTCACAACCAGGACCCCAAATATTATCAGGGAAAACAACAACCCGTAAAGCACCATCTTAACCAGTGGTTTGAGTGAGAGGTCGTCATACATATTCCCCCATAGGATGACGGAGACGAAGAGGGGAGCGGTGAAGATTTGGACGACCACCAGCCAGCGGTTCCAGCTTGCTGGTGTGGCGCTCGGTGACGCTGTTGGGTCGACGTAGCCTTGGGCAGGGTTAATGTTCTTAGATTGTGTCAAATCCGAGGCGTGCGGGTTGTGATGGCCGAGGTCTTCGCTTGCGACAGCTATACTGGCTACGTTACCGTGGCCACCTAGACCTTTTCCTGCATGATTTCCTGGGTGGTCTTGCAAGTTATGATGTTGGGGGGACGCACGGAAGGTTTCTCTCTCCGCCGCGATTCCTTGCCTATGATGTGGTGGGAAGGCTAATGCCGGTGTCGCTATCGAGTTCTTACGGTACGCCAACCACTCCGGCTCAATTCCGTTGTCGTTATCCGAGTACGGCGTCCCATTCGCACCATCCACAAACACCTGACTACTAGCACCACTCCTGCTCCTTGCGCGTGACCTCTCCCTCTCATGCTCCAGCTCAACCTCCTCCTCATCCTCCTTCTGCTCGCTCTCCACCACCGGAAGCGTGATAGCTAGCATAAAAATACTCGGTGCCGAAACAATAGAGATTAACTTATCGAATAAGTTCTTTCCCGTCCAATTCTCAAAGGTGGGAAATAAAGCGGCGCGCATCACTTCTGGGGCGGGGAGGTAGGTGTATGGCCACCATGAGAGAGGTTTGGTGTTGTGCACGTCTATGCAGTCTTGGACGTAGAAAGGTGGGCCCCCTAGCATTGGGTCGGGGAGGCACAAATCCTCTTCCCTGCTTGGACTAGCTGACAGCGGCCTAGGCGAGCCAAAGGGCATAGGTGAGTCGACATAAGAGGGGAAACGTGCGAGTGGGCTCCGAGGCGATGCGCGGCCACGAGAGGAGTCTCGAGAATGAGATGTGGGTATACTGATATACGGTCTCTCCGGCCTGGTGGCAGGTGAGACGGATTCCGAGATATCTCCCACATGGTCTCTCGTAGCGTCTGCTGTCTGAAAAAAGCCATTTTTGATGTGGCGTGCACCTGGGAAGCCACTAGCTGGCGGAGCCAGACTATTCTCGGGTG
>RCNJ01000035.1_pt1 | contig 114939 bp, 132 predicted proteins | sample 2041171 | NCBI WGS metagenome assembly RCNJ01 (sample SAMN09708213, study PRJNA481090) | feces metagenome | biome: feces | host: Pygoscelis adeliae | place: Antarctica: Rookery Lake | collected 2010-03-01 | reverse complement strand
GTAAAGACGAGCGGTCGCAGTTGTAATTTCATTGCTTGTTCTCTCTTTTTCCTCTCCAGAAGTAGAAGAATCATCTCTCAGTTGAGCACGTCGTTCGAGAAGCCATGATCGATCAATAGGCAACATCTTGACGGCTTGAATGCTAAAAAAGAAGAGAAGTAGCAGAAGTCTGAAGACGCATGCACGAAACAAGAGAAGGCCAGACCTCTTCAAGTATCAAATGGGCTGAGGCATGGGGCCATCTGCCCCCAGCGAGTTTACATGCTTGATGGGCTTCCACCATGTGACTGCTGAAGCGGCATCAGAATATGTGTTCCCCGGCCTGAGGACGACGTGGATCAGTTTTCCGAATTCCGATTCAGAGATCAATATCAGGCATACATTTTTTGGCGAACGAGAGTCGAAATCGTGGAAACAGGATGCAGAAAGCGGCAAGCAGGATACTAACTGCATGCGAATGGGCCGACGTCCTTGATGATTTGGCCAAGGAACGAAAAATTATATAAAGCAAATGCGCCTCGGCCCATGTGTGAGTTTTGACTTGGATGGTTGTCGTGTCGAGGAGATGAGAGAAGATCTAAGGATTGTGGACATATGGTGGAGGATAGTTTGGTGTTGGTCAAGAACATCGTCATGAGTGCGGTACGGAGTGGCTAATCGGCCGACTCATTGCGATTTCTCCTTAGGCAGGCCTTCTACATCGTTTCTGGCCCCTTGGCTGTCCAGGAGGTGGTCCTTGGTCCTCCTCGTCTTGTCCCCACGCCCAATTGTCTTAAACGACCAACCGGTTGGCAAAACGCGTTCCATTTATTTCATCGCCGCCGTCCTAGGCGACTTTGGCTTTACCTCTGGTCTTGACTGAAAGCAGCTGATGGCATGCTAACTGGTTCTATGCCCCAGGACTAGCCATGTCTTTCTGGCCGCGGTTGCTGCCACTGCATTGATCGGCCTCTTCATCCTGGATATCCTATACTGTCACCAAGTCGTTCATACGAACAGAGTATGTGAGTAGTCGTCTTGAGAGTCATGTCGGCATGCCCAGAGAACTATCGACGCAAAAACTGCGAGAGCCCTGCATATGGCAGCCGTCGGTTGGTATTAGTTGTACATGTAGTTCGACCCTGTTCCTCAACTTCCACACTCAACCTTCGCTTCCTTATCCTGCTCTCCACTTGCAACTCCCTTCATCTCCCCCTTCCCTCTATTATCTTCCCCGTCGCCCCAAAGCGCACGTCTCGCCCCCCTCCATACCCCCTCAACCACGTCCCGTCTGGGCAACAACCTCTCAAACACCACAACCCCCTTCCCCTCTCCCTTCACTATCACTACAAGATAATACCTCACCTCCCAGCCCCTGAAAGCCTCATTAACAAACAAATCCTGGATCTCACCTGTAGGTATGAATCTCGATCGAGTACCGGAGAGGTAGGTGGAGGGGGAGGAAGAAGTCTGGATTCCGAGGCCGCGAAGGATGAGTAGGGACTCTGTTGTTTGTGGGCGCCGTATCGAAACGCAAACCCCGAGAGCTGTCAAAGCCAAGACAATAGGAAGGGGCGCAGCCGTCGCAGCCGCCATGTAAAGGGCCCCTACGGGTGAGCGCATAATCAGTCCCAGCAGGTATGGAATGGACTCGAGGCCGTAGTCATGAACATTCGTAGAGTTCGCCGCTGGGAGACCGAGGCGGAGATGTGAGAGTGAGAGGAGGACGAGTAAACTGGAGAGGATGGCGAGGACGCGGAGGATGGATGTGAGTGTGAATATGATTGTGTACGGGAGCGAGCGACCCGGTTTCGTCGAAACCGTGTATTCTATCGTAGTCGGTGAGGGCCGTCGGATGTGGAGGGTAGGTGGACTGCTTAGCATCTCTGCGGTGGTAGATCGGTGCTATGAGAGAGGCGTGGAGGTGCTGTCTTGGGGATGCAGGTGTTTCTGCTGAAGCGGAATGCCGCTGTGCTTAGAACTGAGACTGCTGTCGCTGACAATGACCTGAACAAGTCGCCTTTCTAAAACGATGGTCTTGTCTGAAGAGATCTTATTGTCCGGCTACTTGCTGTTTGGTGAGATGAGGTTGGAGGAAATGCGAACTGGATGGAGAGATGGGAGCTTGGTGGTTATGGCTTATCACGATAAGAGCCCTGTTTACATGGATCGTGGTTGGCAGGGCCGAAGTGAAATCGACTTCGACGAATGCATTGTGCACGAATGAGACTCTCTATCTCCTATAGTCTTATTGATCTAGTAGAGTTCAAGTCTTATCCACTATATGAGCACTATAAGCAAAGACAAAGAAAGCCGATAGCGCGTTGTCGCACCTAGATGACCATGCCATACGCCATCCAATCCTCTTAGAAAGAGCCAACGAAGAATTGTTGGTACGAAACCCGAACTCCTTCCATCCAACCCACCCACCAGCCAATGCTCCCGAGAAGGCCCATCATCGACGTCATAAGTCATAAAGAAGGTTCAGCCACAAAGCTAATTAACCCTTCCCCTACCCCTCCTCGAACCCTCCCTGCTCATCTCAACACCACCAGCCTCTGATCCACCACGACTTGACTGCTTCGACACGGCACCGCTCTCATCATTCTCCAAAATCCTCTCCCTCATCCCCCTCTTCCCAACACCAAACTGCGCCTCCTCTCTCTCCTCTCTCTTCCTCGTCCCCAACCAAAGCGGATACGTCCCCGGCTCCGCACACGCCGCAGCCAAAAACCTCCTATCCCCAGGAACAACGCCCATCTCCGTCTGCACCTCAGTATCCAAACTTTTTCCAGCGCCATACTCGCTATTGATCTTCTTTCCCCACTGAATACGGTTGATATCCTGATTCAGCTCCTCATCACTTATCCTCTCTGTAAGATTTGGACGTAAGTTGTCGCCTTTGGTGGAGTTGAAGTATTTGGTCATGCTTGCGTAAAGTGGCGGAGGCAGACGAGGCATCTGGCCTACTTGGCCGGTGAAGGTTGTCGGCAGGGTGAGGTCGGCGATCACTTCGATGCCTGTGCTGCCGATGAAGCCGGTTGTTGCACCGCCGATACCACGAGTTGAGCGTGTTGTGCGGTCCATGGCTGGTGCAATGAGTGGGCCGTCAGACTCAGAGTCGTTGCTATCCTTGTCCTCACCATTGCGAGAGTCATCGGTATCCGGTTGTGAGAGGTTGGCGGCCTCCATGAATTTATGGCGGATGATGTACTTGTGGGAAGCCTCGGAAGCTTGACGCTCAAGAAGTGAAAGTTCCTTCTCGGTAAACAACTTGTCGACACTATACAACGGTGTAGCAGGATCCTGCGCCTTGTCTGTGAATCTTGCTAATGGAATACCGGCGCCAATCTGACCGACGTCGGCATGCTCACGGCGACTTGGGGCGGGTGAACCACGGCTGTCATCCATATTTCTACGTTTGCGCTTCGTTGGGTCAAGTAGCGAGGACAAGTCGTCAAGGTCGCGACGATGTCTTGTCGAACGCTTTCCAAGGATGCCACCCGGACTCGCTGGGTTCAGAACGCTATATTGTGCTGGGTTGTATGAATGGGCGTTGGAATTGTCGATTCCCTCGTTGCTGGTCATCTCGCGAGTCAATTTCCTCTTCCTCTCATTGATAGCATTTATGAGACGATCTTTGACTGTGGACGAAAGAGCTGCATGCTCCTTCTCCGCCATTTTAGTAACGAAAGCAGTCGTGGTATGTAACTGTGTAAGCTTTCGCTTATGTTCAGCCTGCGATGTTAAGTTAGCTTGCATTCCGTGTTGTGGAAAAGGTCTACTCACAGCATAAGAGGTAAGAGCAGCATCTCTCCGCTCCATAGCATCTTGCACCTCCTCCGCAAATCGCTGATACATCTTCCCACCAATCCCAGACATATCACCCTCTTGCAACTGCTGCATGATCCTCGGATCGCCTCTGGAGAGTTTGTGCATCATCTGCATGAGCTCCGCCGTCGGCTCCATCGTCGGATTCTCGACGTATGGCATTGCATGGAGTATAAGAGCGACATCGAGCTGGAGAGCACCGAGTTGCTCGCGGTAGAACTGGTCCTTGTTCTCGGAGAAGGAATTGATGATATCTTCAAGTCGCTCGTTGAGTGCGGTTCTGCGCTTGTCTCTCTTTGAGAGAGGCTGAGCTGCCACCTGGGGCATTTGATCGTGGTCGTTCATGGTTTCTCGTATTCTACGGTATTGTGTCTGTGGCCATTCAATGGTAGCCTGATTGTGAACTTGTCGAAGGACAGCGTCGTAGTATTTGCCGATTGGCTTGGGAGTTGTAGAGTGGACGGTGTGAGAAGTGTTCAGGGTTGAAGTGACAGTCCGGTTTAGCACGAAACTGATAAGACTAAGTGAGGTACTTAGAAATAGTGCTAAAATGAGGTACGGACAAAGCTCTTGCAAATGTAGTATCAGAAGATGCCACCGAATATGACACGAGTATCGAGAAAGTTTCCGCACATGGGCGCCGTCACCAAGTGAGTATGAAGGTTCTTGTGTTGACGGCTCTCAAATGGCCATCTGCACATCAGAGAGGGCTGGCAACCGGCCTTGCTCCGTTGTCTGTGGCCGTCCGGTTCAACCCATGTCACAGGGGAAAGCATTTCGGCCAATCGCAAAATTAAAATGACAGCCTCATCTGCACGGCTGAGCTAGCATGATGCTGTTTTCAGCCTCGTCCACCAAGCTACAATATATTACCGAGTGCGGTTGCAAACATCTTGCTGCGCAGAAAGGACTTCATCCACTGCGTGCGCATTATCATTCCAGTGGCATGGGCTTGAAAACAGTCTTCACCATAGAGTCGGCTCGACATGAAGAAATGGCTCTCACACATCTCTGGAACGTGGTAGTAGAACAAGGTATAATAAATTGGTATATCGCCATCGCCCTCCTAATCAAACCCTTTAAACTCCTCCTTATCCGCTGCCCTCCTCCTCTCCTCCTCCTCCTTCGTCTTCTGCCTAACCTCCTCCAACAGCGCCTGGAGCTCAAGCTCCTTCTTCCTCTCCTCCTCAGTAAGACTCTCCCATCTTTCAGCCTCCTTCTTGCGTCTCTTCCTCTCCCTCCTCTCCTCTTTCAGGTCCTGAGCATCGTGCTTTGCGGACCATGCTTCACGCTTCTTACGCTTAAGCTTCATCTCCTCGGTCACAACGAATGGCTCTGCCGCAGCCGCCTCTTTCATAGCTTCCAATCTCGCTTTCTCGCGCGTTTTGTCTTTGTATGCATACTCTGACATCTTGACCTTGACGCCTAGAGACTTATCACCGTTCCACTTCTTCAACTCTGGCATCTTTGGCATCTTGATTAATGCCCACGCATGTCCTAGGTCCTCCCAATCCAGATCATCTACCCTGAAGATACTCGAAGCTTGATGTTTAGAATATGCTCTAACCCAGGAAACAAAAGCTCTTTGTCCGTTATCAAACAGCGCTCTGTCCGCGAGAACAATTTCCCGCATCTTGTCCGTACACGCCTTTGCCTCCTTCTCTGACATCCTGATCTCCGGCTTCAGCAGAAGTGTGATTGGCGTTTTCCTAATCTCCAAGAACGGGATATAATCCTCCTCCCTTCCGGGCTGCAAGAAGATAACAGACAACCCCTTACGCCCTGCGCGTCCGGCACGGCCACATCGATGCATAAACACCTTTGCGTCGGAAGGCGGATCGATCTGCACCACCAAATCCACTTGCGGAATATCCAGGCCTCTCGCTGCAACATCCGTAGTAAGGAGTATCGTCGGCGTAACAGCCGTAACAAACTTAGTAAAGTTCTTCTGCCTCACATTCGGAGGGTGTTTGCCATGCAGTGGCACAAGCGCAAAGGTACTCGGCAGCACCGCATTTAGAAGATCCTGCCAGTAATCCACTGCTGCACAAGTACTCAGATAAATTATTGTCTTCGTAGGCGTCGGTTCGATCTTCATTATCAGTTGTAGCAGCGCTGGGATCTTCTCAGACGCTTTGGTGAGGATGTATGTCATTTGTAAGGAGGCAGGTGTGCGCTTGTCGACTCCGGATAGGGACTTCACCTTGACGGCGATCTTGACTGGGTTGCGCAGGCCGACGCGGATAATTTGGTCGACGGCTTCGGAGACAGAGGCAGAGAAGAGTCCGGTTCTGCGTTGCTTTGGGAGGCGGGCGAGGATGCGGGTGATGTCGTCTTTGAAGCCGAGATCGAGGAGTCTGTCCGCTTCATCGAGGACGAGAACCTCGAAGGAGGATTGTGGGCAGTGGACATGTGGGGAGGAGAGGAGCTCGAGAAGGCGTCCTGGGGTAGCGATGAGGAGATTGGGGGAGTTCTTGAGGAAGGCAGAGAGATCCTGGGCTGGGGTGGTGGTGCCGCCCAGGAGGAGTTGTGAGACGACCTTAGGTGTTGACTTCTTGATCTTGGGTGCGTCTTCGGCTGGCGGTGTTATATGGGCAGCGGATGGGGCGTGGAAATTGAGGAGGGAATTGAGGACTTGGTGAATTTGGGTTGCGAGCTCGCGGGTTGGGGACATGATTATTGCGCCGACATGGTGCTTCTTGAGGGGCTCGTCGACGTGGAGGAGCTTTTCGATAACGGGTATTAAGTAGGACAAGGTCTTCCCACTTCCTGTGACAGCCTGGAAAGCTCATTAGCTAAGAATCTGGTTGACCGATGTCGACTATCCTTACCTCTACTACAACATCCTTATTCCCCATAAACAGCGGAATGGTCGAGGCCTGAACCGGCGTCATGCGCTCAAAACCCATAGTATTAATCGCATCGAGAATCCATGGCGACAATGGTTTCGCCAAAGCATCCCATGCTCTAGGGTCCTTCTTTACAGGCGTATTCCCCGACATAATGTGAGTTATCTGATAAATATACTTCTCATCTAGCTGTCGGCAACCTTGCGCATCTCGAAATTGTTATCGATATTTTCTTATCCTTATCGGGGCCAGTGCGAACAGCCTTGCCAAGCTACCTTCAGCCTCGCGAGCCTTGATGTTTACGTCGTTCCTGAACGGCTACCTAACAACTAACTACATCAACATAGTTGTTGTCAGCCAAACTTCACAATGTCTCCTTCGAGGTCGCCATCCCAGGTGCCGCGAGCGGATGCTTCGAGACGGCGAAGCCGCTCACCACAATCCCCACGACGAAACGATAAACGGAGCTACAAGGACAGCAGAGACAGGTCGCCAAGAAGGGACAGAAGCAGAGACAGATACTCTCACCGCCAATCACCACGCAGAGACAGGAGTGGCCACCACTACGAGCGCCCGCGCTCACCACGAGGAGATAGATATGAAAGACCAGACAGGAACCAGGACAGAGGTGGACTGAGAGAAAGCGAGGCTGCGTACCTCGAGCGCGAGGAGAGGGAACGGAAGACGAGGCTTGAGCGCGAGCCGGAACGCAAGCCGAAGGTGCCAAAGGGATTTAAATTCAAGGAGACGCGCCGCGATGAGGCAAAGGATGAACCGAAGTGTCTGCAGCGTGGGTATCGTGATCGTAGCCCGAAGCGCGACTACAGGGATGCGCCAAAGGGCAACAGTGTGGAGGACAAGTTTGGTGCCTCTGCCAAGTTCGGAGCCGCTGCCGCATCCAGAATTGCCGCCTCGTCCTCAGTCAATGTCGATGATGAGTCCGGACCTTCGAGAGGAGATACTTCTAAGCCGCCTACTCGTGCGCCGCCAGCACCATCTGTAGGACCTAGCGACAATGAGCCGATGATCGTCGTATATGTCAACGACCGACTTGGTACCAAGGCGAAGATTCCATGCTTGGCGAGCGACCCGATCAGGTTGTTCAAGGCGCAGGTTGCGGCGAGAATTGGAAGACAGCCGCATGAGATTTTATTGAAGAGGCAAGGAGAGAGACCGTTCAAGGACCAGTTGACGCTGGAGGATTATGGTGTTGGAAATGGTGTGCAGCTCGACCTTGAGATTGACACTGGTGATTAAGACGAGTGTGATGAGAACTGGAGGATGGGGTCCGGGAGTTCAGGGAAGTGCTTCCGTAGGAACGTCACTCGGCTGCAATATCATTAGCACGAAGCTGAATTAGGCTGCGTTGGACGAAAGGAAGTAAGGACTCTGCCAAAACCGTTACTCCATACCAAGCCATGAAGTTTTGTTTTGTCACATCGACAAGCTCCTCGAGAGACCAGGTTGCTCAGGCCGAAGACTCAAGTATCTGACCTCGGCGAAGGTGCTGTAAAGTCCAGATAATCAAAACGCAGCCTTCCAACACAGTCGAGGAAGATTGATTAGATAGTTGACTTCATATCTTGACAGTGCAGGATCTTAATCTGTCTCTTCATGCCCGATGAGTGCTGCCACGTTGACTTATTCCCGCGGCGGTTAAATTTTGGAAGGTACTGCCAGACCGACGGAGAAGTAAATATGACTACACGCGGACGCCGAGAACACTTTGGAAAAAGGGCTCGATTTTTGGTGGTGTTGAAAATGTCAATAAATTGGATATATCCACCAAGGTGTTTTTAACCTTTGGCAATGCTTAACTCCCAACTCCACAACCAACCCCCCCAAGTGCTACCAAGAAAGCTCTTTACATCTCCACATCATCATTCACAACAGCTGGCGCATCCCTATCCTGCTGTCTCAGGTTCTCCGCCTCGTCTCTCGCAGCATCAATCTTCTCCCTCTCACTGCTGTCCGGCGCACCAAGCACGTCCGCAATGATCGCAAGGATATCCTGTCTAGCCTCCTCACTTCCAATCTCCTCAAATCTCTGGTCAAACTCTTGAATCAGGTTCTGCAGCACCGCAGCAGATGCAGGACGGGTGTCCATAATCATGATGATCTCAGCTATGGTAAGGTCGTATGGGCGCAGACGCTCGAGGAGGTTGTAGATTGTGTTTTCGTCGTATGGGAATGGCTTGGAGCCGAGAGGAGAAGGCGGCTTCTCGAGGTAGTCCATTAGCTCCATGACAATTGTTTGAAAGTTGCCTGGGCCTGTGAGGTGGTGTCAGTGCCATCATTGCTTGGTGTAGCACCGATTCCGGTATCGTGGTACCAGTGTCGATTGGAAATCGCAGGAGCTTAAGCTGAGCAGCTCATACCTCTCTTGTTCTTGCGCTCCTTGGCATATCTCTCTTTCATCGCCGTCAGGTGCTGATAAACCTCATAGTTTGTGAGGACGGCCGACTGGGCCTCGAGGACCTTCATCTTATCGTTCCGTCGTTGTGTGTCTCGGGAGAGGTTGTCGTCGTGCCGCTGTCAAACTCCTGCCAGCCACGTTGTATTTACCTGCAGCTTCGGACAATATCGATTGTTCTATGCAGCTGTCCGTCTCCTGAATGTCGCCGGCGCAAGTATATCCCGTCGTCTCCCGGCGGCTGTCCCTCAGAAGTTTGTTATCTGGTTAATCGCTTATCGCAGCCTCTGATTAACACATTCTGCCGGATAGGTCAACCCAGGGCGGTCAAGCACATCTCGGCCTGCCCAATGCTCCCACCCTAGCCTTACCGCCTTACAAGCACCCTCACTCGATCCCAATTCCGCGATCCACGATTGGGTGGGGAACATGGCCGAGAAATTTTGGCGTGAAACAGCAAAGCTCGCACACTCCCAGACCGGAGCCGCTGTCTTCCTTTGAACCATTTCTTCTCCTCCTCCCTTTCCTAGAGAAGGAATCCAACCCCTCCGCGTCTAGCGCTTGTCGCACTTATTACAACTTCAATGTTGAAGTCTAACTTAACGTTCGAAAGTGCTTAAACCCACCGCTTTTTTCCCTTAGTCGTTGTCGCCATAATCAATTACCCGCTTCTTTACTCACGTTACTCTTGAGCGAGCCCCCTCCAAGGCGTTTCCCTATTCGAACTGGACCTAACTGGCCGGATCTTCAGCGCATCTCCTGTCCGCTTGCCAGCAAGCTACTCCGAAGAAACCTTCCGCTCCAAGAATACCTACCTCCGCATTCGACCGAGCTTATAAGTCGACAACATCTCCAACAATGACACGCAATATCGTGATCCTCGGCGGGGAGTCGCACCCGCAGTTGGTCAAGACCATCTGTGACACCCTCGGCGTTGCAGCATGCGAGAGAGTCCTTTCCAAGTTTTCTGTCGGCGAGAGCCGTCTTGAGATCCAGGACTCTGTCCGTGGAAAGGATGTCTATATCATCCAGTCGGGCGGCGGCAAGGTCAACGACCACTTTATCGACCTCTGCATCATGATCTCTGCGTGCAAGACTGGCTCGGCGAAGCGTGTTACCGCTGTCCTGCCTCTGTTCCCATACTCGAGACAACCAGACCTTCCATACAACAAGGTTGGCGCGCCTCTCACGAGAAATCCGACTGACGTGAACCGAACTGACTTTTCCTTCGAGTCTCGTCCCGCTACCCCAAGCGCTGCTATCCCGCAGTCGCAGGGACTTAACAGCGGCATTGAGAGCTTGCACAAGAAGTTAGGAAAGGCATATTTGGAGGACAACCTCGCAAACGGCATTACCCCACCACGGCGCACCAACACTGAGAGCATTGATAATGGCTCGACCAAGGAGAACGGTGTTAACACTCCACATTTCACTACTCACGACTACGAGAACCCAACCGCCATCACCTGTTCGCAGTTCTTCAAGCCAAAGCCAGGTTACAAGCAATGGGTCGCACAAGCCGGAACGCTCGTCGCTGATCTTCTCACCTGTGCAGGGGCCGACCACATCATCACCATGGATCTGCACGACCCCCAATACCAGGGCTTCTTCGACATCCCAGTCGACAACCTGTACGGCAAGCCATTGCTCAAGCGCTACATCCAGCAGCACATTCCAAACTTCAAGGATGCCGTCATTGTCTCCCCAGATGCCGGTGGTGCCAAGCGCGCTACCGCCATTGCAGACAGCTTGAACATGGACTTTGCGCTTATTCATAAGGTAGGCTAATACTTAAGTCAGCCCTCTCACTGGGGCATAACTAATACAAACTAGGAGCGTCGCCCAACCCGCATCACGGACCGCCAGAACGCGACCATGATGCTTGTCGGCGATGTCGCTGGCCGCGTCGCGATCATCATTGATGATTTGGCCGATACCTCCAACACCATTACCCGCGCTGCCAAGCTGGTCAAGCGCGAGGGAGCGACTTACGTCTACGCCTTGGTCACCCATGGAGTTTTTTCGGGCGATGCTTTGACCCGTTTGAACGCATCTCCTATCGATAAGGTCATCGTCACCAACTCGGTTCCACAGGACGAGCATAAGGCGTTGTGCTCAAAGCTTGAGGTGCTTGAGATTGGTGGCATCTTTGCGGAGTCTATTCGTCGTGTGTATCATGGAGAGTCAATCAGCGTGTTGTTCCAGTATGATTAGGTTTTTATGAACCACAAACCATGACCATTTCTTGGTATCACGATGGTTTTGCAACGCATCCTGGCAGATACCTTTTCTAAAAGTTTGTTTGTCGTGGTTGCTACGAGAGCGTTTTCTTGAATTTGCATTTCATTGGCGTTCATGATGAAAACGAGAAGAGTCGGCGAGCTGTTCTTTGTGCCATTCAGTTGGACCAACAGAACACTGGGCCGGGCCAGAGCACTAGCTATACGTAAAGAATGTCCGTGGGACTAACGAACAAAAAATGATGGATATAACAGAAAGAGATGGAATAAAAAAGATAGGAAGTGGAAAAAGCAATTGTGGCACGCTTCCCAAGTGCTGGATATGGGCGTGAACCCAGCGGATAAAGCATTGCAAGGTCATGCGTGCTCAGCCTTGTTTGGCAGTAGAGAGTAATAAAATAGCGTTTACACAGTTGTCTATCACGTTTCTTAGTTGCCCTTTGACTTTCTCCATGCATGTATGTGAACGTCTCTTTCGTACCCACCTTTCCCGTAGGTAGTAGTTTCATATATCAGAAGGTTCAAGCACGTTGCAATACAGTTAGTTTGGCAATCAGACAATGCATAGCAAAGTCACTTAGCGATACATAAGTTCTGCCACCGTATCCACTTCTGTGCTGTCTTTAGAATATCAGATCCCTTAACGGTTTAACCTCTTCGATCTACTTCGAATCTAGCAGCCAAAATGCCGAACGTCCAGCCCCACCCAGCAACCACCGTCCTCTCACCAACCCACACTTTCACGACCTACCGCGGCGACATCCCCTTCGTCACCTCCGTCTTGTATTTCGCGCCGCCTTTATGACCTTCTGCTTTAAACTCTTTCGTTATTGTCATAGCGACAGCTCCTCTGCACCAGGACAGGGCCTCCTCGCGGTCTTTTGGTACGCGCTGCTATCCGGCGTTATCACAACCCTGGTGTTGGTAGAATGGGAAAGGGATCTACAAGACGGAGCCGTATGCACTGGCGTTGGGCGGATTTTGGGTCAGTCTTTTTGTAAGCGTGCGCTTGTTTTTGTGGATGCTGCTTGGTGTTCCTGCCGAAGTGCCACTGGCGAGGTGATGAGGGGTAAGAGGATACTATGAGTTGGATAGGCGATGAGGGGATTAGAGACGGATGAAGGTCCTTGGTCATTGGAGCATGTGGGTTACTTAGCCAGTCGATAGAAAGTACGAGTGCGAGGACAAGGTGAATACCTCCGTGCTCCATCTGCCGTCGTTTATTCCGTCTACCCAGGACGAAAGCTCCTGTCTACCATTCTTTGTTAACGGCTTTCTCGCGTCTTCATCTCTGTCTAGCACTCTCCTACGGTCGCTGGCAACTTCAACATGTTCTAACATCCCAATTATCACTGCTCATACCGTCATGCAAACTTTCGCAGTGCGTTGTGGCTGAAACAGGCAGTACGAGGAAGACAGAAATGAACACCAACCAGTTAAGATTTCCAATTTCTTCCTTTCATTCTTGGTATCACTTATGTATCCTATACACAATATACACGCTCCAAACGCCTTTTCTTCTCCACCCCTCCCCTTTCACCTCATAACCACCCCAACCCCAACCCCAACAACCCCTTCCTTTTCACCTCCCTCCACCTCCCAACCATGCCCCTCTTGACCACCGGTGTCTCCCACTTCGCCCGTCTCCCCTGCGCATGACATTTCCGCTCCACGCTTATCAGCCCGTAAAGCCTCCTCAACACATGTCCGAAACACACGTGCCAACCCTCTCCCACAAATCCAAACTCTGCTTCTTCCGCACTCAGGTTGGAAGAGTTTTGTGACATCTCAGCAACGAATAAGACAGCAACATGCACCATCCAGCCTTCAACGACCACATCCATCGACCCATATTCTTCTACACCATAGATCGTGCGGCCTACGAATTCGGAGTGCGCGATCCAGTCTGGGATATGGCCTGCAGAACCTAGCTCATCCCTCAACCCCCCATCACCACCGGCGGCCAGAATCGTAGCGTCCGCAACGAAATAATTAGGATTCTCAGCCGCCTTGAGCTCAGCCTCGTACTCGTTCTTGATCCTCAACATAGCGCGCCAATGGGCTTTGGTCCAGAAGTCGGGGGTCATGGGTTTTAGGTTGTTTCGCGTTTGGACGGCGGGCTGTGTGGCTGGTTGAGTGGTGGGGAAGGGTGTAACTGTTGATGCGTTCGACGCTTCTGATGCTCCGGAGGATGATGGCAATGATACCGATGCGGAGGCCGAAACCGAACGGGAGATAGAGTGGGATCCGATGCGGGATACGGAGGGTGATATGGAGGGTGATGGTGAGACGGAGCGAGAAACGCTGCGTGAGACGCTGCGCGAAATAGAGTCGGTGGCTGATTCGGAAGCAGAGGATGCCTCTGACATATCCACTTCATCGTCCTCTTGAACCTGGACATCTCGTTGCCGACCACGGATGGTTGAGGTGTCGCCTTCTTCGTCTGATTCCTGCTCACTGGCCACTAGCTCGTCACTAGTTCCTTCTTTCTGCTCGACCGCTTCTTCAATATCTTCTTGCTCGATAGAAACTGCGATCTCGGCAGAAGCGGTTTCAGCAACTTTTACCGAGTGGCTTTGACACATGGCCTCCTCCACAGCTTCGCTCTGAGTATACTCACTACTCTCCGGCGTACTCGCACCCGGCAGCTGGGCAGGCGCCGTAATCCTAGGAATGAACACAACAGTCTTCATAGGACTACCCGGCGGTGGAGGAAGAGGATATTTAAAGCAGGATTTAAGTGGTGAAGCAGGAGGCCTTGGTGGTGGCGACTGGGCCCTTCGTGAAGTGTCTGTGTGCCGGTGTTCGACCTTGGAACGTCGGAAAGTGAAACCGTCGCCTCTCAAAGGTTCAGTCTCAGACTCACCCTCCCTGGTCTGCTTGGGTTGATTGTTGTACACAATCCCTTCCGTTCGTTTCGGCGTAGGCAACTTAAACGGCTTATTGACCATTTTTCCTCCCAACCCTCCTAAGCCCCGCGGCGGCATAGGCGTACTAGTCTCAAGCACCAAATCCGGATCGCTAAACCCACTAAACTCACCCTCTTTGTCCTTTGTGGTGGCTGGTGCCATGAGAAGGGTGTCGGTTAACAGGGCGCGTTTTGGCTTCACGAGATGAGGCTTCGCGGGGGGATCCAAGGGCGAAGTGAAGTATTTAAGCATTGATGGTACGGATTCGGCGGTAATCATCGTGAAATCCTCGTTTTCCATGATGGTGTCGAAATGGTGGTCATCTGCATATCTATCTCCTTCCTGCACATCGTTCAGTGGTACTGTCTGAACGTGGTGATTTGGTAGGTCGAGAGGTGAGTCGGACGAAGGGCGATGTTGGAGGGGGCCCTCAGGTGGTGGTGATGAACCTTGAGTTCGTGGGGCGTCGCTTGAGGAATAGGAGTCCTCGTCCTCGTCTATATCCAAGGCATCCTGCTGATCGTGCACTGGAGACTGCTGCTTCGCAACAGCCTGGAGAGCATTAGTTGTCGAAGGTGGTGACGTGGCTTGTTCTGAGACTTCATCTGCGAGTTCTTCTTCCTGCTGTTGCGTCTCAGGAGGACTCTGTAGCTGCACTACCTCTTCGACTGCCCCTATCGCTACTGTCGCCGTGGTCACCACAGCCTCCACACTCTGCTTGATTTGCGTCGCTGGAGGAGTCGCCGTCCTCAACCGTCTTGAGGAGCTGCGTTCGACGACCAATTTCTCAATAACTTCCTCCACAATCTGAACCTGGCTGATCGGAGATAGTGGTTGCCTAGCAGGCGAAGAGCGGCGTGCTGGGTCGCTATGTTGCCTCGTACCTTCCAACATCCAGATATCCATGTCATCTTCATCTTCCTCGACCTCCTCCACGGCTTCCATTTGCAGGACTTCGTCCTCTGCGTCTTCGATTGCTGCTGGTGCATAAGGTTTTATTGGGGAAGAATCCCTTAAGCTCTGACGAGCTTGGAACGGGTTCGCCTCCTCCTCAAATTTCATAGGCGATGAATTTCTCAAACTATGCCTAGCCTCAAAGGGATTTGCATTCTCATGTTCAAGCGTCGGCAAAGCCAGAGGCGACCTCCTGAGCGCCCTCGCTGGCTTGAACGGAGACTTTCCTACGATCGGCATCACGTCGTCATCTTCTTCGCCAATATGATCCATCTTCTGCAGTTCGACCTTCTCAAGCAAAGAATCCCTAGGCGTAACGGGCGAAGAGTTCTGAAACGCATGTCTCTGCGCGACAAAAGAATTGAAATTCTCATCCTGCACCAATTCTTCCTCAAAGGGCAAGGGTGGAGAGATCTGAAGCGTCTTTGTTGGCTTGAATGGCGAAGACTCTTTGATCGGTGTAGGTGACCTGCTTGGTTGCTCTTCCTCGACAACGTCGGCGGTTCTGGCCGTCTTGACAACCTCCATAGTCTCGATAGGCTCGACCATCTGCTCAACATCGTCCTCCTCCTCAGACAATAACTCCGTATCTCCCTTGGCCAGAGTAGGAGGTTGATAATCTGCTTGTGGAGATCTGCGTAAAGAAATCCTAGTCTGGAAAGCTTGGGAGCTCAGCGGCTCATCGTCAGGTGTCGTCCCCCTATCCCCTTGCTCGGCGTCCAAAGCTGGCCGTTCTTCCTGCTCTCCCTGCCGCAAAGGCGCAGGCTCATCGTCGTACCCATCCGAGTCACTACGCAGGTCTAAGACATCCGCATACCATCCGTTATCGTGCTCAATCGTCTGCATAGGCGGCGAATCGGGTAAAGCAGCTTTCCGCCCAAATGCGTGGAAGCTCGACGAATCGTGGACCGGTATCGTCGTAACATCAGCATGCTCTTTGGTCCATGGCTCATCATCCTGTTGTAGCTCAAATGGTTCGTCGTACTCCTCCTCATCCTCCTTCGCGAGCACTTGCTCAGTGCCACGCTCAGTTGAACGATTCGAATACCTTCGACTCCGATTAAGCACCTCCGTATACTGCCCCTCCTCCTTCAGCGCCTCAAGCCTCGCCAGCTCAGCTTCCAGTGCCTCGATGTCTTCCGTTTTTTCCATCTCGTCCTCTACAACCTCCATCCCTTCCATCTGTTCTTCGGCCTCGGATCCTGAGTCGCTGTCCTGGTCGGAGACATCCGCATACCCTTCGTTATCGTGCCCAGTCGTCTGCATAGGCGGTGAAGGGGGCAAAGCAGCTTTCCGCCCAAAGGCGTGGAAGCTCGGAGGCTCATGAGCCGGCGTCGTGGTGACATCACCTTCCTCCCTTCTCTCATCGGTCCAAGGTTCGTCGTTCTGCTGTATCTGAAATGGTTCGTCGTCGTACTGCTCTTCCTTCGGAGCCGGTACCGCTCGGCCACTCTTCTCATTCGAACGATTTGAGTACCGCCGACTCTGATTAAGCACCTCCGTATACTGGCCCTCCTCCTGCAGTGCTTCAAGACGTGCTAACTCAGCCTCAAGCGCTTCGATATCCTCTGTTGTCTCCATGGCGTCGTCCACTACCACCATTCCTTCCCCGAAGTTCTCTGGCCCGGCTTCGGACGCGGAGTCGCTGTCCTGATCGAAAACGTCTGCGTAGCCCATGTCGGCTAGACTATTATTCGCGCGGGGAGTATGATGTAGGGGAGTTGACCGTGTCAAGTCTCCGCGATGTGAACTCATGGATGGGAATGGGACTTCGTCCTCATCGTCGAACTCCTCGGCGTTCCGATATTCGTGGGGTTTGCTCGGTGCTGGGCTGAGACTTGGGAATGGGACTTCATTCCGTAACATGGGGGGTGACGAGCCTTGGAGGAGACTACGCCTATACTCCTTCGAGATCTTGCTCGATGTAGTTTCCCCCTTGCTCGGCCTTGATTCAGACGGCCCAAATTGGTCTCCTGCTTCATCCGCCACAGCTTCTCTCGACTCAACAATACTCGCGCTTGACCGTCTCTCTACCGATTGACTAGGTGACGGGGTAGGTTCGAAGTTTGTGCGCGGATTCGACAGATTGGAAGCTCCAACCCTGGCTTTTTTCTGCCCAGGTCTTGCGCTTGGAGTGTGTCCGTATGTGCTGTCGCGGAAGCTGCCAATAAAGCTTCCCCGAAACTTTTTCTCGTCTGGGCTCGACGGCTCCCTTCTCCTTTTATTCGCGCGACTAGACATCGGCACCAAATCACTGCTTCCCTCTTCTAATAGATCCGGTCTTACACCAAAGACCGATGCGCCTCCATTGAATTTTGCTCTATTCTGTCCTTGTGCCTGTGTCCGACTCTGACTTCCTGATCGTCCGCGCCTTACACCAACGTTCTGAGGGACGTTGAAATCCCACTCCTCACTCCCCTCCTCTGACCCATCTCCGAGCAAGTCTGACAGTCTCCTCGTCTTCGTCTCCTCTGCCCTCGATTCCACCGGTGTGCCAACGCGTTTCTTCGTGGACATCGGAGTTCCCGCAGATTTTCTCGGCCTTCCTCTATTTGCCGGAGTCTTTTCATACGTCCTGGATGCATTGTGGCTGTCACTATCATCGTCGCTCCCTCCCCTCAGCAGTATGGTGGTTGTTTTTACTGGGGGCGCCATCTTGCGCTTAAACGGCGTACTGTAGTATGGTGTGGGCGATAGCGAAGCGGGTGTCGACGCGTCGCTCTCCTCCAGTCGTGGCTTCGGCGCTGGGAGCGCGTTTTCGGTATTTTTTCGAGAGGCTGTCGCCCTTGCGACTGTAACTGGCGCGGTTGGCGCGGTCCTTCGTGGTAGTGGTGGTGATGAGGGTTCAGAACTAGGTTGCAGGCTGACCATGCGCCGGGATGTGATGTTTGGTTCAAGAGGTGGCAATGGGTTGTGCATGCGACGAGGTTGCGGTGGAGAGCTTAGTATATCTGGAGAGAAATTATCGCGATTGTCGCGACTGTGGTTCGGGCGCAACCGATTTCTGGATGAGGTTGTAGACATTTTGTGATGTGTCGCGGCGTGTTTTGACAGCCACTCGGTGCGCTCAATGAATTGGGTATACAAAAGCAAAAGAGTTATCAAAAAGCCAAAATCATAGCCAAGGAAAGTGTACGTATTGATGTAGCTGGTATAGTACCGCGCCGAGGAGCATCATTGCGCCGCAGGCTTTCTGAAACCGATTAGCTCAATCCAGTCGCTGGGCTATGTTTACCCTGCTGGTCTTCTCCAATCAAAATCGGCGTCCAAGGATTATCCGCTGTCAGAAATGCAGCCAACCACATCCACCTCGGCACTTGAAGGAACATCAGTTTCCCCCTAAGCGTAAACGTAACCTTGTTGGCCACTTCGCTTACAAACGTTACCTCACCTCATAGTAGCACTCGAAGTCGCCCAATATCGCGCCATCTTAGCGAACATCGCTAACCTCGACACAGCGTCTTGAGACGTACAAGTCGGGGATAATATCCAATGGTGGGGGGAAGTATTAAACAAGCGGCTCTAGAACGGATGGTCTGAGGGCTGCTTAGAAATAAACAGCCCGTCTGGAGACATCCCGGTTGTTGCAGTTCTCATATTGGATGGTATAAGTATCTTTCCTTTGTCCGCTCCTCAGCTCTTAACATACCCACCACCCCACCCCCACCCGGTATTTTTTCTCATGGCAGTCTTACGATTATATATATACTCAGAACCCCCTGACGTCGAATCCAACCCTCAACCCTCACCACAACCACCAAATCCTACACCAACCGCTTAGTCACAATGGCAATTACCACCACCCAAGCTCCAGTAGCGCCACACAACCTCCCCTCCTTCACCTCGAGCAGCGCCGCCAACACAACCACGACATCGTCCATCCCAAACTCTCTTTCTACACCGACTACACCTCCGACGGCGCTCCGCCCTATAACTACGTCGAGCAGGCCTGCACTGCACGCGGGATGGGTCGATCCGCGGCGAGGCCACCAGCTGAAGCAGCTGCATCGTTACGGCGGCTTCAAGTGTGCCTCGGCAGATGTGTGGTTGGCGGACTGGCGAGACCAAAGGGTAGCCATGTCGGGTTCTTGGTGGATGGCTCGTGTTTGGGCATTCTCGTGGATGGGCAGAGCGTTGCAGCTGCCCAGGCCGGCCTGGGAGAGACAAGTACGGACGGAAGGAAGGAAGGAAGGAAGGAGGGGGCACATCTGAGGGCGCTCTGCACAGCCCGACATGTACTTAAGAGCACTCTTCGCCGCCTTTCCGAGACGACGTTCGTGGGCACAGCTCTTCATCTTCGCAATCATCGACCGACAGATAGACGACTCCGGTGACCCCCTTCCAATGGCGCCTGCTTGCCTCGACAACATTGAATTCTGGACTCCTCCAGCCATGGAGGGTGCAGAATGGGCGAGCCCCCCGAAGCAGAGGCATGGCCCATCTTTCCCGCCCTCGCCAGTATCGTCGTCTTTTCCCACAGATAGAGGACCCTCGTATCCTCTATCGACTGTCGACGGGCAGACGCTAGACGAGGCCATCCCCATTCCCTCCGACGAATCCGACATAGATACTCCCGATGATAGCGATGCCGACCAGGATGGCGGCGGACGATCGGACTCTTCACTTGCGTCGATCAACACATTATTAGCGCAGGCGGAGTCACGGCGGGGCAATATCACCAGACGAGGTACGTTACCACCATTCCCTCTACCTTTACGTGGTCCCACGGCTAAGGTGCGTCTCAGCAAGCCTCGATTCGTTGTTCGAGGACACCGAGTCTATGCGTCCACCAGCTTCGCCGACACATGGCCAACCTAGTCGGAAGACCAGTACAGATGGAGAGCGTCTACCTGGGTCGTCCTCACGATTATCTGTGGTGCCTCCTATACCCCAAGAGCACGACGCGAGACGGAGCTGTGAAGCCAGAAGCAGGAGCAGCCCAGGCAGCGATGGCCTAGACCGCTCAGGTGGTACCGCGTCGGCCTCCAGCAGCCGTCCTGAAGCGCCGGATGCCAGTTCTCCATTGCCAAGTTCTGCGGCCATGCAAGGCATGGGGGTGGCAACCAGCGCACCTTGCGAGACCGAGGCAGCGTCGCCCAAGCATGTGATCGGAACACCACGTCGTAGGTCAGAGGGGCCGCGGCGGAGCTCTCAGCGGCTGGTGAAAAGTGTTGGCGGCTACGCGAAACAGAACCCCGATGCAACCTCCGACTGCGACTCGGACGACGAGACCAGCGCCAGCACCGGGTCCCACGACAAGACGCGCAGCGACGACGAATCTTACCCTCCCTCCACGGGTCGCGGTGACGGTGGACAGGGAGCCGGTGGCAGAGTCGATGAGGCCGATGATGAGTCGGATTCGCCCCCACCCAAACGCCGCAAGCATTCCCGATCTCCAGCCAGCACCAGGCGTAAGCGCGGGCGGGGGGCTCTGTCGGCCGGCGCCGATGCCGTCAACTCACTGCCACGAGCCGGAACATCTCGGTCAGCCTGCGGGGTACCGAGCCCGCCATCATCGCACTGTTCTTCTCAAAGCAGCCCTCCCAGCATCACAAGCGCGAAGTTCGAGGAGTGGTCCCTGCCAAACGCCACGCTTAAGCGCATCACGCTGGGTGACGGCCGGACGACTTTCCAGTTGCAATTTGATTGGGATCCACACGTGGATAGCCGACAAGCAGGCTGTCCCAGCAGCAACGGACGTGGTGCTCCAGCTCCAAGGAAGGGCTGCCGGCGGAAGCGAGATGCAGCGTCGAGTGACGTTTTCACGAAGGAGGAGGACGAACTGCTCATCAGGTTAAAGGAAGGGTCGGAACGGCTCACATGGCCGACCATCCATCGGCAGTTCAGCGAAGGTTTCCCGGAGCGGCGGTCACAAGCGAGCCTCCAGGTGCACTACTCTACGAAGTTGAAGCGCCGTAAGGGATCTTGATATACTGGCCGGCTGGATTGGCGTAAATGGCATGTTCCGTGGGGAATCTGGATGTATTGGCTGGCTATAGTAGCTACTTGCGGATAGTCCCGCTGACGCGTGGATTATTAATTATTTATATTCAACCTGAGTAGGAAGTAATCCTCCACGGAAGGGTTTTCAGTCATTTAATGTGATGACAGCTTATGCTGCTTATCAGGACTTTATCTGGTCCGGAACGATAAGGGATAATGCTTTCACCGAATCCTCTCTCCACCTGCCCGTAGGATCACCAAAAGATCGCCTTTATGGCCACCTCAGAAACACGATACCCCATTTCCCTCTTCCTGCTATTGATGTGTAGAACGCGAACAGTCGGCGCCGAACAAGGCGAGCGAACGTAAAGGTCGAGGTTTAGCCAAGAAAGCTCGATCTTAGTAGACTCTAAAGGGTCCGTACTGGCGTGAAGTGGAATAGTAAGGGCTGCTGCCAGGGCCGCTGATACCAAGATCGTACGCATGAAGTGGCCAGGGTCGTATTTTGCCGCTGCACTACACGTATCTCGAATTCCATAATCAGTGGGCAGTTCAGTCCTGCTTGTCAACGGTGTTTAAGGCCACTCCTGGCATCAATAATCCGAGCAACGACGACCGCAACGGCACGCGTCTTGAATTGATGAGCCGTTAGCCACAAGCCGGAGCTTCTCAAGCAAGCAAAAAGACTCGCTATTCTTGATCCGGGCGTTTTAACATTTTGTTGTATTTACACCATAGATATTCAAACGACCAGTTATAATATATAAAAACATGACCCTTATCTTAGCGGACTAGTGTGCACAAAGCACCGCAATGATCAGGCGAGACTCAGCCTCAAGTGTTGCTTTCACGCCGGCAGAGGACGAACTCCTCATCAGTTTAAAACAAGGATAGGGCGGCTCAACTGGCCGACATCCCACCGGAAATTTAATGACTCTTTTCCCGGGCGGCGGTCGAAAGGAAGTCTTCAGGTACACTACTCCACGAAGTTGAAGCGCCGCAGAGCATCTTAACGTCTAAGCTGGTCCACTGGCGTCACTGGCGTATTCTTATGTAGGACAACTGGCCAATGGTCTCTCAATTGAATGATGGCTTAATGAGCAAACCTCCCATGCAATGCAATAAACTTCTTCCCCGTTTATGTCTTGAAATGCCGGTCGCTATTTCGGCAGTTCTCCATGTCGGACCCCAGTCTGTTTCGAAGGACACTCCAGGCTATTTCAATGAGCGGGGAGAAGTGGGCTTTACTGGGTCAAAGATAGTGCGGGTTCTCGATGCGGGGTTCAAGGGTGTATGGATATGTCGCCCGGGCCGACACAATCTCCGAGGCTGAGGCTCCTCTTGCCCGCTAGCAATCTCAATGGCGCGTCTGCTCCCTTCCAAAACACCATACAAGACCACCAACCACCCTCCGCAGACACATCAGCATCATGGATCGTTCTCATCAGGCCCCGGCCTCTCCTCAACCGCCGAATCTCCAGTACGAAAGCGGATCAGGGGACCTCAAAGTTACATCGCCCGCTTCGACTGAGAAAGCGTCTGACCCAACACATGACCTCGAGGACATCAAGTTGGAAGAGGGTGCCGCGCAGTCCTTCTTGTCGACCGAAAAGCACCTCTACAGAGCACGACGCGTCGAGCTTAAAAAAGACGCCTCCCAGGGTGTGGGGACAATGAACGATGCATCAATTCAAGCGTTCATGCAAGCCTTGAGCCGTCGCGGAGGCGCCGCCAACCGTCAGACAAGCACTCCTGCTGGATCTTCTCTATTTGATGGTTCAGGATACACACTTGGGTCTTAATGTTAGCACGGGGAGACTAGTGATAGCAGTTGGTTGTAATTTGCGCTGCGCTAGTTATCATTTCAGGGTGTCGGCTGGAATGTCATGATGGAGGCATGACGTGGATTTTAACTACCTTCGATTCTGCGCCCTGAAATATTCCTGCAGTGAAGCATCCGAGACTATCCCTACCACCTGTGTAGCCCGGTCCCCAACAGTAACCCGCCTCGCGTTAAAGAGCTCGCCGAGCGTGGAAATCAGCATTTGTTGCCCATCATCGCCAACGTGGATATCCTCTAGGACGTGTACACCCTCTGAGGACGCTCGTTGGGAGGCGTTAGAACAGATAGCCAGACACTGCCGAGCACTGTCAAGCTCACCAGTAAGTCTTTGAGTCTCGCTTTCGGAGCTTTCATCGATGTTGTGTGGTTGCTGGAGGGCGCCTCCTGCCTGTAGCCGGCCATTGGCGTCTTCCCGATGAGCAGATAGACGGGAAAGCGTGTCGTTCAGCTTGTCGCTGCATTCTTTAAGTGTCGAAAGAGTCATGATATGCGCATGTGTCAAATCCCGTGGGGACAGACCAGTCGATATATCCCCGGCAGGAGGATCCTCGCTCGGGACTGGTTGAAGTCGGAATCCGTCAATATGGGCCAGGACTCTAGCGCAAATCTCCAGGCACTTCTTAGTGCTCTCTCGTTCGTCCTGAAACCGTTGCATGTGGGTAGCTGCCCCTGTGCAGCGGGCAGAGCTAGGCGGGACGGGAAACTGTACTTTGGCGTTGAGCTCCGCTAGATGGTCTTCGAGATCCTGCGTTGTATCTCGTATCAAGTCCTTGTGCTCGTTGAGCACCTGAAGTGTCACTGTGCTCGATCTCCTGAGAGCCGTGTTAGAAGAATTTTGCAGTAGGGCGGGGTATCTTACAGGTTCGCATCTGCCAGAGCGATGGATATGGTGGATTTATAGCCAGCCAGCATCGTTGTGAATCCGATGGTGTCGCTATCCATATATGTTACTCTCGCCCAGTCTCTAAAGCTGGTTCTAGACCCCCCAGAATGCTTAGTGCATTTGAGTATAAGAGACTCGAACTCTATACACGCCTGGCAGCACTGACTGAGGGGAAGCCTTAGAGGAACAAAGAGTGACTCCTTATGGCGGGTAAGAGCCTCGAGAGACCAGAGGACACCATCAAGCGCCTGTAGCTCATCTTTTAGTTGTCTCACCGCTCGTGGGTGGTTTCTGAAACTTTGAACGGTCTGGTAAAACGCTTTACTAGACTGGATCGTAGCGGTGATGATGGCCAGCAGCCCCGCGGTAATGCTTAGCGGGTCCGCCATCTGCGCCACCAAGATTACTGAAAACCTTGAAAGAAGAAAAAGGTCGTCAGGTCATGGACCACATGATCCCAATCTCGCAAGTTCAACTGGAATTGGGGGTTAAATGTTAGGCTGAAGGACGAGGTATGTCCAATAAGGTCGCTTACCTGTTAAATGCGCTGCAAATCAACCCCTCATACGGCGTGCCGATGACAGGACAGGCATCTCCTTCGGCGTGGTTGGCAAAGTGATGAGCTACGAACCACATTGCGGTTGATAATGAAAACCAATAGCTCCAAGTCTATTGTTTTTGTTTGTCTGGTTCTCCAATCTTTGGCGTGCTCTAGTAGTAAAGCTAGAGCCAGGATACTGGAGAGATTTAGACGAGGTGTAGATGCATTATCGAACTTAGCTATGACGTAATTGTAGTTAGTGGTGCGCCGCGGGTTATCATCGGCCGGTTCGGCTGCTCGCCGGACCGTATCAACCGACCATATTTGCGCTAAGCAGTTCCAGATATAAATTCATCCTTTGCCCCTGCGGTATCCTTTACCCCAACAAGCTTTCTTCTGGACCAGCCAGGTTCGACTAGGCCCCTCCTAAGGATGGCTACTTCCCTCAACGACTGGATCTTGAACTGCTCGGACACCGAGCTGGCAGCTTTTATCCGTGACTGTCCCCGACTTCAGCAGCATCCCGGGATCTCGCTGCTATCAAATCAATATCTGGCAAAAGCCTACAATTCAGCCTCCGTTGGGGACACCGAAGAAGCAATGGAGGTTGCACACAGATCCGGGATACGTGTACCCCGCTTCATACGCTCAGTCCAATGCGAGGACACGGTATTCACCATTATGGAACGAATCAAAGGGGAAACGTTGGAAGACGCGTGGCCGAGTTTGGGCTGGTTAGCATCATTCCGTTTAGCATTGCAGCTACGCCGCTTCATCGCGAAGATGAGGTCTATCACATCGAAAACGGCTGGCTCGTTGGCTACGGGGGAGTGCAGGTCATTCTGGCTAGATGATCACTTTGGGCTGCCCGCGAGAGCAAAAGCCAAGGATATCTCCGCCTTCTTAGCATTCTGGGTTGGCTTTATATCCATACGAAAAGAGTTGAAAAGGGGCGCTCATGAACATTCGTCATTGAGAGAACCGTCAATTCTCCAAAAGGGGGAGCTGGTATTAACTCACCATGATCTCGCGCCTCGGAATATGGTAGTCGATCCATCAGGCGAGATCTGGCTGCTCGACTGGGACTTTGCTGGATTTTATCCAATGTACTTTGAGTATGCCTCTATGAATAATTTTACGCCACCAGGGACCTGGGGCGTACTCTCACGGATTCGGTGGTACTTGTTTACCTGGATGGCAGCTGGGCGTTCTGATAAGGAAAGCCAACTGCTGCAGATGGTCAGGTCTAAGTTCCTGCGCTTCGGAGCTGGACGGCGGTCTAATATCAAGGCACAAGCCACCCAGTCAAGGCGTCGAAAAGTCTCACATTCTTCCGAGTCATCAGACTCGTAACACTGATGGTTGTATACAATACATAGCCTTTATAGAGTGCGTGCTACTTAAGTGCGGAATATGCCTTGCTTCACGTCCCTAGCCTCGCATCCCTCTGGATATCGCCAGTAATAGGACACTGCCTCCCACGTTGAGACTGCACTACCAGGCTCGACATAGCCAACGACCTCTAAGTCTGATATGACTGTGTAGATTCAAAAACGGCAACCTTCCATTTCTTCTGTAAAAGTGTACTTCTGCCTCTTGTTGGCACTGATGAGGTCCGTGACAGTTCGGACACTGAGTGCCTGGCCAACTTCAAAGGACAACGTCCAGATCGCATTTTCGGTGACTTGGTACCTCTTGGAAGAAACCTGAATCTTGCCTCGAAGGCCATCGGAACCATAACCTGGGGCCATGTCTAGCCTGACTGAGTGCTGATTGGGAAGCTCGAGAAACATGGCCCAATGGTTGGTTGGCGGGTTCCCATCCTCATCACCTTCATTGTTCACGTTGGCGTATGCACATACATGAACGCGGACAACAAACTTGCGTAGGTCCTTGTCGTTGAAATTGTCCTGATCCCAGTTACGATCCATAACTTATGAGATGTTAGACACGTATCAGCATATATGCGTAGCGAGCTCACCAAGCGGTTGGGCAGTCTTGCTCAGTAGTTGGGTAGGAGGGCAGACTCTGATTTGATCGTTTGAAAAAGAAAGCTTGAGAAGACGTAAAGGTATTTATACCCAACGATATTTAATTCGCTAATAATCTATTTGTGGTTAGTCCTGCCTGGCTCTAGGATTAGGAAGTCTTGTTACAGATGCAAGCAACTCAAGGCCAGCCGGCGAGATTCATTGGCTCGATCAAGAGACGCCTGCTCCTTCTCAGTAATTATCAAGGCCGAGGTCGCGACCTTGCCAAACAGTAATTTTGAAAGCGCTTACCTCTAGACTGACTTGCAGGCACAAATACTCGTGCACTTCATGCACCTCCCCTTGAAGCCGAGTATCTCTTCTGATCAAGGGTACTTAATTCTGACTACCGACTATGAAGCTATCCAACAATTGGCTGCTGACGTATCTCTCACATCAGCGAAGCGACGGACCAAGCACCTTTCCAACGATCATGACGAAGAGCCCTCGACAAGCGCCGAAACGGGCGCTTATCTTGACAGAATTGATGTTCACGCAGCGTTACACAAGCCCGGACCTATCGTGATAGCCAACCATTAGCCGCCGGATGCCTTGGGACCAATTTCCTGTTCATTATTAGAGGCCATCGCTCGGCGCTTCATGAAACGACTAGCCTGGTCTTCTGGCGCCGACAAGACGTATTCCTTTGACTTACTCAGCAAGCGCCGAGGCTGACCCGAAAATTAGGAGAGAGCGGGTAGTTGGCGTTCGGACTTCTCCTTGGCGCTCCGAGGCCCTTGGAGGAACGTAGCATGCATGACCCATGTTTTAGCGCGAATCACTGCAGGATGGGGAACTTAAAATAGCTTAGGTTCTTGTCTGTCTTATTTGCAAACAAGAGGTTGTCGCTGGACCGCAGTTACTGCCTCGACTCCTTCGCCAATTACTTGGGCTCTATTGTTCACCCACGGAACTTGCTGTGTAGCAGGAGGAAAAGTGTGAATTGTTGAAGACCCATACCGATCCGTTCTCTTTGCAGTAGATCGCGCTAAACTTGTTGACTATTTTCGCGACGCACATGTCTTCAGCCGTCTCATACCGTTTTCTCACTCCTGTTCAAGTCAAAAGGCTTTACACACGTCACATTGCGAAACCAGCGCCGACCCAGCCGGCTATGCTAGAATCTACAATCAACTCGCCGATGAATCACATATACTACGGGCAGACGGATTTGTTTCAGTTAGCTGGAATCCTTGCCGAAAAGATTATTCTCGACCACTCAGACCAGGATGGTTACAAACGAATTGCTCTTTACGCAGCGGACATGTTCCTCAAGATGAATGGTTTTCAGCTACAAACAAAGCCGATGGCCAAGAGCGATACAGAGCTTAACAAAGGGCTTTCCGACGCCCGTGGGATCGTCTAGGACCAACGCTCACATCAGCAACCAGTTCATTGCCCGCATGAAACTCATCAGTTCCGCCAACGGCGTCGCTCTCACTTGGGATCTTGATGGGTAGTTCGTCAATGACATGTTGACAAAGCTTCCTCTTCTGAGCGACCAGTTCCTTGCACATTTTTAAGATCGAGTGAACCCTGGTCGTTAGCGAGATATGGGTGTTGCCGTGAAGGGGGATTCACCTGTTCAGGCTGTTCTATGAAGTAAGCTAGCCGATAGGGAAGCGGTCACCCCCTAGAAGCGGTCACCCCAACGCGTGTCGCAACACTCATCACTGGAATGAACAACGCGTAACCATCACATCACCAATCATCGTAATATCTTTAAAAATGGATTCTCGTGAAAGTGCCATTGCAGGCGCGATTTCCGATTATAATAATGGCACTTATACTACAATTTCTGCTGCAGCACAGGCGTACAACATCCCCCGCACGACCCTCAATGCAAGAATGAAAGGACGGCAAAATCGACGTGACGCTCACCACCAACAACAGCGACTAACTCCATCGCAGGAGGAATTTCTTGTTAAATGGGTTCTTGATGAGAATTCCCGTGGCTATCCGCCTAGCCACTCCCGCGCTCGAGAAATGGCCACCCGCATTCTGGTCATGAACGGCGACCACCAACTACTAGGAAAGCTTTGGATCCCACACTTTCTCGAGCGCAATCCATCAATCGCCTCCATTGTTGGTCGAAAGATAGAGTCCGTAAGGGTAGATGGAACAAGCCCAGAGAAGATTCGAGCGTTTCTTGAGCTATTTCATCGGACCCGAGAGCATTTAAATATACGATTGGAGGATATATACAACATGGATGAAACGGGAATAGGATTAGGGATTTGTACGAATTCTTACGTTCTTGCAAGCAGTAAGAAAAGAAAAGCTTACAAAAGGTCACCAGAATCGAGAGAGTGGGTGTCCATAATCGAAGCTGTCTCTGCTACAGGCCGAGCTCTCACGCCACTCATCATTTTCAAGGGAAAATCGATACAATCAAGCTGGTTTCCGTCCGAAGTTCCCAACTGGCAATACACAGTTTCTGAAAATGGGTGGACCTCAAATGAGATCGGGACAAAGTGGTTGGACAAGATATTTCTCCCTCTTACGCACATTCTTGAGGGACATAGGATGCTCATACTGGATGGGCACGGGAGTCATGTATCAGTGGAATTTCTTTACTTGTGCTATTCCCACCGGGTTCATTTGCTGTTTCTTCCTGCTCATTCGTCTCACGTTTTGCAGCCCTTGGATTTATCTTGCTTCGCACCGGTTAAGTCAATCTACAGAAAGGAAATTGCCGATTTGGCTACCCTCGATGATGCTGCACCAGTTAAGAAGAATAGGTTTATTGGAGCTTATTTTAAGGCTCGGATTGAAGGACTTACAGAACGCACGATACGGTCTGGCTGGAAAGTAGCTGGAATAAGCCCTTTCAACCCTGAAAAGGTGCTCAGTTCTTCACAGATTTCTCGGTCTAAAACCCCACCACCACCACGAGTCCATTCCCTCGACGACTCTATGCTACAAACTCCGCAACGCCCTCAAGAGTTTTATTGGTCAATTCAGAAACTCAGCCAAACAATTAGAATAACTAGAGATGTAAGGCGGGTGCTTTTCAAAGCAGGGAAGGCAATTGGGAAAGGAAAAAAAAGGGCGGCTGAGCTACAACATCAAAATGATCGATTACAGGCACAAGTACAGATGCTTTCGCATAGCAAAATGAAGAAGAGAGTGATTGTAGATCCCAATGAGCGATTTGCCAATATCGTAGCTATAAAAGAGGCAATGGATGCAGTGAAAAGAGCAGAGAAACAGACTTCGAGTACTGCGTAGGAAAACGAGGCAAAACGGGTCGCACAAGCAGCAGCAGAGGCATCTATGGAGGAAATGTGCTTTAATTGGGAACTAAATGGCTACATACAGTAATTATTATTGCAATTGAACTACGTATCTCAAAATTGACCAAGTTATCAAATATTTTGTTCGTTGTGATTATATGAGGTGGGGTGACCGCTTCTAGGGGGTGACCGCTTCCCTATCGGCTAGCTTATTGGCCGGCTACAGTAGGGTGGGGCGGAAATTTGATCAATTGCGACATCTACCTTCAACTCTCACCTTTGCTGTCATTCAGAATCTCCTCCTCAACCCCAGCAGAACTCAAGCGCAACGAACTCTTTGAGCTCTTGCTGTCTAGTAAATTCTTCTCCTGCAGCAGGTTGCTCGCCCAACGTTTGCTGTTCTCCACGGCGCCAGTTGGCCAATTTCTATAGTGCAAAAGATGCGATATGATTTCGGCCTGGCTGAACGCCAGCTCAGGCACTTCTGAGGCGAAGTGAACTGCCTGCCTCTCTAAAGACGAGTCACTTTCAGCTCCTTGTCTCATGCATGTCTCTTCCGACTGCTCGAAGATGAAACGGAACAGCTGAGTGACTACCTCCTTATCAGCAAGTCGAAACTCTACCTTCTTGTCAACCCGACCGGGTCGTATCAATGCATCGTCGAGTTTTTCGGCGTGATTTGTCGTCATGATAACAATGCGTCCTTCCTGTGACGCGACACCGTCAAGGGTATTCAAAAGGCCCGAGAGTGTGACGATGTCCTTTCGTCTCGGAGTACCTTCGCCGTCCGAGTCGTCCGCCTGGGGACTGGAAGACCGCGTGACACCAGCTGCATCAATATCCTCCAACAGAACGACACATTTTTCAGGCAGGTTGTCAAACAGATCCTTAAGGCTCTGATCCGTTGTGTTGGGGATGCTGACAACGTAGATATCGAGGTCGAATTCGCCTGCTACAGACAGACTCAGGCTGGACTTCCCGGTGCCAGGCGGGCCGCCCAGAAGGTATCCACGCCGGTATGGGAGAGCGCGTTGGATATACCAGCGTCTGGTTTCCGGGTCGAGGAAGTCTTTGATATCATCAATCAGGGCCTGCTTCTCCTTTTCGGCGAGGATGACGGTCGATAACGGCCTGATCTCTTTGGCCCCTGTCTTCTTCCAGCGTTCGCCGCGATGCTCGAAGATTGTTGTTTTGTTCTTGATCTGGTTCAGGTATTCGTCTCGACAGTCGCCCAAGAGGTCCCTCAACACCTGGGAGGACCGGCCAAAGCAGGTCAGCGAAACTTGCTCCTCCTTATGGAAACCCACGTCCAGCAATTCGGTTCGATAGGATAGCAAGTGGTTCTTGTACCAAAACAGAAAACTCCCGTTCCATGGAGCGTAGTTTAGGCTTTTCTTAGCGTGATGCAGACGGTTGTTGTCAGCACTCTTCTTCGTCGCGACTCGGGCAACCGAAGACCGAGCAGCATCGCCAAGGTGACGCGACGATACCCAGGCAGAGAGCATGTCGTGTGCTTCGTCTGAGTATTTTACATGAATCGTTGAGGCTACTGAATGTCAGGATAGCACGCCGCCAGATTGAAGCGAAAACTCACTTAAGTACTGCTCCAGCCATGAACCCAGCTTACGTGTATACGTACTCAAAAACCCCAGCATTCCGAGGAATCACACGAGATGTGCAAAGATATTTAAATCTTCGGCGAGAAGCTGTTGGAAAGCTAGGGAGGCATGCGTGAAGCCAGGGATAAAGATATCCAGCATGGATATCTGCTGAGTAGGCGTCGAGCGCATTGTGGGAGGGCTGAAATCATTCGATGAGTCCATTGTGCAAGAGAGTCAAAAAAGTTAAATGAATCTCAAGATACTTGGGATCCAATGGTGATTCACACTTCGAATGTGAGAACATCTGGAATATATAATCCAGCCATGCGCGGGTAGGATCCTAGGTACGACGTTTCCCTCTGGATTAGTGTGGGGCGATTGGACAAAGAAGCTACTGCTCTGATACATTGCTGTGATCGTGGACAATGATCACTGAGCTGTATGGTATCGCGAGAGCGTGGTCCCATTGGCCTGCATCCAAGAGAATCGCGGGCCCGCTGGTGCTACTCGAAGCTGACGCGTATCGCAGCTGCGCACTAAGAGGAGGGCAGTCAAAGATGGGACGCTTCAATGAGTTGTTATCTGCGAGAGTGACAGTCCGTCAAGAAAGGGGGTTGTTGGTACTCTAAGAACAAAATTCGACGACAGCTTTAAGGTGACCACACAGACACTTTACCCGATACACCAGACTTGGCATTATGATGATCAATCGGGATTGATGTTGGTGCGGAGTTGTGACTGGTTAGGACCTCAAGGCGTACACAGAGGGAATTGTGGTCAGAAGAACAGAACCAAATCATGGTTGGGAAGGCAAACCACAAACGCCTGCTTAGATCTCCATCAGAACAAACATTTAGACAATTAAGACGACCAAGCTCACTCCCAGTCCTTGTCAAATGCCGATCCCCCCCCCCCTCCGCCGACTCTTGACCCACAGTACTCTCTGTGAGAATGTCCTCCGGGCCAGGGGTAGGTGCCTCCGACGCAGAGGTTGGGTCAGCTGGCGAAGCAACTGGAATTTGAGAACCAATGGACGTGGAATCCAGGAATGAAAGGAGCCACTCAGTCTGTAGTGGTAGGCTCGGGCGTTCTATCTAGATACATATCGCCGCGAAGATCCGGCGGTGTAACTCCAGCATACGACCCGAGCGTGTATCGTAGAATACCTATGTTTGTGCGAAAGCTTCTATTTCAGAATCCCAGCAACCTCACATCAGGTAAACCAATGTGTTGCTCTCGACAACGTTCGTTTTCGGACCACCGTCGAAGAAGTCGCTTTGAGTGGCCGAGACGACGCTGTGTGCTGGCAACTCGTAGTCGTCAATGTAAATCTTTAAATCTACGTGAAATGGCTCTAGATAGGTTGACGTCTATCGATCACGGGAGTCAGAGTGCCAAGGTCCTTTTAAGCTTCAGTTGGATCCTTGCAAAGTATATAGCCAGATCGATCCCCTCAATGAGAGATTGTCCCCTATCCCGCCATCCTCCTCACTGCCCGAGGGAGAGCCGCCCACGCCTGACTGGGTTCCCACCCACGAGCTGGTAATACGTCAAGGCATGATACGGCCCCGGGCGTACACATGGCTTGGGGCGTGGGAGAATTGGGCCCAAAGCCGTCACGACCGGATGTCAATCGACCAAGGATCACGAGGACACGGACCAGATGCTGCAATCACTCGTTTGGCCAGGTACAGAGTGGCAGCTTTTTGGCATCCGATTCGAAGAGTGTCACGTCAGAGATCCTTGGCTACGGGAAATGTGCATGAAAGGCACTGACCAACTGAGGTCGAGTTTATACTACGGTCTTGCAAACAAGATGATTGCGGGTAACGGCCTCTTCATTCTGTGAATACATGATTCCATAGTGTCGCAACAAAGCACGTCGACGTTGAGTAAACCCTCTCGGGTCGTCTCGTAGACTTGTCAAGGGACGGGACAGCTTCCTCTAGTAGATGCCCCATTCCATCTGCTCGACCTGAATGTTGCCCTCGCAGTCCATGTCTCCCTTGGCACCGACACGTCCGCCGCCGCCGAACCTATCGACCGCTCCTCGGATGAGGTCAATGACGTCCTGCGCACCGACGTTGAACCAGACGTTTCCGTCGGCCGAGTGCCTGGGCTCGACGCCAAAGGCACAGCTGCCGGAACTCGCCAGCTCGACCTGGCCCTCGGTCCACTCTGGCCGCCAGTCCAAGTCGGCCCGGCCTTCGAGGTTCTTCACGATATCGAGGCAGTCGTCTACGGACGGCGAGGCGTCGCTTGTCTGGTCAACGAAAGTGGACTTGCTGCACCAGTCCGGCCCCTTCAGGACGTTGCACGGGTAGTAGCTGCTGTCGCTGGCATCTCCGTTCCACCAAGACCGCCATGCGCGTTCGGGAGAACACACTGGGAGGCGCATCAGTCCGGAGGCCCTCACATTGTCTGCAAAAGCGAGGTCGTTGATGTCGCCTTCTTCCATATCCTGGGGCCTAGGAGCATCATTCCCTCCGTTCGCCTCGAAGGTGTTGAGAGACCTGGGCTTGTCAGCATGGAGCAATCTTAAGCGACATGAAGCACTTACCCGATGATGACATCCTCGAGGGTGATACCTCCATACCGACTGTCCTCTCCCAAGGAGTCCACGCCCGGCGGTACCGAGAAGGTGTATGGGTCGTCTGAGGAACAAGGGGTGCTTTTAGGCTCGCCCAAGAAGTATTGCTTGCCATTGTGACAGACTCTGGTCTTTTCCTTCACGTCGTCCTTCAGAAGGTCTGACACGTCTTCGTCGCAGTCAATGCCCGTGTCGATGACGAATCCATACGTGCCCGACATTCTCCAGATCTCAGGGATGGCAATTCCAAAGAAGTTACGGACGACGGAGTCCCTCAGCGTTTGGATATCATTATCTGTCGCGTCGCCGGTACCGCCGAGATTGCCGTTGCCGGCTATGAAACTTCCGTCCGCAATCATGTCGCCTAGCCTCTCGATGGAATCGTCACTGCCGTCGAACAGGACGTCCAGGTTGTCAATGACAAGATCCGACCAGGTAGAGAGCACAGTGGTACTGTATGCCTTGAAATCGTCCTGTGACTCTGAGTCCCAATCGGCCCTGGTTGCTGTTGTTAGAGATGTGATGCCCGAGGACAAGAAGCAATGATACCACTCACGGGTTGGTGCTTAGCAAGTCCTTGGCCAGAGTCGTGCCCTGCTGAACTGCGATAATAGTCGTGTCCTCGAGATTGGCTGCTGAAGTCGACCCAGATCTTGCGAACCGGGGCATGCGGGAAATAACTGAGGGTGCCCAACTGTCAGTACCTTGTTGTTTGAGAGAAGCGTCAGCTGGACCTACCATTCTTGAACAGGGGACCAAGAGCCGCCGAAGCTCCAATGGTGAAGACATCGAGCAAGACAAGGAGCCAGGTGTTGTCGGGCTCAGGGGGGACAGGGGCAAAGTCGTCGCCAAAGCTGTCGAGAGCGTTGTTGATTTCCAGGGCGGTCGAATCTGTAATAGCATCCTCCACAGTCCTAAACATCTTTTCTGAGTCAGCTCAAGATCGGAGTCAGGCCGTGGCAGTCTTCACTTACTCCGTTGATGGCAACAAAAGAGTTGATGATGGCAAGCCCGGCTACACCTCTGCCTGGACCAAGATCGTCGTCGTCGCAAGTGGCAAACTGTTCGCAACCATCTTCTGTCAACATGTTGGAACAGTCGAAACGACCTTCAACCTCCATATTCAGGCCGATCGCAGAGGAGAAAGAGCCATATAGATCCTTATTCTCTTTCCATACCGTGACCAAGTCGGACCAGGCGGTAGGAGCATCCATACGGTGCCATCGTTCTTCTGGGGAAAGGTTCGTGCGGTCATCCCAGGCGATATTGTCGCACTTGAGCTCAGTCCAGTTTCCGTTCCGGTCTCCAATAGTATCGGGGTCTTTACCATCGCGGACGCGCTGCTTGAAAACTAACCAACTCTCCGCTCCGACTGGGGGGACCCGACGTTGCTCCAAGTCAGTCGCCCAGTTGATGGAACCGCCTATGCCAAGCGCCTGGTAGAATGTATGCCTCTGCGCCTTGAGGTCTTCGCTCATCCAGCTCACGTACTGGTTACCGTCGTAAACGAGGACGTTGCTGTGTGTCTCATCGTCCACAAAGTTGTGGTTAACGCGGCTGGAATCGTCTATGATGTCTAGGATCTCGGCATTGGCCAGGATACCTGGTTCGCCCGTGCAGGGCCCCAGAGTGGCATCCGAGACCATTCGAGTGCCGGTGAAGTAGCGTTCGGCAGTGTAGCAGTCGCCATCAGCCATGTTGAAAGATCGTCCGTAGCTTGTGATGCCAGCGGCGATCTTGTTGGACGGAGCGCCGGCCTTGGTGACCATGGCCAAGGCATCATGCGTCTCGGTCACGTTGATCTGACTCCGTAGGCACCGTCCATTGTCGCAGCCCGGCTGAGAATTCGGGTTACCGGCATCCCACTGGCCGTGGAGGTCGTACGTCATGAAGACAATATAGTCGACAACCTTAGCGATATCTTCAATCGGGTACTGATTCAAGTACCAGAAGGAAGAGGGAGCGGCGATAGAGACCTCTTTGCCCGGCAATAAGTTCTTAAGGAGGACGAGGAACATCAAGTAGTTCTCGCCCTCGTCTTCGCCTCCAGGGGGGATGCCAGGAATATCGGGCGCCTATGAGCTGGTCAGTAAGTCTTGTCCGTGGAGTGGTGGTCTATACGTACTCCAGGGTACTCCCAGTCGATGTCAACACCGTCAAGATCATGCTCCTTGACGAAGTTGGCCATGTTGGTCGCGAACGTTATGCGGTTCGCTGGTTTCGTACCCTCTCGGAAGATTCGGTACGTCGCTGGCTCAGTCGAGAAGGCCCATCCGCCGAAAGAGATAATCTTTTTCGGGCCAGGGATTCTCTTCCAGACGCCAAACTCATACTGTGAGTAGATCTCTCCAGTATTGATCTCGTAGTCCGGGGTAATCATGCCAAAGGCAAAATTCAAATGTGTGTACGCCGAGCCGTCAATCTGAGTAGCATCCTGAAGGACACATTTCCTGTTGAGATTATACCCTTGGAAGTATCCAATCTTGCGGAAAGTCGCGGGCCTATCGCTCTTGACAATGTCAGTACCGCAGTTAGATATACATCCATTCGTTCCCGGCTCGGCTGTCCCTGGTGGTCCCGTGCCAGTGTCAGTGCAGAAGTCCTTGGAGATGCCGCAGAAGCCCCAAGTGTTACAGCAGGCGTTGAGGGGGCAAGGGTTGAGCTCAGAGAAGTTGCCGCCGTTAGACGGTCTCTCCGTCCCCGGCATCATCGGACCGCATTGAGCCCCTTCGACGGTGGCAGGCATAGGGGGGTCTCCTTCGCTCAAACAGATAAGAGCTCCCCTATAAAGAGGCTCGCAGTCGGTCCATCCCCAGGTATTCTTATTGAAATCCTTGATGTCGTCTATTTCCAAGCTATTGGCGGCGGCAAGGGAGCCACAATTGTCCTGAGGTCCGACCCGGTGGGTGGCGCAGGACCCGTCCGGGTTAGGTTTCGGACTGAAGTCGGGAAGATCTCCCGAAGAGCAGCATACATGCTGTCCGGCCTGCAAAGTGCCACATAGGTCTTCGTCGTAATCATTGTAGTCGGTAAAGTCTGGGCCAGAGATGCCACACCTGATTGCCAGCTCGGGGCAACCATTTCCTTGATTCACCTGGATTGTCTCGCACTCGTCACGTGCGGCAAGTCTTCTAGGCTCTAGCTGCTGGACGGATCGTTTCGAAGTTGCGTTGCTCGCGGTCTCACCCAGCAGCGGGGTGACTAGGTGGGCTTTCCCGGAGATAGTCTCGGGGCTCGGGAACGAGAGACAGGAAGCGTTGGACCACGTCCCGATGGCTTCCTGTACCGGAGCGAAAGTACGGTTCGTGGTGGCCATCAAGCCAAAGGCATGGGTCCCATCGTTGTCGGGGCTACACCATTGGATGGCAATGGTTGAGGTCATCATTTCGGGGGATAAGTAAGACTCGAGAGCGTTGAGGGCGACTGAGCCTACACCCTCTCTCTGGAGGCCGGAACCAATATAGAGGCCTAGGGACGCCTGGCCTGAGCGAGCAAATAGGATGCCGGTTTCATTGGCAGCTCCGAAGCCACTCTCTAGGTAGTGACGCATCTGCTTCGAGATAGATAGAATGCTTGCAGTGTCTAAGTCGGACACACTCTCATCTAGCTGGCCAATCTCATACTCGACGTCGATAGATATAGCTTGAGCTGCTTTCAGAGTTGAGTTCTGCAGCCTAGTCCAGTCGGGACCGTAAGAGGTGCAAGCAAAGATGCGATGACGCTCGCTAGAGTCGTCGACATTGTCGAGAAGGGAGAAGTCGTAAAAGACAGTCTCAGGGCAGCTTTTAAGTTGGTCAAGGCCGGAGTAGGCAGGCCAGTCAGTTGAGTCCGAGCCAGCTTCGAGACAGCGAGACGGACAGACATCGGTCGGAGGCCGATATCCTGGGCCGACGGCATGCCTGAACTGCGAGCCTTGTGCTGGATCAATCTTTGACGCCACCAGCAAGAGACCCGAGATCTTAAGGATCGCTGTGCGAATGGAGGGGTCCATCGCGGCTTGTGCAAGCACCAAGGTGGCCTTGGTGCTGAGGCAAAGGAATGTGGGAGTCAAGAAAAGAATGACAAGCAGTGCTTGTATGAGTAACGTAAAGGATAGACTGAACTGGTGAGAATGAGCGAGGGGAGGAAAAGACTAGATCACAATGGATCTATCCTATCTTTTGTACTTTCGAGTAATAAGCAACCCAAGAAGCTACGCAGGAACAATCTCAGGAATGCATAAGATCGACAGAAGATACTATTTACCAACACCACCTGGACAATTCTCAGGGGCTTCGTTGTGACCCAGAAGATTTGCCACGAGCCTCGATATGGCTACAATCTTCGAGGTAGCTCTCGCGGGCCGATAGGTAAGAAGATACAATGATCCTTGTACTCCTTTTAGACCAACCTGTTTTATGCGGCCCACAATCGCCTTCGGGGCGGCCGTGTGGACTTTCTGCCGGTTACATTAACGCGGGCTCCCTAAAGGAGCCCCTCTTGAATCCGAGGAGCGTTTACGATTCCGAAGCTGACTCCACTAAGACTACGTAGCATGCAGCCTGTCGAAGCGAGGTGGGTTCAAGCAAACCACATGGGAAGGTAGTGATATCAATGTCTTCTTCACATTCCTTCTTCAGAAAACTGTGCCGCTGGTGGTGACATTGCCCAGAAACTTGTGCTTACTTTTATGGACCGGTAGCCTCAGGGGCAAGATGCGCTTCAGGACCCCGAGAACCAATCAGGAGACCTCCTCTATCGCGGCTAGTCGTGCTAGAAGTTAGTGACAAAGTCCGGGGCGCTATCAACACACGAGTACGCAGCCTTGTGAGACCTGGCCAGGGTCTCAGATGGGTATATGCCAGTCTGCTCGGAGTTGCGGGATGTGGCAAGAAACCCCTCGGGCATACAACCTTAATTTTCTGCTGCATCTTTGTGTACGGAAAAGAAGGATCTTTGTGATAATCGCAGCAGATGGAGTGCTTATTACAATGTACTGAGGATTGTTTACAGCAAAAGGAGGCCGATTCCACCGACAAAAGAAGCTAGGCATGCCGTCCAGGCTGTAGCCAGGCTTCCGTGAATGCTCACCCCGACGTCTTCCTCGTCATCTTCGTCGGCAGGGCACTCGAGGTCATCTAGCCTACGGCAGAAACTGTCTGTAGCCGAGGCCAAGATGCTCTCTGCGGTCTCGGAGTTGACCTGTGCCTCACAAGGCTGTGCTGAGGGTGTAATGGGTGAAAGAAAGACGCAGGACAAATCTTGCACACCGCTGTCCCTGACAACCTCAGTGACATTCCACGTATGGCCCTCAGACTCTGAGCATTCGGAGTCTATAGCTTCAGGATCCTGGGCCCCTTCCTCCGTCGTGAAATACACACGGCCCGATATACCCTCCCCCCTCGCGTCGATCGGGCGATCCTCCTCTTGACTGCAGTTGAGCCAAGAGGAAGTCCACGAGAACGTCCAATATGCCTCAGTATTGAATGTTTCCCCGTAGACGTGATGGGCAAAGAACGGCTCGCTGTCCGACGCGTTGGCCAGCTTTTCTGTGTCGACTTGGGTTGTTTCGGTAACCTCCCAGTCGCTTTCGCTCTCATTCCACTTCAGCAAGTTGATGCGGACGCTGGGGTCCATTGACCGAGCGACGGCTGGATTCTGAAAAACGAACACGAACGGGAAAAGCAGTGAAGGTGCGTACGTCTCGTTGCGAGGAAAGATTTGGCTGAACTCGGCGATGCCCGTCTCAAAGTCGGTGACGGCGCCCGCGGTCGGGCTGCAGCCCAGAAGGCACATCCAGCCGACAAGCTGCAGGAAGTGACGAATCCCGGCCATGTTCATTATTATTAGGCGTATGTGACGAGTGAAGGAGTGACGAATATTTGGCGCAAGAAGGAATTCCGATGAGCCCGGAGGAACGTCGTACAAAAGAGCGTGGACGAAAGAAGGAGGCAAGATATCGACGAGACAGGACGAACAGGGTAATTTTAGCGTTATTACTCCGTAGTCCGTATCGTCAAACACAATTAAGCGAGTGCTCCCTCTTTTGTGGATTTATCGCGTCCAAGTAAATCATCACCCCTGAGAGCCGGCCGCTCCTAAAACCTTGGCTTACTTGGCAAGTCTTCTACTACCCACCGTCGGCGACGGCGCCTACTGTAAGAAGGCAGCTGTTATGTCAGTGCACTTGGTCTTGTGCTAAAATAAAACCAGAAGCAGAATGCAGAATCAAGACACGTCTCAAAGGCGAGCTGGGCTGCCAATATCAAGGTTGGTTGATCGATGGGAGGCGAGAAGGCCGCCGTCGGCTCTTTTCGGGTCAGACGCTTCCCCCACCCCAAGTCTGACTGTCTCAGTCCAAGCCTTCTCTCGGGTCTGATGGCGCCCAATGAGGTGAATGCGTTGCTCCCAAGCAACAGGGGCGAGCAATTTGAGGCATGCATTTTAATCAAAGGTTTTCATGCTAATTGCTGATAACGACAGTAGTGCATAGATATATCCTTTAGTTAAAAACTTATATTAGGCCCAAAGAAGCATAAACATCAGTCTTTTAGGTTTATATGCGAGCCAAAATAGCGGTTTTTAGCATTTATATTTGTAAGCTTTATGTAAAATGAAAAAAGTCTAGGAATTTGCCAGCACATGCTTAGTCAAAGGTTTATGCCCAAATGTATATGGTTTCAGAAAAATCTTGACCTGCCATACTTCTCAGCAGGATACTCCACTGACCAAGCTGCCACTTACCAGGTTTTACTGTAGTTGAGGTAAGCCAGCTGTCTCACCTACCTTGCATTTGCTAGTGGGCAAGGTCATCAATACAAATTCACTGGTAATACAAACCTGTTTTTGACGTTTTCTACTTATATTGTAAATCTGAGAAGCTCTATAAGCTTAATCATGAAAGTATTGAAGAGGGTCTGATTCTTCATCTTCTTTTCTATCAACCTGTCTACTTTATTTGCACAATTATGCTTATGATTGTTGTTATTTAAGCATTTGAATATTAGCAATTTCAACTTTTAGCCACCATTTTACAAGTCGCTTGGGCTGATATCCAGCTTAAACAAGTGGTAGTGCCTAAATTTTCAGGCAAGCTGGTGTCTTTTAGTGATATATGGTACTATTCCCATCCTAGGCACCTCCGTGTTCAAGACTTCTATTCTCTAACCAAAAGATACGGATATTGCAAAAAGTGATAAATTAGCGCAGTGGCATAAGTAATCATGGCAACTAACTTCAGCAACTCTACTAGCTGTGATTTGACAGCACATACTTTCCGGGCCCATCGTACCCATAGCTTTAAATCTTTCCTGCTCCAAACTCTGTTGTACAGCAGGCATCTCACCGCAATCCGCCGACTGTTCTTTACTCTCACTTTCTCTTTCCTTTGCCGTCTGTTCCGCAAGCACGCCCGTATTCACAAACCCACCTCCCCATCCGAGACCGTCACCCCTCCATTCGCTCTATGGCACGCGTTCCCACATTTCGACCCTCCTTGAGAAGGTGGGAAAGCGAGTCATCTATACTCCTTCGTCCTGCACGCCTCAAACAGTTCTCCCACCAACTCTGTCACCTCCTCAGACCCAGTGGCCAGCAAACCCTCCTTCACCCCCTCTACTACCGACTCATCTCCGCTTCGGCAACGGCAAAGGATATCTATGCCTGCGGGCGTAAAAAGTGTCTTGCGGAAATACGTCACCACCCAGTCCGCTCCCGCTACCCTGCCCTCCTCATCCATCGCCACCTCAAGCGGATTGTCTCTGAATGAGCCATACCCCAATACTTCCCAATCACTACTAGCGATTATCAACCACCCCTTACCTCTCCACCGCCAAGCTCCCTCTATTCCGGCACTGGGGGACTCTATGCCTTTCACGGTCTTGTAGGTTGCGTCTTTAAGAGCACCGAGGGACTGATATTCGACTAGGTTGTCCCAGGTTGCGGGATCGTACTCGGAGGATGAGGAATAGGACATCGGTGTGTATGTTATTGAGACGTTTTGGGCTTTGCGCCACATCGGAAGTGTTGAGTGGGTTACTGTCCATTTGCCGCACATGAAAGCTGTGGGAGGGACATATGTCGAGGTTGGTTCTTTGGCTGGTATGCCGGTATGAGACGGAGCGCGTAAGTTGAATTTTGGGTTTGAGGAAGCCATGATATGGCGTATGAAGATGGGTTTGGGAGGGTTTGTCAATTGTCTTAAAATGAGGGCGTCGTTGCGTGACAAGGAAATGGAGGACGATGTAGGTCAGATGCTCTTGGATGTGAGAAGACAACGTGGTATAAAAGACAGTTAACCCACAACGAAGATAATGATGATGATCATGGAAATATGAGGGGACAAGGAGGTCATTAACCTGGGATGTAGCGAGGTTGCATTTGTCCCAAGAGAGACATCAATGAGGCTGAGTCGTTCGAAACGAGGCTGTGATGATGCCAAGACATGACGCCTGCAAGGCTACCGAGATCCATTGGACTACTTCTCTAAGTTCTACTTTTAAGAACTCCTCAGTACTCCTGGCCTCGATTAAACCTTTTATGCTTAACCTGTTGAAGCTATGGACTGACTTTAACTACTTACATAGCGCTGCTACCGAACCATCGCCGAAGCACCAAACCTCCCAATCTCAAAGACACAAACCACAACTCCGTGGCCGTCAAACCAATCCAAAACCCCAGCCCCCATGCGATGGACGTCGATATGGACACAGGAGAAGATGGAGTCGCCGCTATGGCCGCCGCAATGGGCTTCAGCGGTTTCGGCAAAGCTGCTGCGACTAAAAAGCGGAAATACAACAGCAAAACCGATGCCTTCATAGAAGGAGATGAGCTGAAGAATGTTGATAGAGGGGGGAAGAAGGGGCAGGGTAGTGGTGGGAACGAGGTGCCGTTGGGGAGGATGAGGGCACCGGGGGGAAAGGAGGAGGAAGTTGGGGAAAACGCAGAGGAGATAGATCTGGATATGGATGAAGATACTGGTATGGGAGGACAAGTGGATGAGGATGACAGACCAATGAACGAAAGATGTATCGATACTTCATGTCCGCCGCCAGTAGAAGAGAAAGCCGCCAACAAAGCTCGACGAGCAACAAGAAGAAAAGTGGTAAATGAGGACGAGATAATGCTGGATATGGACGACGACAATGCCGAGGACGAACCGATAGGAGCACAGGCAGAGGATAACACTGCACAAGAATCGGCAGATGCACAGAAGAAGATCGAAGCTATTGTTGCATCTCAACAGAAGGAGAATGTAGTGCCTACGCTTGTACCGAAGCAGAAACAGAAGCAGAAACCTAAGCCGGCACAAGGATTAGCAGCCTTCATGTCCGCACTCCAGACGCCTGTCGCCCCACCATCCATACCTCCGCCGCCTGGCACGACATCCGCAGCATCGGCCATACCTCCGGCTCCAGGCACATCGTCACTGCCATCTCGTCCCCAGCCATCGAGCATAGCTGCACCACCAAGCTCATATGCGCTCTCGCCAGCAGGGTCGGTGGCAGGTAGCCAGAGAGGCGCAAGGGGTCAGAGGAACGAGCTCTGGTACGTGGACTACTACGATCCGAGCTTCAATGAGAACCCATGGAAGCAATTAGTGAAAGAGCACGGGCTACCTGAGGTCGGGAGCTGGGTTGAGAGACCGTCTAGGAATCAAAGACAGGGGCAACGAGTATAACTCCCATGTCGCCAGATTAGAGTAGTACCATAAGACACAGACATGTTTTAGCTATAAATCTAGCTAAGCGATTAATCAATTCACGCGTCGACAACCGTCACGCCCGCCAAAAGAAACATCAAAACAAGCATATAAAGAGGTGAAGAGTTTGTATTATCCCGTCCTAAAAGCCAGATATACAATGCCACGACTCCCACCGCCTTCACCATAAGCCTCTTACAACGACCGGCGCACATCCAACTCCTGCTCACAGCGCTCCAACTCCCTCTGGAGAAGACCAATCTCAACCTTAGCCTCCTTCAACTCCTTCTTCAAGGCGCGAATCTCAGCCCTAGCCTCCTTGTAGAGGTTAAGTGCCTCGGTCAACTGGGCCTCAAGAGCGTCGTTCTCCTCCTCGAGGGCAAGATACTCTGGGGAGACCTTGATGAAGCGGGAGAGGAGACGGTCCCAGGCGCTGCGGAGTGGGTTCTTGGTCGCATTCTTGCGGCGGGCAACGGCGGCGGCAACGCGAATCTTGGTGCCTCCTGGGGTGAGAGCTTCATTTGGGCGGGCGACGCGGGAGGAAGGCATCTGCAACTACTTAGTCTTGTGAGTATGTAAGCATGAATGTTTACCTACCTTGATTATGGCGGCGGGATCGGCTGCTGTTGGTGGTCTTGTCGTTGTTTGCTGCTTTTGTCAGCGGCGCGCTCAAGATTGCTGCCATCCCCAAACTTACAATTATCACAGCTTTTGTTGTGACTCCAAGGTGAGGTGGAAGTGTGGTGCGGTGCGTGTGTGGTCGTCGATGTTTGTTGAAAGAAGTTCTGAGAGGCTAAGCTCTTTATATATCCAGCTTGTCCTCTGGCACGCCGAGCACTGTGGCGATACCTCGCGGCCTCGACCTCACACACTCACGACATCACTGAGAAAGGTACGGTTGTGCAAGAATCTGTTTTGTGGTCTATTCGCCTACCTCTAAGCGCCTAAAGTACATACCCGCTCCCATTGTCATGAAATACCTGCTGCCGTCATTACGCTCAAAACGCTACCCTCGCTACCACCTTACTCCAACTGCGACGCTTGGTTGGTGTAGAGCAAGTCGACAACATTGCTCAACTTCGCGATAGTCGCCAAAGCGTTGTCGTATCCTTCATCACGCTCAGTCTCATCAAAGATGATCAAGCATCCCGCACCCTGGTCCAAAACACCAATAATAACCTTATCAAGAATCATCTGCGAAAGCTTGCGCTCCACCTGCTGAGTATCCAAACCGACCATCTTAGCGATATGTGCGATCTCGACCCTGCTAAACGGCTCAATGACCTTGATCAAGTTCTGCTCCAACATGGAATCATACAAGCGACGAAGGTGATTGCGAATGAAAGTGTCGCTTCCAAGCTCGTACTTGTAGTCGCCCAACGCACGCTCGTACTCCTCCAACGAGCGGTTGGAATGTGCGCGCGCGACCGCCTTGATCGCCTCCAAGTTCTTGCCCGCGTACTTCTGTGCCTGCTTCGAGCTCATCAACTGCGCGATATCGTCGTTCAGGTTCAGCATGATCTTGCAGAGGAGCATGTACTGGAGTGCGGCGGTAGCCTTGTCCGGCTCGTCCTGGGTGTGGAAGCCGTCGAGCGCCTCGATGAAGTATGAAAATGCGGTGTTGAAGTCCTTGTCCTCAGCATGGAGCATGCCGGATTGCATATCGAGGCCGGCTTGGAGGAGTGGTGGGGTGTAGACAGATGCTGCGCTCGTTCTTGCGCTGGTGAGAGCTGCGCGGCCCTTTGGAACGTTGCCGAGGGCGTGGTAGACGCGGGACTCGAGAAGCTGGACTTCAACCAGGACAAGCTTGTCGTCGAGGCGCTTGAGCTCGCGGAGGAGAGAGTTGATGAGAGTGAGTGCCTCGTAGTACGACTGCTTGGCCATGTACAAGGTGACGAGGCGGACCTCAAGACTTTGGCGGAGGAAACCACGGCGCTCGGAGGTGGCCCATTCTATGCATGACTTTGTGATGGCGATCTGTGCATCGGTTGTGTTTGGGATCTTTTGGAAGAGGTCGAGGAGGGTGCGGACTGTTTAGCGCATTAGCATGGAAGCTCAAAACATCCTGGAGGCGAACAACGTACTCAGCTTAGCGGTCTTTGCTTTGGCAAAGGAAGAGAGAACCGTCCTGCTTTGCGTAACAAGGTCGATAAGCTCATTTACTTTGCTACTACGGGTTAGAATGTGCTATGTTGTGGCGACAATTGGTGCTGACCTTTGATCTCTGTACAGCTCTCCCAAGTTCACCAACGCCGTTTCATACTCTCTAACAGCTACATCATTTGTTGCGGATGGCGTTTTTGTGAGAATCTCATGGTATAATGACTCGGCCTTTGTCTTATCTGTCTTCCCAACCTTCTCGGCCTCTACGATACGTGTTGAGTCTACTGGCGCCATGTTGAAGTTGTGTGTTTATTTCAGTTTTGTTGTTCCGATCTGTGAGGGCGTCGTAGCTGTATGTAGCCTTGGGACCTGGGCTGGCAGCAGCTTAATGCGCTAGGAATGGCATACCTAATCACGTGGCCCCGATAACGAACCCCTGTCCGAAAAAGTTGACGACAAGGCGCAGATAACGACGGTTTACACTTTTGAAGGGCAGCAGTATATTTGCAAATAACTATTCAGCACAATATGGTACGAAAACCCGATTGAAAACTCTATGAGTATAGTATCTAATATGGCGGACCACAGAAGATCAAAGCGCTTACGCGCCCTGCCTCTACGGCGCAAGCCGCTGGCTCGGACGTCGCAAGACAGCCTCGCAACCTCGACCCTGCATTGCATCCGTTCGAGAGAGCTAGAGAGTATACTCGCGCCCTCAATGCCACCAAGTTAGATCGCATGTTCGCCGCGCCATTTGTGTGCCAAATGGGTAAGGGCCACGTTGATGGGGTTTATACCATGGCGAAGGATCCACAATCCCTCCAGAGATTCGCCTCTGGTTCTGGTGATGGAGTCGTCAAGATCTGGGATTTGACATCGAGGGAGGAGACATGGAACGCACAAGCGCACGAGAACCTCGTCAAGAGCATGAGCTGGACCAAGGATCAGAAGCTGTTGACTTGCGCCGCCGACCGCTCGATCAAGCTCTTCGACCCATACCACACACCGTCAGGCTCTGCGCCAATCGCAACCTGGCTTGGAACGAACGCCTTCACCGGTCTTTCTATGCACAGGGAGAAGAACTGCTTCGCCGCGTCCTCCGGTGTTGTCTCCATCTACGACCTCGAGAGATTCACTGCGCCACCAGAGATTCTCAAATGGCCAACCGCTACCGATACAATCACCACCGTCGAGTTCAACCAGGTCGAGACCTCCATCCTCGCATCCTGCGCCACCGATCGCTCCATCGTCCTCTACGACCTGAGAACCTCCATGCCAGTCGCCAAGACCGTCCTCAACTTTGCCTCGAACGCCATCGCCTGGAACCCAATGGAAGCCTTCAACTTTGCCGTCGCCAACGAAGACCACAACATCTACATCTTCGACATGAGAAAGATGGACCGCGCACTGAACGTCCTCAAGGACCACGTCGCAGCCGTCATGGACGTCGAGTTCAGCCCAACTGGAGAGGAGCTCGTTTCCGCATCTTACGATCGTACCATCCGCCTCTGGAACCGCTCTGGAGGCCACTCGAGGGACATCTACCACACCAAGCGTATGCAGCGCGTTTTCTCCGCCAAGTTCACTCCGGACTCGAAGTACATCCTTTCTGGCTCCGATGATGGAAATATCAGGTTGTGGAGAGCACAGTCGTCGAAGCGCGAGGGTATCAAGTCTGCCAAGCAGAGACAGTCTTTAGAGTACAATGCTGCGCTGCAGGAGAGATACGCACACATGCCTGAGATCAGACGGATCAAGCGCCACAGACATGTGCCGAAGGTTATTAAGAAGGCGGGAGAGATCAAGACGGAGGAGCTTAAGGCTATTAAGAGGAAGCAGGAGAATGAGAGGAAGCATACCAAGGCGCAATTCAAGAAGAGGAGACCGGAGCGCGAGAAGATGGTTTTGGCTTCCGAGAAATAAAAGTGAAAATGAAAGTGGCATTTGGCAGGATTTATGGGATCATACCAGGCGTTTGGAAGCATGCGTGTTGAGGCATTTATATGGCGTTTGTTGGGAGCGCAAAGGTTGCTAGATTAGTATGAATACTAAGTTATGACATGAACTCCGTTAACACTATCTTTTACTTCTACGCATGCACATGAAACACAGTGTTGTATCCGCTGTCAATACAAACGCGGCGCAAATGCCACACTTAGTAAGTTGTGTCATATGCGTTTACCCATATGTCATCCCGAAGTGTGGTGACCAGACCATCACTCTACATCTAGCTTCAGCCTTCTCGCCGGAATCAAACCACAAATTTCGCGCTCGTCCACCTCCAACCGCTCGTCTTTCAAGTTCGGCGACCGACGAAGATCCTCACGATCATGCCAGGCCTTATCAATACCGTCCATAAATGGGACATCGGGCGCCGCCAAGCCTTTGTCGAAGAAGCGAACAACCTCTCGGAAATCCTACCCTCGTTGCTCGACAGTTTCACGAAAGCCGGTTGCTGTCGCACAAGTACGGATGTTGAGGCGACTCGGCGTCAACGGATATGGAAATACCCGACTAGTAAGAGTAGGTAAGGGTAGAGTTGAGTACCCGCGCCAATCCAGCTACCCTACTCGACTACTCGGGTATATATTCAGTAAATGTCAGGGCTCGCCAAGGACATTACTGTGCCTAAAAAAGTTAGGCTACTCGAATGATTCCAATTTTAAGAGCTTACAAGTTACGTATAAAATATGATCTCTTTAGAGCAGGGTGTAAATTGTATGTTTAGCAAGCATATAGCAACATTAAATTGTTGCGGAGCCAGTACTCTTCGGTTTTTAAATAGAGGATTATCACGTGGAATGTGCACTTTTAGACATAGCGGCGTGCTTAGCATTTACCGGGTCGAAATCCAGTACCTACCCGCCCCTATCGCGATTACCTAGGTCAAATACCCACCCGTATACATACCCACCCAACGCTGAGGCCAAGTTCTGGGATTGGGAAAGAAAGGATATCAAGGCTGCCCTGGGGCTTATCAAGGAACATAATGAGGAGACCGAGGATATCATAGAGGCACAACTGGTTGTACAAGATCGAGTTGGAAAAATGGAAGGGGTGGGGGATTTGGTGAAGGCTCATGAGGCGGTGCTTGAGGCCATTGATGAGGTGGTGGAGGACGGAGAAGGTTGAGGGGATTTTGAGGATGATGCTGGAGGTGTCGAGGCAGGTCTAGAGCGGGAATCGTTGATGTGACAGGATGACCTCTCCAATGGGCTATAAAACGAAGGTGCACATTCACCCTCATGTCACGAATCTCTGAGCAGAGCAAGAATTTCGGTATCACCGATACGTTGATGCATTCTAGATGAAAAGCTAAGTTGTAACCCGATCTATATATTTCCACTACTGCTTCTTCGTCTTTTTAAACGTCCTCATCCCCACGTCCACGCCGCTTGTCCACCTCGCTATCCTCTGCACACCCACCGGCAACACATTCAGCCACCCTGCCCACCTCGCATAGAGAGGCATGGCCAGCACACCGCTCTCGCCCGCATCGATCCTTGCGATGATATCCTTCGCAACATCCACCGGCTCAACAATTGGGGCAAAGAAACTACTGGGTGTCTTTACCCCCTCAAATAACGGGGTATTAAGCTGACCCGGCGTCACCAACACTGTTTTAATGAATGTGTGGACACGGAGCTCGGCAGTCAAGGACGTATGGAGCGCTATCAAGCCCGCCTTGGCTGCGGCATAGTCTGTTAATTGCGCTGCGCCGGTAATTCCTAGGACGGAGCCGACTGTGACGATCGTGCCACGCTTCGCTGCTATCATGCCAGGAACGTAAGTTTTGATGGCATAAAAGTGTGCTAACAAGTTGACTGATAACGAATTTTGGATTTGAGGGATGGTTTGGGAGAGGAGGGGGACGCCGTTGACGATGCCGGCGTTGTTGATAAGGATTGTGGGGGAACCGAGCTGTCTTTGTTTTAGTTTTTGCAATGGATTAGGTTATAGTGAAAGGGAATACAAACGTCTGCGTTGATCTGTTCTGCCACCTTGGCAACTTCTTCTGCGTTGCCAACATCGCATACGTAACTCGTGACGCCTATCTCCTCCGCGTTCTCGACCTTCTTAACATCCAGCACCGCCACATTCGCACCCCTCATCCCATATACCTCTGCAATCAACAAACCCAGCCCACTAGCACCACCCGTGATAACAATTACCTCCTCCTCGAGGTCCACATCACGGGGTGTTCCGTAAGCGATTTTTTCGTTGATTACTGAGAGGATGGAGAGCAGGGTGAGGATCGAGGCGTAGGACAAAGACGCTCGCATGGAGAGACAATCGCATGGATATTCTTGTGCTCGCAGACAAAGAGGGATCATCCAGGCGACGAAGGGGTGGAAAAAAGTGTAGTTTGCGACTTTGACAAGGAGGTCAAGGGTTAGGTGGGATGACCATGGGCCGCTTTGTTGCGCCATGGTGGGTGGGAAGCTAGATACGGACAGCTATGACCGAGGTTTTACTGATAATCTAGAAAAGATATCGAATATACACAGGAACGGGAGGATATAATTCAAGCCGATTAGCGTGTTAGCTGGTGTTTCAACAATGCTTTCTGAAACGTCCATTGGTTTGTTGGTGACAGCGCTTAACGCCGCCATGGCATCACTTGGCGGGGGAGTCAAGGCTTGGCATGCATACCCCAATGTAGTAAATCTCGACCTCCTCTCACTCTTTCTCGTCTTTATATCACTTCTGGTCAACTGATGCGCCATCTTTACTCCTTTATTGTTCAAGCACAAAATATATTTTGAGATATTGGACAGTGTCGCTGTCCTCATTTGATAGTGTCAATGGAAGGCACGACGTCTTGTTAAGTGGTTGGCAGGATGCATTTTCGTTGCTCTTAACGCAAGAGAAATCCTTTCAATATTCTCCGTCTTTGACAAGGTACTTCTGAAGTCCACAAGCAGACATGCTGGTCGAGTAGTCATAAGAAGCTCGACTTCTGCTTTGTGGAGGCCAATTTCCTTGTTATTCTCACATATATATTGGAAGCAAAATGCGACAGCATGGTGGATTTTCTACAGTCAGTCAGAACAAGTTACGCTTTAGTAGTTTTCATTTTTCCTTTCTCTATGTAGTAACCAAAACCCTAAGCAACTGGTTTGCTGTGTTTCTTCGAAGATGTGTAACAACTTAAGGATATCAAAATCCTCGACTGGTACACCCACGACGATGTCTCCACCAACATTAACTCCCAACACCGAGCCTGGATCGAAGTTGAAGAAGAATTTCCCTCCGATGCCGTGGAAGCTCTTGGGGGGAAACACGACAAGGCAAAAGAAGGCAAAGAAGCTAACGATTACTCCGGCGTCGGGTCTTACTTCGCGCGCCTGACCTGGGCCGAGTTCGAAGCAACCTAGGTAACAATCGACCATTTCGAAGATCATCACGGCTGGGAGTTCTTCGCCTTCCCAACCTGTTGGGGCTTTGAAAGCTATGATAAGGAGGAGACGCAGCCACATCATTTTCATAGAAGAGGGAAGTATGAGCCGTATCCGATGCCGTGCTCTAAGATCAATGTTCTCTTTACGGAAATCCCTAAGCTGCAATCCGGTCCAACAAGGCGCGGTATGACAGTCATTTATAACTATGATATTCCAGATTTGGCGCAGGTGCGTATGAAGCGCTTTTTAAAATGATGTTGGAGAATTGGTGGAATCTTAATCAGCGCTATATGAAGAGACAGAGAGCTCGCCAGCCATACAGAAGGGACCCCGCAGCTACCATTGACGACGAAATCTGCTGGATTCAGCCGTTCAAGGCGAGTAAGAATCCCAACGCAAGAGATGCCAGACTTGTAATGGACGTTCCCAGCCCAGGCAAGGTCGCCCATCGCCACAAGGTCATTGCCCGTATCATCCGCTCGCTTCGTATCTTTAAGCTGAAGAAGGAGGCTAAGGCGGTGTATAGATATTTTTAGTATACTGGGAAGAATATCGACGATAAGACCCGCGACCTTTGGAGACAGGCGATGTATCGTAACAGATGGCACAGGTACGCCGGGCGCGACAACGACGACGGGTCCAATAACTCAGATAACTCTGAGTCTGACCCCGACGACGACGCTAAATCTAACGCATAGAGCAATTCCGATCCTCATACAACCCAAGGCGTAGCAAAGCAGTCTTACAACATGACCGGCAGTGGCGCCAAGAAGAGTAAGCTGCAAGACCGCCTAAACGCAGCAGGAGGCTGGGGTGCTAACCCTAGGGAGATCTTTGACGAGGAGGAGCCGGTCACGAACTACATTGGTCCTGGACACGATGGCAAAGATGGCCATGTAAAGGGTGAGACGGTTAAGAAGGATGACGGTGAGAGCAGCGACCTTAGCTCCCTTCCCTGTGATTTTGATGACGACAATGATGCAAAGCCAGGTTCCGAGCCTCGCGGTGGCGATAGCAGCGACAGCAGCGGCAACGGCGGGCGAGGAAGCACTGGTGGAGGTAGCGGCGGCCGAGGTAACAAGCGCAAGGGCGATGGCCCTGACGACGACCAGGATGATCCATCGACATACGCTCCCAGTGACCCAAAGGGCAAGAACCCGGCAAAAGCCACGCGATTAAAGAAAAAGACCAAAACCCGCTCCATCACCAAAACCAACAAAGCCAAATCAACAGTGAGTTCCGCAGCCGGCACCAACGTCTCCCAGGCGCTCATCGTGCTCACGGATACCCACGAACTGAACGATGATGATAAGGGCGAGTTATACCGCCTATATAGACAGGCAGCTCTGAGGGATGGGCTGACATGGGAAGAGGTGCGTCAGGAGATTGCGACGAGTAAGAATTGGTTGCCGTCAGTGGATTATGTGCCTCCGCCTCAGAAGCCGAAGGAGGTGGTTGCTCAGCCGGGAATGCTTACTAGGGCTATGAACACGATTACGAACTTGATGGGAGGTGGAAGTTCGAGTCTGGCCCAAGGGGCCCCACCAAAAGATGGAGCAGCCCCGGCTCCGGATCGTATGAGCAATGGAGTTCCGATCGTGCCGCTGCCGGATAATATGTTCAGCCAGTTTATGGATATGATGGATCCGAGGATGTATGAGCGGGCGGCTGCAGCGGCGGTTGCTGAGAAGGCGAAGAACGAGAAGGAGGGGGCGGATGTTGAAGAGGCTAAGAAGGCGGAGGCTGAGATGGCGAGGACGGAGAAGAGGGATGCGGCTATTGAGGGGCGAGGATGAGGGCGCAGGGTGATGGAACAGCAGGAGTTAGAAGTGATGTAAGTTCGATGGAAGCGGATGTTTGTTGACAGTAAGTTCTTTTGTTGGTTTGCGTTTTGAATCGTGTTCTGCATGAATAGGAATGGATATACAAAGGTCTTTCAAATTCCACTCATATCTGCTTGGTCACATATTTTGCTTAGTTGCATGGCTGGTCAATTCTGGGACGTAGTAAATACACTACTAACGGGACAGTCTTCGAGTGCGCTAAGCACAGAACCTACCCTTCACATCTCGCTTACGCGATCTGTGGACCTTGGCAGGCTCGACAAAGAAACCTACTCCCTCTTTTCACAACTTCTGATATTTTCACCACTCTGGGAGCGTGCTTAGTGGAAGTATGAGAACCGTCGACGAGACAACATTCGGACAGAGTATGCAACTGTGCGTACGCTTAAGAGAGAGTTCCGTTCTCCTAAACCAGAAAACCTCAGCGAGTCGGCTGACGCCGAGAAATGGTGACAAAGCGGTGCCATATTTTAGTCTGCGTACAAAGTTATTGTGTAAATACTGCCGAAGTACGTTGCTATCCCGACCGGACAAGTGAAGAGCCTTGTCCACGTTAATCGATATACAGCTCCACCGTCCACCTTTGTAAAGCCAATCGTCCATAGCGTGGTGAAATATTTGAACTTGTAGCTCTGTTGGGAGCCTAGGGAAGAGATGGAAGGTTGGTGACCTTTGCTAGGGCATGGTGGTTGACGACAAGAACTTGCCGATTATTGCCAAGTTGTGGCGTGCCTGAGTGAGGCTGATTGGAAAGAAACGGGAAGGTAGAAGAGCAGAGGATCAGGTCAAAACCGGGCCCTTAATTGACCTGAAGCATATTCGTACCATCACTTTTTGGTCATCACTTTCAGATAGGCCGCCGAGGCGGCGAGAACTGACTATATTGAGCCATCTATAGATCTGAGCATGTTAACGTGGGCTGAAGAGACAATCCGTTTTTTAGAGGCAGACAGCCTTTAATGGTTTCTCTATGTTTAAACGTCAAGATGAGCTGCAGCTAATTTGACTGATCTACTCTGAGGGGTCTGACATCACCACACCATGTCGACAATAGGTACACAAGTCTTGGGACTCTAGTTTTCAAGCACAGAAGAACCTGCCTCTTGCATCTCGTTTATGGGGCTTGCTTACCAGTTTGGGCCTGCTGAGCACACCTACGCCCTCAACCCACCGCTTCTCGTGCTTCCACCACATAACAGGCGTGCTTGGCTGAACTCTTGGTACCCACGATTCATCGAAGTCCCAATACTCAGGCTCCCACTGATATCTGTATTCACGTAAATGTAAGGCGCTTTTATCAGACCATGGGGCCGACTCAACAACAAGTTTTGTTTGCTTGAACCAAAGCAGGACAGATGCTTCTGCAACTCGATGGATTTTGAGATGCGCGGCAGTTGATAGTCAAACGATGAACGGTACAACGGTCTATCTGTGTAGCACGAGCGAGCATAGTCATGAAGGAAACCCCTAAGGAAGTTGCTGCTCAAGCCTGGCTGGCCTTGTAAAGCGTTTATTCCGCTTATCATGGTGTTCCACCGTGGTGTTGAGTAGAACCAGTCGAGGAAGGCCTGTTGAAAGATCTGGATCTGAAGCTCTGTTGGGGGGGTGAGGAAGAGGTGGAAGGTCGCCGGTGTCTCGGTGGACATAGCGAGACTGGTTACTGTGCTTGAATTGGTGGGGCTTGATTCGTGGATGTCGTTGGCGGAAGAAGTGGCACCGTGTAGTGGAGGTAGAGGAACCGCGAAGGGGGGGGGGGATTGTGAATTCATGACTTCATATCACAAACCAGTTGTTTTACATGGATGCAGAAACGGCGCAAAATGTGGCTAACAGTCATAGAGGGAGCCAGGAGCTTCTCTACTGTAGGCAAACAACCTTTCGCAACAGCCTTCATGTCGGCCTTCATGTCGGCCATCATCTTAGATGCACAACGAAAACTACTGGGTGCCCAGAACGCCCAATTATAATTTCCTCCAGCTCGTTTATCATCTCAATTTCTCAACTCACAGCCCTACTTCGCCAGCCTTCCCAACACCTACGAAGGCAAGATGGATATCGATGTCGACGTGGACAACAGCGATACCACCAGCCAAAATGACGAAAGCCACACTTACGAAGGCTTTGAGCCCCACCGACTCCCACAACTGCCGGCCGAAGTCCTGATTATAATGGGTCCAAGGCAACCTAGTGCCAGCGATCAAAAACCTACACTCAATGCGTTCTGCAGCGCTGCCCAAGATACGCGGACGGGTTTGCCAATGCATCCATCGTAAACCGGAAGCTCGCCCGGCTATGACTACTGTCAAGCGAAGTTCTGGAAGGAACTTGATTGCCTAAGGATAGAGAGGCCTGGCCTCATGCTACTTCTCCCACCTCTGTTGCACGTAAACAAATTCACAGAAGAGGTCTTCGTGAAGTGGCTTAAGGAGAAGCCGACGCGGGTTTCTGGCATGGGGTGTGGCTTTTACAAACACCACTTACTAGAATGGTGGATGCTTCGATTTTCCAGCATCTTGGCTCATTGGGAAGAGAAGGGATGTTGGAAGGAAGGCTTGGGAGTGCTCCCAATTAAGGCTTGGAGAATAAGAAAGTTGAAGAGCGAGGCTAGGTATCATCCAACGGGTCCTTGAAAGTAGGTGTCGTCGACGACTACTGCGCGAATCTGGTATACAATGCAAACTTCTGCCATCCATGCAGAGTTCCCTTCCCCAGCTCCATTCGCCATGCAAAGCAGACTACGCATACACACACACCCGCCCACCAACCTACCTAATGCTGCAAAACATGCTCACTCCCTTTCCCTTCCCACTCCCTTAAACTCTCCCCAATATTCCTCCAATACCTCAACCTAACACTCTCCCTCTTTGCCCTCGCCAAATCGTTACCCTCAAACGCTTCTTCCAGCACCTTTATACTAGCATTCACCGTTTGATCATTCTCCCTGACCAATTGCCTGACCTCCTCCTCCGTCCCCGCTTCCTCAACAGCCTCGCGTGCCTCCATAACCTCCATCAGCAACTCCAGGTCCTGTCCCGCCTCCCCCCCATCCGGGTGCAGTTGTCCGTGCCCTACGCCGACGAATTCTCCACCAAGCTTATCACACTCCTCACTCTCCACCCCTCCCAGCTCTAACAGATAATTCGCTCTTCGCAGAGGATCCTGTAAGGTCTTATACGCTTCATTTATCGCACTGCTCAATGCCTCGGCCCGTGCCTTGTTTGGGCCACTATGCTTGTCTGGGTGGGCGAAGGCTTGGAGTTGCAGGAATTCGCGTTTTAGTGCACTGAGGTCGATTGTGAAAGGTCCTGCCGGCGGCGGGCCACTAGCTAGTGTTTTTGGGAAGAATCCGTAGTGAGTATTCGGGCGTGTGGGAGGCAGGAAGGAGGTGTCGTGTATGTCTTCGCGGAAGTGGGATGATTGGGTTGGTGCGTTGGGTGTTGTTGAGTATAGGCGCGCGGACGAGCGGAAGGTTGTGCTGGCGCGGGTTGTTGCTGACGACGATGGGCTGGTGAAGATGGAGACACCGCGGCATTGTTGCCATGAGGTCGACGAGGTGGTGAGGTCGCGCGGAGCTATCCGGGAGAGTCGAGCTGGGGAGCTGTAGGTCGTTAAGCTTGATGCGATGCGCTCGAGGCATCGGGATGCTGAGGTTGCGGAGCGCTCCATTTTGACACTTCTTCCTACTCTGTTTCTTATTTTGAGGTAACGCTCGGTCGAATGACGTATAGAAGTATGATGCTGTACTGGAAGAGTATAGCTCAGCTTTTCCGGACGTTGTTTAGGACTTGGGAAGGCGGCGCGGTATTGAAGCAATGGTGGATATTTTCCGCCGCCGCCATGACGTCAGCCGATCGCCGAGATCCATAAAGCTTGGCGCTCCTCTGGTCCCTCTCACCACACCTTCAATCTCGAGTTTCCTCCTTCATCACCAAAATTATTTACCGAATTGGGTTCTGATAATACTAACCGATTAGCACACAGCGGATCTTTTCACAAAAACAGTCTTACGACGTGGTAACAGGCCAAGTGGTGAGGTGTGGCAGTTGCAATAGCTAAATCTCCGAAGTGGTAATATCATAAACCACAAACCGTCAAGTGGCAGATGGATTCTTTCTCCTAGTCTTTATGTTTGATAAAAAGTGCTTTTATATCCCTTACCGCCAAACCCACTATCATAAGCTGATATCTAAACCCCAACCAAAGAAAAGTGGACCAAATCTAACCCATTCCATAAATGCAGAATAACCAACCCACATCCCCCACTTCATCAATTACAATCGCCAACTTTCTCATCCGCCTATCACATGTTCTCCTTCTCCTTCCCTACAACTCAGAGCTCTTCTCCTTAACAACAGTCTTCGCCTGTCCCTTCTTCGTGGCAGCGAGGCTCGCAACCCAAGCCACCGCATCCGACCCAACAATTAACGAGGTGGTGATGGCAGCTTTTCCGTATGTAACGAGTCCCTCACCTCCAACCTTCTTAATTTCAATCTCATACGTCCTAAGCACATAATCCTTGCCGTCTCCCGCCTTCACCAACGGACTAAACACGATATCCCTTCCCTCGCTATACAGCTCTGCGGATGGCTTCTTGACGGCTGGGAGTGTGGCATCTAGCTTGTCGAGGGCGGATGATGCTAAGGTGTCGGCCTTGGTGAGGTATGGAGTCAAGTAAGATGTGATTTTTGCGTATGGGGTGTAGAAGGGGTTCAGCAATGGCTGAACCTTTTGAAATGTGGCGTTTGTGAGCGTAATCGATTTCTGGCCGATTGGGGTTTGCTTGATGTGGTTTATGGAGTCGGAGATGACTGGGTAGGAGACAAGGTGCTGCGAGACTATTAGTTGGTGCTTGGTGATGGGAAGGGAGAGGTTGGTGATAAGGGGAGGGAGGAAGAGCCTACGTTGATGAATGCCGACTGCTCCACGACGCCATTGACGCCGTTTACGATTGCTGGAGACATTTTGAGTTTGGTATATAACTCTCTGGTATAATTTGCGATGTGTTTATGATGACTGGTATCAATTTCTAAGCTTCGTATGCAGGCACTTCGGTTTATATAGCTCAGGCAATTGCTGGGGCGAAACAGACTTTTATTCCTACAAATCCTCGTGCCTTGAGAGCAAGAGAGCATTACGCGGCCGAGCTAAAACATCCTAATCTTTACCTTTCATCCGCGAATAGAAACAAGGTATCGACAGGGAGCTACGGCGCCACGCCTACGAGTGACACATGCAAGCGCGGGAGGTCCGCGGAATACTGTATCTATCGCACGGCCTATAAAAACTGGGTGAGGAATGACGTGCCAAGGTCCTTTGAGCCTCTCAAAGTGAGGATTGTGACATCGTGGTGAGGAATTGCATGTGAAAGCTAGATCGCTGGCTTGCTTTGACGTCTCTTACAGAAAAGCCGATGCAAGTTGCAAACATGATGGACCAATCCGCCTTGGTATGGAGCTGTATGGAGTCCATTCCAGTTCTGGAAATATCCGTACGAGCAGTAAACGACGCAAACGTCAGACGGGCAAAGAACAAATGAGATAACGAACCGTGCTTGTTTTTCGTATCCTGACTGTGCTGCATGAGCTCTGTTGGAGGTAGGAATGGGTGGAGATGTTTGGTGGGGTGTTTTCACAATTCTGAGGAATGTTGTCCACCAGCCACACTTCATTATCAATTTGCATGTGAAGACTGCCCAATGGAGTTTAAGTGACAGCTGCCAACTCCCATCGTTATCCACTCAGGTTGCAATGCCTTCAGCGTGGGCCATTCCTCCGAATTGAGCACAATCATTGCACGCCTTTCTCGACTCAAACTTTCCCTCACATACGAGTACGCCGCTGTCACATTTTGGCCTCACCAGGGATGGCCACATTGGGACACTTGCTCCGAGGAGCCTCGATCGCCTAATGTACCCGCGGTTTAGCAAAAGGTCTGTGGCGTTGTTAGTGACTAAAGCCTGTGATAAGCGCGACAATGGCTCAGTCGTGCCACCTTTTAACGACGTCCTCTATGAGTATAGCGTAGCGATGATATCTTCCGGTTTGGTCTCCGTACGGAGTTCCGATGCTGAAGAGTAAAGACATAACGGCCCCGCACGAGAGAGAACTTTTGCATCATGCATATCTGACACACCTCCTTGCTCAGGGCGGTTCCCTTATCTCACTATCCGCGATGGCTCTCGATGGTGTGACTCGAGAGATAGATGAGCGATGGGGGCGGCCAATACGAGCTCAGATACAAGCGAGTGCAGAAGCGACGGTACACTTCCCCCAAATGATACCGCCCACTACCAACTGGTTAACGCAAACGAAGACAAACCTGACAATCTTGCGCCCTTCCTCCCCAGGCCTGCCCTTGGAAGTGCGCCGCCATGTGGTGGCCGCCGGCGGCCGGCGTTAATCGTTTGATACTTTTGCGGAGGACAGAATCTTTCGGGGAATTGCAGCGGAGCCGTCCCATCATCTCCGCATTCGACCTTGGGTCCAGCCGTTCACTTGCTCGCCAAGGTTCCGGAAGCAGTTTCGGTTACATATTCATAGATAATCGCTTGCGTCTACGGAGCTATCCACTCTGTTTCACACGCTCGTTGCTATTACGCCCGATGAATACCATTTCGTTTCGATCCCATCCGATCTACCTTGATACTTTAGTACATGCCACCAAGATGCAAGCACCAGGATAATCGGCATAGTAGTGAGGCCTTCAAGGCGTCTAGATGCGCTCTGATGCATTCGACCTCTTTAGGCCAAGTCGTCGTAAGAGCTAAAACTCGTACCGACAGAGCCATGGGAAGCGCCATCCAAGCTCCGTAGCTCGAGCGAAGATCGTCTCAGAATCGACGCCACCTGGTGGGAGGATGGATTATGACACTTTGACATTTTGCCGGCGAATCACCACTTCACTAGCCACAGATATTGAAGCATGATTTGCATGTGATGGTGGCTGGAGATGAACGACAACAAGTCTTTGAATGGCTCAATGGAGCGGGAGGTACGACTTGAGACAGGTGATTGTGGGTGGTAGTACGACGAGTGAACGGCGCATGGCAAAAGCAGGTTCTTGAGACTGTCTTACCCTATCTCATATGTCCTTCACAGATGGCCTCCAAAAGTCTGGCCATCAAGATCAACAGGATCAACGTGCTCGTATATTAAGTACGAAGTGTGTGCGAACCATCGAACAATCATGGTAGCAGATCATGCTCAGCAAGTCGATGAGTACGAGGTATAAAGTATCTGCCTGCCATCGAATACAGCGCTAAGGATCAACGTCTCCAAGTCCATATGTCCTCAAGTATTGTCTGCACGACATCAAACCACCTGTCAGTTCACGGCGTTCCCTGTCTGCCTTCCATCTTCTGTTGTCTTCGCATATCTTCATACACACAGCGTCTCATCACATAGAGCCGCATCATGGTCGCATGGAAAGTGCTGAAGAGCTTACGTAAGAGCGCGGAAATGGCACGCCTCTGCAGGAAGGCATGTCATTGAACAGTCATCAATGGACTAAACATCGGTGTTTGTGGATCGAGGGGCCGACAAACTACTTGAAGTGCTGTAAGTGCCTCTTAATTGTCAAAGTATCTCGGTACTTGGATGGGCATCGGCTTTCCTGCTAGAGAAAGAAGGCTGGAAAGTAGTACTGGTACGATGAAGACTTGGAATGGACATTGTGTCCGTCTCCGATTGTGGCAGAGTGGCAGCCTTGGTCACATGAGCGTAGCCATACTACCCGTACCACAAAGGGGAGTTTGGTTTTGATCATTTCCATTCGCCAGAGCCAGGCTAGTACTACCTTTTCCATACACATCGGTAGCCATAACCTCTACGGCTTGTATCGACGTTGACGAGGTTGCAAACCCATCATTCATAGAACCTTGAGCTCTCTAGAGCCTTGAGCTCTTTAGAACCTTACTGTCCCTTCCTCTCCTTTTCCTCAGTCATCTTCACGAAACTTCGTCCACGGGCTGGGGCTTCCTGATCCGTCGTCGTATCATCGTCCGGCACCAAACCTCCGCGACACCAAACCCACCACTCAAAACTGCTCTTCACCTCGCCGCCTCTCACAAATCTCCCACGTCTTAACCATAAACGTCCCACGCTCTAGGTCAGCTCGTACCCTCTGCCAAAGTCTCATCTCCTCCGCCAAAGCATTCGAAACACCATTTCTCCATGCCTCAACATGCCTCTGATCTGCCCAGGGCGGCGGCCGTGGATTGATATTGTCATCCAGCTTGATGCTAAAGCAGCCTCTCTGGTGAGCTGAGCTACTGTTTGTTTGCCCTATGAGGACCTTGATACTCTCTGGTTTACCCGAGAACTCGAGGCGGAACCGATACCCCTTAGTCTGGACGCAACGCGGCCTGTTTTGATAAGAAGGCTGCTGTTGATTCTCCAAGTTTATGGGGGCCGCTTGTCCCCCGCTAGCCTTGAGCGTGTACGTCGTTGTCCAACACTCGACACTTTGGTATCCCTGCCCACCAGGATGGTAATCGAGCTTAGCCGGTTTTCCATCGTAATCCAACCCTGACTGTTGGATGGCAATAAGGACCTGACTCAACCCGTCCTGCTGCTCCAGTCCAAGAGTGCCAGTACCACCCTCCCCCATAAAGAACGGTCCTCTAACCTCAAACAACAACCAAGCTTCCACCACTACTCCCTGAGCCCAGACAGCCGTCCCTCTTGGTCCTATCCTAGGCAAAACAACAAGGTTATCCGCCCCAGTCCCTATGTCCATTTTGTACATCGCTACCGATCTTTCGCCCTCCTGAGGACCGTGAGAGATAGGGTAATAGTGCGCTCTCAGCTCGTTGTGGTTATGTGTCCCCTGCCAAACGCTGTGGAGACTTAGCCCGTCTAGGGACCTGGGCTTGATATTGAAGCGAGTCCGGGCGTCTTCTAGGATGGTGGCGAGGGAGTAGTCTCCGTTTATATCCCGTTGCGGTGGGTGGGGCGGTAGGTGCGATGGGCGCGGCAGAGCTATTGGTGAATGTAGGACTGTATTGTGGAGGGGATGATATGGTCGGGGAGATGGTAGTGTTTGGTTGGGACCCGTTGGACTTGGAGAGTAGAAGCGGGGATTGCGCTCAATGCCAGGATTTGTAATTGGTGAGTTCTGATTTTTTTCGAGTGTTGCCTGTCTGCTGCGAGAGCGTTGGTTGATGAATGCGAGTGGATCTGGGTATTCGCTTGTGCTTGGGGTAGGAAGCCGTGCGGCGAGCAGAGCTGATGGATCTGCTGGGAGGGGTTGTGTGGCTTGTGAGTCTGGGTAGGGAAGGCGGCTCGGAGTGGGAGGACCTGGGTCTCTGATGTCTCTGTATGATATCTCATCCATTGGCGGCAAGTTGTAATCCATTGCCATCGCAACTGCAGGAACCGTTGCAGAGCTTCTAGACTATGAACAGAATCTAGAAGTGGGAAGTCCTTAAGATCTTACGAGATGTTGCTGTTATAGACTGAGGGCAACAAGGAAGGGGAATTCTCTTAGTCTTGTTGTAGATGTTATTATTCTTCTCAAAGAGGGAAGGTAAGTTCAGTCTGTTGTCCGGATTTACCGTCACATAAGAGGCAACAAAAATCTTTCCCACAAACTGATCGGCGCCGAAGGGTATCCTGCATTAACCAGCCATCAGAAGTTATGTGGCAATTCTACACTGTAGCCTTCAGCTGGTTAAAGACTGCCGGCAGCTTACAAGGCTATCTTGGCTACGACAAAGTATTTACTTTTTTCGTAAATCCTGTAAATCATCACTAACTAGTTGCCCTGAAACATGATGTCTCAGTGAGTCCATCAGTACAATGTCCACATTGATGATCACCCCAGAGATTTCTCACCCGCCACCAAATGCGTTCATCTTCAAAATCCTGTCCGCACCGTTTGAGTTAGATCAGCTGGGTCCACCTCAGGCAGCTTGGAAGACCGAAACCGACTTATGACAACGTCTTCTGCTAAGCGGTCGACGCTGAGAAGAGATGGTATAAAATACACTAAGTCCATAGGCTGTGGAATCAGGTGCCAGGGGTGAAGGCTACTATATTTAGTCCCTACCCTATTCATGTTGTTTGTGGCTGTCAATAGTTTAGGCTCTAGCTTGGTGTATATCCAGTTTGCGAAGGCCCATTCAAAGTTTTGAATCTGGAGCTCGGCTGGGGGACGAGGAAAGAGGTGAAAGACTGAAGGTGTCTTTACTGACGTCTCGTTGCCTTGCAGATAGCTAGAACCGTCGCCGTTTATTTTGGTATTAGATCTTTAGGTATGCCCTGGAGACCAGCATAATCGCAGCTGGTGGGTAGCAAGAGAGCTGACAAACAATTGATAAAAACTCTAGGCACCTTTGTTTATTCTGACCCCCCCCCTGGAAACACCTAGGGCGAAATGATAAACATTCTGAGACAGAGGGGTAAAGATAGACGAAAACTTGTTAAGCAGTCAGAGTTCTTGCAGCGCGAAATACTCTCTGGAAAGTTAGACTCGATAATCTCATATTAGCTTAGTAAAGTACATATGTGTTGCTCATCGGGATAGCCGATTGCCTCCGCTAAGGCTCTCGCTCGTCCCACTCTTTAGGATGGGGCAATCAACTCCATCACAAACGCCCAACGGCCGCCTCGGTCCTCCCGTCCCTGTCCCACAAGGTGTAGCTCCGAGGCACCATAATCGGCGTCCTCACAACACCTAAACCCTTAATCCAAAGACCTTGCTTCTGCCATCATGGCACAATGTTGTGAACAAGTATGCCGGGCAATCATGGCCAGTTTGCTCGGCCCCGAACCGGTTGAGAACCAGCTTGCTTCGTCTAAAACAATCAATAACAACCTTTTCTGCTACTATATTAACATTCAGAAAACGCGGCATGTTGTGACCTATGCGAGCTGCTGCGAGAGTAGTTCCGTCGACTTGAAAGCGAAGATTCATCCGCCTTTCGAGGAGAGTCCAGATGTGGTATCGGTATAAGATGAGGTTTGGATGGTGTAACTCGGCGCAGGTTCTGTTGGTGACTGAGTGTAGGCTTGGCCACAGGACAGTGTGAAACCAGTTTGAGTATGCGTGCACGAAGGTCTGTATCTGCAGTTCTGTTGGGAGGCGAGGGGAGAGGTCGAAGAGTGGTAGCTTCTCTGATGGGCCTTCATCCTGCTCCGAGGTGCTGATTATGGAACCGCGTTTTGCCATCATGGGTGCCGCGCGCTGACTGTGTCAACTGCAACCATTTGGGTTTCAACGCAGCAAGGGCGAGAGAGACTGATAAGGTATTCAGGCGTCTTTGTATGCTGAGTTGCGAATGTAGCTTGCGGGATGAAACAAAACAAACATGCTAAGAGGACGCAAATTGGTACAATCAAAGTGCCCGCCAAGCTCATCACTCTGATGACAACACTCCTATTTTTCTCTTCAGCACTATTCAAGTGCCCTACCAACTTGAAGGAAGCTTGCTCCTCATTGGCTTATTGTGCTAACCGCACTTCACTTGAAGAGTACATATTTGTGGTGAGACAGTCGGCTCCAATTTTCACGCCTTTCCCTCGTAAATATTTGTGCTCGGTATTGCGCCGTATTCGGCACGAATCCCAGTTTATATCTCGCATCCGCTCTTATGTTCTCCTCTTCGCCTATGCGATTGGACACTACGCTGAGTCTTCAGAGCACAACACTTTGACTTACCGTGCTCTTAACGGACATTCAGTACCTTGGAAATGGGACAGGCCAGGAAATTCCAGCAGAGGGTTTTCTTATGATCTATTTTTGTGAGTCGCCGGTACGGCTTATGCAGAGTAGAGTTTGTACAAAGAACGACCTTCGCGGCCGCACCGTGCGACCTTACTCACAAGGACTAAGCTGACAACAATGAGCGTAACCTCAAGATTAGATGCTGTCATCACCGCAGTAACCAACTGCCAATGACACAGTAAATCGAAGGTGCCTTCAACTAGCATCATGGCTGAAAGTAGGACAAGATGAGGTCAGGGGAGCGTGGTGTGGAAGAGCAAGCAATGAGCTTTGGCAGCTTGGTAAAGATGGATATTAACTGAATAAGGCGGCTCACTACCTAGCTTACTGCTCCTTGTTCTGCGCATAGAAGAAGTTGGCACCGACAACACTCAACCCATGCTCCTTCGCCCACTGCCTAACACCATGGCGTGGCTTGCCGGTGCCCCACGTCTTCCTCTCCTCCGGTGCCTTCAAATTCGAGGCGTCTCCGTGGAGTAGCACAAAGACGTAGCGATGCTTTCCTGTCTTTGGTGGTGGCGCTGGTCCCATATCTACTTATCGTTAGCTCTTGGCCGTTCGCAAGCATGCACTCTATCTCAACTCACATTCAATGGTTTGGTTCTGACCAACAGGTATCTTCTCCTTATTTAGCGCCCTATGCTTCCCCAGCGCCTCCTCCGGCAGCTTAGCCTGCAACACCCCACCCGACGGCACCTTCGCAATCCAGTGGCAAAACTCGCTCCACTTTGGGTCTTTCCGCGAAGGAGCATCGGGATCGGTCATCACGATGATGTAGCGGCTGTTGTCCTCCTTTTCTGTGCTTGGGCAGGTAACGGTGACGACGGGTGCGGCTTGCGTGTCGGCCGGGGTGAGCTCGTTTCCGAGCAGGACTTCTTTGTGGGCGGCGGGGTAGAAGATTTGAAGGCGGCAGGTGGGTGTAAAATCGTCGAGGACTAGTCATTTGTAAGCGCTGCACTAAGTATCAGAAGGGAGAAGCACGAACCATCTGGGATGCCATTTGCATCCCTAAGACTGTAAACGTGTTAGTCTCCGCCATTGAGAGCCACAGAGTGTCAATTGACATACGCATACTGAGCCTGATTAAGTATATGCGCCGTCTGTTTCAGGTCAAGAGCAGTCTGCTCATTGGTAGCGTCTGCGGACATTGTGGACGTTGCGAACGTTGCAGTCAAGATAGTTGGGAGAAGTGAGAATCGCTTTGGAATTGAACGAGGCAATTGAGGTTTATGACGAATGATTGATAAAAGGTTAGGGCTAAAGCGATGACTTCTGACACTTGTGCTCAATGATTGAGGATTCTGTTACCACTAATAGTGAATGTTGGTGTTTATTTGTAGTTGAGCGAGATGCGGACGGCTCCCGCATGGAGTGACGTCGTTGGTTAAGTGAGGAGACTGCCAATCGTCGGAATGGGACGCTCGCTTCTACCCACAGCCACAACTTTAAAACCACAATACTTCCACCATTTGAAGCACCAAAATATTATAATCAAACTTTCTTTCCAAAACTATACATTCCGTATAGTTCTAACAAAACTCAACACCTGCCTCGGCAATCTTCATTGCTTCGCTAAACTCCTTGATCTTCACCTCATGGGTGGAGGTTTTAAGCCTTCTTGAGCGCCTTCTTAGCACCCTTAACCGGCGTCTTATGTTTATGACAAGCATCCCTCTTCTTAGCCTCCTGCTCCAGCTTCTTGCAGCGAGGTCACAGCTCCCTGCTATCATGAATTTCGTAGCGACATTGACATCTCCTCGCGGTTTGCCATTTCCAGGGCACCAGTCGTGGCGCGTGTTGTATTTGTGTCGGCAGACGAACTTCCTTTGGCGGATAATGCACATGGTGGATGTGAATGGTTGCTTTGAGCTGTACCTCTGGTTGTGGTTTAGGATCGATGTGGATAGAAGCGCTTGGTATAAGTGAGAAGGTGTATCGAGGCAGCATGACGCCCACCCTTATACCTATACAGAACAAGATATTATCCGCCGACTTCCCGGGTGACCCTTGAAGGAAGTGGGTGCGGCGAGGCACAGAAGGTATGTTCTAACCCAATTAGGGATGTACTCAACTCACCGAACAAAGCAGGCGGAAAAGAGAACTTCACGAGACAAAGCTAGACAAAGTATTGATATAACCTCTGATTTATAATAAGGCCGCTATCCTCTTTTAACTGCTAATTACATTCAGGTTCTCCCATGGAACCTACTTCTTCGTATAAGACTGGCGGTTACCCGTGTAGTAATAACCCAATCTCCCCGAAATTAAAACCTCGAATCCTGGTCTGAAAACCTAAATCATGTAATAGTAAGTGGCCATGGCGAAAGGTAAAGTCCATGTGCCCGTGAGAAGATAACTCGCGTAGTCGAACCGGTGCGAAATCCCAAATCAAATCGTAAAGTGGCCATGGAATCAAATCCATGTGCCCGAGAGAAGGTTTTGCGGCTGATCGAAACGCTTCATCTAACAAAGACGAGTAGCTTAGTTCTGCTTGCGCGTCGGCTAAGCTGAAGGGTTCACCATCGTCAAGTCCCCCTCAGCATATACTCGTTCTCTGACTCGAAATCTCCATCATCGCCAAGGGTAGGCGCGGATTTGTTCTCAGAATCATACCTACGGCACGATCGATGTGGCCGTTGAAGCCAAAGTGACGAGGGGCCTCTGAGAACGCTCTACCTGGTAGCCCAGACAAAACCTCAGGCCAAAGGCACACACAGAGCATTGTACGGCTGTCGTCTGCACTTGCAGTGTTATGCCGGCGAATACCAGTCTTGGCATCTCCCCGTTTTCCTTCAGCTCTACTATTTCCCGATCCTGTGATAACAAAGGCTTCAACCGACCCCCTGTCATTGTCGTCCTCGGCTGGAAGCTTGCGCCAAAACCCTTTGACCTTTCTTTACCAGCCTTTGAAGGCTTATTTTGGGTCGAGAAGATTGACAAATCCGGCACCCAGAAGCTTAAGAACAACATTTGTGGAGAGTCAAAAGCTCGAATATCGTCTGTTTCTGGCGGCTTCCCCAAAGAAATTTCTCGTCGTCATGAATTGGGGTGTTGGAACCCCATGAACAAGCACCAAGTATTCCCTCTTTGAAGGCACCATGCTGCTGTCCTCTCCCTTTGACGCCTCGCTGACTACTTTACCACGTTCCTCATTCTCCATTCCTCTTCTCTCACCAGAACAGTCAATAGCCATCACCACTCGATCCGCTTGAAATATATATACTTAGCAGACTGAGTCCACCATTCCATTTCCAATTCACCTATTCAATTCAATCAAATCCAGCCCAACCCACGCCCAATACCCAATATGTGTTACACACAAACCTACACAAAGTCCTGCTCCCACAGCACCTCAACCCTCATCCGCTGCGCATGCGCCAACCACCCAACATGCAAGAAGCCGACCAAGAACAAGAGGCCCGTGCACTTCTGCCATGGCTGTGGGGTGGCTGAGTATCAGGCCAGAAACATCAAATTCGCCCTCGTCGAGGTTGCTGCTGGGACTAGGCCGACTTTTGGCGGGAAGAGGGGCTCCTTCGCACAGTCTTCGCAACCTCAGCAACAGATTCAGGTCGAGGAGGAGGATGTCGGTGAGAGTGAGGGACCAGAGTTGGAGAAAATGGGTGCTGTTCCTGCTGAGACTGTCCAGAAAGCCATAGCCAAAGCAGCTGGCGGCAAAGTCACCAGTGGCCGAGTCATCAAGACCACAACCCCAAAGAAGGCTACCCCAGCCAAGAAGTCCTCTCCGGTCAGGAACACACGCAGCTCCGGCCAGAATTCCCAGTCAGTTGGTCAGGGCAAGGGGAACGGAAGAGCTCCAAGCGATGACGCTGACGAGGGTGGAGATACGGACATGGACGCCGATTTCTCTCCCTCCTCCTCCAGCTCCTCATCCAGCTCTGATAGCGTGGACAACCAGGGACCATCCCATAGCGACTCTAAGAACGAGCGCCGCACACACAAGAAGCCTTTTGCTAGGCGCAAGATCGCTCGCTCAGCCGAAGTCGGCGAACGGCGAGGCTGCTGCCAAGACTGCTAAGAGCGCCAGCAAGACTGCTCCTCAGAGCCAACGTCGAATGACCTCTGACGTCGCCGCCTCCGCGTCCGATGGGGGAATGAGTGATCTCCTGGGGCTTTCTACAGAGTCAAGCACTCACAGGGCGAGGAGGGAGGCCTGCAAGAAGGAAAGATATGCAGCGGAACCAGTCATCGGCGGTTCGGCAGAGGCCACAAACGCGCCAGCTGAAGACGCTGAGAGTGAGATCTCAGGCAGCCATGAAAGTAATCACTCCTTCTGTCGTCGCTCAGATAACGATGAACTTGGTCAGTACGGCAATCCTCCATGGATCTATAGTGACTACGGCCAGAGCGGAAGCGATCAAGGAAGTGATGGTGGAGATGGCGGCCATGATGGAAGCGACCACGACAACGATCAGGATAGTCTTCCGAGTGGATTGGGAAGTGAGCATGAGAGTACTGAGCCGGAGCGGAGTGAGGACGAGAATCCGGCGGAGACTCCAGAGAACAAGGATCCAGACGATCAGAGCCAGGACGGTGGGAGTCCGCACAACGACAACGAGTCAGACAGTGGTGAAGAAGAGGGGGACAACAACCTAATTATTCCACCAGTTCCGAGCCCAGTTCCAGCTCCTGGTTCAGCTGCCGCTCTCGTCCCTCTTCCAGCGCCGCCCGGTTGGAGGGTTGGTCGCTACTATAGTAGCGCCTGTCATCAGCACCAGAAGTATAAAAAGTCACACAAGGATAGAAAGGATTGTGCTGCTTGCGAGCCCAGATGGGATCTCAAAGATAGCTAGATTCGAAAAGAGTCCTTTTTTGGGGCGTGCGCAATGCTTTAAGTGCTTTATAGTGGAGTTTGGGTAGTCGTACGGATTTAAAGAGGCGTTATAGAGAACTGGGCTGGTTTATAGATAGCAAATCATTTGTCTTCTGTGCCCTTTTCTCTCGATGCATGTGACTTTTCTCAAGCTCGGAAATGTCTTCAGGCCCCTGAAGTCGAAGTCAATGACGCACAACCTACTGTCAACGCCATCCATCGGACCCTCACCCATCATCCATCACTCCTGCTACGCACATTCTTCTCCGTCTCTTCCTCCGCCTGGCCTTTTCCGCCAAACACACTACTCCACATCAACATCATTAGTTCCCAATACCTTCGACCCACAATCAACATGCCGTCCAAGAACTACAAGAAGCAAGCCCAGAAGCCCTCCCAACCCATGTCGTCCGGCACCTCCATGGGCAGCACCCCAACTTCAAGCATGCCGCCAACGCCTGGTCTACCGAGCGAGCCGCCAAAGGGACCCCAAGGAACGCAGGGATTGGCAAATAAGAATGGGCCGATGGGGCATTCGTGGATGAATGATGGTGATGGTGCGTCTGCCGTTTTTCATTTCCATCTTGATTAGGGCCCCGTGACGTGGGAATGAGGTCACTGAAGAAGGACGTGGAAACGCGAGTAGGAAGCCACCATGCTGACAGTTAAACAGTTGACCTCGCACACGAAGCAACCGCAGTTCTGAAGCGACCAGATTCTCAGCTGCTCGGGTTGACGATTATTGGCTTCATCAGTATTCCTTTCTTGTTGGAGTACCTTGGTGTAGCTTAGAGGCAAGATCGCGGCGAACTCAGCAGACGATGGAAGGAAGGAGGCAGTCTGGGATGAAATCGATTTGGGAGCCAAGTTAAATAGATTAGTAAGAACCTTAAATTGACTTCGCAAATCCCAGATAGAGCATCAAGAGCCGCAATCAGTCTTGCGTGCCCTGACGCTCTTCCAGTGTGAAGCCTTTTTCTCCCTCCATATCTCTTTGATAGCAAAGCTGCGCACTAGTTTCGCTGCCTTATAGGACTGCAAGCTCCTGGGGTTCTGCATCGGTGCTCAGGCTCGCTCGTACATATCACTGGGCTACGGCTGGTTACTTACAGCTCATGTAGCTCATGGTACCTACATAAGTTCTGGTATCCTAGACTCCCTCGCCCGCACGTCGTTCTGCATATGGCCGCAATGTCGGCAGACCTATGTCCACCTATTCTGCTCGGTTCGCCGCTGTTGCGTCTTTTCGAGGGTGGGATATCGTCCTCATCAGCGTCGCCGGAGTCCATACGCAACTCATTGACACGATGAATACCGAGATCGGCCATCATGCAGTCCATCTGTTTATTGGTCTCCTTATGGAGCTCGGGCCAAGGGGTATGGCCATGGAGCCATGATGATAAACACCGCCATAATAATATATACCGATTGTTGAGTTTCTGCAGTCTGCCAGCAAGATTCTCACAACCTACCGACTTATGTAATACACTGCTAAAGGTATTGGGCAAATACGGCAACAGAGGGTAGAAATGTAGCTGTCAGCATCACGATCCGTATAGCTACCGTGGTACCCTCTACCTAGCTCTTCAATAAATCGGTGCAAAGTCATCGCTCATATTCCTTGGTTGTAATAGCTTCACTTACTAAGGTTTCAAATGCCATCAACGTCATTAACCCATTCTAACTGCAAACCCCCCTTCGCCATAGAACAGTGTCGTTTATCTAATTCTGTGTCTATCCTGTAAAGTTTAGAGTCAACCCGTAACCAAGCTATATCCTGCACTGCAAAAAAGGTGTTGAGCAAACGGTAATAGCAAGACATTGTGCACACGCGACGAGCTATAAAAGCACAAGACCTTACAAAGAAAGTATATAGAGCCCCACAAATCAGATAAACATGAATTTAATGGCTAAGGATTATATCAATACACTTACCTATGAGCTGCACTTACCCAATTGTCTCACGGTAGAGCTGCTTGTGATGGCAAGAGCCGATTAATCTGGTAAGAGCCGATTGATATGATAACCGGCAGCGTTGACAGCAGTAAATTCAGCGGGCAAGCTAACAAAAAAAATGATCAACGACCCACCCCTTAGTTTAGAAGCCAATGAATTGCGAGGGCATGGTGGCATGTGAAAGCGTTGTTGACAAAGTTGCACAGTGCGGGACTGACAATGCAAGGAGTCGCTTCTCCTTTGGTGTAGATGGAAGCATTAGTTTTTGTCCTCTCGCAGGATGTCGGCTGGTTTGTGAGTTATATGCTCTGCATCAGATGAGTCTTGAGCACGGCGGCTGGGACACCGCAGGGACACGACAGGGACACGACAGGGATGAGCTCAGCGTAAGCACTTCACTGAGAACAAGACAAGGACGGAATGGCAGTATGAAGGTATGGTGAATTGACCAAGCCAGTTCGAAGTGTTTGCTAACAAAGGCACACCCACCCAGTGTGTGGTTTTAACAACGCTTAGGAAGCAGGTGCTTGTTAGTTGTCACAAGAGCTGTAAATCACGCAAAGAGGAGGGCCGTAAGATAGGGAACCTCCACTGGTGGTTGGTCGAAGCCGGTAACCACTCCTTCCTTATTCAGAGCCAAAGATTATCCTCACCGTCCTCAATAACAAGTTCAAGGCGCTGCGATGGTAAAATGTTGTGTCATTGGATGTGTGCTACGAACAACAGCTATATGCTGCGTCTTATCATCTGACCTGACCTTCCACGCTCTTCTCACAACGGCCCCGTTCAACATCCTCACTACTCTCCTCCTTTGTACTAACCTCCCTCAGCTCACCCATGCTCTCGACTCTGTCTCCGACTTCTTTGGTACCACTCTGTGTAGCTTCAAGTCCATGTCCATTCTCTCCCTCTTCCTCTACTCTCTCTCCACCCTGCCGAATTATTCTTTTCGCCTGGCTTTCCGAACTTGGATCTATCTCATCGTCATTCCCTATCTTGGCGCCCATATCCACCACATCAGGATCGTTTTTCCCGTCCATAGCATCAAATTTATCATGGCCTTCCATTTTGTGGATGGGATGATCACATTCCACCGTCGCCTCATCTTGGTCACCAAGAGCATCAGCCTTAGCCCCCCTACCCATCCCCCCCCCCTTCTCCCTCTTCTCCCTCATCTTCTGCCGAAACATATATTTCTGAATCTTATTCGCCATCGCCGCATCAATCTCAGCATCCGTCTCCGTTTCCCCCTCAATCGCACTCGTATATCCTGACGTCGTGCCTCCGAAATCTCTGCCCGGGTTGAGATATCCAGTCTCTGCGGCAGGTGTGGCGCGTTGTGATTTTGATTTCTGCCCTGAGCGAGTCGTGTATGTTGGACCTTGCAAGGTTTCTTTGTGAGAGGGGTCGCCGCCGAGCATGAGTTTGTCGATACCTTGTGTTATATTGCCCAGCAACGGCTTTTCCTTCTTCTCCTCCTTCTCCCTGTCCTTCACCGTTGGTTCGATCTGAGCTTCCTCCTCGTCCTGCGGTTGTTCCCTGGGATGATCTGTATCTTCATCAGAGCTAGGCCGAAAGTGGGATGCTTTGAAGTGCCGTCTTATGGGTGGGCTTTCGATGAGTGAGGATGAGACGGCACCGTTGGTCGTCATGCTGTGCACAGAGTTCTCTTTCTTGTATCTGAACCGTCCATGGTCGCAGCCATTCGGGCAGCCGCCCCATTGTTTCATTTTTGGTATGGAGGTGGAGGGGGGCAATATAGGCGGGAGGTCTCCTGGTCGTGGTCCGGTTCGAAGTTCGAGTAGTGGTTTGGTAAGGCACTTGGGAACATTGCCCTCAGCTTGGTCCTGCTCACTCTTCTCCTTCAACGCCAACGCCCTCTCCCTCTTCAACCCACTCCACGTCCTCAACTTCGTCTCCAAATTATACTTCCCACTCTCCTCCTTCCTCATAATGAGAAACTCACAATGCTCCACATTCCTCAAATCCTCAAAATATTCCACCGAAAAATGGTACCACTTCATCAAGAACACCCGAGACATTAGTCCATGCGTCACCAGCACACACACGGACGCACAATCATCCTCCCCAAACTGCCGCCATAAAGATTCATTAAACCCGCTCACGCGATCATACGCATCAGCTGCCGACTCCCCATTCGGGATCCGATAAAAGAAATGTCCATAATCAGCGCGCTCCTGCCACATCCTCTCCATCTCGGCGGAACAGGGCTGAAAATTACCAAAGTCCTGCTCCCTTAATCTTGGCTCTTCGTATACTTTGATATTACGCAGAGGAAAAGGAGACGGCTCCGGGTCGTCAGAGGTTAAAGTACTGAGGATGCCTTGGGTTGTTTCGCGCGTGCGGGTGTAAGGCGAAGTGAAGAATTGTAATGTGTCGGTAGGGAGGAGGAGGGAGCGGAGGCGCTGGCCTGCGGCGTGCGCTTGCGTCCAGCCTAAGGGGGTGAGTCTTACGCGGTGGTCGGGAATGGATTGGTGAATGTCTCTGTTTTCTGTGTGACGAGTTAGTATGTGGACGAACATTAGGTGATGGGGAGAGAGCTGGAGGTGAGCTTACTGTTGCCCTCTGATTGCGCATGGCGGATTAGGATGATCATGCGAGGCTTCCCCATGATTGTGGCTGTAGCTTGTTGTACTGTCTAGTTGTTGTGTGTTGTATTTCTCTGATATGTTTCGTTCTTGAGGCAAATTGCCGTGACACACGTTGTGAGGAATTGGCTCAGCGTTTGGTTAGAAGCTTGGGAATGGCGAAACTCATCTCACAAGGCCATGGTGGTTACAGATCTTATCGCGATAAGTCGGCGTTTGCGTGAGGCGGCTATGTCATAATCCGCCGTTTCAATGGACATCGGCCAATCGGCCAAGGACTTCATGCTCGGCGAGCGTCTCGCAAGGCTGAGAGGCTAGATCTGAGTGGCTGGATTTCTGCCTTGTTGAGCTGGAGCTCTGTAAACAACGTCTTGCAAGTACAAGAATTCAATCACCCACAACGTTTCTAGCAAAGCAAGCTGCTCTCGAGCAGGGACATTAGCGACATTGGACGACGTTACCTCTTTTCTCAGCGACGCAAGCTCATCGTCAATCGGCCTTGAAACTACCACTAAACCCACCAGAATGTCGGAACCAGGCCCAGAGTCCATCCCAGCATCGCACGATCGTAACCGCCGCCCTATAAAAAAGCAGAAGACCACTCCCCTCACCGAACAAGCAAGGACAGTCGAGGCTCTCTTCGCAAAACCCGACCAAGAAATTCGCATCCCCACCACTTCCACCACCCTCACAACACACGCCCAGCGCGCTGTGCCAGAGATCGTTTCCAACGTCCAGGGCTCTTCCGCGGGAGCCGGATCGGGAGAGTTCCATGTCTACAAGGCGAGCAGGAGGAGGGAATATGAGAGGCTGAGGGCTATGGATGACGAGGTTAAGAAGGAGGAGGATGATGAGAGGTATGCGAGAGAGAGGAGAGAGAGGGAGGAGCGGGATAGGGAGGCGACGGGGAAGAAGAGGCTAAAGAGGATGAAGAAGAGCCAGACGGGTAAGGGAAGGAAAGACAGTGTGCAGACTACAGGTGCTGGAGGGGAGGATAAGGTGAGTGAGGCAGGGCATGTCAAGACTGGTATGGAAGCGAGAGTCGACGGGGCGCTGGCTGCCAATACCGCGGCGGATGGAGCGAAGGAAGACGAAAGTGCTGCCATCGTGGAGGCGAAAGAGGAGCAGGGCCTTATAATTTGTGATGATGATTGAGCATCCTCGCAATTCCTTATGCTCACTTCAACCCAACAACGAAGTATGTCTTCAAGCTTCAACCAGGATAGGCAGTCGGAAAATTGTTGGGACGCCAGAACAATGCGGCTTGATCACCCGCACGGCGATCAAGAAAATCTGCGGATAACCTGGGGAGTCTTGCCGTTCAGCGATGCTCAGCGTCATACCGAAGATCTGTCCCCAGATTTTCATCACGGGTCGTGAGTCTACGTGCGGGAGTCGAGTGAGACAGGCTAGCTGGCGGATGGATATTCGTTGCTCCGACGGGCGACACGCTGACACATTGTCATTTCAGACATGGTGAATAGCCGCGGCTCAAGTAGAGAAATGAGGCGTCTCTTGATCGCGGCATGGGAGCAAGGGCCACGACTAAAGTGTTTGGCAGATTACAGTAAGACCCCATTAAGGGAATGCGATTGGGAACCAAAATAATATTCTTTAAAAGGCGAATATTCGGGTAGAGAGAGACCTTACATAAGCCAGAAACAGCCAACATTATTGCCTATCGGGTATAGTGTCTCGCACTATGTGTACACGGGCACAACATGAGTTATTTTAGGCAAGATATTCCTGTAATGAAAGAGTATTGGCTGTGAGACAGGGGTTTGGGGCAGAATCTGAAGAGAATATTCCGAATATTTCTGATTCGCTGTAAAATCAATTGGTTCTCCGGAATATATTCCCATATCCCGAATATTACGCTATCGCGGGAATTCGAGATGATGCTGTGGCCAAGATTCAAGCGCGCGCTACGCGTCTTGTAATAACACTCATGGACCGAGGACTAGATCACAAGGCCACAGCGCTATTGCTTCGTCGCCGACGGGAAAATTGGCCGGCAAGACGGACGAACGGGAATTCGGTCCATTTTCATAGCCATCAAATACAGTAGAAGAGTTGCACAGTTTCAACGATGCCGTGACGCGTGTACGGAACTAGCTCGGTACACGGGTACTAAATCACGAGGCCTGCATATTTCCGTCCTTCGGCATCGCTGTGTCCATTCTTGTTGACACTGCCAAGCCAATTACACGTCACATGACCACATTCTCATTCTCCACATGGGGATGTCGGAGGAGATCGCCTGTTGATCAGAGTGTGCCTGGAGTGTGACTTTAGTGACTTTAGTGACTTCCGCCAAGCAGAGAAGTCACTGCAGCATACCCTTCCCCCGGAACTAGACTGCGACAGGGATACCGATCAGGGATGCTTCGCCTTGCTCAGGGCCCCACGTCTGGTCCTGGCGAGGTGTGCTTGGTGCTTCCAAGGCCGGACTGCCACCACAGGTACGTTGCTAGGCCTGGCCAGCTTATACCCTTCGCTAAGAGCAGGACGAATTCTTCACACCTTGCCTCCCGAGGACTGCTTGACTGCTTCATTGCTTCACGAGTGATTCATCCTTCTTTTTGAGTTGTTACACTATTACGATAATAATTACTAAATTCGTGGTTCTTCGTTGCGTGTGTCAACCGGTTGTTCAAGTAGACTTCACTGCGAGACCTGATTGTGAGATAGGCGAGAATCATCCTCTCCCGCACGCTCGCCCGTCGTCATTCGGCCTTTCCCCGTCCTGATCAACAGACGCAACGGATATCAATACCCCACAACCTCAATTCAAGCTTAACAACATCACTATTACAGCAACCGATTACGAAATACATCAATCAATGATAGCCAGCCCTGACAACCGCTGAGCACCCGCGAACAACAGACCCTCGAGTCCGGGTCCCCCAAACTCGGCTTCTCAAACACGAACAAAACAACCCGCCTCAACAGCAGCACAACACAACGAAAATGGCCATGGTGCTAAACAGCGATGAAAGTAGCCACTTCGCTACCGGTGGCCTGAAGAGGTCGAGATCCGGAACCTTTAATACGGCCTCGCATACACCATTCGGCAGTTCGCCATCAAAAAGCAACTTTGCACAACCCAGAAGCTACGAATTGCCTTCCCCGGGAAGAAGTCCTGCGAACTCGCCAGATGGCGGGAGTCCGACGAGAGAATATGTGTCTCAGTCATATCAAAGCACGCCTGCGAGTAGTATATCATTGGAGAATAGCTGTGAGGGCGACAAAGACGACCAAATCGCCTTCCCCTCTTACGACGACGTAGGGTACTATGGTGCCGAAGACCTCGAGCCGCCCGTTTCGCCCAACGGTGACGGGGAGTCCTACACCGTTTCGCCTATATCCAACAGCGAATCGACGAATGCGTCACGGCCAGAAAGTCCGGCGAATATGGAGCATGCGGAGGACGACACTGCTATACGGAGCCAGCCGTCGCGGCATGTGGATTATTTGAGCCATAATTGGCGGGAGGAGGATATTTGGAGTAGTTGGCAGTTGATTGTTAGTAAGAGGGGGACGTATAGTAATAGTGCGAGGTTGGAGAATGCAAGTTGGAGGACGTGGATGAAGGCGAAGTATAAGTTGAAGACTGTTAGCCCTGAGACTTTGAATTGGTAAGCCGTCCCTCTCCTGTCTCTATTTAAGACGCACAGTCTTGCTAACCGGTTATTGCAGGCTCAAAGACTGCGACGTAACCTGGCTCTACGGCCCCCTCCAAACCGGCTCCTCCAAACCCCTCCACATGCCCAACCCATCTCCATGCTCCACGTCCCGTCTCAGCAAATCAAACTCCTTCATCCACTCCAAGAAACCTATCTTAAAGAAACGTTCAATGTCCGAAATCATGCTTCAGCGCTCCCTCTCCGCCTCTTCCCTCCTCAAGCAAGCCGCCGCTGCGGTCCAAGCTCAGCAAAGTGGTGCAGAGATAGATGGAGGGGGTTTGAGGCCGTGTATAAATAGGGCCTGTAGTGATTATGTGCACTTCCCGTTTACGTCACGAAGGACGAGCCAGGCGAACAGCTCGGCACTGCAGTCTGTGGATTCGAGTGGGGTGACGAGTCCGACTTATGAAAAAAAGCATATCCATTTCAACGAGCAAGTCGAGCAGTATATAGCCATTGATATGGGCGCGCCGGAACCGGAAACTGATACTTGGGCGCTGGATTCGGATAGCGATAGTGATGACGGGGCGATTATGATGAAGAGGAGTAATAGCAAACGAAATCTGCCACCGTTCGGAGGCAGGAACTCGAAATTGAGTAGGAGAAATAGTGCAATAGGGGAGATGAAAACCATTGCGCCGCTGGAGAGTACGACGCTTAAGTATAAGGAAGATGATTCAGATGAGGGGACGGCGCAGACGCATAGTTTTTGGTCGAGGGTGAGCCCGAGTTCGAGTCAGGAAACGCTGAGGCCGTCAAAACCCAGCTCGGGAGGCTTCTTATTAGGAGACGATTCAGACGACGACCTAGACGACCTGGACTGGACGCCGACTTCTGCTTTCGCCAATCGTAGAGATTCGGTAGCACTTGCGCAGGATAGGATGAATGGTCTCCATTTCAGCGGGAACAGGGAAGATGAGGGGAGCGCCTCGGCATCATCGGGCAGCTTCTCGGGAGGACTCTTGTCCCCGGCTGGCGCCTCGAATGGGATGAGGAGGACGCCATCTGGCATGTTTATGCCGACAGAAAGTGATGAGGAGGATGCCGCTGTGAATGACGGACTGTTCGGGACGGTGCTGAATCATGTAAATACGGCGAAGGATATTGCGCATGTTATTTGGAATGTGGGGTGGAGGCGATGAGGAGCGAGCATCGCGAGCTCACATAACCACCACTGAGCATTATCATGACGAATACCGAAGTCGCATATATAACGACGCGATTGAGTACGGCGAATAAAACGGCGAAGGAGCTCAATCGGCACAAATACGAGGACCGAGGAAAGCGAGGTTCTAGACTTTGCCAAGGGGAATTATGTAATTCTTAGCACATAGTCGCCATCGGCTAGCACCGGCCGGTCACAACAATAAAACAGACAGTAAAAGAGCAGGGGCGAGCCACGCACAGGAAAAGCGAAGGAAAGCGGAAAAAATCTTCAAGGAAAAGTGCATATCACAGACGCGAAAAACAGTAGAGGCGAACACGTGACCACAGATTAGGAGAGCGATCGTGGATATTTGGATATAACTTCGCTAAATGAAGTCAGTCGTTTTGATGGAATGGAGGAAGCATTTTTAGGCACACAGGACGAGGTCGGCGATGCGATTGCGTCGATTGGGGGAAGGACAAAAGCATTGTACTATGGGTGGGCTACGTCATATCCAATGGAGTTTGGGATATGTCTTTGCACTACCTGAAGGAGGGACGGGAGGCATCCGTCAGGAATGGGTTGTTCATATGAGTAGCGGTTGATAGGAATGCCGACAGCGGCAAGTGGTCCTGACACAAAACTACTTAGCACTATTCTGCCATGAAAATGGGCCGCGACAGAGCGATGATGCGCTGTATTGTCTCTTGGTCTGAATGCTTCGCCCTGGATCTAACATAATCTAATTGCTCTGATGGTGTCTTTGTGTCACGGTAATCTCAATCGACAACAGTGCCGATAACTTGATTTTCTAGCTGCACAGTTTGCCGCTCCGTGCTAATTGCTTCGTCCATCAACCGCAGCGCCGTAAAATAGACGCGACGGCCCACCGCGGGTTCGTGTCTGCAAGTAAGGTTATGTATGGCAGCAATGATAAGGGAGACTTGCTTCTGCTCGAGTTTTGATAATAAGCGGAGTTGATGATGAGAGGTTGGTGCTTCTATATGACTTGTCTTTTGTTGGGTGCGTGCACGACGAGATATCGAGATTGCTAGAGATAGGCTTGTGCCGTGTAGTACCGAGGAATAGCGAGAGCTGTAAGTGCTGGGAATAGCTGTAGTGGTGTGTAAAAGAATTCATCTCTAGATTTGTGGACAGATGAGTCGCTTGTGTACAGATACGGAGTCGACATATATTGAGGTGGGGTAGTAGATACTTTGACGTCATCATTGCGACGACGGGGTATAGATTGAGCAGATGCAGAGCAATTTATCATGAAAAGAACGCACTATATTGCAGTCGCATGCACAATCCACGGAGACTCTGCTCCCCGTTCGGGACGATGTTGTAAGGACGTAAGTGCTCGTTAAGGGCTCACTAACGGAATCGTCCTGTGGCTGCATGAGTAGTACACAACAAAATGCGTTGCATTCGCTTAAGACAGCGAGCCACGACGACATGCGGCGGCAACAGTCAAGGTTTGAGAGTGCTACAAGATCCCCTCAGCGGGATGCTCGGGCAAGCCTCGTACATTACGGGCTGTGTATACGGTCTAATGAGCTTGTGGCTTTTCGTCGTGATTTTTTTGTCCGCGATTGTGTGCTCTTCGACGGCTCACCACAGCTGGAAGTTGACCAGAAGTCCCTCAACTGGCTCCAGAAGTACTTAGTTCCTCCGTATGCACAAATGAGTGCAGAAATGAGTGCAGTGGTGTCGATGCACTGCATGTGGTGGCCATGGCACCCCTGTCTACCAAGCCAAAGTTGGTGTCGAGTCCTGGCACGAAACATGGATTGTGATGCGGAGGTAGCATGACGAATAAGTGGAAGGGTTGTGTTGACGTGTCGGTCATGGATCTATGATTGGAGTGCCACAAGATTGTCGAAGTACTCCAAGTACTCGAAGTACTGCCAAAGTTATGTTGTAGCGGTGCGGAAGATCACTTTAGGTTGGAGGATTACCTTATCTGGAGTTTGTGTTACCCCTCGACACATGGATGGAAGCATGGACGGGAACAATGTAACGATGGTGATAGGAGGAATTGGTGATGGTGGGCGTCTGCCACCCAAAACAACGTGAGGGTGAGACATGACGTTAATTTTGAGAGGATGATCTCCGAACATCTAGCCTTGGTCGAAAGAGTTGTCTATCAAAACTTACCTCGCAACCAGATCGTGATGAGGACGTCTGGCCAGGAGGCAGGTAAACAAATAAAGAAACCCAGGCAGCAGATGCAACACTGTCTCCGGGGGAGGCGTGCTCGCTGCTACAGACTGCCTACTTTGACGGTTTCTCTTCCGGCTGTGACTACTCTTCACCCCAGATTATATCGAGTTACAGGAAATAGGTATGGCTAGTTACTTTCGTTGATGTGAGCAGATACCAGAATGGCGAAGGTCATGTTCCTTTCGGAGTATATCGGACAAGAGAATACAAAGATACGAGTCGGGAAAGAACGGGTGGGAAACGCGGAAGGAAGATGCTGCTCAAAACAGGTCCGAAAAATAGATAGACGTCAAATCCCAAGTAAGGTTTCAGCTACATTGGGGCCGGCGAGTATTTCGTGCTAGAAATGCACATTTTTACCTCTAGCTGAGGGTGGTTGGGGAAACCCGTTAAGGCTTCTCGGCCATGGGACCGCATTGATCAAATAGACAACAAAATAGATTAAGACATCGTCACCTCTGTCTGACACCTACCACTAGGAATTTCAGGTGAAGGGTGAATGACCCTTTGCTCGGTGGAACAACCAGATTAAGGTCTTCGCGCGCGGAAAGTGACATGTGAGGACCCTGAGGCGCGGTGAGTTGCACCGAACCTTGTGATTTGGTAGGGATGAAGATGCCGAGGTTCGTGGAAATATTGAGATGAGGAAGCGGGCACAGAGGTGTGAGGCAGCAAAGATTCGAAATGGGAAGCGCCGCGGTTGTTTTTGGTGATGATGGGCTGAGAGAAGCTGGGTTTGTCGTGAGATGATACGAGGAAGCATGTGAAGATGTTGTGCTGCCTATCATGGCTATTCAGTGGCAACATTCATTCCAATTCGCTTATCGAAGTTGGAGAGTGGGTTTTGTAAAGATGCGTCGTCGGAGCCAAAGAGGGCCAGAGACTAGTCGTTTTCTCCAAATGAACAGGCAGCCCAAAACCTGTGAGAGAGCGGCACCAGAAGCGGCGCCTCCATGGTGGCCGCCCTTCACTCTTTCCTGACGGCGGTCGCAGCCGCTATCAGATTTAAGGTTCGCGCCGGCCACTTAGCGCGTGGCTTCTCAGAAAGGCTTGAACCTTGTTCCGACATCTACTAATCCCATAAGAGTAGTTCGGCGTTGATTTTAAGTCCTCTCTTGTTCTTGTTCAGATTTGGGATGTTCGTTGAGCAGCGAAAGCACTTTCCATGCCCTTTCGGTCTGTGGGGGTGCTCTCTATGAGATTTGCTCTCCCTCTTTCCTACGTTATTCGCCATCTCCAGACTTCTTGAGACCTCTGTTTTCTCTGTCAACCTTCCTAAGCTCCACTCTCGCTAGCGCTTTCGCCGGGGCTGCAATGCTACTTCCGTCGCCGAACCATCGAAAGAGCTTACTCAGTGTCACCTTCCCAGCGGTGACATTCTGCGGATGTCGCCTCAGCTGCTCCAAGTTACAGATACGACCAATCAACAGCATGGCAAAGATATGTCGGTCCTACCGGCAACTGCGACCTCCCCCAACGACGTCGCACTGCAAGCTCGTTTAGTTTAAGACGGCGGCTTCAACTCCCTTTGATTGGCTGATTCCGAGCTGCTTGCGATAGTGGAGCTGTCTCGGCACAGATGTACAAGCATGCGTCTATCGCGGCTGTTTCGTGGAAGGCAGGGCTGGAAGGCTGACACCTCAGTGAGTGGCGAGCGCGGGTTGACCAGAACTCAATTCCTTCATGTTTGTCTTTGCCCGGTTGAGGTCTCCTGCGAAATTCTGTTCATCACCGTTGTTGCTCGCAATTAAACTTTTTAGAGCAATAATGTACTTACTAAGCTTAGCAGCTGTCCTCGAAGCAGCTTCTATGTTCGAGGTCATCGCTGGCATTGCTGCCCTTGTGGCGCTGGTCATATGGTTAACATTTCCAACCGGGAAGGCGGGTGAGCCACAGATGATGAAGTACTCCGTTCCATTCTTGGGCCACGCCCTAGCTTTCGCCAAAGACAAGCGCGCACTCATCACTTGGGGAAGGTACGTTCCTTTCAGCCCCCTTGTGAACTTGGGCTCATCGAATCAGGGACATCGCAGGCGGAAAGCCATTCGCCTTGCTCGTTGCCGGCCGTAAATTCTTCGTCTTCTGGGACCACGCAGGCGTATCCTTCATCAACCGCAACCCCAAGCTGATGTCCATGGCCTGTTTCGTCGAGGTCCTCCAAAGAGATCTTTTATGCATGTCACACGATCAGGCAACCAGACACAAGGACGGCTATGATTGGAGTCACGCGGAGTTGAGGCAGTTTATTATTGATCCCACTGAGAATACGAAGACGACGACAAAGTACTTTGTGGCACTTGATAAGGAATTTAAGGAGTTTGACAAGCAGTTTGATACACAGGAGACGGTTACTGTTAGCTTGATGTGATCCGTGATGTGCAGGGAAAGGCTACCTCGAATGCTTACTTTGGCGAGCGTCGCCATCAGGTGAATCCGCATATTCGTCTCCAGGAATGGCTGAGACGTGGTTTCTGGGGCAGTTTAGCTGGTGTCCCTAAGATCTTCATGCCAAAGGCGGTAAATGCTAGACAGAGATGTCTCGAAACGATCGAAGTCATTATCAAGGAGAAGCCTGCAGACAGATCAGCCTTTATTACTTCGCATTGGGAGACCAGGAATGTACATGGCTGGAAAGACAACATGCAGAAGCACGATCTGCTCGGCTTTTTATTCGGGTAAGCACTGTCCATTCTCGTCCTTCCAACAGCTACTAAACAACCACAGCATCCAAGGTAATTCCATCCCAACCTGCTACTCCGCCGCCCTCCGCATTTTGCAGACACCAGGCATTCTAAACGAAGTCCGCGCCGAACTATCATCCATAAACTACTCTTCCCTTAGCCCAGCAGAACACACCCAAATCATCCCCTCCCAAGTCCCACTACTCCGCGCAATCTGGTGGGAAAACCTCCGCGATGCCCAGACCGCCATGACAATCCGCGAAGTCCCTCCAACCACCACCATGCGCGGTTGCACCCTGCCCGTGGGCTCCGTCGTCACTATCCCTGGCGCCCTGGTCCACCGGAACCCAACTATCCACCCTGAGCCCGCGACCTTTAGACCGAAGAGGTTTTTGGCGAAGCAGCTGGGAGGCGATGGACAGAACCCATCAATTGGTGTTAAGGCGTTCGGAGGAGGGTAGAATATGTGTCCGGGGAGGATCTTTGCGGAAAAACAGGTCATTGCTACGTTAACGAGAATTGTGTGGAATTATGATGTGAGGTTTGTCAAGGGGGTCGGACAATTGCCGGAGGAGTTGGATTTTGAGTATATTTATGAGGTTGCTGGACGTTTTTGTTGAGCTTAGGAGGAGAGCTGAAGCGTAAGAGGGGCTGGAACGGCGATGGAGGGTCGGCAATCAGTGACAGGAATAGGCATGACTTCTGCCCGTCACATAGAGCATTGACGAATGATAGAAGTGCCGAAACAAGAAATTGCAAGATGATATGGGAATTTGTAGACTATTAGGAATTCAGAGGGTAAAGGGAAGAGCTGATCTGTTTCTGCTGTGAGACGGACACGCTTCGCAATGGAGAGGAGCGCATGGCCAGGAATGAGGGTTATCCTCATCCTGGAGTAGGAATATAGGAGAACAAGGAGACGAAGTAGAGACTAGCTGGTCTGGCTCGCAAATAAAGTTTAGTGTATCACTTAACTCCCTCCTTTTTTCATGCTCTGAAGACCCGAAGAAGCTGGAATGTGACGAGGAGAATAATTAATGCCAAGGCGGAATCAGTTAGCCGGCCAGAGGCCGCTCAAAGCTATGATGAGCCACCAAAGCCGTTTTGCAAAGTAGTTGAATGCCGTTGACAGCCCTGAAGGCTTATTGTAGTGGCTTGCAAAATTTTCTATGATTTCTCTTTGCAAGCCACTACAGCAAGCCTTCAGAGCTCAAATACGTGAAGGAATGACTCCTTGAGATGTGTACTTCTTGGATCATTAAGAAGTAAATTGACTATAAGTGTATTTCGCTCTGCTCCTGGTGTTTTCATCGGCACATACTCTCCACACAATCCCGACTCCACATCGATATTAGCGCCGGCCGCTCCAGCTCATCAAAAATCAGAATGTGCGAAATGGTAAGAGCCTACCACCGCCGCCGTTGCCGCGGACGAAAGCGCCCATCGACTGAACTCGCCCATACTGATTTGGTGGTCATCCTATGCGCCCTTCATCCAAAAGCCAAGGAGCACGGCCCTGGCGCCACACTAAGTATCGCGGGACTCCCGCCTGTGGAAGACACAGAACTTTTCTTCTTGGATAAGATCAGGCTAGGTGTGCGGACTGAGAACTTCCCCAAGGACGTCAAGTGGATGTGCTGTCATTTCGTGTGAAGCTTATCGCGGTATGTAGTATCCAACAGATTTGAAGTATGATTGTTTCTATTGTGAATCCAAGCAGAAACAGGAGGAGGCTGGGAGAGGACGTTCTCGGACGAGAGATAGTGATACGGAACTGGAAGAAGTCGATATCAAGGATGGGGAGTCGGGCAAAAGTGATTAGCCGTTTTGTTGAACAGATCTCAGTGGCATAACTAGCTGGACTAGTTTCTAAGCAGAATTAGGTAGCCAATTGTTGAACCTTCCTTGCCTGCTGTGACTTGAAATGCAGTAAATTGTAGATTGTGAAAGAGAGTTGCAGACACCACCCCAACTGCTTAACGGACTTACAAACTCGTAAAAGTAAAGTACCAAGCTTGGGCTTGATTGAATCGGCGAGGTGCTCAAAGAGTCCTTTGACCACTTACTCATGTCCTCAAAACTTCCCCAATTTCGCTTAAGATTTCTAGGCCTTTGATACCCCTGTGCCATTCAAACAACTCAAGTTTAAATTCAGTCGCCGATGTTCTTCATGAACCGATCAACTCTCGGCTCCACACCAATCAGCAGTAACAAAATGTGCAACATAATCCCCCCCTTTTCCGAACACTGTTCGGTTCCCACCGTCTGGAACAATGGCGCCAACCGTTACCACTGCCCGCTCTACGGATGCGTTGCGAATACTCTCGTGAAGGTCATAGGGATTAAATGGGACTACAATGATGCAGAAGCGGTGAGAAAGAAAAACCCGGTGCTGGATCAAATGATGAGGTGCTCAGATTATGGGCTTTATGAAGCCGCGCATCCGGTAATGGGGGGAGAACTCGCGTTGGGGAAGTGCTCTGCGTGCGCGGGTAAGGTGTAGAGAGAAGGATTAGATGGAGGCAGTATGGAGATGGAGGAGGGACCTGATATTGCAAAAAGAAATTAATATAACTTACTGTTTATGCTGACCTGTTATTCCACTTGCTTCAACTGCCAATATCTCGTGACAACCACAGATTCTCTTCTTGTCTCCCGATATCCACTACTTCACATACTAGGAGACTCGCTTTAAGCTCAACCGCGGCTGAACCTTTTTCTCCTTCCTATCAGCTGAGAGATCCGCTATAATTCGTAACACATCCGTCTTTCTTCCTTTGAAACACATCGTGTTACCTTCTGGCGGCTAGGTAGTTTAGCCGCCGTGGAGGTGTGATGCAGGGTATGAGTCGTTTTACCACACAACCTCAGATTTAGGGCTGCCACACTTGATTCGCTGGCATCGGCAGTGCTTCCAGGTTTCAGGGGAGTGGGTGTCCTATGGTGTGGATGGGCGGCATCAACGTTGATATTGTCAAGAAGGTGGTAGTACCGAGGAACAGGTGCGGCGGTATCAGTGGATGGTACGGAAGGATAAGGGGATGCGACGAAGGATTGGCAGATTTACGGGTAGCAGCTGAGTGAAGGGTGAAATTGAAGAATGAGTGCGGGAACACAACCAGACGATGAGGAATAGTGCGAGACACTTGTACGAAGCTGAGCTGTCTGTCTCAGAGGACTGAGGTTGAGAAGTTTCCAGTCTTGTGAAGACAGATGGAAATGCACTTCCAAGATCTTTAGGAGAAATGTGCAGACTGTAGGTATCACTTATGAGCGATTTTTGGAAATGCTAGAAATGGACACAGTAAAGTTGAAGTCAAAGTCAAAAAGAAGCTCGCAAACAACCAAAGCTGAAAAGGCAACCAGAAGTAGACTTCCGACCCAAGTCAGCATGGCTGACGTGCGGGCGGGTATGCGTGTGAAGGCTTGTAAGTGACAACTACGGAGTAGACAAGGCGGAAATGATGCAAGCTGGTCACTAATGATCTATCCAAGAAACTCCTGTCACTTTGGCCCCGCAATGGCTTTTGTGACTGAGATGGACAGACTGCGGAAGTGATCGGGTAGTCGACGTTGTAGTGCATGTCGACTTGACCGATAGGTTTCCAAACTAGAGATTGGAGGAGTTTTTTCAGAGCACTTGCGGCCCGTCTCGAGCCTGAGCCGCTGTGATGAAAGTGAAGGTGATCTGTCTGGGGATAACGGCTGGTGAAGGGACTACCTAATCCAGACTTGGTCGAGAGCTTCTCGCATCTTCAGTGCTCTTTTAGCAATCTCAGATGCGCCAAAAGAATTTGGAGTACGGAATAGCATCGCAGATCCAGCCGGATTTGCCATATGTCGACAATGGGAAGCTGGGCAAACAAGCGTTCCAATTCATCCACATGCAGGCGGATATTCCTGCTCTCAGCCAATCAAGAAATCATGTTAAAAAGCAGGGAAATGCGGGAAAATGGGCACCAGCGCGTATTTGTGATTGGTGTGGTTTCCTCGGCGCTTAGCCAACATAATCCGATGCATGGCTTGCATTTTGCAGGAGGGAATAATGCGCTTATCACCGGCAAAGTACTTCCTTCGAAACAGAAAAACAAGGCCAAAGTAATAGACGATAAAATGGATTTACATTTACTTATCTCATACCCGTAGTTTCTTGCTACACCCAGCTCGTCTCAAGATAATCCAACACTTTCCCCAGCATTTCTGCCCAATCCCTCAGTTTCAGGACGCTCTGACACGGGTGCTGAGAAGGCGCGCTAAAGTCGGTGTGTGAATGGCTGGAGCGGTGACGAGGCGAAGAAGTGCGAAATATGCTGGGCACTGAGGAAGCGAGAGCCACTGCCGCGGTCGCCCTTCTGCGGTCTGTGGCATCGGACAGCCCCATCTGCGATGGAATATCTGCGATGGTTATCTGCGACGAGGTTGATTGTGTTGTGTGATGTGAGAAAGTATTTCGAGATTGTTGCACATAATAGTTGAGAGAAATGGTGGGTCAACTGTGGGCTCGAGACTTGGTGCAAAGGAGTCGGACGTGTAAGAGCCATACCGCTTTCGGCTGAAGCTACCTTTAGTGAATATCAGCCCGTATGACAGAAAGATAGACGCTAAAATGAATGTGGCGTTTCTTGAAGAAAGCGTGACCAAGCTAGACAAAGACTGCAAGCACTCCCCCGTAACTCGTGCCACGCCGACTCGGTGTTGTGTTGTGCGCTGTGAGAGCTGTGAGAGCAGTGATGAGAGAGACAGGTATCAGTGTGCCTCAACACATAAAACCCCGCCTTTTCTCAAGTTTCACACCCGCATTGACACGCCCGCTACACCGCATGCGGCAAGTGCCTCGATCTCCGCTCGGTAGAAGTGACGCTCCGTGGCTTGGCTGGACGAACCAAGGGAAGAAGGGATTTCCCATCTCCGTTTCTCCACTTTTGATGAAGCAGACCGCTCTAGCAAACCGGCCCAGTCATAACTTCCAATCTCTTTCCCACTTTCACTCTTTTCCATCCAACCACAAACAACGCGGCCATCAGTCCAATCATTTAACACAAACCAGTCACTTATAACAGGCCAACGAGAGCACAAGCGCGTGTTGGTCAATCAGCGTACACTATTCGTATTGGACCTTGTCTAAACGCCGGATCTAGCAACCCTACTTGGTCCAAAGCACACTACAGTACAACGTCGGTACCAGCATATTCACCTGACCGCCAAACGACCCAATCATCATATTGACGTCGACCACAATTCGACCAGTCACCGTCGCCCATCCGCACCACGATATCAATTCCACTCAATCATCATTGATTATTGGAACCTCGCGTCAAATCGCACTCGGAGGGCCCATCAACGTCGCAAACCACCACTTCGCGATTATAACTGGTTGCCATCACAATCAGGTGATATTCACTACCTGCGGTAAGGATGGTTCTTTGATTCCCCAGAACTCAGCTATGAGACAGCTTCGCAGCTTGCGGATCGGAAGCTGTCAAAATGATGGTCGCCGCGGTAGACTATTTCAACGTCAGCCCCTTCGGCGCAACCTTGGGAGACACTCCAAAGCGCATGCGCGTGGCGCGATAAATTGCTTAGACGAGGCTACTTACAAAAAGAGTTAACTGACGTTTCCTCTTAACAGTTCCGAGTTCTTCTTTCTGTTGCGACCCGGCGACTTTTGTTGTTACCGAGCAAGTCACTCATCCCACCACACCCTCGAGGTCGGCGACACTGCCGCCGGAGCGCCTGCGCAGCCGCAACCATCACAACTTGAGACAGCACAGCTCATAATTGTGAATCGTTTGCATCTTTCTTGAAGAAGAGCAAGACACTTCTTAAGAACTGGATTATACGTCACGCTGGCCACTAGACAAGAAGAGGAATAATCGGTGAAGCGGATTGACAAGGTAAGCCTAGTTCGTCATGACTCGCGCGTGCATGCTGTCAGTGCCAACGCATCAATTCGTCGAGGGTTGAATATACGGTCACGGCCCAATTATGCAACTACCAATGGTCCTTCTGTGCGCCTGTTAATTCATGAGAAATGCAGAAGCTAATTATCGTGGTTGGATAGATTTCGTAAGAAATATCGCGACTTACTGGAAAGCAAAGCGCGCTTTTAACCTTGCCAACAACTTAGACGCGCTCGCGTAGCTGCAACTTGCAAGCTTACAGCTCCATAAGCGCAGCGCAACTTCGCCTCGTTCCCGCATTACGCCTTCACGTGTGCTGCACTCGAGCCCAAGCAAGCCTTATATTCTCTGCGCCACTACGCATACCTCAGCCTGCATACGTCGGGTCGAAGTGTTCTGATACACAGACCAAGCAAATCACTGCCAGCACATCTCGCATCATCGAATAAAGTGCGCTCTTTCAGCCATTAGTCTGGTATACAGCCACAACCATACGATTTGCGACAAGACGCGTTTTATACTTTGAGCGCATCGTAGTCGACGATACAGATATTTGGTCTAACTGCCATAACCTCATACGCGACGATTCCATACAGACGATTTAAATCTTAATTCGGCCGTGTATATACTATATTCGACCATCGGGTATTGCGATAAGCGCGTCGACTCAACTGCGCGACTGCGTCTAGGCAGAGAGATCATTTTGACGTCCCGTATACACCATAAGTGCCAATGATGGACTACTCGAGTTATCAACAAGCGCCGCAGGGCCACCACCCAAGCAGTTCTCAGAGCCATCTGCAAAACCCATATCCGAACTCCGCACAACATCTAGGTGCCGGCGCGCAATTAACATCGCCGACAAACCAACCTATGCACCAACAACACTCACTCCATAATCAAACATCTCCGATCCTCCCATCACAACAGCAGAGCGCGCAAAGCCACCAACCAGTACATCAGCAGATGTATGGCCAACAACCTACATATGGTGTACAACCACAAGGAATGCACTATGGCATGGGCCTCTCAACGCAAGCTGCGGCGATGGCCGCAACAGCAGCCGCGTCAGGGCAAGGCTACCCATATCTCACATCCGATCCGGGACTTCCGCAAACGTCGCCGAGAACGGGAGCAGGAGGGATGCCAATGAAGAAGGAGAACAGAGCGCCGGGACCTCGTTCGCCGGTGCAACAACACCAAATGAACAACCAGCCTCTAGGAGGCCAATTACCACAAGTCCCACAACAGCGCCGTCCGAGTCAAGCTATGACGAGTCCGGTAGCGCAACATACCCAGGCGATGTTAAATCAACATAAGATGAGTCAACCGCTCATGCCGCCCATGCCGCCGGCACCGGTGCAACATGCGCCAGAGGCGGATCTGGTAACAGGCCAAGCGGAGGACTCGCCGTTATATGTCAACGCCAAGCAATTCCACCGTATCCTGAAGCGTCGCGTAGCTCGACAGAGACTGGAAGAGGCGTTGCGTTTGACGAGCAAAGGCCGCAAACCATACTTGCATGAGAGTAGACATAATCATGCCATGCGCAGGCCGAGAGGCCCGGGCGGCAGGTTTTTGACGGCAGATGAGGTGGCGGAGATTGAGAGGAAGCAGGCGGAGGGAGGCGATGGCGTTAATGATGAGAATGCGGGAGTTAATGCGACGCCGGTTAAGCAGCAGCAGCCAGCGGCGAACGGAAAGCCGGGGAGTGGGAATAAGAGGAAGGCCGCGAGGGACGACGAGGGGACGCCAGTCAAGAAGGCGAGGGTGGTGGGAAATGAGGAGAATGCGGCGGATGATGATGGTTAAATGCGATGAGGTGGAGACATCGTGGAGAGCTCGGAGTACACCATTGCCGAAGGAAGAGAGCGAGAAGGAGAACGGGAATGCCAGCGGCGATATGTCCGCTGAAGCAATCCGGCGGGTAGCTGCATGAGCAAACAAACCACCTAGCAAACTCTCTGCTCAAACGCCGAGGCAACCTCAATACCACGCAGCGAAGACACCGGCATGTGCGGATGACGGTTGGAGGCTACACACGAAAAGAAGGGGACAACAGTACCAGATCGGATGGACAGAACGACTCGTTGCATTTTGGCCTTGACAGCGGTGCCTGTCTAGGAGCTCTGATATCGCGTTCGATTACTGTTGCTTTGTGTTTTGTTTCTGTCGATGAAGGGGTGGATATTTGACGAATCTTCTTGTGATGACGGTTAACGACTTAAATAAAGGGAATTCCGCAAGGGAATATTAGGACTATTTGGATGTATTGTTTTTTTCCTTATTGGAAGGTGATGGGCGGTACATGACGGGTGATGGATGGGTGGGAGGAAGACTGAAGGAATGAGGATGTGGGGTGTGGATACCATTTGCTGTACAGTAGCAGGAGTAATGAATGCCTTTTGATACCTTGCCTTTGATACTCTGAGGGTGACTTGGGCCTCCAAGTCCCACTGCCTGCGAGACATACTGCTCTGCGCTCTTGTCGTTCTCCCTGTTAGCGCATCACAGCCGCCGTGGCTGAGGTCGAAGTATGTTCACCACCTTAAATTCTGCCATCCACAACCGCCTTCGTTATCTTATCGAAGCACCTTTGGAGATGCCGCTAGCTTTTTACAGAACGCCAGCGATGCGCGATAGGGAAACTTGTGGAGCAGGATTGTTTATCGTGGACAATGGTTGCTCAATCACCAGCTCTCAAGGCTGCCTGTTTACTCTACTACCTCGTCAGCTCTCATCTCCCTCAACTCTCTACACTTCGCGCTAGCACCTCGTAAACTCAGATTGAATGAAGGTGTTAGAGTAAGCGACTTGGACTCGACTTCAAAGAACAAAAGTGGCGCCGACATTCGAGAGGAACGAGGTCAAAAGAAACATCACCCTGTCAACACCACAATACCTCTCCCAACAACTACGCAAAGGCTACTAGAGCTCATCAACATCACTCCACTCGAACCAACACCGCGTCTTTTGTTCAACCTGCGACCTCAGGTGCATGTAGCTTGTCGCCAGCATGCCGTCTTTTATACAACAACTCGACGAGCACGGAAACCCAATCGTTTATACAGATGTCCCTGCGCTGGGGAAGAGGAGAAGAGCTGGTACAGATGAGGGAATGGAGCAGGAGATGCAGATGAAGATTACTAGGTATGCTTCCAAGCACATTGATGCATCGTGCCGGAAACGCCCTGAGCTGGCTGACCTTGGGCTTCGTCCTACAAACCTTGAGCCTATGTGGAGGGTTAGCTATTGAGGACCAACGGTTAACTTTACCTTCCGTCCAGTCAACAGTACAATGCCTCTCCTACACATAACTTTTATCCAGCTGCGAATATCCATCCGTTCCGCCAGATCATAACACCGACACGGCGTTCTCCAACTGTGCATAAGAGACGTTTACTACACGCCATCTCGCCGAAACCGTCCCCAATTGTCAACGAGTCCTACCAGGACCCTTTCTATACCCCGTCTACCACCTACACACCAGCTCCGTACACACAAAGAAATACGACCCCGACGATTAGTTTGGATGCAATCCAGGAGAATATCCGTACGATGAACCAAACAATCATCTCCAACCAATCCTCCACAGCCACCCCTTCCTCTACCCTTTCACAGCAACAAGGAGCAGCAAAAAAACCCAACCTTTCGCCGTGTAACGTATGCAAAAGGAGACCAATGGTGAAGCAAGATCTGGATAGTTTTGCGGATTGTGAAGGTTGCGGTCAGAGGACGTGCTACATTTGTGTCAGGCAATGCGAGGGTACTGCTAAGGGGTTCGCCGCCTCCAACCCAGCCCAGCATGAGGACCATGAGATGACTGAAGATGAATGTGAGACCTCGGCCGACGCCTCGGGTGGGGAGGGAGAGCCGTCGGTGGGAGCAGGTGGCGGGGCCTCGCTACGCTTGGCGGAAGGTGCGGAGAAGTGGCCAGCAAAAGGAGGACACAGAACGATGGTGTGTAGACATTGTTGCGAGGAGGTCAGAGCGCTGGATGGGGAGATTAGGTGTTTGGGGTGTTTGAGGGCGGAGGAGCGTGGTTGAATTTAGAAAAGAGGGATGATAGACAATAGACTTATGGCAAAGATGACGAAGTGATGATGGGGTACGAGCGCAAGAAGAGAGGACAGGGAACGGGGCGAGACGGCGTTTGTTGGTGCGAGGAGTAGATGATTATAGAGGCGACAGGGATAGGATCTTTTAGGATCGAAGAAACATATCGAAGCGCAGTGCCCAACTCTGACGACGCATGAGCAGCATAATAGAGCGCAGTATACCAAAGGAGGGAAAGGACGAAGGTAGAATGTGCAGAGGGATTCGTCCACAACCAGCAGCAGAGGCAGCCCAACCATCAGGAGCAAGCATCAAAAAAGTGTTAGCACCAGGCGCGGAGCATAGAGCGAAAGACGAGCATTAGCATAGCGGTACATCATGGCAGAGTAGAGGATGGTAGTATGTATTCTACCTCTAAATATACAACAGGGTTGAGATGGGATTCGGTGGCCTTGGGATTTCTTGGTTCTTGTACTTGGATGTTTGATTGTGGAAGGGATATGAGGAGAGAGAACGGGGAATAGGGTTAAGATTCAGATATGCCGGCGGATTTGAGCTAGTCGTCTAGCTTACCGTGAAATTTGAGGGACGGATGACAGCCATATTTCAGGGCACGACTGTCATCACGACGACGACGAGTCATCCCGTTTTGGCTTACCAAACTTGGCCATCACGATCGGAAGACTCATCGGATGTCGCTCGACTTAACTTACCATACTTTCATAGCACGACTAAAGGCAAAAACATAAAAATAGAGTAAAACAATATTATACTTCTATCGACCTACCAATAGCGGCCATCCTTCGCTTTTCCGTTTCAACAGCCAGACCTGTTCGCACTGTCTCGTATTCCGTTGCATCTTTTCACACCCTATCATCCTCTTTCCCCAGTGACCCATGTCTGTTTTTTCAGCCATATCGCGCTCAGTCCAAAATCGATGTTGGCCAGCTAATTGAATCGTGTCGGCCACTTTAGAAGCCCGGTCATCAAATTTCTCCCGAATTTCTCCCTTGTAGGACTTCGTGGGTGTAAATTTGCCGTCTATCTCGGTAATGTAGCATATCATGAGTGATTTTGATATGCGGCATGGTGCAATCGTTGTTGTGGAAAGCTGAGCTGCTTGAAGCACGATCTGAATGTAGCTATAAGAGTGCTGAACGGTATTTATACAAGAGCTCATCACCAGGTGAAATAGGAGAAGCATACCAACCTTTGTTATTTGTCCGGTAATGCTAGTGGCCAGCGTGTTAGCAATAAAGTGTTCTTTACTTAGGGAAAACCTGCTCTGCCCTCTCGCATCAAAACCCGAGCCACTCTCACTCAAAGCCGCATGTAAGCGTAGATGTCATTAGGTGTCTTTCACTTTAGTAAAAGAAGACCAATGGTCATCAAGGCTGATACTCTTAAAGGCTCCAACTACGCTTACGTTTCAACCACTGTTGCGGCCTAATCCATTCCCCCTGTTCATACCACCATCCTAGCTTTTCCCCATAAACCCTTACACTACCCTCGCTTTCGTCGTCCACATACACCCTCCCCTCCATATTATCATATAATTCAACCTGCCATCACAACTCGTCCTCTTTCCCAGTTCATAGTGCTGCTTGCCATCTTTTCTTGGAACTCCCGTCATGGCTAGGCCAAGTTTCGGGTTCTTGATCCACTTCTTAGCCTCGTCGATCCCTATATAACTTTTCCATTCTATTCTGCGCCATTTACCGTTTTGATTTCCGTCCCCGTCGTTGGCGGTGTTGTTGGCACAGAGCTCTGCGACCCAGGTGTGGGCAGTCTCGAAGCGACGAGGACATGAGGAGTGGTCGTAAATGATTTCTGTGATTGCGCACATTCTGGGAAGGTAGCAGCCTGCTGTTAACTGATTGAATACGTGCTGATGATGAGTGGTGAAGGAATTTTTCTCGCCGAAGCAGGAGTATTTAAACTGTCTATGACGTTGATGCTATTTTACAGAATCTCTAATGTTTATCTCTTTCTCGGTTAACAATGGTCAACATCTGCCTTTAATCTGCTTCCTCTATACTAAGTCACGTAAAATTAGGCTCCCTCATCCCGATATATATCCCTTACACCCTCGTCGGCACCGATGAGCTTCCAATCACTTCTCAGTCCTCTATTTCCACTTCTTCTCATCACATCTAGGGCACTGATCATCATCCAGCAGTTTCATCTTGTCCTCCTCATCATGATGGTTAACACACTTCTCTACCAGCTTCACTAAGCGTTCAATATCCGAGTCGTTGACGAGACTTTGATCATTCCACCGAACAATCGGTGGGTTGAGGTGCTCAAATTAGGTGCATTTATCGTAGAGCGTGGCTTCGTGGTCTTGTGGCCACAGACGTCGTTGATGAAGATTGTTTTGTTACAATATCGATAACTATGCTGAAATTTCGAGATGTTACCCGGACCTAACCGGTTGGGATGTCTTAGATGAAGAGTATAGTTCAGCTCTACATTTTAACTATCTCGAAAAGAAGTAGGAAAGCTCTATCAAAGATACATGGTGAGCATACTCGACTTTCACGATATCGCAGCTTCATTCCCTCTATTCAAGGATGATTAAACCGAATACAGAACGACAAAGACTCAAAACCACCCACTTGGTCGCCAGCCTTTAAGAACGTCATCGGCTCGTGGGGATCTTTCTTTCTCCGATCCCAGGCGCGAGGAAACCGGTTGGTGCCGAAGCTTTCATCTCAACATTCGTGCTTGAAGACAAGCTCCACATTCAAGAGCCCAACTGCCATGAAATCAGTTGATGAAAGGACCCCGGTTTCCTTGCAGGCGCGGTGCCGTATGGACCAACATAAACCAAAAAGGACGGCTAGTTGACGAAGGTTGCATTGTTTCCGTCATTAACAGACCTTTGTCTACCCACCATCCTACCTATTGGTGTCAAGGCCTAAAGCGTCTGCCCACATCTCCTTCGCCGCTGCAAAGTTTGTCGACACCTAAGAGCCACCCTTCTTCTTCTTATCCTCGACCAACTCTACATTATCCTCCGGCACAACCCCCGGCCACTTCTCCTGCAAAAATTCCTCAATCTCCTCGCTCACATCACCCTGAACAATAATCTCCTCCCCCCCTGCCGCCGTCTTCGTCACACTTGACCCAGTCGCAAATTTCTTGCCGAACTCCTTTGACACCTTCTTCAACTCAAGTCCGAATGGTTCGAGACCGGAAACTGAGGTTACGTATTTCCTCTTGTTGCGTTCGATGCGCTTGATTGTGACTTTAGAGGCTGAGAGAAGGGAGGAGGTTTTCGCCTCTGCGGCTTCGGCTTTGGATGCCTTCTTTGCAGCGTCCTTGGCTGCGCGCTTTTGGGCGTCGAGGGATAGGGAGGCGGTTTGGGCTTCGAGTGCCTCTGTTGAACTGGTTAGCTAGTAATATCTGGGCTACCACTTGCAGCTCAATGCCAGAGAGACAGAATGGGCGACGGTGCGGGGACGGGGTGGGCAGTTAGACGTACCTGCCGACCACAGACGGTCATACAGCACCTTGTGGTTCTTCTCCAGCCATTCTTGACACTTCTTGACGGTGCCGCCGAACTCGCAATACTATCACATTGTATCAGCCTCCATCTTCCATCCACCAGTTTCCCCAATCCTCCCCGTGTCCACCATGCGCAACCATCTCAATCGGCACCATCGTCGAACATACCTCAGGTGGAAGTGTGCAAACTAAACCTCACATTAGCCTCGTCCCATCTTCACTACCTCCTAACCACCTCATCTTCTAGAATCGTACTTACCACCACAGTAAACAACGTGTCTACCCTGTTCTGCCGGCTCAGTATCTGTCATTGTATATGTCGTTATGGTAGATGGTTGATTTGCTAGGAAATCGTGGTTTGATGTACCACGATGGAGGGGTAGCTCAGCCTGGTTGACGCCGTGGCGGGGTGGTGGGGCAAATTTGGACACCGGCGACGTCGTTTCTCCGCAGGGAGGACGACAGGTCTTGGCTACTATGAAGAATAACCACTTTGAGTACACACATATGATATCTCTTTTACTGGAGCTCATTTATTTTACTTTATTCATAATGCATAGTTAAAGATTTTTAGTAGCGAGCGACCTTAGCATGTAACTCCCAATCCTCGGCGGTAAAACAAAGCGTCGTGTAATCCATAAACAGCCAAGCCCGATCTCGAACTCTGGCCTCGCTATAAGTTCCGGGTTCCTATTGCTGGGTCGGTATAATCACGCATGAGATCTTTTGATGTCGAGCACTAGTAAGAGCACAGTCTGAGCTCAGCCCCTACCGAGTGTTCGACATCAGAGATTTCGAAGGCAACCGCCGCACCAGCCATAGAAAACAGATTCCACGGCAAAACCAGAGCTCGAATGAGGACCCATTTCTCACCGCCTCCTCCGCTTTCCATTGATACCACTTCCGCTCTCAAAACTAGGAAGTGTGTATCCGTGATTCTGTTCAACTAACGCCTCGACCTCATTATTCCCATAAGACCTGAACTCCTTGCACCCACATAGTCGATTAATTGGCGGCACTGCCTCAAGTTCCCAGCTCGGCTGTAACGACGAGATGCGGTTAACCCGTCGTCACCGCCGGACCTGTATCCCTGCCCATGGTGGTATACCGAAGTATCCAATCTCTACTTCTTGCTGCGAAGCGCCCTCTTAGCAGTCCCAGTAGCAGGCGCCGCCTTCGTCGCAGTCGCCACAGTAGCAACAGCAGCAGTCTTCTTTACTCCAGCCACTCCTCGAATGCTGCCTGCAACTGACTTCTTCACTGGCTCTTTCTTTACGACCGGCCCCTTCTTGACTGCGACAGGCTTACGAGAAATCCTCTTCCTGCTGCTCGTATCCGTTGCACTCCCGCTGGTAGCACTGACAGCACTTGTAGCACTGGCGTCGCTAGTGCGACTGCGAGTCACTCTTGGTGCTGGCGGTGGGACGGCACTTTGCTTCTTCACTGCCTTCGGTAGTGGAGGTGGCCCCATCGCGGTGTTTGGACGAGATATTGTGGTGCTTGCAGTGCGATTATTGGTATTCTGAGTCTCAGCAGGAGGCGCGGTTGTCTTCTTCGCACGGGAAGTTGGACGAATTGGATCCGCTTTAGTGCGCTTCTTTGGGCTCTGGATATTATCATTCTCCTTCTCGTCGATGTCGTCGCTTTTGCGCTTGCTGGTTCGCCTAGATGCTGGTGCTGGTGTTGCTGTTGGCTCTGGTGCTGGTCCCGAAGTGGCCACGCTAAGAACGGCATCCACAAATTGCTGCTTTTCTGATACAAGAACTGGATCTGGCGCGACCATGCCAGGTAGAATGGCGTCAGTTGCGTGTTGGTCTTGGGCAAAGTACTTGTCGTACAATTCGCCCATAGTCATCTTGCGCAATCGGTGTGGTATCCTGTTTATCCTGATTTCCATCCTCGTCCTTAGAGCTTGCGCTTGAAGTTCGTACTGTGCGCGAAGTCTCCTGGATCGCTCGGCGACTATCAGATTGGTTAACAGATATCGATATGAGATCCGAGGTACTTACGCTCAAGCTCCAGGTTCTCGAGCAACACTTGTTTCTGCGCTTCTGTGATGCCTCTGGGGTGTCTTTGGACAGGAGACCCTTCTGGTGTTTCTTTCGCCGGATTAGGAGATGGCGATGCGGATACATAAGAGTCTTGCTGAGAGCCATTCTCGGAACCATTCTCCGAGATGTTCTCAAGATCATGCTCAGAGCCATGCTCAGATCCGCTTGCTTGCGACATGGTGGGTGGCCTGCAAGAACAATATCTTGTGTTGCGCGTGAGATGTCTGATTGCCTATAATGTTCGTGGTCGACGGTCGCAAGTTTCGGTGATGCGTCATGCAATCGAAACCGGGGTAAGGACCGTGCTGGGGCTCCGGAATGATTTTGGTTTGTTGAATTAATGTTGTATATGTTTCGTTGCTGTCTGGTTGAGGTTTGTTTACAAACCCGCCAGGCGCGCGGTACAAGGGCACAACTGCCACAAGGCTGGGCCCAAGGCGCGGGTCAGGCCCACAAGCGAGTTCGTAAGCTACAGGGGTGTGCTTGGCCTGCCTGAGCCTCATCTGGAGCTCCATCACGACGTAAGAACACCATAAACAATTTATACTTCTGCACCATACCACAACGCGATACTCGAATATTATTCAGCTTCACGTTGTAAAAATATACTCCGACCTCAACCTCAACACCGTCACCCGATAATACCAACACAATCCCGCCAAGATGGTCCTCGAAGCTGTGATGATGGTGGTAGACAACAGTGAGAACAGCAGAAACGGCGACTACACACCAACCAGATGGGAGGCGCAAGCTGATGCCGTCTCGACAATCTTCTCCAGAATTACCCAGAGCAACCCAGAGTCCTCTGCGGGTCTGATGAGCATGGGTGGCAAGGGACCAGAGGTGCTTGTCACATTGACGACAGACTTCGGCAAGATCTTGGATGGAGTTCACAGGACGAAGATATTTGGCACAGCACATTTGTCCACTGGTATTCAGATCGCAGGAGTAAGTACCGCCACGACATCGAAGCCTGAAGCAGAAGCTAACACGACCCAGCTTGCACTCAAGCACCGCCAAAACAAAGCCCAACGCCAACGCATCATCGTATTCACCTGCTCCCCCATCGCCGAAGACGAGAAGTCCCTCATCAGGCTCGCCAAGAAAATGAAGAAGAACAACGTCTCCATCGATTTCGTCGCCTTCGGAGAGCTCGACGACGACGTGACCAAGAAGCTGACCGCATTCAACGAGAACGTCAAAAGCGGCGAGACCTCCCACATGGTTACCATTCCACAAGGTCCAGGTCTTCTCGGCGATCACCTTCTCACTACGCCGATCATAAATCCGGATGCGCCGGCTGGTGGTGCGGGTGGTGCTGGTGCGGCGGGGGACAACGATGCGGCGTTTGAGTTTGGAATCGACCCATCTGTGGACCCAGAGTTGGCGCTTGCGTTGAGGATGTCTATGGAGGAGGAGAAGGCGAGACAAGATAGATTGAATAAGGAGGCTGAGAAGGAGAAGGGTGAGAAGCCGGAGACTATTAATGAGGAGAAGGAGGGTGAGGCGAGCGAGTCGCAACCGCTGCTTGATAGCAATGGAGAGGCGTCTGGTTCTGGGGACAAGAAGGATGATAAGAAGAATGAGGATCTGGATAAGATGGATACCGCATAGATGGCTTAGAGTGATGTACGCGGGTTGGGCAAATGAGCATTGCTGCTGGCGTTTGGCTTACTAGAACTGATGTCACAAGAGAGGAGTCTGGCTTAGCGGGCACGTAATGGATCTTGGCACTGTCACCTTTTCCCATTCAGCTGCCGCTTATTAAAATCGTGATTTGTGTTTCTTGCATTCCTTGGATTAAGAGAGAGCATTGATGCCCGCGCTATGCGGCTACGTTCATTCTTGGAACTGAGGGGTCCTTATATCTGCCATTTCCATCACAACAGAAAAGGATCCTGCAATTTGGTGGTAAGCAGAAAGTCTGACGACCCAGGTGTATCCAGCCTTCCCTTATGGCAAATACCAATCCAGAGCCGGCTCGTGACCCTCCTAATCCTCCGGCCACGCACCTGGCATCGGGATGTCCTTAATTGCAATCGAGCTAGCAAAGGCGTTACTCTCCGTGATAAACGCAATGGTAGCATAATAACCAGGCCCCCAAGAGAAAAAAGCGCCAGGACGAGTATGTTCCCCAAACTTCCCCATCTCCTCATCCTCCTCTTGGGCGCGAGCAGCCTCTTCCGCCTCATCCATTTCCGCAATCCCCGCATCCTCTTCGGCGCGACGAGCATCTTCTTCGACACGACGGGCATCTTCCTCAACACGCCTCGCGGCCTCCACGGTAATGGTGTGAGGAGAAACGCATTCTTCGGGCGCTGCCCACTCCGCTTCGACGAGGGCTTCGCGACGGGCATCTTCTTTTTCGCGACGAGCATCTTCTTCCTCGCGACGGACAGCTTCCTGAAGTCGGCGGGCAGCCTCCTCGAAACCAAGTTGGTTAATATTCATACGTCTCTAGTCAGAGTTAGTATCGAGTGACGGATATTGAATTCAATATTGCCATTGTGAGGAAAGATAGGGGAACGTACATTCAAAATCGTCTCATGAAATGCGCGAATGAGCAGGTGCATCTCATCCTGGTGTCTGAGATCTATTTTGTATCAGGTCTTTACTCCTTTTCTATCTTCCTCCACTCCTTCCACATCATTTGCTCCGCTCCAACTCTTATTTCCAGAGCCCGGTACAAGAAGACTTACAGTAAACATAATGAGCATTAAACATCAAGCGAGGGCTGTCTCCGAATATGGGAAGGTACTGGAAGACCTCAAACTGGAACCATTCTATGACACGGCGTTGGAGTTCGCGGCGCTGCTCGATCCTGACGCGGCGCTGCTCGAGGGGGTCGAGGAAGTCTGGTGGGAAGGGCGCGGGCTCCATTGGTGGTTGTGGCGTTGTGCTTCTTTGGAATGTTGGGAAGGGTGTCGGTGGTTGTCGCTGTTGTGAGTGTGAAGGTGGTGGTGTAGGTGGTGACATGAGCTGGGATTGGAGGTCGCGATATCTTGAGTGACGGGCTTCATTGGACTGGTGCTCGGCGTTCATGAGCCTGAGGACATGATTTTCAGCCTGCTTGTAACGGAGAGCAGTTTGTTTGATTATTTCGTCCTCCAACGTCAGAATCGGTGATATTCCATACGCTACATGACGCCAAACTCCGTGCTCCATTCCCCCCCAAACGCCTCACCTTCATCACCCATCACCCATCTTAGCTTTTCCCCCCTTCACCGCTCGCTTCCCATCCCTCCTTGGCCCCATCGTGTTTAACCCATCTATTTAGCATTACACTCCCCCACCCATCTTCCCAAGTGCCTTTCCCACCCCTCACATCTTATCGGATTGTCAATCATATAAAACGGGTTCTTCATCACATAGTCACTATACAGCTCATATATCCTCCTGATCACCAGGTCCACTTGTTGCTGCGACTGCATAGGATCCGTGAAGAGGAGGAATTTTGTGCCTGTGAGAGTCTCGAAACATTGGAGGCGGAAGTTCTCGGTTTCTAGGACTTCGATACCGGAGCGGGGCTGGGGACGGTCACCGGGTGCTGTGGGTGGTAGGGAGGTGGGCGAAAGACGGGTTGATAAGGCATGAACACTATCAAGTTGTTAGAAAGCTCTAGAAAATACGAGGTTAAGAGGCTATATTGGAGATAGGAAGAGTGAAAACAGTGAAGCTAGAAGCTACATAGGAGACATACCTGTGGAAGGTGCCAGCAAGCATGAGGTATTCGTTGCTGCTAAGCTTCGAAAGGCCTTCGCTGAAGTCTCGTTGGAAGATGAGACCACCGGCTTTGTTTATTATGAAGAGTGCGAAGACAACCCTGGCAGGTATTAGGGTCAATTCGAGCTGTGAAGTGATATACGGTGGTTACCAACATGGCGTCGGATCCTCAGCCTTGTGGCTAGGGTAGCGTGTTTCCAACAGAGGATGCTCCTCAGGAGCAAGTCGTTGTATTAAAAGAGTAAGACAGTAATGAGCTTTCAACTCAATCAGGAATTATGAACCTTATAGTGTTGGTGAGAGAGTGGCTTGAGTTGGCGCATTAAGGTAGCTCCCAACCGACATCGTGTCCCTGGCTGATTACCCCAGATTTCGGACCACCTGCAAGGCCCCATAATTTCGACCTTCCAGCCCTCAGAACCGCGACATCTTTCAGAACAACAACAAAAGACATCTTACTATACATGCTCCGCCACGAACTCGTGCACAAGTATATCAGTCACATCACAAACCCAACGCGATCAGAACACTCTACCAATACATCACCACATTCATCCATCAACCTCTCAAGACTTCAACGACAACCTCACACCCGCCACAATGTCAACCAACGCCGCAGGAACAATGCGCAAGCGCGCCCCACCACAAGGCGACGAGGAGGCGGGCGCCGAACTCAAACTGGGAGAGTTCACTAATGTGGTCACATTGACGCATTCTGAGGCCGCATTGGTCTTGAATGCGCTGGTTGCGAATAGGAAGGATGATAAGCGTGGGCAGTCCGAGTAGGTCTTCCCACCCTCCCCATTCCCCCATCAAACAGTTTATCGTTTTAGGGTTTTTTGTTTGAATAAAGGCTAACAACAACACAGCATGCTCCTCAAGACACTTGACTACCTCGACAACTTCGCGCGCTTCAAGAACAAAGAGTCGACCGAGGCCGTCGAGCGTCTCCTTTCTGCGGTACCGGGATTAGAGAACTTTGAGCGCGCACAGCTTGGAAACCTCTGCTGTGAGCTTGCGGAGGAGGCGAAGACGCTGATCCCAAGTTTGGCGGATAAAATTGGGGATGATGAGTTGCAGGATTTGTTGAATGAGATTAATAAGCACAGGGGGTATGATTCTTGATTTAGGATTGGTGAGAGTGATATGAGACGATAGGGGATATGGGCGATGGGAGATGGGACGCTGTTGTTCGGCGGTCTTCGGCGTTGAGCGGGGTGCATGGCATGGCGTTGGTATGGCTAGACCGGACGGATTTGTCGGCAACAAGATCAATGAACTAAGCTTTTCTGCTAAGTTTGTATTTTCAGTCAATTGTGCTGTTGCCTTTGTTGTCGCGCCGTGTTTCGAGGCCGATGGTACTCTCGTTGCCAAGCATGGAGTGCCAGCCTGCACCACTGACGAAGGAACAACAATATGGCGGTGTCTCTAGCTCCCGGTTCAAATATGAAGACAGCTTTGCATAGGAAGTAACGCCCTCGGCGAGGCAGAGTCGCAACATTCAGGGTAATATATGCTGTAAGTACTCTTCATTTCCATCGTCATATCAACACCTGCATCACTTCGATCGGCTCACCGTCTATTGTGAATTCGACTATTCGTATCACACAATCAGTATACCATCATATTAGTGTTTTCGCCTGGTGCCCAGACGCCTTCACAATACATTCGTTCACACATATGACATCACAGTTGCGCAGGTCGCAAGTCTTCTGCCTCTATGATCCTCTCTATCACCTTCATCCCAGCTTTCCTGTAGCAAGTCCCGGTGTACTGTGTTGCTGGCGATACTGGGTACTTCCCCTTCTTCTACACAACTGTCTACGTCCTCTTTCCCTACCTTCTCTTGTTTAATCCCTAAGTCTGTTCTCAGCACCCACGATGTGCGGAAAGCTCCGCTACGCATTCCAGCAATGCGACTGTGTCAGCGTCCACCACTCCCTCTACCACGGGCACACATACTGCTCCTCATACCGCGACACTTGCCAAGTGAAACCCGTCGAAGGCCTGTATCCGTCATGTCAGCTCGTGCGTGTCTACGAGGCTGTCGAAAATAGTCCCTCAGTCAGCCCAGGACAGGATGCGAGGGAGAAGGGGTATTTTGAGAGGAGGGTCTGGATGATGATGATGATCGTGAGTTTCGGAGAGAGGTGGAGGGTGGAAAGGGGACTGAGCGGAGTGGAAGGGAAACTGAGAGTAGTAAGTGTGGTAGGAGGAGCGGGTCCCCTACGCTGGTTGAGAAGATGGGCATGGATTCGGTGGAGTTGATGAAGATGGAGGGTAGAGAGTGGAGCGCAACGAGGGAGGATGTTTATGGCGAGGGGTTGAAGGAGAAGATGAAGTGGTTGGAAAGGATGGCGAAGCAAGAGCTGTCAAAGTGGTTCTGCTGGAGGTCGTGTTGACTGACGATTGGTGAAAGCCGACGTAGCGGGCGAGTTATTTGGATATATGGAGTGGTGGCGAGGAAGCCACCGCTCAGCTTTTCGGGGAAAATGGTCGCATGAGCTAATCGATTGGTTTATATGCAGGCGGCAAACAGAAACGCATCAACTCATTGGATACGTTCTTTTTCTATACTGGCACGTTATCCATTTGGTTTCCGGCTGTGACACCTCTGCCGTAGGAGCTCAACGCAATATCTAAATGTGCTCGGCAATGGAAGTAGCTATAAGCAGAACGCTCCTCCCTCCTGTCAGCTTGGAGGGCGGACCTGTCTCCGCTCAACCGCCGTCCTACCTGCCTCAACATGCCTTCCATCGGGTAGCTCAAACAGAGTTCACCTTCCATGCGCTTCAGTCATATGGCACGAGGGTTGCGGTGCCGCAGCCTTGTTCTCCGTCCATGGGCAGCACCTTTCTTCAGCACTATCTCGGCTATCCAAGCGAGCGTTCCACCATTGCTCATCTACTTCGACCGCTCCCGCGCTCAGTTCTCCGTCTTTCATCAACATTTTACTTAGACATGCTTGGATCCGCATCATTAATCTCGCTATCAATATCGACGGCAACGATTTTTGGAACATTGCTAGACACACTCACTTTAATCGACCACCAACCGCCTCATCGTCAAGACAACCCAGTTAGCCATACCACGGTACGTCAGTTCATTCTTTCACGTTCCTCTCTTATCCCATGACTATACCAACGCTCCGAACCATTACGAAACGCTCAACCTCCACCTCGCCTCAAACTGGAAGAACATCCTCGTCTCCTACCTCGCATTCATCATCTGTTTAATCATCCTCTCCAGCTGCAAAACTACGACGACGGCTTGACTACCCCAGTCGTGACCTTCCTCTTCGGCGTCGTTGGCTGTGACTCCTTATTGGTTGATGCTTGCTATTGCCTTGAAGCCGAGCAGATACGTTTACTTGGCTTCAATCCTCCTGCACAGGCACCGGCAGCATCGCATCCGCATCAGCATTAAAATTAGACAGGATGTCTGAACAACCTGCAGAGGTCTCGTTGCCATGGGGAACAAAGAGGACAACGGGGAGTAGGGTTAGAAGGAGGCTGTTCGAGAGTAGGAGCGTGTACGGGCCACTTGAGCTTGATCCTGACTGTCATATTGCGCACCTGGCTGTCACTGGAGACACCAGGGAGGTATCGGATCAGATGGGAACCAGTAGAGACGTGGTGTGTCCTCAAACTTTAGACACCTCGCTACATCGAGCAGCTTCGTGCACTCGGCGTCAGTGCTGCATAGACACCGCATCCACATCTGGATTGGAGGGAAAGTCTGAACAACCTACAGACTCCTCGGCGCCGCCAGTCAAGCAGAAAATGAAGAGGAGTCGCAGATATGGCCGCTTGCATCGGCCAAATGTGTTCCCTCCCATTGCGCTTGTGGCTGTCGATAGAAACACCGCGGAGGTATTGGAGCATAACGAGGGTAGTCTCACTCAGGCCTCTCCACAGCCGATAGATCCCTCGCCGCATCTGGCGACAGAACTGGATCCCCTTCAGCCCTCCGCAGGCACCGCATCCTCATCAGGCTTAGAGGAGATGTCTAAACAACCTGCAGAGACCTCGTCGCCAAGGAGTATAGTTAGAAAGCGGCTTTTCGTGGCTAGGAAAGAAGACGAGCAACGGCACCGGAAGTCTGAACGTCGCATTGCGCTCCCGGCTGCCAATAGGATAAAAAGGGAGGTACTGGATAGCATCGAAAGTAGTCGCGACGTCGTGTGTCCACGACCGATAGATCCGTCGCCACATATGGCGAGAGTTCAGGACCTGCTCCGATCCAGCACAGTCACCGCATCCGCATTAGACTCAGACGGCGTGTCTTCGCCAGCTGCAGACACCTCGTTGCCACCGAAGAAGAAGTATGACATAAGGAACATGACTAGAAGGGGGCTTCACGCAGCTACGATCAGAGCTGAGCATGAGCAGCGTCATCTCGACAGTCGCATTGCGCTCCTGATTACCAATAACAACACCAGTGAGGTACTGGATAGCATCAGGATCAGTTCTGACTTTGTGGACCCACGACCGATAGACTCCGCCCTACCTCGAGAACAGAAGCTGAGAGATCTGGCAGACTTGGCCAATAACACGAAGACTCAAGGCTTTGCTCGTGGTCTCTTGGCTGTTGTGGGTGCTAGGAGAATAGATGAGATGCTGGAGGAGACGGGGATGAATAGGGAGGTCGGTGGGCCTGGTCAACCGCCGCCACCAACAGAGCCGATGTCTCTGCCCATCGACTACAAGAACCAGAAGACCCTCCGCAAAGCTCGCCGCGATGCCCGCTATGATAGTGAGGTAGGTAAGATACTGCGAGGGCTTGCCAGCAATAGGAAGTTCGGCGCACCTCGGCCTCTGCCACCATCTGTAACCTCCCGACCGATCCTGCTCATGAGCGGCAGAGCGCATGACAAAGCGACTAAAGACTCCAAGTTCACCCTTAGCGTCATATCTAAGGAGGTCTTCTGCACCGAGACGAGCAGTAAATTCGACCTCTTCATCGTCGAACCTAGGCCTGAACCCCAACCACTTAATCCTTCCGCGCCGGTCTTCGTCCCATGGTCTAGAAGGGCAAAGTTGCCGAAGCGGCCGAAGACGAAGTTGGAGAGGATTGTGGCGGGTGGGTTGTTGGAAGTGAGGAAGGACGATAACAAGAGTTGGTTTATTCGGGCGTGGCTTGATGGACATCCCGATGAGTGGGCGGATTCGAAGAAGGATAGGGAGGATGGGTCGATTGTTGGGCAGTCGGAAGTATGCATGTGGAATAATGATGTTGGGGCTGAGTATGATGTAGCTTGGTTGAGCCGTTAGGATGTTTGGTGTGCTTTTGTATATGTTTAGTGTATGGGTTGTACACATAGCGTTAGACAGAGAGAGAGGGGATAGATGATAGATGATAGACTTGTATTGTCGATCGAGATGGTTCGTAGCGGTAACATGTAATCAATAATTGCTTTGTTCGGCGGGAGTACATTTACTCCATTGCATGAATACGCGAGGCATAGCAGCCTTCAAATTCAAAATCTGACTCCGGAACGATCTTGTTAGCGGCATGAATCTCAGAACTGGTTCGTATCAAAACCGGCCCGATTCAGATACCCAACCACGGTACCAACGCAGAACTTTCCCTTCTGCGGCCCATATTTTAGCCGCTCACTCAGTTCGTGTGGAAGCGCATCGTACGGCGCCGGATACTTTTCAGGTTTCGCGGCACTCTGGTTTAACGCAAAGTCCTAGTTCGGTGGTAAGGAGGTCAAGGGTGACAACGATGAGATGGAGGGTATAATGAGGAATTTCAAAGAGAGCAAGGAAAAGAAAAGAGGGTGGAGGGAGAAAGTGAGTGCCAAGACAGCAAGGAATGGAGAGAGGATGAAGGGTAGGGAAAACAGAGAGGATGGGCATGAGGAGGAGAAAGAGGTGGGAGAAGTAACGTTGAGGGGCGGTAAAGGGGGTGGGCGGCGCCCCGGGGCACATGTGACAGGCGTGGTATTAGGTGTGTCATCTTGTGATTGGCTGAAGTCTACTGGTTGGCATGGGTTTTTTGGAGTGTTAATGTTGGTGAAGAGGAAGGGCTTGCCAGCCAGCTTCATTTTGGAGGATTTTGAACGAACTTAAGTCAAACATGTGCCAATTTTCTTCCGAAACCGAGCAGTGTAAGCATCACGGTGGGCACTCGTTAAATGCGGCCTGGGATGCCTACCGTATGTCACACATGTGCGTCAGTACCCCGTCTCCGTTTTCATTTTCGTTTGTGGCATTCTGCAAAGCCAAACTCTCATTTAACCAGCTTGGAACTAAGATCATTTACGGATCGTTTATGAGCTGGCTGACGTGACGTCTCATGTCGACGTCCAGGATGCACTCAGAATCGACTTTGCTGCTCCCCGTACCCAGATAATCGGTTTTCAATTAAGCTACATTCAGTCTCTACACGTCCATGAGTCGCATCCCGTCTCCCGAAGTGCTGTGAGCGGATACCATCCCACTGGTGAAGGCGAGGTGAATGAGATAGCAACCAACTTGGAGCCAAACCGGCCCTTACTCTTTCTCTCCCCACATGCGCTGCTGAACGGTCTGCTTTGCTTGGAGGGATGGTAATGGTTAAGATGTGGATGCGGACAATCGAGATGAGGTGTGCCGAAGTAGGATTGTGATTAAGGACTGCAGCCCATTGTGGTTCCTGAAACTGTTCAATTACGTAATCTACTATATCCTCATGTGCGTCGACTGCTTTATATACTGTACTTAAGCACCAAATATCCACCAACGCGATCGCTTTTTGTACATCTACTCCAATCCCTCCTACTGTCTTATCCATCTCAGCTTCACTTGAGCCCGAGCCCACCGAGGATGCTAAGAAATAGCTCACTTGCCTACTCGAAATAACCCACGATACATAACTTCCCACCACACACCAATGCGCTTAGCTACTTGTCCATGTATTGCGAGCAGTTTCACGCAGGCAACCAAACGATCTCTGAGCATCCGCTACGTGGACGTCGTCTTGATCATGCTCAGGATCGTAGCCTCATTTGCACACAACCACTTGCTTAGTGGCTGAAAAGCCTCCTAAACAAGTGCCTCTTCTTAGTCCTAGGACTGGCCGCCATTTCCCTTTCGTCCGCCGTGCTACTCGACTGTCCAGTCTCAGTGCTGCTTTCCTTCCCCTCAAACACCCACCCCGGCACCTCCTCACACCCCCTCGGCACCACCACATCCTCCCTACACGGACAAGTCTTCCACACCACATCTCTAACCTCCTTCCCCACCTGCTCAATCATATCCATAGCCCATACCACATCAAGATGCTCATACTCCTCAATGATTTTTGAGTGTACCACTTTGACATGGGGTTCACGGCCGTTGGAGAGGCGCTTGAGGAGGCGGCGCCCGTCTACGAGATCATCGGACCCCGCGACCCAGAGGGCGAATGGTGGGCAGCGGTCGTCGTACCATGCTGTGCTGCCCTTTGGTAGGCGTTTGCGCTTCGAGACATCCATCGCTGGTTTGTTCAACGGCTTTTCGGTGTCTGTACTCGACGTGGCGTTATCGTTGCTCTCGGCCTTACCGGCGTTGTTGGTTCCAGAGTGACTGTGCTCAACCACACCCGGCGTCCCGACGTCTCCATTATTTCTAGCCTTCTGGTTCCTAGCTTTAAGCCTATCAAAGTATTCCTCAATCTCATCATCTCTCTCCTCCGCCCTCCACTCCTCCTTCGTACTCAAAATACACTTCTGCTTCGCAAAACACTCCCTACCCAGCCACCACCTCATACTCTCCGCACTAACATAAACAGGACTAAATCTAAACAACCTATCCCGCACCCCTCTATCCCACCGCTCATCACTCCAATTAAACAAAAAGTTAAAAACATTATACCCCATCTTCCCATAAACCCCCCCGGGCAAGTGTTTATGCATGGTCATCATAAATGGAATAAAAGAATGAATCCCAAACCACACCCTGAATGCACCGGGGGAGATGGTCCGCATGAATTTGAAATACATCTTGCCTATCAACGGCCCGGCATAAGCAGCCGGCGCCAGCGCACAAAAAACCGATATCTTCTCCCCAAGTTCTGGGCGTTGTTCCTTGGCCAGTGCAACAAACGTCTGCGTAGTCCCCTGACTATGACACACCAGTCCCAGTTTCGGGAAGCGGGTGTGATGCAAGACCCGGGAGATGAGCGCGGGTAGGTCCATGACGCCCATCTGCCTGATATTCCACGCCCACATCCTCGGATCACTCGGCTCAAGTAGTGTGTGTTGTGGTTCAAACCCGCACCTATTATTCCCCAGCCAAACATCATACCCTGACTTTGCGAGAAAGAATGCGAGACTGTCGTCGTCGTTGACGCAATACGCGCCAGCGGACTGCATTAGGCCATGGATTAACAAAACAGGGTATTTGCGCTTCCCATCTTTGTCGGTATGCGGCGGTCTTGAAGACGGGAAGGAGTCGAATACTTCAGGACCTCGTGCCGCGCGCTCACATTCGGGGAGAGAGGTGTAGCTACGCGGGTCGTAGACGTGCCATAGGTCGATGAGGAAGCCGTCTTCGGTTTGCACTTTGAATTTCTCGATATCGAGCCCTACGCGCCGCGCATAATACCCCACGTCACAAATCACAGGATCCGGGCCGCCTTCCGTAGGAATAAACCCATCTCCCGCAGCCTCATCCTCCTCATCCACATCATCGACGGTAGGGGAAGAATGTGACGCCTGCCGTGACTGTTTACGCACCCACTCCTCGTCCCTCTCCTGCCGAATAACAGCGCGCCGTTTCTCTTCGTCGTAGAAAGGCCGCGAGGCGTCGGGGTCTTGAAAGTTGAGCCGCTTCCACATGCGCTGTATCTGGACAGGTATAGTCGTGAATAGACTCCCCAACACTATCACACCCAGAAACGCCAGACTCAGAACGGCGGACGTTGCGCGGAAGATCCCACACTGGATATTCCGCATCGTGCTGGGTGGTCCGTAGAGCGGCAGGGTTGGGAAGAGAGGATTTGTTCTGAATGGCGGCATCGACTTGCGTAGAGTCCCTTCTGCGCTCTTCTGTATAGACCCTTTGACTCTGGGAATCGAACGGCCAGAGCTGAAGGCGGATGGGGGACGCAGACCGCCGTCGCGAAGAGTGTTGCTGTCGTTCTTTTCTGACCATTCCCGGTCTATCTCCTCCTGCGCCACATCTTCAAACCCCGCCTCCAACTCCGCCTTAAGCTGATTTAACTTATGCGCTTCCTCCAACGGCACTGCGGGTAATCGGCCGCCGTCTGCTGTGATGATTATGGGGTCTTGTGGTGTAACAAATTCGGCCTTGACTGCTACATGGCTGTCGTTCGTGCCGCCTTCATCTTGTGGTAAATGGGAGAGTTTCTCCGCTTGGTGTGCGTATTTTATGGCTGTGATGTGGGCGTTTGGCAATGAGGTTTGGGAGGACGAGGCTGAGGGTGTCGAGTAGTCGGATTCACCGAGTGATGGCGCGCGATCCCGTTGTGAACGCGGTGGCATGGCGACTTGGGCCATTGTTGCTATTGTTGGAGGCAACAGCCTGAGTGTCTCTGGTGGTGTAGAAGGATAGGAGAGTATCAATCGCCGATGGCGCGTAGCGAATGCGACTGGTGACGTCCGTGGTAGCTCGTGTCTATCCCTTCAACAAATGGAGCCTCTTACTGTCTAACAAACGCAGTAACTGAATCGCTCAACAGCGCACCAACGAAAGAGCACAATCGCAAAACGAGTGTGGAAAAGACATCAGAGAAGTATATGTACTATTGCACCACATGTGGACTCCGCCACCAAGGCCAGGAATGTGCCTCCGTCCCGCTCTGGCAGACCCTCAAGTGGTTGTCACCGAAACCTTGTTCCAAGTTCTGGCCGAGATGCCCATGCGACCTTGGGTTTGGTGGGAGTGGCAGCACAGTCCGTAACCTTGGGATGTGGAGGGGTGCCGGATCAATCGATTCCGGTGATAAGAAACTGATTGTGGGCCAGGAAAAAGGCCTAGTCGGGCCAAGCTTGTTGACATCAGCGATGATTCTGATGTCAAACTAAGCTCATTTGGGTGAAGAATATAGTTCTCGCTTAGCTCTAAGCCACCCCGCTACACGATCGATCGTATTGTATCCACAACCAAGACCAGCCAAGGCGTCAAGATCCGCAACCCTCCCAAGGTGGCTCAAGATTAGCGACATCGCGTCACTCCTGCTGCGCGTCACCCCTACTGCGCCTCTTCCCCATCTCTCCTTGTCGTGCCGTCCTCCACCTCTCCGTGCCGTGCCCTCTTCCATCCCACCCCCCTTGGCAGATCCTCCAACTTGCACCTTTATTTTATTTTTTTCAAACGTAAGTACATCTGCGTCACCACGGTGCGCGCCTTCTGTTAGTTTTTTTAGTGTTAGTAGTGCAGCCCTTCAGTCCTTCCTCATCGAGCCATGTTGAGCGGCCCGCAGTGTGGGGCTGCCGCGTCTATCCGCGCCACGATGAAAATGGACTTCAATGGCATATTATCTTTGCACAGTGTACCTCTGTATCTTTTCTTTGTTGTGAGGACGTTATATAGACACCTTCTATCTACCCTATAACCAGTATGTTTTCTAGAAGTATACATATCTTTAGCAGGACTGCTAGAAGACAGGGTCCAATTGTTCGTGTCTGCAAACTAGCTGGTGAGTGGTTTCCTATTGAGGACTCTTCTCAAAATCCTCAATTTATAAAATCTAATCTCTACACCTACTAACCCCTCTCTCAGCAGCTCAGCCGGCCCTCCAGCTCCAATCTCAAAGAGCGGTCTCCTACGGCTTCGGCGCAATGACAGAACCCGAAATCACAGCCTCCGACATGGACGGCCTCAACACCTACGAAAACAAGCAGGACCGCCCTCAGTCCTCCTCCCTACACCAAGTCAATGCCTGGGCCGGCCCAGGACCAGCCGCATTCGACTTCCGCTCAGACACAATCACAACACCAACAGCCAACATGTTGAAGGCGATTCAAGAGTGTACACTCATGGACGACGTATTCATGGAGGATGCATCAACCAACGGCTTAGAAAAGCATATTGCGGAGCTTACTGGTAAGCTCCACCCTACCCGCCGACGAACTCGCCCCGCCTTGTATGCCTTGTTAAAAGGATGGTGGGCAGGATGAGAGTTCTGCTAACCAATTGCACAGGCCATGAGGCAGCGTTATTCGTCTTATCCGGCACGCAGGGAAACCAGATCGCGCTTAGGACCCATTTGGAGAAGCCGCCTTATGCGGTGTTGACGGATTACAGGGCACACATCCTCAACTGGGAGGCCGGCGGTCCAGCAACCCTCTGTGGTGCCCATGTACAGGGTATCGTGCCCTCGAACGGGAAATACTTAACTCTGGCGGACATCAAGAAACATATCGTGCTGAGTGATGACGTCCACGCCTGCCCCACAAAAGTCATATCATTGGAGAACACCCTAGGCGGAGTAACTACGCCTGTCTCCGAGATAGCCAAGATCTGCGAATTCGCACGCGCCAACAACGTAAAACTCCACCTCGATGGAGCTCGGATATGGGAAGCGGTAGCCTCGGGCGCTGGCTCCCTCACCGATTTTTTGAAGTTAGTTGATAGTGCGTCCCTTTGCTTTTCAAAGGGGCTAGGCGCACCAGTCGGGTCAATTCTTGTTGGCAACAAGGAGTTTATCAGACATGCTAGGTGGGTAAGAAAGCTTTTGGGTGGTGGGTTGCGCCAAGTTGGCGTCCTCACCTCTGCCGCTCGCGTAGCGGTTGACGAAACTTTCGGCACGGGTCCAAACGGCGAAGGAGGAAAGCTCAAAGATGTTCACATGAGAGCCAGACAAATAGCCGACAAATGGGTTGAGCTTGGGGGGAAGTTGACGGCGGAGACTGAGACGAACATGGTTTGGTTCGATCTAAACGCGATAGGGGGTGAGGGGATGAGCCCGGAGGCTTTTAAGGCGCTGGGGAAGGAGGAGGGTCTTAAGCTTGGGGGGGGGGGGGTGGGGGCTGA